>JAEEGF011379691.1_pt1 | contig 25744 bp, 26 predicted proteins | sample 9134171 | NCBI WGS metagenome assembly JAEEGF01 (sample SAMN16246542, study PRJNA631951) | gut metagenome | biome: gut microbiome; feature: rumen; material: AP-attached | host: Bos | place: Iran: Karaj | collected 2018-10 | reverse complement strand
TTGTAGGTCTTGGTGAGGATGATGTTAAGGCTAAGTTCCCAGCTATGTACAACGCATTCACATATGGTGCACCACCACACGGCGGTATCGCTCCTGGTGTAGACCGTATGATTATGCTTATCGCTGGTGAGGAATCAATCCGTGAGATTATTCCATTCCCAATGAATAAGAACGCACAGGATATTATGATGGATGCTCCTGCTACTGTAGATCAGAAGCAGCTTGACGATGTTCACATCGCTATCGTAATGCCTAAGGAAGATTAATAAAGAAAAAATTGGCTGCCTAATTGGCAGCCAATTTTTTTATGAATGGATATAGAATTGTTGAAATAATAACTCCAAATACACCCTGGATGATGTTTGGAATGATGCCGGCCACTGATGCAATGACGCCAGCTGTAAGAGATGTATTGTTTACTACGGAAAGCATGAATATCTCAAATAGGAAATATCCAAGCACCATGACAGCCTCACCTGCAATTCCAGAAATTATTAAGGCAGGTAGCTCGCTTTTTCGAGCAAGGAGTTTTGAAATTGCTTTGAATACCAAGTAGCCTGTGATGGCTGTCAGGGCTTTGATAACAAAAGTAGCTGGCACATACACGAAGTATCCACCGATTAAATCTGATAGTGCCGAACCAACTCCAGCGGCCAAGCCTCCCCAAAGTGGCCCAAGCAGCAGTCCCGATAGTAGCACGAATCCGTCTCCTGGATGAATGTACCCTTGAGTTGGTGTTGGTATTTTAATAATCATAGTGCCCACTGCAGTTAGCGCTGCAAATAGGGCAGCTAGTATAACTGTTCTTGTTTTATCTGTTTCTACGCTTCTTACTGATACTGATTGATCTGACATAACAAGTCCTCCTGTTCTAGTACATTTTTATATGTCCTGTTGAAAAAAGCTCTTTTCTAAATTTTATGTTGGAGCTATAATACCATCAAACTGGTATTGTAAAAATACACAAAAATAATTATTTTTTAGGGGACAGATATGAAGGTATATGAGCAGGTCTATGATTATTATATTGAAAAGATGCGACAGGGGATTCTAAAAAGCGGCGATAAAATGCCATCCCTTCGTCAATGTGAAAAGACTCTTGGAGTGAGCAGAACTTCAATAGAGACAGCCTATTTGCAGCTTGCTGCAGATGGATATATATATTCTGTGGAAAAGGTAGGGTATTTCATTTCTGAGATTGCCCCAAGCCTTAATGCAAACGATTCTTCAAAAATTTCCCAAGAACCAAAAGCAACTAAACAAGCCTACGAATACGACCTGGCCACCATCGGTGAGGATAGGCAGGTATCCTGCCTGGACCTGTGGAGGCGTTACATGAAATCTGCCCTCAGACAAGAGGATAGACTACTTGACTATGCCGCTAGCCAAGGTGAGGAGGACCTTAGAGAAGAGATAGCCGCATATGTGAGAAAAAGCCGAAACATTATTTGCTCTGCCGATGATGTGGTAATTGGTGCAGGTTTTCAGAACCTACTACAAATACTTATAGCCCTAATTCCAGGAGAGAAAACCATTTCTTTCCCAACCAAGGATTTTGCCGACGGTGCCACCACCTTTAAAAACGCAGGCTTTACAGTAAATTACAGAGATAAGGAAAGTCATGTACTGTACGTTACTCCTTCTTATATGACTAAGTGGGGACAGATAATGGATATGAAGCGCCGCCATGAAATCGTGGACCATGCTTTAAATAACAACCATCTTTTGATTGAGGATGACTATCAGAACGAGTTTGTATTTTCGTCCAAGCCTACTCCAAGCTTGTACGCCATGACAGGTGGTGAAAATGTTGCTTTTCTTGGTTCCTTTTCTAGAGTATTACTTCCAAGCGTTCGTATTAGTTACATCATCCTTCCAAAGGGAGTAGGGCAGGAGTATCAGGCTATTAAAAAATATTACAATCAGACATCTTCAAAGGCAGAGCAGATTGCATTAGCTCAATTCCTAAGAGATGGCCATTTGAATCGTCACATTAAAAAGATGCGTAAACTTTATGAGGAAAAGCGTCAGCTAATGTATCAGGAACTACTGGCTGCCAAAATAAAAGATGCTGAAATCCTTTTTGGTGAAAGTGGAATGGAAATTGGACTAAAGCTTCCAGACAATCAGCTAAAAGAAAAACTACTAACCTGCCCTGTAGCTGTGGGAATAATAGAGGACAAGGATGAGAGCTTGATTTTACTGCTTTCTTGCAGCCGTATTCCAAAGGAACACATAAAATTCGCAATTGAAAAATTAAATTCATGTTTACAAAACTAATTTAGTATGGTAGTGTACTAAAGTAAAGATAATTTAGTACATTAGCAGACTAAAGTGCATTAAAGCATAAAAGTAGACAAGGAGATTTAATATGAAAAAGAAATTACTTGCGGTTTTAATGACAGCATTAATGGCAGTATCTGTTGTAGGTTGTGGCAGCTCATCAGAAAGCGATGTGGCTTATATCAAGGATAAGGGCACACTTATTGTGGGTATCACAGATTTTGCGCCAATGGATTATAAGGATGATAACGGTCAGTGGATTGGCTTTGATGCTGATATGGCTAAAAAGGTGGCAGATTCACTTGGCGTTGACGTAGAGTTTGTAGAGATTGACTGGGACAACAAAATCTTAGAGCTTCAGAACAAGTCAATCGATGTGGTTTGGAACGGTATGACTCTTACACCAGAGGTTACAAACGCTATGGAATGCACGAAGGCATATCTTAACAATGCTCAAGTTGTAGTAGTTCCTGCTGAAAAGGCAGAATCTTATGCTTCGAGTACTGCCGCAGCAACTCTTACATTTGCAGTAGAGTCTGGCTCAGCTGGTGAAGCTGCAGCAGAGGAAAATGGATACAAATACGTAGCTGTTAAATCTCAGGCAGATGCAGTTATGGAAGTTGCTGCTGGCACATCAGAGGCATGCATCATTGACCTTCTTATGGCTGGTGCAATGATTGGCGAGGGTACCAGCTACCCAGAGCTTGCACACACTGTAGAGCTTACTACAGAGGAATATGGTATCGGTTGCCGCAAGGGCTCTGACTTGGCTAAATACATTAACGACCAGCTTAAGGCTTATTATGATGACGGATCAATGGCAGAAATCGCTACAGTTTATGGAGTACAGGAAGCAGTAGTTGCTCAGTAAATAAGGATTAGGTATGTTTCAAAACGTTACTTTAGCATTATTTGAGGGTTTCTTAGGAACCCTCAAATTATTTAGTTTAACTTTATTATTTTCATTGCCCTTGGGGCTTATCATTAGCTTTGGTTCCATGAGCAAAAGCCCGGTAGTTCGCCTGCCTATCAGATTTATCATTTGGGTGGTGCGCGGCACTCCGCTGATGCTACAGCTACTTATTATTTTTTATGGACCAGGAATCTTTTTCGGAGCTAATGTATGGGGCTCAGGAGATGGCGGCCGTTTTACAGCTGCTCTAGTGGCATTTGTATTTAATTATGCCTGCTATTTCAGCGAGATTTTCCGCGGCGGCATCCAGTCTATTCCAACTGGACAGTATGAGGCTGCGGCAGTTTTGGGTCTGACAAAGCAGCAGACCTTCTTTAAAATCGTGCTGTTGCAGGTAATTAAAAGGATTGTTCCACCTATTTCAAATGAGGTAATCACTCTTGTTAAGGACACCTCTTTAGCAAGAGTTATTGCCTTCTATGAAATCATTTGGGAGGGTGAGAGATTTATAAAAAGCGCAGGCATTATCTGGCCACTGTTTTACACAGGAGCATTTTACCTGCTGTTCAGCGGACTGTTGACACTGCTGTTTGGATACATAGAAAAGAGATTGGATTACTTTAAATAATGTCAATTTTAGAAGTAAATAACATTAAGAAAAAATTTGATAACACAGAAATCCTAAAGGGTATTTCTTTTAGAATGGAAAAGGGGGAGACTCTGTCAATTTTAGGAAGTTCTGGCTCAGGCAAGACCACTTTGCTCCGCTGCCTGAATTTTTTAGAGACACCTGATGAAGGTACCATAAGTGTAAATGGTAACTGCCTTTTTGATGCGAAAAATGGCCCCCTTAAGGATGGTGAGCTTAGGGATAAAAGACTGCACTTTGGCATGGTATTTCAACAGTTTAATCTGTTTCCACAGTACACAGCTCTTGAGAATGTTACCTTAGCACCAAAGCTTGAGGGTAAGGGCAGCCCTGATGAGATTATGGAAAACGGCAAGCGCCTCTTGGAAAAAATGGGGCTTAAGGATAGAATGAACAACTATCCACATCAGCTTTCAGGGGGCCAGCAACAGCGTGTTGCTATAGCAAGAGCTTTGGCCCTAAAGCCTGACATCCTATGCTTCGACGAGCCTACTTCGGCCCTGGACCCAGAGCTGACAGGTGAGGTGCTAAAGGTTATCAAGGAATTGGCCCTGCAGCACACCACCATGATTATCGTCACCCATGAGATTGCCTTTGCTAGGGAAGTGTCTGATGAAATCATTTTTATGGACGATGGTGTCATAGCAGAACGTGGCCCTGCCAGTCAGGTAATCGATGCGCCAACTAACGAAAGAACCCGTCAGTTTTTATCAAATTACAATAACAATTAATCAATATTTGAGAACATTTTTCAATAAGACAAATATCATCTTTAACCTATTGACTTGGTAGGTTATAGGTGATATTTTTTTACTTGGTTATTCACATACCAAATAAGTAGGTAAAAGGAGATTAAACATGTTTGTATATGCAGATAACGCAGCTACTACAGCAGTTTCACCTAAGGTTGTAGAAGCAATGCTTCCATATTTTACAGAGGTTTATGGAAATCCATCCAGCCTCTACTCAGTTGGTCAGAAGGCCAAGGAAGAGCTTGAGGAGGCCAGAGAGAGAATTGCAAAGGTTCTTGGCGCTTCCCCAAGAGAAATCTATTTCACATCAGGCGGTAGCGAGGCAGACAATCAGGCTATTATTTCAGCGGCCAGACTTGGTGCAAAGAAGGGCAAGAAGCACATCATCTCAACAAAGTTTGAGCACCATGCAGTACTTCACACACTTGAGGCTCTGGAAAAGGAAGGCTTTGAGGTAACACTTCTTGATGTTCATTCAAATGGTGTAGTTTCAGCTGAGCAGGTAGCTGATGCAATCAGAGAGGACACAGCTCTTGTAACTATCATGTATGCAAATAACGAAATCGGAACAATTCAGCCTATCGCTGAAATCGGAAAGGTTTGCAAAGAAAGAGGAGTTCTTTTCCACACAGATGCTGTTCAGGCTGTTAGCCATGTGCACATCAATGTAGTAGAGCAGAATATCGACATGCTTTCTATTTCAGCTCACAAGTTCCACGGACCTAAGGGTGTAGGTGTGCTTTATGCAAGAAAGGGCATCATACTTACAAACATCATCAATGGTGGTGCTCAGGAGCGTGGCAAGAGAGCAGGTACAGAAAATCTTGCAGGTATTGTCGGCATGACAGTAGCTCTAGAGGAGGCTGTTAGCCACATAGATGAAAACAACGAAAAGCTCGCAAAGCTTCAGGATAGATTGATTGAGGGACTTTCACAGATTCCTTACTCAGAGTTGAACGGTGACAGAGTAAATCGTGTTAAGTCCAATGTAAACTTCTGCTTTGAAGGTGTTGAGGGAGAGTCATTACTTCTCCTTTTAGATGACAAGGGGGTAGCAGTTTCATCAGGCTCTGCCTGCACATCAGGTTCACTAGATCCTAGCCACGTGCTTCTTGCTATCGGCCGTCCACATGAGGTAGCTCACGGTTCACTTCGTGTATCTCTTGGAGAGGATGCTACTGAAGAACAGGTAGATTACATTGTAAAATCAGTGGCAGAGGTAATTGAGTACCTTAGAAGCTTTTCACCATTCTGGGGCGATTTAGTATCTGGCAAACGCCCACACGTATTTGCAGAACATTCTGTAGCTTAATTTAATTGGAGGATAAGAACTATGGCATTATATAGCGAAAAGGTTATGGACCATTTTAGAAACCCTAGAAACGTAGGAGTAATCGAGGATGCAGACGGAGTGGGAGAAGTAGGAAACCCAGTCTGTGGTGACATCATGAAGATTTACCTTAAGATAAACGATGAGCAGGTCATCAATGACGTAAAATTCGAGACCTTTGGATGTGGCAGCGCTATCGCATCTAGCTCTATGGCGACTGAGCTTATAAAGGGAAAGCCCCTCTCAGAGGCACTTCAGCTTACAAACAAGGCTGTAACTGAGGCATTAGACGGGCTTCCAGCACACAAGCTTCACTGTTCAGTACTTGCCGAGGAGGCAATCAAGTCTGCAGTGAAGGATTATTATGATAGAAAAACTAATACGGACGATATTTATTGATGAATTCCTCTAAAGGTAGAGGTTTTGAGTAGTAGTAGCCTTGCAGATAATCGCAACCGATTTCTGTCATCTTTTTGGCCATATCCTCATTTTCAATACCCTCAGCAGTCACTTCAAAACCAGAGGTTTTAAAGGCATGAACTTCGCTAGGGAGGATATGGTCAGGGTTGCTACAATAATCCCAAACGATGGTCATATCAAGCTTAATATTGATAAATGGTGTCTTACGGAGGCGGGACATATTCGAATAACCCTTGCCGTAGTCATCCAGTACAAACTTAAAGCCACTTCCTGTCAGGGAGGTGATTTGCTTGTCCATAAGCTGTTCATCCACCATAGCTTCTTCGGTAATTTCCAAACGAATCTTTTCCCTATCTATACCAGCTTCATCTATGTAGCCATTTAATGTATTGACCAAATCCATACGCATAAACTGAATAGGCGATAGATTTACGTTGATAAATGATAGATTGATAGCTTTGATACTTGGATTGTTCACATACTCACAGCATTTTTTGAACACTTGACGTCCCAATTTTATAATCTTACCGCTTTTTTCAGCGATAGGAATAAACTCGCCAGGAGAAATGATTTCTCCATTTGCATCCCTGATTCTGGCCAAAGCTTCAGCACCTGCAATTTTGCCAGTTTTACTGTTGATAATAGGCTGAAGGAACACTTCTACTTCGTCCTTTTCAATGGCTTTATCAAGAGCTTTTTTTACATTAACGTCATGCTCAATCTTTATCAGATTAGAAGAATCGATTTCATAAAGGATACCATCTTCGTTTGCCTCAGCTGTATAAAATGCTTCGTCTATAACTCGACGAATCATATCAAAGGAACGATAACCATTGTCCAGAGTCATTGAAGTAGCCCCTAAATCAAAGAAGACTTCAGTATCCAGAGAAATCCATGGATACATAAAACGAGCCCTAAGCCTTTTATATACATCATTCCAATCGGTAGTTTTATGCCTTTTGTCAAACATAACAAAGCGGCCATTTCCATAGTAGAAGATTAAAAGATTTGGAAATTCTTTTCTCAGGTAGTTTTGAACCAGGTAAACGCCCTGATTGGTCTGTTTGATTCCATATAGCTCTAGTTTATCAGTGTAGCTTTTATCGCAGATAACAAGGGCACGAATTACGCTTTGCTCATTAAGCTCAAAAATATAATCTCTCAGAGCAATGCGGTTAAAAATAAAGGTGCGCTCCTCCAAATAGGTGTCAGGATTCTGAAAGCCTAAAAACAGAACAATAAACGCAATCAGTATGAATATAAGCATTAGTAAATAATGTGGAAAAATGTATCTTAAAATGATTCCAACTGTTAACACAATATTGCATCCTATCAGTATTTCGTATTCACGTTTTCTAAGAGTACGCCTTTTATAGGTGGCAATTAGATAGAATGAAAAGATGATGTATATTGCCCAGATGAAATATAGCCAGATATACATAGGTCCACTGTGATAGCCTGTTTCATCCATGTAGTAATATAGCTTTGTCCATGGAGTAGTAAGCACTAAAAGAGTGCCTAAATCGATAGGAAGCGATGCAAGAAATAGACCAAGCTTATTAGTCAAAAGGCTGGAATTTAATGCGCTAGCTGTAAATATAAAAAAGAAGAAGGAAATACCAAAGAAGGTGATAAAATATCCACTATTAAATAGATAAAGAGCCCACGAAGGGAAGAGCTGATAGTTCATATCAGCCCATGTGGAAACGATGTCTAAAGCGATGCCTAAAAATGAAACTATATTCAGGCATATAAAGACTCTATTCTTTTTAATTGGCAATCTAGGTAGTGTAACGTAATGGCCGATAATAACGGTCAAAATCATTAAACTTGGGATTGCGTAATCTAGGTTCCACATATACACATTTCCTTTTAAGAGTTGGTGTAATATCGACAGAATTTCATGCTAGGGTTAATAATACACTAATAATGTGAATTTTTAGCATAAATTAAATGTTGTAGCAAAAAGTTCACAATTAGCCTTTGATATGGTTCCAAAAGGTTGTCTTAATTGACAAAGGTCTTAAAACAAAATAAAATATTTACCTAGTAAAAAGATAGGAAAAACCTAAGTTAGAGGATAGTAAATGATAGAAATAAATAATGAGGTTCAGCAGGCAGAAATAGAAAAAAGCATCAGAAAGAAGTTTCATAAATCACTTTTTTCTCCATTTGCCAGAGCCTGTAAGGAATATGAGCTTATAAAGGAAGGGGACCATATCTGCGTATGCATCTCAGGTGGCAAGGATTCCATGTTGATGGCAAAGCTTTTCCAAGAGATTCAAAGACATCAGAAGGTTCATTTTGACCTTACATTTTTGGTTATGGACCCTGGCTATAGTGAGCTTAATCGTAAGCTTATTGAAAGTAATGCAAAGCAGATGGGGATACCTGTTCAAATCTATGAAAGCGATATTTTTGATTCTGTAGATAACATTGAAAAAAATCCATGTTACCTTTGCGCTAGAATGCGCCGAGGCCATTTATATGCCAAGGCTAAGGAGCTAGGTTGCAACAAGATAGCTTTGGGCCATCATTATGATGATGTTATTGAAACTATTTTAATGGGAATGCTTTACGGCGCTCAGGTTCAGACTATGATGCCTAAGCTTCATTCAACCAATTTTGAGGGCATGGAGCTTATCCGCCCACTTTATCTGGTTAGACAGGATGACATTATTGCCTGGGCCAAATATAACAATTTGAAATTCTTACAGTGTGCTTGCCATTTTACCGAGAGAAATGCAAACTACAATCCTGATGAGGTGGTAGAGTCAAAGCGCCTTGAAACCAGAAGATTGATAGCAGAGCTGAAAAAGACTAACCCATATGTGGAGTCAAACATTTTCCGCAGTGTAGAAAATGTAAATCTTGCTACTGTTATTGCTTACAAACAGGATGGTGTAAAGCACCATTTCTTAGATGACTATGATGAAAAATAAATATAATCTACTAATAGAATATTTTAAGGAGTTAGGGTCTGTTGCTGTGGCATTTTCCAGCGGCGTAGATTCCACATTTCTTTTATATGCAGCTCACGAGGCCCTTGGTGACAAGGCTGTGGCTGTAACACTTAGCTCCAGGGTTTTCCCTGAAAGAGAGTTTGATGATGCCAAAGCTTTTACCAGCTCCCTTGGGATAAAGCATGTGACTGTTGATGTGGACCAGCTGCAGATAGAAGGCTTCGTTCAAAACCCTGCTGATAGATGCTACATTTGCAAAAAATATCTGTTTTCCAAGATATTTGAAGTGGCAAAGGAAAATGGGGTAAACTATGTGGTAGAGGGTTCTAATAAGGACGACGAGGGTGACTATCGCCCAGGCCTACAGGCAGTAAAGGAGCTTGGAGCAAAAAGCCCCCTTAGAGAGCTGGGCTTTACAAAGGCTGAAATCAGAGCTTTGTCTAAGGAGCTTGGGCTGACTACAGCCACTAAGCCTAGCTTTGCATGCCTTGCCAGTCGCGTTCCATACGGTGAGACTATCACAGCTAAAAAGCTTAAGATGATAGATAAGGGGGAGCAGCTGCTGCTTGATAAGGGTTTTAGCCAGTTCAGAGTTCGTATTCACGGCGAGAACGTAGCCAGAATCGAGCTTCTTCCTGAGGAAATGTCTCGTATGGCAGATGATGAGCTTCGCACAGAAATATACGATAAATATAAGGAGTTTGGCTTTTCCTATGTGGCCTTAGACCTAAAGGGATACCGCATAGGTAGCATGAATGAAACCCTAAATCTATAATTATTTCAGAGGTAAATATGTTAAATCAGTTTTCTAGAACAGAGCTACTTATTGGTCAGTCTGCCATGAATCAGCTTCATGACAAGCGGGTGGCCATTTTTGGAATAGGTGGTGTAGGCGGATACGTCTGCGAAGCTCTTGTTCGTTCAGGTATAGGACATTTCGATTTAATAGATAACGATGATGTAAGTCTTACTAATATTAACAGGCAGATTATTGCCACCCATTCATCGGTAGGACGTCCAAAGGTAGACGTTATGAAAGAGCGTATGCTTGATATCAACCCAATGGCAGACATCACAGTTCACAAGTGCTTTTTCCTTCCAGAAAATGCCCATGAGTTTGATTTTACAGCCTATGATTATGTGGTAGATGCTGTGGATACAGTCACTGCCAAAATAGCAATCATTATGAAATGTAAAGATTTAAAGGTGCCTGTAATCAGCAGTATGGGTACAGGCAACAAGCTGGATCCTAGCGGATTTATGGTGGCTGATATTTATAAGACTAGCAATTGCCCGCTTGCCAAGGTGATGCGCAAGGAGCTAAAAAAGAGAAATGTAGATTCGCTAAAGGTGGTATATTCAAAGGAGCTTCCAGTGGAGACTCATGAGGATGTAAGCGATATTGAAGAACCATCAAATGGCAGAAGAGCAGTTCCTGGTTCAACAGCCTTTTGTCCACCAGTGGCAGGGCTTATTTTAGCCAGTGAGGTAATCATGGATTTATCAAATGGATTTGGTAGAGGCCTATAGCAGGCCAAAGGGGGAATAATGACTTTACAACAGGTTTTATACGCACTTACTATTCAAGAATGTGGTTCCATGAATAAGGCCGCTGAAAAGCTCTACATTGTTCAGCCTACACTTACCAGTGCTATTCAGGAGCTTGAAAATGAGGTAGGCATTACAATTTTCATGCGTACCAACAAGGGTGTAATAGTCACACCAGAAGGGGCAGAGTTTCTAGAGGACATCCGAGGCTTTTATCGTCAATACGATATAGTAATGCAAAAATACAGCGGAGAGGGCACCTACAAAAGAAAGTTTGGTGTGTCCACTCAGCATTACACCTTTGCCGTCCGCGCATTCGTTGAGATGGCAAAGCGTTACGACATGAACGAATTCGATTTTGCCCTTCGTGAGACTACTACAATGGATATTATCAGGGATGTCAGCTCCCTTAAAAGTGAGATTGGTATCCTCTATATAAACGAGCTTAACCGCAAGGCTATGAACAAGCTTTTGACAGAGCATTCCCTGGAATTTCATTCTCTGATAAAGTGCCGTGCCTTCGTATACCTATGGAAGGATCATCCTCTTGCAAAAATGGAATCCATTGGCATGGAGGACTTGGAGGATTACCCATGTATGTTCTTTGAGCAGGGAGATAACAGCGAGTTTTTGGCAGAGGAAATCCTTAGCGAAAACTTTTATCCTAAGACACTGCGTGTTACAGACCGTTCTACCATGCTAAATCTTGTAAAGGCTCTTAACGGATATACGTTATGCTCTGGCATAGTATATGGTGATTACAATGGAGATGGATATATCGTTGTACCATTCAGAGGTGACGAGGAAAATCCGAACAGCGTAATGGACATTGGATATGTTACAAAGAAAAATGCTATAATGAGTAAGCTAGGACATGAATATCTTAAAGAAATAGATAATGCCTTAGAACAAATAGACAAGTCAGTTATATATCAGGAACAATAAAAGCTTTTAATAAAGGAGAAGATTATGGCTTATTTTCCATTGTTTATTGATTTAACAGATGCGAATTGTTTGGTTATTGGCGAGGACGAGGCTGCATATGAAAAGTCCCAGATACTTTCGGACTTTGGTGCAAAGGTCTCAGTTGTTTCAAAGGAAGACTACACTCCTTTTATTTTGCAGGAGCGGGCGCTGGTAGTAGTATCTACAGGTGACAGTAAGCTAAACGGCGAAATAGCAGCCATGTGTAAGGAAGGCAATATCCCTGTTAACATCATAGGCGAACCGGAAAAAAGCAGTTTCACTTTTCCAACATATATAAAAGAACAAAACTTAGTAGGGGCTTTTTCTAGCTCTGGCAACAGCCCAGCTCTTACCCAGTACCTTAAGAACCGTGAGAAGGAGATTCTAACCCCAAAGCTTGGGGAGCTAAATGAAATGCTAGGCCGTTGGAGAACACCTATCATCGAACTTTTTCCACTGGAAGCCTCTAGAAACAGCGCCTTCGAGCAGCTCATTGATTACGCCCTCTGTTACGACGGCATTCCAACCGATGAAGAAGTGGAAGAACTATTAATGTCTATTTCGATGGCACTATAACCAAAAAAATAGGAGCCCTAAACCATCTGGCTTAGGGCTCTTTTAAATTGCGTTAATTTACTAAATCGCTGAGCTTCTTGCCGTAGAAGAAATCCCGCTCTAGCATGTAGAATTCTGTCCACATAGGAAGGGTTTTGCAAACGCCTTCCCTAGGGCATTCTTTTGCACCATCTGCCAGGCAGGCCACAGGAGAGAGGCTGCCTTCCATTAGTTCAATGATCTCCCCGATGGAATATTCAGCTGGTGTGCGGGTAAGCTGGTAGCCACCACCTTTGCCGCTGACACCCTTTACAAATCCTCCGTGTACTAATTCTTTAACTATAATCTCTAAATATTTCTTGGAAATATCTTGACGCTCTGCAATATCCTTTAAAGGTATAAAGCTTTCCGGGTCTTGTCCCGCCAGGTCTATCATTACGCGAAGAGCGTATCTACCTTTTGTACTAAACATATATTATTCCTCCATTAACACTATAATACTGTAGGTTAGTAGGTTAATCAATATATGAAAACCACTTTGGTTATCAAATCATCTTATAACTGATTATCAAATTTGGCGATTATAAAACCTATTGACTCAGTAGGCGAATAGGTTTACCATCTTTTCATACTAAAGAACGGAGGAAAATCAAATGAAAAAAAATCTACTTACAAAACTTGCAACCGTAACATTAGCAACAGGTCTTATCGCAGCATCAATCACAGGATGCGGTTCAAATAGCAGCTCTTCACAGGAATCTGCAAGCGCAGATGTATCTGTAGCTTCAGATGAGGTTTCTGTAACCAGCTCATCTGCTGGATATAGAACACTTGATGAAATCAAGGAGAGCGGCACTATCAACATCGGCGTTTTCTCAGACAAGTCCCCATTTGGATTTGTTGATGAAAACGGCGAGTACGCAGGCTACGATGTATATTTTGCAGAACGTATCGGTCAGGACCTTGGAGTAGAAATCAACTACGTATCTACAGAGGCAGCAAACAGAATCGAATACCTTCAGACAGGTAAGGTTGATATCATTCTTGCAAACTTCACAGTAACAGAAGAGCGTGCCGAGGAAGTTGATTTTGCACTTCCATACATGAATGTAGCACTTGGTGTTGTTTCACCTGATTCAAAGGTTATTACAAGCCTTGATGAAATCGGTGCAGATGATCAGGTTATTGTAATTTCTGGTACAACAGCAGAGACATATCTTACAAAGAACTATCCAGATATCAAGCTTCAGAAGTACGATGCTTACGCAGAAGCAAAGACAGCTTTTGAAAACGGTAACGGCGTTGCTTGGGCAAACGACAACACAGAGGTTATTGCATTCGCCATTGAAAATGAAGGCTACACAGTAGGTATTCCTTCACTTGGTGATCAGGACACAATCGCTCCTGCAGTTACAAAGGGCAATGAAACACTTCTTCAGTGGCTCAATGATGAAATTGTTGCTATCGGTGCTGAAAACTTCTTCCACGCTGATTATGAAGCAACACTTCTGGACACTTACGGTGCAGATTATGAGGATACACTTGTATTAGAAGGCGGAAAGTAATTAATGAATACAGATATTCTTTTAGAATATCTCCCACTCTATAAGGATGCACTTTTTTTAACACTTAAAATAGGATGGCAGGGTATTGTCGTGGCCTTTGTAATAGGTCTGATTGGCTCTGCCATTTTACATTTTAAAGTGCCATTCCTTAAAAACATAGTGGGAGTATATATCGAACTGTTTAGAAACACACCTCTTTTGGTTCAGTTATTTTTTATCTATTTTGCACTGCCAAAGGTAGGCATACAAATTACGGCTGAAACTTGTGGTGTGTTAGGCCTGGGCCTCTTAGGCGGAGCATACATGATAGAAACCTTTAGAAGTGGCCTAGAGGCCATTCCAGTAATTCAAAGAGAAAGCGCTGAGAGTCTTGGAATGACAGATTTTCAGGTACTGTGGCATGTTATTTTGCCACAGGCAATTTCTATCAGCGTACCAGGGCTTCTAGCAAACGTAATCTTTCTATTAAAGGAGACTTCAGTATTTTCTACCATCTCTTTGATGGATTTAATGTTTACCGCAAAGGATTTAATAGGCATGTATGCAAAGACAATAGAGTGCCTGTTCCTTCTTGTGGTTTTCTATTTGATAATGCTTCTTCCTATTTCAATATTAGGAGCAGTGGTAGAAAGGAGGATGCGTTATGGCCAGTTTGGGGATTGATGTTTTATTTAAAGGCACAAACTTCATGCGTTTACTTCAGGGCCTTTGGGTGTCAGTTGAAATCAGCCTTATATCAGTAGCTCTTAGCATTCTGCTAGGACTGTTGGTAGGGGCACTCATGACAGTAAACAACAGGATTTTAAGAGCCTTTTTAAAGCTTTATTTAGAGACAGTTCGAATCATGCCACAGATGGTACTTTTGTTCATAGTTTACTTTGGTACCACCAGAGTATTTGGCTGGGACATGTCAGCGGAGGCATCGGCAATATTCGTATTTACTTTTTGGGGCACAGCCGAAATGGGAGACTTAGTAAGGGGCTCCATTAAAAGCATTCCAAAGATTCAGTTTGAGTCAGCCTTTGCCCTGGGAATGGATAAATTACAGACATATTTTTACATTATCCTTCCACAGACAGTCAGACGACTTATTCCACTTTCTATCAACCTGATTACCAGAATGATTAAAACCACTTCTCTTGTAATGATGATAGGAATCGTGGAGGTGCTAAAGGTAGCACAGCAGATTATCGAGGCCAACAGAAAGGTCTCGCCTAACGCGGCATTTGGAGTTTTTGCAGTAGTATTTTTACTTTATTTTATGGTGTGCTGGCCTATTAGCAGGCTTGCAACATATTTAGAAAAAAGGTGGGCAAAGTGAGTGAATTATTAAAGGTTACACATCTACATAAAGAATTTGGAACAAATGTAGTTTTAAAGGATATTAACTTAACAGTTAAAAAGGGAGAGGTAGTAGTAATCATTGGCCCATCAGGCTGTGGAAAAAGTACCTTTCTTAGATGTTTAAATGGGCTAGAGGATATTCAAGGAGGTGTCATCACTGTGGATGGGCTTCCTGTGGAGGCAGGAAAGCGGGATATTACAAGGCTTCGTCAAAAGATTGGAATGGTATTTCAGTCCTATGAGCTTTTCCCACACAAGACAGTTTTGGAAAATGTAATCCTTGCCCCTACAAAGGTTCAAAAGAGAACAAAGGATGATGCTACCAAGGAAGCTTTGGAGTTACTTGATAAGGTAGGCCTTGCTGACAAAAAGGACTATTATCCTAGACAGCTTTCAGGGGGTCAAAAGCAGAGAGTTGCCATAGTCAGAGCTCTTTTAATGCATCCTGAGGTGATATTATTTGATGAGGTGACAGCCGCCTTAGATCCAGAAATGGTTCATGAGGTGTTAGAGACCATGATTGCACTTGCAAAAGCAGGCTCTACCATGCTTATCGTCACCCACGAAATGGCCTTTGCAAAGGCGGTGGCGGACAGAATTATCTTTTTAGACAAGGGAGACATTGTGGAGGAAACTGAGGATGTAAAGGGCTTTTTCATAGAGCCTGAAACTGATAGAGCTAAAAAGTTTCTTAAAACCTTTGCATACGAGTAAAAAAACACATAAAAAAATAATGGGTTGTTAACTTTTTTTTCATATATTGCGGTTATAATTTCTAATGTTACAGGTGTAAATATTTGTAATAACGGGGATTAAAGGAGTTTGACTATGGCAAAGAAAGAAAAGAAAGTTAAGAAAAACCAGGCACAGGCTGGGACCATCAAATTGATGGATAGTGTAAAAACAAAGCTTATTCTTATCATGGCGTTATTAGTTGCTGTGCCTCTATTAGTGGCTATTATAATCAGCTATAAGAGTTCTACAAATAAGGCACATGATGATGCGCTAGAACTGCTTCAGGCTACAGGTAAAATGGTAGAGACTCAGTTCGCTGAGATTGTCGAGAAGAATACGGCAGCTCTACAGACATTTGCTACTGCGCCAAGTACAATTAATTATATAGAAACACAAGCGCTTCCCCCAGAGGAAAGACCTATCCCAGATGATGTAATGATGGCACATATGGATGCTATTAATGCATATATGGCCGATGATAATAACAGTGTTATCCTATCTCTTCCAAATGGACAGCAGCTTTTACGCTCAGATAGATCCGAAAACACCAATATTTCCGATAGAGATTATTTCCAGGCGGCTATTAATTCTGGAGCACCTGCTGTATCAAACATCGTAGTTAGTAAGAAAAACGGAAATAGAATCACAATTATCTGTGTTCCTATTTATAATGAAGATCATTCAAGAATCATAGGTACAATCCAGCGAAGCTTTGACCTAAATAATCTTCACGAATTCCTTGCTGCAAACATTGCAGATGGTTATATCACAGATAGAACAGGAATGATGGCAGCTCACGCTCAGTTTGAAATACAGCCAGAGGAAGAGTACGACCTTAGTGCCTTTGGATTTGTAGATTCACCTGACAGCAGTGGAGTTATTACATCTACATTCGATGCAGGACTTACCTATATGTCATGGACTAAAGAGCCAAATACAGGATATTACGTTGTAGTATCAAAGACTAATAGCGAGATTATGGCATCAGCAATCCGCTCAGCAATGATTATTGTTGTCATTGGTGTGATTCTTTTGATTGTAGCTGTTATTATTTCCCTATTTATGGCAACCAGCTTTACAAAGCCTATCATTGCTGTTACTGACTCTATCACAACTCTTGCAGATGGTCGCTTTAAAAAGATTAATGGTTATACAAAACGTAAAGACGAATTTGGTGAAATCGTACGTAGTACAAATTCCGTTATTGATAGATTAGGCGCTATTGTAGGTTCTATTAAGGCTTCAGCAGCCACAGTTACCACATCTTCCGAGGATTTGGCAGACATGGCAAATCAGATTGCAGCTACAACTGATACAGTAGCTAATGCAGTTCAGGAGATTGCAACAGGCGCTGTTCAGCAGGCTGAGGAAATCCAGGAAGCAGCAGAAAACGTAGGAAAGATTACAGATGCTGTTTCTGTAGTTCAAAATTCTACAGAAAATATGGAAGGCCTTGCAGGCAAGATGAAGGAAGCATCTCAGACATCCAGCCAGTCATTGCAGAATCTACAGGATTCTAGTAGCGATATGACAGCAAAGATCGAAGAGATTGCCAAAACTATTGCAGCTACAAAGGATGCGGTTACAAGCATCAACGAAAGCGTAGAAGGCATTTCTGGTATCGCTTCTCAGACCAACCTTCTTTCACTGAATGCTTCCATTGAGGCAGCACGTGCTGGTGAGGCTGGTAAGGGCTTCGCAGTTGTAGCAGAGGAAATCAGAAAGCTAGCTGATGATTCAGACAGCATGGCTCAGGACATCAGAGAGCAGATGGATGTGCTTTTAAAGCAGTCTGAGGCAGCGGTTGCAGCAGCAAACCTTGTAAAGCAGGGCAACTTAGAGCAGCAGGAGGCAATTGGCGGTACTCTCGAGTCAGTAAACGGTATGCTTGATGATATCAATGGTACTGTTGATGGCGTAAAGGAAATCGCTGGTGGAGCAGAGACCTGTGTATCTTCAAACGATATTGTTTCCGATGCAATGTCATCTCTTTCAGCTATTTCAGAAGAGAATGCAGCATCATCAGAGACAACAGGTGCTTCTGTTCAGGAGCTTTCAGCTACAGTTTCTTCTCTTGCAAATTCTGCGGACGACTTAAAGGATATTGCTGTTAAGCTTAATGAAGAGATTTCATTCTTCAAGGATGATGCAGAATAATAAATAATTTTAGTAATTGCTAGCCGGTTATCAAGAAAATTGATAACCGGCTATTATTTTTATCTATTTCACATGCAAGCTTCATGAGTGATATAGTAAACACATCTTTTAAAGAAAGGAGCAGGACAGATGAGAAGCTCACTTACAATGATGAACATGTACATGCGTCGAATGCTATACTCCCAGGTGAACAAAGGCCGAGGGTGCATGGCTGTTTGTCTTGCGCCAAATTCTTGAGAAGCCATTGCCTGGGAGTAAAACGCGGCAATGGTTTTTTTATTGCCTAAATGTAAATGAGGAGATATAAAATGCACGAGATTGAAATCAAAAATCTTTCAAAAAGCTTTATTGATAAAGATACAAAAGTAGAAGCTTTAAGAGACATAAATCTTACAGTTGAAAAGGGTGACATCTTTGGAATCATCGGAATGTCTGGAGCAGGCAAAAGCACATTGATTCGATGTATAAACTATCTGGAAAAACCAACTAGCGGCCAGGTCATTGTAGAGGGCAAGGAGCTTGGTCAGCTTAATGAAAAGGAGCTAAGAGTTAAGCGCCAGGATATCGCAATGATTTTCCAGCATTTTAACCTGCTTCAGCAGAAGAATGTTATTGATAACATTATTTTTCCACTGACTCTTCAGGGAGTAAAGAAAAAGGAAGCAAGAGAAAAGGCCTTTGAGCTTTTGGCAAAGGTTGGTCTTCAGGACAAGGCAAAGTCTTATCCTTCACAGCTTTCAGGCGGACAGCAGCAGCGAGTTGCCATTGCAAGAGCACTGGCAGGAGACCCAAAGATTCTGCTTTGTGACGAGGCCACCAGCGCTCTTGATCCACAGACTACAGCTTCCATCCTTTCTCTTTTAAAAGAGATTAATGAGGAATACGGAATTACGATAGTTCTTATTACTCATCAGATGTCAGTTGTAAAGGCCATCTGCAACAAAGTGGCAGTCCTTGAGGAAGGACAGCTTGTTGAAAGCGGTCGACTGGACGAGGTAAATCTTCCAGAGGACAAATTCTTCTGGCTCAACAAAGAAAATGAGCTAAAGAACAAGGAGCTTTCAAACAACATTAAGGAGGTTAGAAACTATGTGGGATAGCACAACAATTAACATGATATTAGAGGGAATTGTTGGAACAGTATACATGAGTATAGTTTCTACATTCTTTGGATATTTATTAGGGCTTCCTATGGGAGTACTACTTACAATTTCAGACAAGAATGGCCTTAAACCAAATCCATTCCTTTACAAGATTTTAGATGCGATTTCAAATGTTGTACGATCAGTACCATTTTTGATTCTTCTCATTTTACTTATTCCATTTACAAGACTTGTAGTTGGAAAGAGCTATGGCACCACAGCCACAATCGTGCCACTTGTTATTTCAGCAGCACCATACATTGCCAGAATGGTGGAATCCTCACTTAAAGAAGTGGACGATGGAGTGGTTGAGGCAGCAAAAGCCATGGGCGCTTCCAACACACAAATCGTTTTTAAGGTATATCTTGTAGAAGCAAGAACCTCACTCATTACAAACGCGACAATAGCCCTTGGTACTGTCCTTGGCTACTCAGCTATGGCAGGTACTGTAGGTGGTGGCGGACTTGGTGATATCGCCGTTCGCTACGGATATTACAGATACCAGACAGACATTATGATTGTCACTGTTATCTTACTTATAGCTTTATTTCAGATATTCCAAAACACAGGAATGTTTATAGCTAGAAAGCTTAATCATAAAAACGCTTAATAACAAGAACACATAATTCACACACAAAAAGGAGACAAAACTATGAAAAAGAATTTACTTGCAGGACTTTTAACAGCAACATTTGCTATTTCAGCACTTACAGGATGCGGTAGCACATCTGCATCAGTAGAGGATAACACAGCTGCAGCAGCCGCTGAAGAGACAACTGAGGCAGCATCTACAGAGCTTACAACAATAAAGGTTGCAGCATCAGCTACACCACACGCAGAAATCCTTGAAGCAGCAGCGCCTCTTCTTGAGGCAAAGGGCTACAAGCTTGACGTTACAGTATTTGATGACTATGTACAGCCAAACCTTGTGGTAGAGTCTGGTGAGTTTGATGCAAACTACTTCCAGCACGTACCTTACCTTGACAGCTTCAATGAAGAGCAGGGCACACACCTTGTAAATGCAGGTGGCATCCACTACGAGCCATTCGGCATTTACCCAGGCACAAAGGCTTCTTTAGATGACGTTGCAAAGGGTGATGTTATTGCACTTCCAAACGATACAACAAACGAGGCTAGAGCATTACTTCTTCTTCAGGACAACGGCCTTCTTACATTAAAGGACGACGCAGGCCTTACAGCTACAGTTAACGACATCACAGAAAACCCATATGACCTTCAGTTTGAAGAGCTTGAGGCAGCTCAGGTAGCTCGTGTAAAGGATGAGGTAGCATACGTAGTATTAAATGGTAACTATGCACTTGAGGCAGGCTTTTCTGTAGCAAAGGATTCTATCGCATACGAATCAGCAGATTCAGAGGCTGCAAAGACATACGTTAACATCATCGCTGTAAAGGAAGGCAACGAAAACAACGATGCTATCAAGGCTCTCGTAGAGGTCCTCTTATCAGACGACATCGTAACATTCATCAACGACACATACGACGGAGCAGTAGTTCCATTTAAGTAAAATGACCTATTGTGGTTAGAATCACTAAAGTATATAGCCAGTTATTAATTGAATTGATAGCTGGCTATAATTTTTACCCATATATAAACCTATTGACCTAGTAGGTAATAACGTTTATTATAACATCAACACAAATAAATGACCTAAAGGCAGGCAAAAAAGGAGGAGAAATTATGAGCAACTATAGATTTGAAACATTAGCACTTCACGTAGGGCAGGAAAATCCAGATCCAGCATCAGACGCAAGAGCAGTACCTATTTATCAGACTACATCTTATGTATTTAGAGACTCTAAACATGCAGCAGACAGATTTGGTCTTGCAGATGCAGGTAACATCTACGGAAGACTTACAAATTCTACTCAAGGGGTTTTAGAAGCTAGAGTTGCAGCACTTGAAGGCGGTACAGCTGCACTTGCAGTTGCATCTGGTGCAGCAGCTATTACATATACAATCGAAGCTCTTGCAGCAGGCGGCGGACACATCGTAGCACAAAAGACTATCTACGGCGGCAGCTACAACCTACTTGCACATACACTTCCACAGTACGGTGTAACAGCTACATTCGTAGACGCTCACAACCTTCAGGAAGTAGAGGATGCTATCAAGGAAGATACAAAGGCAATCTACATTGAGACACTTGGCAATCCAAACTCAGATATTCCTGATATCGATGCACTTGCAGAGATTGCACATCGCCATGAGCTTCCACTTGTTGTTGATAACACATTTGGCGCTTCTTACTGGGTTCGTCCAATCGAGCACGGCGCAGACATCGTAGTACATTCAGCTACAAAGTTCTTTGGAGGACACGGAACTACACTTGGCGGCATCATCGTAGAGGCTGGCACATATGATTGGAAAAAGAGTGGAAAGTTCCCTGCTATCGCAGAGCCAAACCCAAGCTACCACGGCATTTCATTTGCAGATGCTACTTCCCCTGCAGCATTTGTTACATATATCAGAGCAATCCTTCTTCGCGATACTGGAGCAACCATTTCTCCATTTAATGCATTCCTTCTATTACAGGGAATCGAAAGCTTACCACTTCGCTTGGATAGACATGCAGAAAACACTACAAAGGTAGTAGAGTTCTTAAAGAACCATCCAAAGGTAGCAAAGGTTAATCATCCATCCCTTGAGGATCATCCAGACCACAAATTATATAAGAAGTATTTCCCTAAGGATGGCGGCAGCATTTTTACATTCGAAATCAAGGGGGGCAAGGAAGCAGCTTACAAGTTTATTGATAATCTTCAGATTTTCTCAATCCTTGCAAACGTTGCAGATGTTAAGAGCCTTGTAATCCACCCAGCTACAACGACTCACTCTCAGCTTACAGAAGAGGAGCTTTTAGACCAGGGAATTACACAGTCTACAATCAGACTTTCAATTGGAACAGAGCACATTGATGATATTATCGAAGACCTTGAAAAAGGCTTTGCAGCAATCGATGGTATCGTAGGCTCATCAAATGAATCAAACGTTGATATAGCAGCAGTATAAGCTATAATACTAAATAAGATATTAAGTACGGAGGACAATGTCATGTCAAAAATTTACAAGAGCGCAGCAGAGCTCATTGGAAACACACCACTTGTAGAAGTATCAAATATTGAAAAGGAGCTTGGTCTTCAGGCAAAGGTACTTGTTAAGCTTGAGTACTTTAACCCAGCTGGCTCAGTAAAGGATAGAGTAGCATTTGCTATGATCGAGGATGCTGAAAAGAAAGGCATCTTAAAGGAAGGCTCAGTTATCATCGAGCCAACCTCTGGTAATACTGGTATCGGTCTTGCAGCTATTGCAGCAGCAAAGGGCTACAGAACAATTCTTACAATGCCAGAGACAATGTCAGTAGAGCGTAGAAACATTCTTAAGGCATACGGTGCTGAAATTGTTCTTACAGAAGGTGCAAAGGGCATGAAGGGTGCCATTGCAAAGGCAGAAGAGCTTGCAGCAGAAACTGAGGGAAGCTTTATCCCAGGCCAGTTTGTAAACCCTGCAAACTCAGCAGCACACCGCGCAACCACAGGCCCAGAAATCTGGAACGATACAGACGGACAGGTAGATATCTTTATCGCAGGTGTTGGTACAGGCGGAACAGTTACAGGCGTAGGCGAGTATCTCAAGAGCCAGAACCCTAACGTAAAGGTTGTAGCTTTAGAGCCAAAGGATTCCCCAGTTCTTTCAGAAGGCAAGGCAGGCCCACACAAGATTCAGGGTATTGGCGCAGGCTTTGTTCCTGACGTACTTAACACAAAGATTTACGATGAAGTCTTTACAGCAGAAGCAGCAGATGCATTTGCAGCAGCAAAGCTTCTTGCTAAGAAAGAAGGCATCTCAGTAGGTATCTCTTCTGGCGCAGCACTCCACGGAGCAATCGAGCTTGCAAAGAAGCCAGAAAACAAGGGCAAGACAATCGTAGCTCTCTTACCTGATTCAGGAGATAGATATTATTCAACACCACTTTTTACAGAATAAAAAAGGGGCCTGGTCAAATGACCAGGCCCTTATTTTTAACCCTCTACGGAATAGTTAGGAGCTTCTTTTGTGATGTGAATATCATGTGGGTGTGACTCCTTAAGTGAAGCAGCGGAAATCTTAACAAATTTGCCGCGCTCCTGAAGCTCTGGGATAGTAGGGCAACCACAGTAACCCATACCTGAGCGGATACCTCCGATGAGCTGGAAGATAACGTCTTCAAGGCTTCCCTTGTAAGCAACACGTCCTTCAACGCCCTCTGGAACAAGCTTCTTTGCACCTTCCTGGAAGTAGCGGTCCTTAGAACCGTTTTCCATAGCTGCAAGAGAACCCATACCACGGTATACTTTGTATTTACGACCCTGGAAAAGCTCAAATGAACCAGGAGCTTCGTCGCAGCCTGCGAACATTGAACCCATCATACATACTGAACCACCAGCTGCAAGGGCCTTTGTCATATCGCCTGAGTATTTGATACCACCATCAGCGATAATTGGTACATTGTATTCTTTTGCTACAGCGTAGCAGTCCATGATAGCTGAAATCTGAGGAACACCGATACCTGCAACAACACGTGTTGTACAGATAGAACCAGGTCCGATACCAACCTTTACAGCGTCAGCGCCAGCTTCGATAAGAGCTTTTGTAGCCTCGCCTGTAGCGATGTTACCAGCGATAACCTGAAGGTCTGGGTAAGCTGTCTTTACTTTCTTAACAGCTTCGATAATGTTCTTTGAGTGACCGTGAGCACTGTCCATAACGATAACGTCTACCTGAGCCTCTACAAGAGCAGCTACACGCTCCATCATGTTGCCTGTGATACCAACGCCAGCACCACATAAAAGTCTGCCCTGGTCATCCTTTGCAGCGTTAGGGTATTTAATCTGCTTTTCAATATCCTTGATAGTGATAAGACCCTTAAGCTTAAATTCATCATCTACTATAGGAAGTTTCTCTTTGCGAGACTTTCCAAGAATTTCTTTTGCTTCTTCAAGTGAGATGCCTTCCTTTGCAGTAACAAGGCCCTCAGAAGTCATAGATTCTGAAATCTTCTTATTAAAATCAGTTTCGAATTTGAGGTCACGGTTTGTGATGATACCGATTAATGTGCCATCTTCCTTTGTAATAGGAACACCAGAGATTCTGAACTTGCCCATAAGTTCGTTTGCTTCAGCAAGAGTGTTATCTGGTCCAAGGAAGAATGGGTCAGTGATAACGCCGTTTTCTGAACGTTTTACCTTGTCTACCTCATCAGCCTGAGCTTCGATAGACATGTTTTTGTGGATAATGCCGATTCCACCCTGACGAGCCATAGCAATTGCCATGCGTGATTCAGTAACAGTGTCCATAGCGGCACTCATCATAGGAATGTTAAGTTTAATTTTTCTAGTAAGATTTGTGTGAAGATCAATAAGATTTGGTGTTACTTCCGAATACTGTGGAACCAGTAAGACGTCGTCGAAAGTAATGCCATCACCGATAATCGATGCCATAGATGTAACCTCTCTTTCATGTAACAAGACTGTAAATTTTTTAAAATTATATTTAACAACGAGATTAATGTCAATGATTGTTTTTCTGAGACGGACACTTTGTTAAATAATTAGCAATTATATACAATAAAACAAAAATATTTAACAAATTTGTACCGTAAAATAAACAGAAAACCTATTTGCCCTTGTTGAAAAATTTGTTCAATAGTTCTATGATTAAACTACGACATTATGGGGTGGGGGACCGGTGCTTATTCTTCTAACCCATGCAACTATAAATGTCCACTTAATTGAAGGAGGAATTCAAAATGCCAAGAGCAAAACAGTCTATGGATGGTAACCAGGCTGCAGCACACGTAGCTTATGCTTTTACAGATGTTGCTGCTATTTATCCTATTACACCATCTAGCCCAATGGCCGACTTTGTTGATCAGTGGTCAGCAGCAGGCCTTGAAAATATTTTTGGCAACCAGGTAAAGGTTGTCGAGATGGAGTCTGAGGCAGGTGCTGCAGGTGCCGTTCACGGTTCACTTGGTGCAGGTGCACTCACTACTACATTTACAGCTTCACAGGGACTTCTTCTTATGATCCCTAACATGTACAAGATTGCTGCAGAGCAGCTTCCTTGTGTATTCGATGTATCAGCTCGTACAGTTGCTACACAGTCACTTAACATCTTCGGTGATCATTCCGATGTATACGCTTGTCGTCAGACAGGTTTCGCAATGATGGCTGAGACAAATCCACAGGAAGTTATGGATCTTGCTCCAGTAGCTCACTTAGCTGCTATCGAGGGTAAGGTACCAGTTCTTAACTTCTTTGATGGTTTCCGTACTTCTCACGAAATCCAGAAGATTGAGAAGTGGGATTATGCAGATCTTAAAGAAATGGTTAACATGGATGCTGTTAACGAGTTCAGAG
>JAEEGF010619720.1_pt1 | contig 25748 bp, 25 predicted proteins | sample 9134171 | NCBI WGS metagenome assembly JAEEGF01 (sample SAMN16246542, study PRJNA631951) | gut metagenome | biome: gut microbiome; feature: rumen; material: AP-attached | host: Bos | place: Iran: Karaj | collected 2018-10 | reverse complement strand
GCTTGACCTGACAGTCTCCCCCGCTGAAATGCTCGCCAGTGCCGAAGACATCGCCGCCCACGTTTCCGCTGGCCAACGCCTCATCTACCTGCTCAATAAGGCCGACGCCGTGCCGGTTGAAACCACCTCCAGTGCCCGCCGCACGCTCGCCCCGCTCCTTTACGCCTTCAACCGGCAGTGTTTCATCCTCTCCGCCCGTGAAAAAGTGGGACTGGAAGACCTTCGCCAGGCACTCGTCGCAACATATGGCACACTCGGCTCCGGCTCGGAAACCACACTCGTTGCCAACATCCGCCACGTAGAAGCCCTGCAAAACGCTGCCACTTCCCTCACCCGCGTCCAGCATGGCCTCACAACCCTCCCCACCGACCTCCTCGCCCAAGACCTCCGCGAATCCCTCCACCACCTCGGCACCATCACCGGCGAAATCACCACCGACCAGATCCTCGGTGAGATTTTCGGGAAGTTCTGCATCGGAAAATAAGAAACGAAAAGAAACGAAAAGCCACGGACTGAAATGAAAAGCAAATTCCTTTGTAACTACCTATAAATCAGTATAGTTTTAGCGGGGTAAGCTCAAATCACCTATCCGTTGCTTTACGATACAATCCGAGTTCGGGGACAAAATCTTTTGGTTTTGTCCCCCGTTTTTCTTATTTTTGTATCGTTAACAATAGAAGTAATTATGGCATCATTAACATTCACCCTATCCACGGTCCCGAACAAGGAAACCAACAAGGTTGAGATCCTTGCCCGCTACCGCAACACCCGCAAGGTCGCCCAGCGAGCCCACACCCGAATCTTCATTCTTCCGGAGTACTGGGAGAACGAAGATATTGTCGTCACCAAACGCAAGAACACCCAGGAAGTTCAGGAGCATAAAGCCGCCGAGGCGAAGTTCAAGGCCCTCAAGACCGAGATCACCGAGAAGGGCAACAGCACCCTCCCCGACGACATGTCCCCCGACTGGCTGCAGGACACCATCGACCGCTTCCTTTTCCCCGAGAACTACGCCAAGCCCGACAAGGGCGAGCTCTGCTTCCAGGACAAGACCAATGAGTTCCTGAAGTACAAGAAAGTCTCTCAAGAACGAGTCCACACCTATGGCGCAGTCTTCCGTATCATCCATCGCTTCGAACTCTACACCGGCAAGGAAATCATCCTTGACAAGGCCTCGGCCAATACCCTCCTGGCGCTGGAAGACTTCTTCCGCACTGAGCACACGCTCTTTGAGCCCGTCAAGCTGAAGTATCGCACCGGCCTCAAGCCCGTCAAGAAGTACAAGTACGCCTGGGACCATTCCGAACACGAACGCGCACCCCGTGAGCGCAGCGACAATGCCATCGTCGGCTATATGAGTGCTGTCCGTGCATACTGGCGCTGGTGCATCGACATGGGCTACACCAACAACGATCCCTTCCGCAAATACTCCGTCGGCTCCCAGAAGTACGGCACCCCCTACTACCTCACCACCGAGGAGCGGGACATCCTTTATAAGACGGATATGGGCGATGACAAGGATCTGAGGGCGGCGCGTGACATCTTCGTCTTCCAGTGCTACATCGGCTGCCGCATCAGCGACCTTCTGTCCTTCACCTCCGACAACATCGTCACCAGCGACAACGGCATCTCCGTGCAATACGTGCCCTCCAAGACAAAAGAGGAACGCCCGCGCGTAGTCAAGGTATATCTGGCCCCCACTGCCATCGAGATTCTGGAGCGCTATCAGGGCAAGAAGACCGGCACCATCTTCCCCTTCTACAGCACCGGCAAACTCAACGACCTGATCCGCCAGGCCCTCAAGAAAGCCGAAATCACCCGCGTAGTCAGCATCGTCAACCCCAGGACCAAGCAGTCCGAGCAGCATCCCATCTGCGACATCGCCAGCTCCCATATGGCCCGCCGTACCTTCATCGGCAACCTGTATAAGAAGGTCAAAGACCCGAACCTCGTCGGCAAGCTCTCCGGCCACTGCGAAGGCTCCAAGGCATTCGCCCGGTACCGTGACATCGACGACGATATGATCAAGGAGATGACCACCCTGCTGGACTGATTGCCAACAATCTGAGCAATAGCTTCCTGCATAGCGCGATTTTTAGTAAATTTGCGCTATTGATTGAAGATGTGAGACCACATGCATAAATTACTGACATCCTTGAAAGACCTCTCCGGAGCGGCAGCAGAAGCCCTGCCGCTTCTTGAGAAATATAACTACCGCAAGGAAGCCAGGACCGACATGGACAAACATCTGTCGATGGACGTACTGCCCAAGCCCCTCCGGGAGATTGTGGACAGCGTACTCGTCTACTGCACTCCCCTGATCGACCACGACGACAACCTTCCTTCCGATGCGCTGCTCTCCAAGAAGAACATGCAGATCTTCATCGAGAATCTGAATGTCACCGGCGACTCCGACCTGATCCATTGCTGCCAGTTCATCGAGCTGGAGCCCATCATGGACGTGGCTCACAGCCTGAATGAGCTGGGGCTGACCACGCAGGGACGGCTGCTCTCCAACGCCTACGAATTCGGCGTCAAGCTCCGCTCCTGCAGCCGCACCAGCGCCTTCCGGCCATACGACGGCAGCCAGCCGCCCATTCAGGTCAACTTCACCGTACCAGCCGAGGAACTCAGCGACGACGAGAAACTCCAGGCCAGGCGCTATTCCGATTTCTGCGCCATCTTCAAGCCCGGGGGACTCAACAGCGCCCAGCGGAAGGCACTTTTCGACGCCTTCGGCTCCACTCTCGCCGAGGACAAGAAGAGCCACCCGCACCTGGTAGTCGTCACCGCCATTCTCCTTCTGATGAATCAGCGTGTATACGGCAAGCCGCTTACCGGCACGCTCAACAGCATCCGCACCACCGTCTTCACCACCTTCGGCTGGCCCGCCACCACGGCGAACAGTTACCCGAAGGATGCGCTCAAGAAAGGCGTCACCCAATCTCTCTACAACTACAAGGAAAAGGCAGCCCTGCTTCTTTCCACAGTTCTTGAGAACACCCGGTAAAACGGGTTTAGGAACTTTTAGGAAGAATCCTCATAAACCGCTCCACCACAAGCGGTTACAATCGTCGTAAATAATTCTCGAAAAAGGTGAAATAGGAACATTTCGCCCGCTTTTCATACTGATATTTTTGTAGTGCAATCCGATGGAAACGGAATTAAAGCAGTCGTTCCGGAGGATGTAGCCACTGCCTTCAATGGCAACCGCTTTTACTGCTTCGCGGGTGGCTTTACCATTAAATCATTGCACTATGAAGCACGATTTAATCCAGCTTGCCGAACAATACCCGGGACTCACCATCTCGGTATCGCTCGACGACCTTCTCACCGCCGGCAGGACACTTGCCGACGAACTCCTGGACAGCATCGTCCAGACGCACGACGAACGTCCCGCACCCGCTAAGGAAGAGGATGAACTTCTGACAAAAGAAGAAACCCGCCGCAAACTCGGCGTCTCCGTCACCACGCTGTGGCGCTGGGCGCAGGACGGCTACCTCACCCCCATCAAGGTCGGAGTTCAAGTGCGCTACCGGCTCTCGGACATCAATGCCATTCTCGTCAAGAAAGGAGGTGCCTTATGAGCCAGCCCAAACACATCAGCGAAGTCCTGCACCAGCTCGTTCTCAATAACCCGAACGACCCCTATGCACAGATCCTTCGCCACTGCCCCTTCATGCAGATCGAGCTGCTCAAGGAAGGCTACATGACCCTCGACGAACTCACGCCCGAGGAAAAGGAACGTCTGTCACACTACATCGACCTGGAGGACCTGCCCAATGACTAAGGAATATCTTCTCTCCAAGACCTTGTACGGTGTGGACATCATCCAGCACCTCATCCGCAAGGAATTCCCCGACTTCGTGATGCGCGTCTCCGGCACCGACTGCGGGCAGTGTCCCGACCCCGTCTGGGCCGACGGCAGCATCATCGAAGTGACGATGGACCGCATTCCCGTCGAAGGCCGACGCCTCCCTGACTACAAGGCACGTTTCCACTATCCCGACGGCCAGCTGCTCGACGGTGACGCCCTCGCCCTCGCTACCGCTTATTATCACGAGCGCGGAGAGGATCTCACCCAGGAACAGCTCATCGCCCGTCTGGCGGAAGAACTCTACATCAAGGAGCCCCCGAAGCCATTCTTCCACGAAGAAGAGCCGGAGCAGCCGGAAACTCAGGAGCCGGCAAAGCCGACTCTCCCGCCCTGTCCCCGGATGAGCTTCTTCCGGCGTCCCATCCGCAACACCAGGCCCTGCCGTGATGCTTCCCCGCAGGACATCTACAAGTACGTCACATCGGACTACGCGAAGGCCCACACCGAGCATCTCCGCACCCTGAAGGACAGCAAGGAGCGCAGCCGCTACAAGGCTGAGCACTTCGACTACGTGACCCCCGGCGGACTCTTCCGCTCCCGCAAGGAATCCGACCTCATCCAGGCAAGCGGCTATATGGTCATCGACTTCGACCACATCCCCGACCCCGACGGGCTGGTCCTCCTGCTGGCCAACGAAGAGAACTTCGAGACCGTCCTGGCTTTCCGTTCTCCTTCCGGTGACGGTGTCAAATGGTTTGTCAATCTGCCGGTTGGGCAGACCAAACCCGACGGCACGCCCTTCACCTACGGCGAGTTCTTCACCATCCTCTCCAACTACGTCCGCCACGCCTACGGCTACGAAGCAGACCCCTCCGGCAAAGACATCTGCCGGGCCTGCTTCCTCCCCTACGACCCGGACGCATTCCTGAATCCATTTTTCATCGACGACGATTTTGACTATGACATCTCCAGATTTCTTAATGGATCTGCTGAATGAGGGCGATAAGCCTTCCCAGCAGCCGCAGCAGCCTGCACGCACCGCAGGCTCGCCTGCTCCGGTCACGGACACCGCAACCAGGGTCGAGGCCCTCATTGCGGCGCTCCGTGCCGCCGGAGTTGACATCACCGCCGACTACAACGACTGGCTGAAGGTAGGCTTCGCGCTGGCCGGAGAGTTCGGCGAAGGAGGCCGCGGATACTTCCACGACATCTCCTCTCTCTACCCCGGGTACGACCAGGCCGAAAGTGACACCAAGTACACCGAGTGCCTGAAATCAGACTCCGGAAGGACAGATATAAGTACGCTGTTCTATCTCGCGAAGAATCAGGGTGTTACCCTCGAACGACCCGCGAACGCGGCGGGAACGACGCAAGTGGCACCACGTACAAAAGGTCAAAGTGACAAAAATGTCCCTTTGTCCCTTTCCGAAGATGACCCCGAGGAAATGCCGATACTTCCGCTGTTCCCCGCGTCCATCTATTCCGACCTCCCCGGTCTGCTGAAAGACGTTACGGATCTGATGCACACGGACCAGGAAAAGAGCCTCGTTCTCATCGGCAGCATCGTTACCCTCAGCTCGGCGATGGTGCCCGTTATGACCATCTATTTCGGTAAGACCATCTACCCGAACATGTATCTCTTTGTACCGGGACCGGCGGGTGCGGGCAAAGGAAAACTCGACTTCTGCTTCCGGCTGGTGAAGCCCATCCACAAGGAGAAACTGGACCGCTGGAACACCGCCAAGGACGAGTACAAGAAAGAGTACGCCCGGTACAAGCGGCAGAAGAAGGGTGAGAACATCGACCCGCCCGAGAAGCCACCCATCCAGCTGCTGCGCGTCCCGGCGAACTCCAGCTCAACCTCGTTCCAGCAGGCAATGGCCGAGAACGGCAATCTGCTGATGTTCGAGACCGAGGGCGACACCGTGGTCAACGCATTCTCAAGCGATTACGGCGACTACAGCGATGCATTCCGGAAGGCTTTCGCACACGAGAGTTTCGGTTACCTGCGCCGCGGGGACGACGGAGAAGAGCGCGAGATAGACAACCCCAGGCTGGCCACCGTTCTGTCAGGCACGCCGGAGCAAGTGAAATCGCTGATACGAGATTCTGAAAACGGACTGCTGTCCCGCTTCATGTTCTTCTGCATCAACGCCACGCCCGAATGGCTCGACGGATTCGACTCCTACGGCAGCGACGAACCCCTGGAGGAAACCTTCGACGCCCTCGGAGCCAGGTTCACGGCCTTCACCAAACTGCTCGAGGAGAAACCGAAGGTCATCTTCCGGCTCTCGCTTCCGCAGACTGGGAAGTTCAACGAATTCTTCACAGCTGAGAAGGACAGGATGCAGGAACTCAATGGCGACCGCTACTCCGCCAGCACGCACCGCCTTGCCTGGTGTTTCCTCCGCATCGCGATGGTGCTGACGACCCTGCGGCTGATGGATTCCGGTACGATCAAGGAGAGCGTGGAATGCTCCGATGCCGACTTCGATATGACGATGGAAATCATCCGGGTTATATCCGAGCACAACGACTACATCTTCAACGTTCTGGACCGGGAGCGACCGGAGGGCATCGCCGTGGCAGATTCCTACTCCTCCGCTACACGCAAGACCATCCTGGCGGCGCTGCCCGGCTACTTCAAGACCGACGATATGAAGACGGTGGCGAAGAACGTCGGGAAAAGTCTGCGTACTGTCCGGCGGCAGGTGGCGAGAGCGATCCAGGCCGGCGAGATACAGCAGGTGAAGCACGGAGAATACAAAAAGTTATAGCTGGAAGGCGCCCTGGGCTGCGGTTCGGGGCAAGCCTTTTGGCTTGATTTAACGCGAGTTAAGTGTAAGCCGATTACTTAAAATTTTAATTTTGAGAGAAAATGAGTAAATTTGTTGGTTTATTAGGGGAATTATCCCTAAAACAGAAAGAGAGCAACCATAAAATGCAAAATACACCTGAGAATCTGGATACAAAAGGCCGGATATGGACTGAACGTGAGTTCGCATACCCTGACCGCACAATCCGTTTAGGCACCTCATTCAGCGGAATCGGCGCCATCGAGCACGCGTTCCAACGTTTGGGGCTGCGGACGGAGATACTTTTCGCGGGAGACATAGAGCCCAACTGCAAAAGGGCATATTTCGCGAATTACGACATCGAAGAGACAAGGTGGCACAATGACATTTATAAATTCAACGCAAAGCCGTTCAGGAACCAAGTAGACCTTTTCGTCGGTGGAGCACCGTGCCAGGCCTTCTCTTTCGTCGGTGCCAGGCGTGGATTCGATGATACTCGAGGCACATTATTCCGTGAGTTCGCGCGTGTCGTGAAAGAATGCCGCCCCAAAGTTTTCATATTCGAGAATGTCGCTGGCCTTTTCGAGCACGACCACGGCAGGACGTGGGAAGTCATCAAGCGGACATTTGAGGACTATTGCGGATACGATGTCCATTATCAGCTGCTAAATAGCAAGAATTATGGCATTCCGCAGCATCGTGAGCGCCTGTACTGTGTCGGATTTAGGAAGAAGACAAACTTCCTCTACCCTGCCCCGATCCCTCTTCAGTACCGGATGTATGATTTCCTGGAGGATTGGACAGACACGCAGTATTACGACAGAGGGCGCGGCCTGAAGTTTATATCACCAACAGGCAGACGATTCAATGGCCACGAGGCGTACAATGAGTTCGTTTTCAGGGTACGGAATGTTGAAGATAAGTACTATTTGTCGGAGAAGGTTGCCAAGTACGTCCTTTCCACCGGCACCAAGAATTTCCGTACGTCCACCAAGACTGACCTCGACGTCGCTCGTCCTCTTCTGCAGTCAATGCACAAGATGCATCGAGCCGGTGTAGACAATTACGTCACGTTCCGGAAGGATAAAGGCGTGGATGGTATTCGTAAGCTGACTCCCAGGGAGTGTATGAGGCTGATGGGATTCAAGGACAGCTTCGAGATAGTTACCCCAGATACGGCTGCATATCAGGAAGCCGGCAACAGCATCGTGGTTGATGTCCTGATAGCCATTCTCAAGCAGCTGGACATTACAAAATATGGGATTGAATAATGAAGAACAAGTATAGCGAAATCCAAAATACCAAAGCAAACGTTGACGCCGATCCCGCCAATTGGCTGACGAGGCCTCTCGCCTTCCCCGGAAGGACAATCAGGCTCGCCACTTCCTTCAGTGGGATTGGTGCCATAGAACATGCTTTCCATAGGCTTGGATTGAACGTTCAGCTTCAGTTCGCCGGAGATATTGACCCTGACTGTAAACGGGCTTATTTGGCAAACTACCCTCTTGACGAAACCCACTGGCACGATGACATCACAACCTTTGATGCGAAACCATTCAAGGGCCAGGTGGACTTGTTCGTCGGAGGCGCCCCTTGCCAGGCATTCTCTATGCGAGGCAAGCGCGGCGGCTTTGAAGATACTCGCGGTACTTTGTTCCGTGAATTCGCACGTGTGGTTATCGAGTGCGAGCCGAAGGTCTTCATCTTCGAAAACGTGAAAGGGATGCTGAATCATGACCGTGGTCGTACGTGGAGTGTTATTAAACGGACCTTCGAGCAGGACTGCGGTTATCAGGTCTACTTCCAGGTACTCAACAGCAAAGATTATGGCGTTCCACAGAGCCGTGAGCGCATTTATTGCATTGGATTCAAGAGTCCCGTGGATTTCAAATATCCTGCTCCAATTCCGCTTACACAGACAAAATTCGATTACCTCGACAGACATATTCCTTCGAATCTCTTCCTAAAGCAGAAAGGGTGCAACTTTGTTACCCGTTCGATCAATTATGAGAAGAGTTACACTCAGGTCAATGGCACCATTGCGCTGTGTCAAAAAAGGAATCAGCAGTTCAATTGGCATGGAGACTTTGTCTTCCATCCTTTGGCAAAGAATGAGGCTGTCGACCCAGCAGACCAAACTATCTACCCGGTGTCTGCGTTTGAGGAAAGTTACTACATCGATTCACATATCTCAAGGTATGTTCTTAAGAAAGAGTCGGATGGGCTCTTTGAGATGACAGGCTCCAAGTCCTGTAACCTATCATACGGCCGTTACCGCAAACTTTCTCCAAGAGAATGCCTGAGACTGATGGGATTTGACGACACCTTCAACATTGTCGTGCCGGACACCGCAACTTATAAGCAGTCCGGTAACAGTATTGTGGTAGACGTGCTGATGGCGATTCTGAAGCAAATGGATATAACTAAATACGGTATAGATGGCTGATGTAATTTGTCGATGGAGAAATCCGAGCCCCAAGACTGTGGTTGAGCTCGTTTCCTTGCTCCCTAAGAAGCCGATGTCTTCTAAGGAGTTCAGGAAACATGTTGAAGCACAGGAACCGGATTTCTTCCACACCCCTTATCAATTGGCTTGCCAGTTGGGCCTTTACTATGAAGGCAAGGATGGGTACATCCCGCGGTTCAGCAGAGATATTACCACACAAGAAGCGCAGCAGTATCTCGAGTTTTGGATTACCCGCTATTATGCTCCGAATCCCTTTACCCGGAGCCTGACCACATTAAAAGAGCCCGTACTGCTGCTCGAATCTCTTGTCAAGTATCTCGAGGATCATGGAGGTAGCGCTAATCTCAAAACAGCACTCACAGATATTTTCAAAGATCCGATGGGGAACCTTGATATTGTCGCCAATTCTCTTAACCAATACTCGAAAATCATCAAAGTTGCCAACGATACCGCTTCATTGTCAGTAAATTATAAACAGCTTATGGAACAGATACCCGATAGGAAGGACAAAATGGGATTCTTCTTTTTCTTCGATGCCAATGCCGGAGAAGAAGGGAATGCCTTCGCAGACGCAACTCTTCAAAAAATCTTCTACGGCTGCCCGGGAACCGGGAAATCATATAAAGTCAAAGGATTGACTGAAGGTCATAAAGGAGAGAAAACCGTATACTTCGATGAAACTGGTGTAAAGGTCGCAGACATCAATGCCGTCCAGGACAAGTCGAAGATTACAAGCAATGTATTCAGGACCACCTTCCATCCGGATTATGATTATTCCACTTTTGTCGGTTCTTACAAGCCCGTGATGAACCCTGTACTTGATGAAGAAGGTAAAGAGACAGGTAATGAAGATTTGGCATACGAGTTTGTTCCGCAGGTATTCACCAATGCTTATGTCCGCGCGTGGAAATCGCTGGTCGATGAAACGCTTACGGATGCCGAGAAGCAAGTCTACCTCATTATTGAAGAGATTAACCGTGGTAATTGCGCCCAAATCTTTGGTGACCTTTTCCAGCTGCTGGACCGCAAGAATGGCCGCTCCGAGTTCTCAATCATCCCGGATGCTGAACTACGCAAGCATTTGGCAAAGGAAGGTCTTGAGAGCAACAAACTGATACTCCCGGAGAACCTTCATATCCTGGCCACGATGAACACCTCCGACCAGAGTCTATTCCCGATGGATTCCGCTTTTAAGCGCCGTTGGGCGATGGAATATGTTCCCATCAATCTCGAACAGGAAAAAGCACGGGAATTTACCTATAAGGTCAACGGAGAGGATTACTCTTGGGTTGAGTTCCTCGGCAAAGTCAATCCGCTTATCCGGAAAGCCACAGACAGTGAGGACAAACAAATGGGTGAATTCTTCATCAAGGATCACGCAACCGAAGAGGATTTCCTGAACAAAGTCATGTTCTATATTTGGAATGATGTCTGCAAGGACCTGTACTCTGCCAGCCGCATCTCGCCGCTGTACTTTATGCGCAGCGCAGAAGGAGATGACAAGAAAGACGTATTCACCTTTGCAGAATTGTTCGGGAAGGGACGTCTCAACGAAGAAGATAACACGTACACTGCTCCTGTTGATCTGCTGGAAGGCTTCATCACAAAGTATTTGGGACTCAAAGCCCTTCCGAAAAAAGAGCAGGAGTAATGCATTGAGCCGATGCGCATCTATTTCGAAGGATACCAGTACCCGCAGGACGCGATAGTACCTTGCCTCACAGACAAGGAGACCGGCGACCTGATTGTTCCCGTGAAGTATGGGGACAAGGGACGGTATGTCGAGCACATCGGTTATCTCTTCGTGACCGGAAAGGACTATAGCGGGCCGTTGTTCCTGCTGCCGAAGTCCTTCCTGCAGATTGACCAGTCAGATCCGGAAGGCAAGCTGACGCTGTTGGGCATGCCCGGCATTGCTCCGGAAGGCATCATCGACACAGAAGACCCCGACAACATCCTTACGGCCCAGGGACGTGAAACCTTCCTCCCCGAGCTGAGCCTGTGGCTCTTCCGTGCCATGACGCGCTATCGCGAGGACTGCATCAAGGAGAACGACGAAGATAGCCTGGAGGATCTGAACTACATCACGCCGGATAACAACTCACGTGACCGCGACTTCCTCAGCACGGCGGTCCGCCTGATCGACTACCTCTCCGACCACCGCAACCTCTTCACGCAGATCAACAAGATAAACAACTCCGGCCGTGCAGCAGTGGACTGGCACAAGACCATCCAGCAGCATCCGTTCATCAAGGACGGCAAGCCCTACTATCTCGACCTGCGCATCAAGGACAAGGCCGTGAACATCGACGAGGAACTCATCGTCCTCTACTACTCGGTGCTCAAATACCTTCGCGACAAGTTCCACTTCCCCATCGTCCTGGGCGACATACCTTACGACCTCAAGTCCCCGTCCGAGATCCAGCGCTACCTGGACACCGGCGTCGGCAAGCGCAAGATGCGCGATATGAAGGGAAAATACTTCCGCGACGACCTCAAGAACCTATGGTACCTGCTGGACGCATTCTTCACCTTCAATACCAGCCGTGACGACAAATCGCCCATCAAGGAAGCCCTGGTCGTCACAGACTTTGAAAAGGTATTTGAGAAGATGGTGGACCACCTCATAGGAGATGCCGGCAAGCTTGCCGACCTCAAGAACCAGAAGGACGGCAAGCTGGTGGACCATATCTACCTGGACAAGTCCCTCATCGGCAAACAGTACAACATCTACTACATCGGCGATAGCAAATACTACCAGGACGGCTCGCACCCGGAAGGCGTCTCTCTCTACAAGCAGTTCACCTACGCCCGCAACGCCATCCAGTACAACATCGACCAGTTCTATCTCAAGCACAAGAAGAACCCCAACGCCATCCGCTACCGCGATGATGAGACCGACGGTTACAACATCACGCCCAACTTCTTCATCAGCCCCCGGATAGAAGTCGGCAACCTCGACTTCACCACCCCGTCCTTCGGCCCCACGGACTGGCTCCCCAAGCCCAACAAACACTTCGAGGACCGTTTGTTTGACCGCGACACCCTCCTGCTGCGCGAATACAACATCAACCTCATCTTCCTCATCGCAGCATACGGTGCCTACGAAGACTGCTGGACATCCACCCTCCGCACCACCATCCGCGAAGACATGATTTCTCTCCTGAACAAACTCTACGTCTTCTTCGAAGTGGTACCGGAACCCATCCCCCTCTACTCCGGCAACAACAAAGTCGGCGAGATCCCCTTCATCAACTACCACTACAACCGCCTCCGCGGCAAAATCTACAAAGTTGATGACGACTCCAAATCCCTCCTCATCGCCTTCGAACGCGAAACACGCACCGGCAAAGACGACCTGGCCGACGCCCTCGAGAACGTCCCTTCCTCAGTTGCAGGTGAGACCCTCGGCGACCCCATTACGCTAAAGCCATAGTGACATGTCTGACACTATGACCCCAGCCCAGCGGTCGTACAACATGTCCCGCATCCGTTCCAGGAACACCACCCCGGAGCGTGCAGTCAGGCACGCACTGTGGAACAAGGGCTACCGGTACCGGCTCAATGACAAACGCCTCCCCGGCACCCCCGACATCGTCCTGCCCAAATACCGCGCCGTCATCTTCATCAACGGCTGCTTCTGGCACGGCCACCGAGGTTGCACCAAGTACGTCGTTCCCAAGACCAACGAAGCATTCTGGCGCGAGAAAATCGCCCGCAACATCGCCCGCGACGAACTCAACGCCCAGCGCCTCAACACCCTCGCCTGGACCGTCATCACCGTCTGGGAATGCGAACTCGGCAAGAATACAGATGCTACCATCGCCCGCATAGAGGCCGATCTACAGGCCGCAAAGGAGAAATACGACAAATGGACCGCCCTCCGCCGCGAGAGCCGCGAATACGCCCGGGAACAGGCCAGAAAGCATCGTGAAATCCTCGCCCAGGTCGAAGCAGAGCTGAACTTGCCGAAATCCCTCCGCCGCTACGCGAAGAAGGCCCAGGAGGAAGAATAGCATCAGAAACGTAATAATCTTCCATTTACTTGCGATATTATACAAAATTTGTCTAACTTTGCAAGTGAATAGAACAAATGCGTAAAACCATGAGCATTGCTGACTGGATAGAAGGACTGGCTCCGAGTGGCCGATACACGTTCTCCAAGGAGGATGTGAGGAAGGCTTTTCCCGCTATGTCCGCCCCTACCGTCGATACGGCCCTTCACCGCGCCGTGGCCAAAGGCCGGGTATTCTCCCCCTGCCGCGGCTTCTATGTCGTCGTGCCCGAGGAATACCGTCTGTGGAAGGCCGTGCCGCAGGAAGTGTACCTGGACCGGATGATGCGGTATCTCCAGCGGAAATACTACGTCTCGCTGCTCAGTGCCGCCGAACGCCACGGCGCAGCCCATCAGGCACCGATGGGGTTTCAGGTTATGGTTGAGCCACCCGTGCTACGCGACAAGGAGCGCGAAGGCTATGCCATCCGTTACGCCGAGCGCCGTGAAATCCCTATGACCTATGTCCAGCGCTTGGAGGTACCTGCCGGCTGGCTGAACATCTCCGGCCCGGAACTGACGGCAGTGGACCTCGTGGCCTACCCAGAGCATATCGGCGGTCTCACGAGGGCTGCAACGGTCTTGGAAGAATTGTCACTGAAGCTGGATTTCACCAAGCTGGACGCCAGCTTCATAAAGGTCGCATCCGCCCCCGTATTCCAGCGCCTGGGTTACCTGCTGGACCGCGTGCTGGAAGAAGAATCCATTGCCGAAGGTCTGCTCGCTCTGATGAAATCCGGAGGCATGAAAATGAAAGCCGTGCCGCTCAGGCTGGGCGCACCGGCAGACGACGCCGAAGTGGACAGGAAATGGAAAGTGGTGGTGAACCAAGACATTGAAATTGACGACTTATGATACAGAGAGCATTCATAACCCAATGGGGTACGGTTGTACCGTGGTCTTCTCCGCGCCTGGTGGAGCAGGATCTGATTATCTGCAGGGCGCTGGTGTCGATATACAGCGACCCCTTCCTGAAGGAACACCTCGCCTTCCGTGGTGGCACGGCGCTGCACAAACTCTATCTGGAGCCGCAGCCCCGCTACTCGGAAGACATAGACCTGGTTCAGGTAAACGCCGAACCCATCAAGGAAACGATAGACCATCTGCGCGAAGCCCTCTCCTGGCTGGGTGAACCCGTCGTCAAGCAGAAGAAACACAACAATACCCTCGTCTTCCGCGTACAGCCGACAGATGTGGGCGCCGGCGAGATCCACCTGAAAGTGGAAATCAACTGCAAGGAGCATTTCAGTGTCTTCCCGATGGTACGTGTACCCTTCTCCGTCAAGAACGATTGGTTCAGTGGCCAGTGCGACGTGCTCACATACGAGCTGGACGAACTGGTCGGGACGAAAGTCCGCGCACTCTATCAGCGCCTCAAAGGCCGTGACCTTTTCGACGTTTACACCGCACTCATCACCGGCAAACTGAATCTTGACCGCGTAATGACGGCCTACGACCGCTACCTCCGCTTCGTGGCCAGCCACGCCCCAACCTACAGGGAATTTGTGCTGAACATGGACGAGAAGATGCAGAATCCTGAATTCCTCGGCGACACCACAGGCCTCCTCCGTCCCGGCCTCACCTTCGATCCGCAACCAGCCTGGGAAAAGGTCCGTGACGAGATAGTTGCCAAACTGCTGCCGGTCAGATAGACGCACGAATAAAGGCCACCCACGCGGATGGCCTTTATCTTTACATCAAAATGAATCAGAATAATGGACTAATACCATCTTCCTTCATCATCATGAAATGTCACTGAGCCCGTAACGATAAGAATAAAGAACTTGCCACCGTTATTGTCTATGGCATCAACTCTGATTCCGTATCTATTTGTATGTTCAACCTTCATTGTGCCACTAACCAAATTTAATTCAGCTTGTTCGCTCCCTTTCTGAGTATAGGTTAACTTTATGCAATCATTGTTATTGCTGATATCAAGGGTCTTGTTGAGTGAAGAATTTGAGATGACCAATGTCCCCTTAAATAGGTTGTCATAAGGCTCGTAGAGATCAATCGTTACCGATTCGGAGTTTTCTCCGATAACAGAGGAGACGATGGGGCGATATTCCTGCCCATTAATTATCAATGAATTGTCATAGACATCGGGATTCGTCTTAACGCATGAGAGGGCGATGGATAAGACAAAAGTACACAGTAGAAATAGTAGTAAATGAGTGCGTTTCATAATTGTCTGATTTTGAGTTTAACTGTATAGGATATCCTTTTATTTCATTCCAAGATTGATTCGAAGCCCTGTTGCAACAAAGAACATCACCGGTCGGCTGCTGCGGTAGGTTTCAAGTGTCTGCGTTTTTGATGGTATTGTCCAACTCAGTCCCGGCTCTACATAAAGACCGATATGTTTGGAGGCATTAAATTGGATGCCGCCAGCGCCAAGCAGGGAGAATGCGAGTCCGTCACCTTTGATCTTGTCTCCGTCAAGCCTTACACCCAGACAATAGTCACCTTCAACACCGCCTCCAATATATATGTTCAGCCACTTGTTGGATGCCATGATCCAGTCCAGACGTACAGGAACTCCAAGATAATGTGCAAATTGCTGTTTGTCCCCTGACAACGAGTAATTAATATTCGAGCAATAAAGGCTATACTCCAACCCGGTTGTGATTCTCAATCTATCAGCGACAGGAATGCCTGCAGACAACCCCACCTTGATTGGGAAGTAATGAGTATCCGAACCGGTTGGTATATCCGCCGTGCTTGTGGGGTCGATTGCTACAGGATCGCCGTAAGTTCCTCCAAAAATGATTGGCGGAACGACGGCTGCCAGCAAACTACCGCCCCCAACGATGCCTACAGCAGAGCCGACCTTCAGGTGTACGTTTTTCGTGCCGGAAATGCTGGGGATGAAGGGTGATGCCGTTGCTATGACCGGATTGTCAATGGTCTTGCCTTCTTGCGTTTTTGGAGTGGACGTATCCAGCCCTTCAGTGCCAGCGGAATCTTCTACCGGCTTATCCGGCACGGTTTCTTCCGTTTTTACGGGGTTCTCCTCAATTATAGGCTCTTTAGAAATTGCAATGTGATGAACTATCGGCTTCAGCATAGAAGCCTGGGCTATCAGACTTTGGGCAGGCGCGGTTTCAGAGACATCTGTGGAGTCGGGGACCACTGCGACCGGGCTCTCTGGCTGCCGGATGACCTGAATGCCATTCTCCGGAACAGTCGGCTGGGAAAGGAATAGTACGGCGGCAAGGCCTGCTGCGATTGCAGCAGCCATCACCCACCCAAATGGGAATCGCTTCACCGGGGAAGCACTCTCAGCCCCATCGAGACGGGTGCGGAACTCGGCAAGGCTTCCTTCCGGAAGGGTGATTTCCATCCCTCCCAGTTTGTCCTTGAATATGTCTTCCCACTTTTTCATTTGCCTTGTTCCCTCAAATAGTTGTGTACTTCTACTTTTAGCTGTTTCCTCGCTTTTGCCAATATGCTGGTCGAACCTCTTTCGCTGATTCCCAGCATCTTGCCGATTTCCTTATGTGAATACCCGTCTATGCAGTACAGGTTGAAAACGCTTCTCTGAAAATCCGGAAGGTTGTCAATCCACTCCAGCATTTTCTCCTGCGGTATCCCTTCTGTTTCATCTTCCGTCGGCTCCGGTATGTCATCGTGTGTCCAAAAGTCCCACGAAACAAGCTGCCATTTCCGCTTCCGGATCTGATCAACGGCCTTGTTGATGGCAATCCGGCTTAACCAGTTGTACAAAGAGCCTTTGCCCGTGTACCGAAACGTCTGTATCTTTCCAAGAGCCTGAATGAGCGCTTCCTGCACCAAATCCTTCGCCTCATCTTCATCCTTTATGTATCGTCTGCAAAGTGCATACACCCTTGCTGCATATCTTGTATACAGCTCATTCTCCGCCATCCTGTCTTTCTCGCAGCAGTATCTGGCCAGTTCCTGCTCGCCAAGTTCTTTATACACTCACAGTCTCATTTGTGCTCACAAAGTTACAAACAATCATTCAATAGCGCCGATGTCGTTGTCTCTCACCACAATCAAAGCCGCGTTTCTACTATAATAACGTAAGCATCCTCAAAATGCGTCTAATTTTAACAGACAAAGCGGTCAAAGCCAGTTCGCTACGCTAAAGCTCCGCTCACTCGCTTTGGTTCCGTCCTCCGGGGCACGATGCGCCCCTACGAACTCCACTTATGGCAGCTCCACTGCAAGACTCTTCCCTCCGCGCCAGGCGCTCCGGTCAGAGACTTGCGGCCGTTCCGCGCCCCGGCTTCGCCGGTCAGTATGCGAAGGGCAGCAACAAGATTGAGCGGAATCAGTATTCGAAGGGCAGTGCAATGAAGTGGTCAGCCTTCGGCTGGTTTGTCCCCGCCCGGTCGCTTCGCTCCCTCCCCGCCCAATAAAGGAAAAGCGGTCAAGAGACTGTGACCGGACAAGCCGGCCACAGACTCTTGCTGGTTAGTCCCCCACCGCCCCCAGGGGCCATAATCGCCCGGGAGCCGCAGTGCCGGCGCCAGCGTCGGTGCCCCGAATCCGCGTACATTAACATAATCCCATCGGGATTGTGTAACTCCTCGCGCGAGCGGCATCTCCCGCTTGAAAGGCATCAATATTCATAGGAATGGTGCCCCGCCCGAGCCACCTGCCAGCTGCGGGTTAGCACAATCCGGATTATGTTAAGTACGCTCCGTCAGTGAGTTGCGAGGGTTGTACCTTCTACCTCCCGGGCGAGGCGGCGGCAGGAAAGGGCCTGGCTGCAGTGGTCGGGTTGCACCCGGCCCTTTGCCAGCCCCGCGCCGGGCAGAGGAATCGGGGCCCCAATTTCCCCAATTCCTCTACCTCGGCGCTACCACGCATAGCCGTAGTGCTTCTCGAACGGCATCACCCGCTTTCAGTGTCCGTGGGTTGCGAGCATCCTGCCCCCTTACGCAGCTCCGCTGCTGGGTCGCTTCCTCTCCGGAAGTCAGCTGTCCCGCAAGCGAGCCAGCTCACTTCCTCCGCTCCCGCTCCTCGGTACGGCTTCGCCGTGGTCATACCCGGCCGCTATTCCTCCACACCTCTGCCGGGGTAAACCCCGCCAGAAGTGTTCCGGGCGTCCGGGAGGCAGCCGTTCCGGCTGCTGGCGCTGCGTGTGTCCGTCAGAGCCAGCCACACCCAGCGCCGGAGGGTCTGTGCAAGGCAGCATCCGCTGCCGCGAACGTACTTCCTTTGTTCGAGCAAGTGGGCCGTTCCGGCCCAGGCCGGTGAGGCCGTCTGCCTGCCGCACAATGCCGGTCTTTGTCGGGGTCTGGGAGCCTGAGGTCTCCCAGCCCTTGCGCCGCCAAAGCCCGCCACCCCCATCGCACCAGACCGCCTCCCCGGCCACGCTCCACTTCGTTCCGCGTCCTTGGTCACTGGGAGACTCTAAGCCGGGCTTCCCGCATCGAGGGCATCATTGATCCGACCGCCGGTACACGCCCGACCGACCCGCCTTAGAGACTCCCAGCAACCAAGGCCTGCCCAGGGTCTCACGCCCCGACCTCAGTGCGTAATCGAACGCCCTGCCCCGCTCGGAGGGCGGCAAAAAATATATAAATATGCCACAAGGAAGCAGCGGCTGCCGCCGCTGCGGGTGTGCTTGGTAAGAGGCAGTGAGGAGGTCTCGTTTTACGGGTTAACTCCTTGAAAATAAATTTGTTAATGTGGCGGAATTTTCGTATCTTGTATACTGATTTAAAGACGTTTAGTTATGAGAACACAGCTGCATAATTGGAGGATTCTGGTGGACCACATCATCGACAAGGTGTGGGAGTACATTGATGAAATCGACTACTGGGAAGACGAACCAAAGCTCTGGGTTGACGCAGAGTCGGACACCGTGGTCCTCGGGGAGAAAGACAAGGTGTACACAGGCGAGAGCAAGCAAGTGAGCGAGTTCATCCGCAGGGACGATGCCGGCAAGATGGAGCCGGATGTCGATGCCATCGAAGACTTCGCTTCGGGCTGGTTCGACTTCCGCCAGGCATAGTTCCGAAGTCCCTCTGAATTACCTATTTGTTCAAGAGTTCAAGGCGCGACCCCTATCCCACCCTATATTCGCATCCTATGCCCAGGTACAAGCCCAATATCCGTTTCTCCGACTGCTGGTCTTCAGTGGGCGACGTGACGTTCTACCATAGGAACGGAGTCTGCTACTGGAAGAAGCGGGCGCATCCGGAGTTCCCGGGCACCCTGGGCCAGATGGAGGCGCAGTCGGTGCATCTCCGTGCGCTGCAGGCCTGGCGTGACCTCGATCCCCTGACGCAGGAGCAGTGGAACATGCTGGCGCTTACTGTGCAGAGCCACCGGCCGCCGTTCCGCAAGGACCACCACATCACCGGCCATAATCTCTTCGTGTCCGGCTACCACGGCTTCGCACAGCTGGACAATGAGCACGTGCCGGTGCCCAGGGCCTTCGAGGACTTCCCGCCGCTGTACTGCGAGTTCCACTCGGCATCGGTCGTGGACGGCACTACCCTGTCGCTCAAGCTGCGGGTACGTCTGGATCGCTGCGCCAATCCTTCCCGCTACCGGCTGGCGGTCCGTCTCCAGCTCACCACGCCCGGAGCAGGCAGAAGGCCCGGCTATCTGCGGTCGTTCGTCGCCCAGGCGAACTGTTCTTCCGATGACAGCATCGTGGAAGTGCTCGTTCCCGGATACAAGGACATCTGGGACCTCGACCTGCCGGAGTACCAGGTGCATTTCCGATACTTTCTGCTCGACTCCGAGACAGGCTACCGCAACATCTACAGCCGCAAATCCTTCCTGATGGGGCTGTAATTTTACTTAAAGTAATACTTTATACAATAGTATCTAATTATTTGTGTTTGAATAATTAGAAAACTTTTTGTATATTTGCATTGGAATCAGAGGCTGCTACGCATAAGACGATTATGATAGCAAAGCCTTCCATAGCCTTCAACGATTTCGCCGGCACCGCGAAGGATGTCACCGCGCGGAACGTCCAGGGCCGCAACATCCTCTCCGTCCGGGCCTATCAGAGCAAGGTCTGCACTCCGGCTCAGGCTACCACAAGAAATCAGTTGTCCAGGATCTCCCGGGAGTATAAGCAGCTCTCTGATTCCCAAATGCAAGCCTGGGAGGTTCTGGCATCTCATATGAAGGCCGCGTCTTCCATCGGCAATCCCGCCGAGATGACCGCCCACAACGCCTTCGTCCGCATCAACTCCAACCGGCTTCTGGTCGGCAAATCCATTCTCAGGGACGCCCCGTCCCACATCAGCAACGTACCCGGTGTTGTTTACGACGAGATCTGGGTCACTCCCAGCGACCTCATCATCAAGGGCATCGTCCACCAGAACGACCCGCTCAAACTCGTCATCAAGATGTCCGTCGGAATGTCCGCCGGCGTTTCCAGCGGCTGGAGCAAGACGGTCATCGTCTCCCCCGGCATCGAGGACGACTGGGGCGACGCGAATGTCCGCGGCCGTTATCTGAAGGTCGTAGGATTTGCACCGGCCGTGGGCGACAAGGTCTTCATCGAAATGTACTGGCTGAACACTGAGACCGGCTTCCCCGGCGAGAGTTCCTTCGCCAGCAGGATCTGCGTCACCTCCGAGGAAGCAGAAGCCGAGGGCTACGTCAAGCGCAACAAGATCACGATGGATGACATCAAACCGGACAGCCACGTCTCTGAATGCGATGTGGATTTCTCCACCGGCGCACCGGTCATCTCCTTCGATACCGTCTGTCTCGGCCACAGCAACGTGGCTTCGTCTGAAGCCTATCTTGAAGATGAACTCCCGGCAGACTGCGTCGGCACCAGTATGGCTCTTGCCCGCGGCATGGGAGAGGGCAACGCTTGTTTCGCTGCTCAATCCTACATCATCTGGCTGCGTAATTCCAGCTGGGATGGTTCCTCTATCACCTTTGCCCATCGCGGCGGCTATTATGTGAAACCCACCGAGGTCTTCGGCCCTGGTATCCTCTACTAATCAAGCTATGTTCAATTCTACCGGAAATAACTTCGGAGCAGGCTCCATCCAGTTCAAGGACTACCAGGCCTCGAACTATGTCGTATTGAACGCCAAGTTCTCATACGACCCGACGAACGCCGCCTATCAGGCTGCCGATGTGCTGGAGATATACGTGCCCGACCTCAGCATCGACCGCAGCGCCGTTGCGGGCGTCATACTGACGTTCCAGGACCGTTACGTGTACTCTTCCTATACCTGGAACAACGACGGCGGTACGGCTATCAAATCGTGGATCAAGGACAAGAACACGATCTGCCTGGAGAAGTTCACCAACTTCGACGACAAGGGCGAGATCACCATCTTCATCCAGGCCCTGTACCCGATGCTCAATCAGCCCGGGAATCCCATCAAGGGCACCCGCACCAGGATCAATATGACTCAGGAGACCAGGTATCTCTACTGGAGTTCCGAGACCTTCTGCGTCATCTTTGAGCACTGGGTGTTCCTGCACATGCAGTTCTCCAGCTGCTCCTACTCGTATAGGAACCAGCCTTGGGAGGCAGTGATGGGTGACTTTCCGACTGACGTGAATGCAGACGTTCCCTTCCTGGGCGGCTCCAACCAGTACAACCCTTCCGTGAACGGATACTCCCTCGCCCACGTCGAGAACGGCGTGTTCACCTGCCAGGAGAGAATGTCCGGCTTCGACAGCACCGGCTACGACCCGTTCATCTTCGCCTTCCTGGTACGTGACGAAGAGGAAGGCAACGGTGATATGGACTAACGACATTGACCGATGACCGAGAAAAAGCGCATAGAACTCACCAAACTGCAGGGCGTCATCGCCATCGCAAGTTTCACCACGGGAGTAGTCATCGCCGCCGTGTGCCTGTTCTGGGTTCCGCCGCTCGGAGAAATCGCCAATTCGGCCATCTCCATCGTCAGCGAACTGCTGGTCCTCTGCGGAGCGATTCTCGGCGTCAAGGCCAGCTACGACACCAAGCTCCGGAAGTTCGAAGCCGAACTCCGCCAAGTGATAGACAACGAAAACAAGAATAACGAATAAGCCGACCCGATGAGACACCTTCTGCCACTGTTTCTGCTCCTCGCCGCTTCCGCCTGCAGTACTGTCCGCCAGCTTCCCTCTGTGACGGACAGTACCAAGGTGGAGGTCCGTGTCGTCGAGAAGATCGTCAGGGATACTGCCTACGTCGAGCTGCCGGTCATCGTGGAGAAGGTGGCCACCTTGGACACCGCCTCCGTATTGGAGACTAAGTACGCCAAATCCGAGGCTTCCGTCTCCGGTGGAGTCCTTACCCATTCCCTCGCTACAAAGCCCGTCAGGGAGCCCGTAGCGGTCGAATACAAGGAAGTGGTGCGCGACTCCATCGTCTACCGGGACCGCATCGAGACGCAGACCGTAGAGGTCGAGAGGAAGCTGACCTGGTGGCAGACACTGAAGATGAAGGCCGGCGGCCTGTTCCTCCTCATCGCTTTAATTGGAATCATATACATCATTATTACTCATTTCATTAACCTCAAATCCATTTTGCCATGAAGTACAATCCTTCAATTGCCTTCGACGAAATGTCGGGCTCCGCAAAGGGTGTCACCGCTGCCAAGACGCGCGGTCGCAAGTACATCCGCAATCGTGGATACGGCGGTTCTACCCGAACCTCGTTCCAGTCTTCCGTAAAAGCTGTCTTCAAGCAGCTCTCTCAGGCCTGGCAGGGTCTCACCAACGAGCAGATCCTCGCCTGGAATGCCGCGGCCAACACCGCACAGGGCAAGTCCGTGCTGGGTACCAAGGCCAAGATTTCCGGTGCCAACCTCTTCATGAGGCTGAACTACTGGGTGGTCTACTGCGGCGGCAACATCATGACCGCTGTGCCTAACCTGGCCGGTGTCGTCGCTCCGGATTCCGCGACCATCACCCTCACCGCCTCTGCGATGACCTTCCAGCTGGCCACCATCCCCAGCGATGTGACCAACCTGAAACTCGTCATCCAGGCCTCCGACCCTCAGGGCAACGGTATCACCCGCGCCTACAGCAAGGCTGCTGCCTTCGCTGACCCGTACACTCCCGTGGCCACGGCCATCGACATCAAGAGTGCCTACGACAGCAAGTGCGGTGCTCCTTCCGCCGGCAGCCCGAAGGTCTTCTTCAAGTACTTCTACGTGAACACCGCCACTGGCGAGAAGTCCGGAGACGTACTTGCCCAGGCCAAGCTCTCCAGCGAGTAGGCATCAGACCCCCTCTCCCACGGACTCCCGCCCGGCTCACGTCAGACGGGAGTCTTTTATATCCTCATCGTCATGAAAGCATCCAAATCCGCATACGTTCTCATCCACACCTTCGAAGGATGCAGGCTCCACGCCTACAAGTGCCCCGCCGGCGTCTGGACCATCGGCTGGGGCCATACTGCAGGCGTCTATGAAGGAATGACCATCACACGCGAACAGGCGAACGAGTTCCTGGAGCAGGACATCCGGATCTTCGAAGACAACCTCACCTTCGCCCTGGGGCTCGACGACAAAGACCGGATGCCCAACGGCCTTCCGATCTCCCAGCATCAGTTCGACGCCCTCCTCTCCTTCACCTACAACGTCGGCACCGGCAATCTCGCCAGGTCCACGCTCCTCAGGAAAGTCAAGGCCAACCCCAAAGACCCGTCCATCCGCGGCGAGTTTGCCCGCTGGGTCTACGGCGGCGGCAAGCGCCTTCCAGGCCTTGTCCGCAGGCGCAAGATGGAAGCCGACCTGTACTTCTCGTAGAAAATTCTTACCTTTGCCCCGTGAGGTCTGATGCCAGACTTCATTTGTTAACACCGGGTGCGGCCCAGCTGCAATGCTTGGTCGCACCTTTTAAATTTTGTCCCCCGGACCACCGCCGTCCGAACAAAATATTAGCACCCTCAAAATTTCGGGGACAATACGGGGACAAATTTGAAACAATGATTTTGTTATACTATTGATTTACAATAAGATACCGATTTTAACTATATTCTGCATCGGGAAATAGCCTTCCGGCACCAATCTCATCCTCATATTGGCCATATTTTGAGGATGACACGGGCAAAATGTCCATCTCGTCCTCAAAACAAGGCATCTCTGAGGACGAGATGCACTACTAATCAGTTAGATAGATTCGAATCTATCGAATCAAACTCCGAATCACTCTGCCTGATTCCTATAAGCTCTTCCTGTACTCCCTGGGCGTAACGCCTTTCATCCGGAAGAAAAAGCGGCCGAAAGTAGTTGAGTCGGCATAGTTTATCCTTTCTGCAATCTCGTCGATGCTCAGGTCAGTGCTTTCTAGCAGCCAGATGGCCTCCATCAGCAGCAACCGGTTGATATACTCCATAACTGTTCTTCCGGAGACCTGCCGGACAGCTCGGGAGAGATAGGTAGGCGTGACGTTCAGGGCGTCGGCGTAGAATTCTATACCGTGTTCCCGGACAAAATGCTCCGGAAGCAAGTCCATGAAATTCATGAACAGGTCTTCCGTTCTTTTCCCGAATCCGCTGTGCTTCGTCTGTTTGGAAAGAATGGATGAAAGATCCATAAGGAAGATGGAGTACAGGTGCCCCAGCATTTCCTCGCGTAACGGATTCTCGGAGACGAGATAATCCCCGGCCATACGAATCAAGGAGCAGAGTCGTGCGCTTTCATCCGAGGAAAGCCCCACAACAGGTTGATGCATCTCGAAGATGGGAAGCAGCGCTGAACGAACAGCGTTTCGGATAGATGGCGTTTCCACGGTAAAGGATTCGTCGGCTACCAGACAAAGGCCGGTATAGTCTTCAGACACATCCCTAACGCTGATGGGGAACCCTGGCATATAGGCAAACAAGTGGTTTCTTTCTATCGTAATTTCTCTTCCACTGTAGAAAAGGGTGGAGCGGCCTCTCAAGACTATGGTAAAACCATATGTGGCTACTGTTCCGGGCAGTAAATTCGTGCGAAGATTCGTTTCCCTGTCGATCTCAAGGATTAGAAAATCGCCCTTCCAGTCCGGGTAATGAGCCTTTCCGTATACTCCCAACCAAGTGTCCGAGATTGTGTACATGTAGTATTCGTGCTCTTTGATGCATCACAAAGATACAAAATAATACGATTGTTTCGTATCTGTCGGTTTTTGTTCCGTTTTGCTCGCATGTTCTTCGGTGGAAAGGCGTAACTTTGTCATAGTCCTTGAAAAGACAAAATATTATTCACTAAAATCAAATATCGTTATGAAAAAAGAAGAAGCATTGAAACAATTCGCACAGGCTGGTGCGATATGGTTTGGCAATAGTAAACAGCATTTTGCCTTCTCTGCATATTGCCGTCTTCAAGGTTGGAACAAATTGGCCGACAAATGGAAAGAAGAAGCAGAAGAGGAGTGGGATGAGGCAGAAGAGGTGCTTCAGAGACTTGTTGAACTTGGCTGCAAGCCTTCAGATCTTCAAGAGGCAATGAAGACCATAGAGTTCCCCTTCTACGACGATCCGAAACAGCAGATCGAGTCTGACTACAATCCCGAGGCCGTGAAGCAGATGAGCGAGATGGCCGCCGCCTTCGCCGACGACTATCCCACCCAGAAGCTCATCCAGAAGTGGATTGACGGCGAGAAAGACCACATGGCCTGGGAGGCCCAGTACCTCAACTACATCGACAAACTCGGCTACGAGAATTTCCT
>JAEEGF012334288.1_pt1 | contig 25763 bp, 16 predicted proteins | sample 9134171 | NCBI WGS metagenome assembly JAEEGF01 (sample SAMN16246542, study PRJNA631951) | gut metagenome | biome: gut microbiome; feature: rumen; material: AP-attached | host: Bos | place: Iran: Karaj | collected 2018-10 | reverse complement strand
GCATAGCACGCAACTCTTTCATCATCAGGATCTTTTCTAAATCTTATATCAAGAAGCTCCTGCTCTATCCTGTATCTTTCCTGGAATTTCTTGTTATCTTCCAAAGTAGCCCTGTATCTGAAGTTATCAAGCGGATTAACATGCTTTTTGGATAGCATGTTTACCATCTCTCTTGCCATAGCGATAGTCTTGATCTCCTTGAAGCAAGGCATATCGATCATTATTATCGTCGCAAGATTGTCGATATCCTTAATGGTCTTTTCAGCTATATCGCCAAGCTCATCAAGTACTTTTTCATTTTCTTCAGTCTGGGGTGCTTCATAGATAAAGGTAAAAGTTCCCGCACTTTGTTTATAAATATAGAGATTGGGATATTTATCTTCTGCCAGCCTGCAATATGACACGATTGCTTCAAAAGCATCTGCCATCTCGGGAGTTGGCTTGGAGAAATCCAGTCTGTTAAATGAAGGAATTATCAAATAGCCTATATAGAACGGCTTTTTCAAAAATATATTGTCTTCAAAACGGCTCTCCAACGAGTAGGCATTTTGTAGACCAAGTATCTCATCGTATGGGTTGGAATGGAACAAAATAAAGAATACAGCCAGTGGAATAACATATGTCATGGCCAGTATTATGTGAGAAGTGTTAGTCCTTTGAAGTATAAGAAGAAGTACACACAAAGGATACACTGTGAATATGATAGTCCTTACAACCTTCGGCATATCTTTGGTAACAGTAAGGGCGAATACTAAGGAAAAGGTACTGCTTACAAGGCCGCAATGATTCATCTTGATTATAAATGCGCTTATGTCTGCCAGCTCTCCGCCGGTATAAGAAATCATATTTCCGCTAAAGAGCGACGTAATACAATAGATGTCCATAAGGGCAACAAATGCCATGCAAAAAATTCTGTACCAGCTTTCCTTACTCCTGTTCCTGTAAGGAAGAGTACACAAATACATTGAAACGTCAAACAGTATAAGTGAGTAGATAATGATGTATGAAAGCATGCATATTCGCAGCATTCCTAATTTTTCATAAGTCATATCCGATGCAATATAAGCAATTGCAATCGAAATAGCGGGAGCTATTATGCTAAAAAGCATTCCGAAGAAAACATACACATAGCTTGTTGTTCTCCTTGGTTTTGTCCCGTTCATAAAAACAAAGAAGATCAAAGATACTATTAAAAATGCAACTTCTACATCAATATTGTATGCCTCATATCCGATTACATTAGACAACACTATTCACCTCTTAAGAAAACCTAAAATGTGATATCTTGCTTAAATATATCGGCATAAATTGTATAAAACTCAATAGTTTTAATTAAATTTCGATGAAATACCCCAAATTATAATGATTTATATAAAAAAAGTATACACTAAATATGCTTTAGTGTATACTTTTGGACTTTATATCGATATGTTTCCTGCTGTTAGTAATTCACATCCCCGGCAACGTATATGCCCTGATTTGCATAATAGTCATTGAGACTGTCCCTGCAGGTTTCGATGCCGCTGTTAATATGGTGAATTCCTATAGATGCAACGAAAAGATTGCGGATCGTGAATATCAGAAGTGTTACTGTAAGGATCATGATTATACGCATTACAAGTCTGTAGGTTCTTCTTGGTATAAGTACATTTCTCATAATCTAATACCCCTCTTTTGGGAGATCTTATTGCCATCTGCAACAAGATCCAGGCAAACATATGTTTCAGGAAAATCTTTTTATAACTGAAGAAAGGACACCTTGAATGATGATCTTATCGGGTATTATGTCGTCATATCCTCTCTGAGTATTCTCAGGATGTAGTACCAGTCTTTTAAGACCGGCATCATATTTAAGTCTCTTAAGAGTATTCTCTCCATCTTCATTAAGTGCTACTACTATGTCTCCCTGTCTTGCGGTCTCCGTCTTCCTGATAACAAGGAGGTCACCGGAATCTATGCCGGCATCTTCCATCGAATCTCCAACAGCGTGAAGTATGAATAGTTCTCCGCTTCCAAAAAGTGCTGTCGGAAGCTGTACGTAGCTGTCTATGTCACTGCTCTCAGTCTCAGGTGCTCCGCACATGATACCGTCCTGCATAAGGGGAGCTGCGGTCATATTCTCATCCATCTTCATGGTTGAGTCTGTGCTGATACGACCTTCACTATAATCAAGCATTCCCTCTTTGTTCATGGCAACCAGGTATCTGTAGGCTGTGCTCTTATCTATCGAAAGTCCTCTTCCAATTTCTGCAGTGGAAGGATCACGCATATTGTCTTTATGGAATTTTATGATGAATTCTTTGATCTTCTCTTTTAGTTCAGGACTCTTGGATCTCATATCCTTGTCTCCTGTATTCGAGTAATATTGGCGGCTTCCTGCGCTTTTGATGTCAGGTCATTTTTAAAATTCTATCTGCAACGACCCGTTGCTGATAGAATAATAATAACATATTTCCTTATAATGTCAACATTTTCTTTTAGTATTGAGTTAATATGGGACAACACGTATAATGGTTCTTGCTTAAGTTTCCGAAAGGATTACAGTATTGAATCATAGATTAAGTACTAAGCATGTAGTGACCCGCATACTCCTTTCGATCACATCACAGAAAACATAGGGATTTTAAAATGAATAACACAATGCAGAATCAAAAAGATAATTCCAGATCACTGATCGCACCGGCTTCTTTTTACCTCCATGTAATGGCTATCGCCCTTCCGATCATGATCCAGAACGGAATCACCAACGTTGTCGGTATGCTTGATAACCTTATGGTTGGTCAGCTCAATACTGAAGCCATGTCAGGAGTTTCCATCGTCAACCAGCTCCTGTTCGTATTTTATCTGTGTATTTTTGGCGGACTTGCCGGAATCGGGATTTTCAGCGCCCAGTTCTGGGGCAAAAAAGATTTTAGGGGAATGCAGTATACAGTTCGTGCCAAGATGATACTTGCGCTTCTACTTACTGCAGTAGGACTCTTCGTTTTATATGTGTTCAGATCTGAACTTATCGGAATGTTCCTTCACGAAGGCGGAGATACAGGCGATCTGGAACTTACAATGAAGTTTGCCATATCTTATCTTTTTGTTATGTATATAGGCCTTCTTCCAATGGCTATCACTAACGTATATGCATCAACTTTAAGAGAGACCGGTCAGACTGTTCTTCCTATGTGCGCCGGTATCATAGCTGTATTTGTAAATCTTATCGGCAACTATATCCTTATTTATGGTAAATTCGGAGCACCGGCACTTGGCGTTACAGGTGCTGCTCTTGCTACAGTCATTTCAAGATTTGTCGAGATGTTCATAGTAGTTACCTGGACTCATACGAATCCTGATAAGAACCCTTATATCAAGGAATGCTACAAGAGCATACATATCCCGAGAGACCTTGTTTTCAATTTCATCAAAAAAGGAGCGCCTCTTCTTGCCAACGAAGCGCTCTGGTCCATGGGTATGACAATGCTGGTTCAGTGCTACTCTGTAAGAGGTCTTGAATCCATAGCAGCATTTAACATCAACAATTCTCTTTCCAATGTTTTTAATATAGTTTTTATAGCAATGGGAAGTGCTACATCGATACTCCTTGGTCAGGAGCTGGGTGCAGGAAGACTCTCTGGTGCAAAGCTTTATGCCCTGCGACTTACTCTTTTTTCAGTAATACTTAGTTCCATATCAGGATTGATGCTCTTTATAATAGCACCGGTATTCCCTGATCTTTACAACACTAGTGATCAGATCAAGCTCATAGCCCTTGGACTTTTACGAGTTAATTCAATATGCATGCCACTTTATGCATTTACCAACTCAGCGTACTTTACTATCAGATCCGGTGGAAAGACCTTTATCACTTTCCTTTTTGACAGCTGCTTTTGCTGGATAGTGTCTTTCCCGGTTGCATTTGTACTTTCAAGATACACAAACCTTCCACTTGTATGGATGTTCCTTACAGTTCAGTCCATGGATCTTATCAAATCCGTGATAGGCTTTATAATCGTTATTCGCGGCAAGTGGATACACGACCTGACGTCCTACGCAGGCAGTTAAAATATTAAACTATAGTACGCATGGATGCATTTCTATGTCTAAAAAACGTCCCATACCACCTGATATATGGTATGAGACGTTTTCTTTTTATGTGATCCTATTAATCTTCTCTTTAGGAAGAAGCTTTAAGAGCAGTTTTTCAAGCTTCCTCGAATCTACAGGCTTTGACATATAAGCCGCAAAGCCTTCGCTTAGATACATCTTCTCTGCGCTTGGCGTTGCATTTGCAGTAAGTGCAACCACCGGCGTAGAATAGCTCATTGCCATATAGTTATTCTTGAGAAGGTGGAGAGTCTGTATTCCATCAGGCTCCGGCATCATATGATCCATGAAAATAACATCATACTTATTAGTCCGTGCCTTTTCATAAGCTTCATCTCCGCCACCTGCAGTATCTATCTGTATCCTGGTCTCTTTTAACAAACCTATGAATACTTCTATGTTCATCCTGTTATCATCAACAACAAGAACTCTTGCTTCAGGTGCCTGGAACAGTTCTTTATAAGATACATTCTTCTGAGTGTACTTTCTGATCGCTTCTTCAAGGCCTCCTATAGGCTCTTCATTTATAACCTTCTGAGGAATAGTTATGGTGAATTCAGATCCCTTGCCATATTCACTTTCAACTTTGATATCACCTTCCATGGCATCAACCAGTTTTTTGGTGATGGACAGACCAAGACCTGTTCCTTCTATATGGCGGTTCTCTTTTTCATCAACTCTGTTATAAGAACTAAAGATCTCTCCGATATCCTCAGGCTTAATTCCGATTCCGGTATCTCTTACTGTGATGCGCAGATAAAATACTCCGTTCACATACTCTTTATCTGCAATAAAAGTTACTGTCCCCCTGCTTGTATACTTAACTGCATTAGTAAGAATGTTGGTGATTATCTGCATCATCCTTACTGGATCACCATACAAAACAGAAGGAAGTTCAGGGCTTACATTAGTCACAAATTCAAGTCCGTCCTGTCTTGCTCTGGAGATAAGCAAAGTTACGCAGTCTACAAGAAGAGGTGCCAGATTGTATTCCCTGATCTCAAGATCGATCTTTTCTTTTTCTGACTTCTCAACATCAAGCATGTCATTTATAAGTGACATGAGCATTCTTACAGCATTTCTTATACTGCCGGCATATGACTTGATATCGTTATTTTCTGTCTCCCTTTCGATAAGCTCAGCCATTCCGGATATGGTATTAACAGGAGTTCTTATCCTGTGCGACATAAGTGACAGAAACTCTGTCTTTCTTTCACCTGCTGCCTCTGCGATTATCTTCTGGCTATGAGTCTTGACCATGCCAAGAACAGCTTCGGCAACAGCCGAAACTAGAAGGACAAGCATTCCAAGAACATAGACCAGTGATGATACTGCTTTTATGTCTGAATACAGTCTTATAAGCTCGCATACCATTATCGCCATGAATATGATAAGACCTATCGATACCGCTTTATAATCTTTGGTCCTGCGACTTACCAGATCAACGATCGACACTATAAGAACCAGCATCAGTGCCGAAAGGATCATGGCAAATGTAAATCGCAGCGTCCCTGCAAAATAAGCAATGTTGCAATAATGGAGAATCGAAGCAACAACTGCATAAACGATACATATTCCAATCGTAATTCTGTAAATGAATTTGTATCTTCCTGAATGAAGACAGTCAGCAAAAAGCAGGAACGGAACAGGTGCAAATACCAGGATCTGGCATGCACACTCGAAAAGCCCTTTAAGGTCTGCTGTTTCGTACTGCATAAAGGTATTACTTGTAGGCGTGGAACCAAGTCGCCAGATACAGATACACAATATTCCAAGAGCAAGATACAAAACTGTAGATGGTCTCTTTGTGGCAAACACAAAATACGATGAAATGATAATAGTGATTATGGATACTGATCCCAAAACCAGTGTTATCATGGAAGCGCTCATGGTGTTATAAGCATAATATCCCCATATTCCGCCCTGAGATCCTATAAGAACTTCACCAAGCCATCCTTTGAACATTGACTCGGATTCAACTTCTATCCTAACTATCTTGCCTCCGTCATTTACATAGAGCTTTGCAAAAACATGAGCCGAAGGACTTGTTCTTGAACCATATCCCGACTCTCCGGGGCGCAGTGAGTACAAGGCTCTTAGCTCTTCACCAATATAGATCCTGACTATTGCCGTATAACCTGTAATTGCAATCCATGAACCTTCTTTGATCCCAATAGGAAGCTTATTATAGATAGTGATCCTTCCATCTTCCGTATCTACCCTTGTTGGAAAAGACTCAAGATCAGCTACTGTTCCATCTTCATAGATCTGTTTCCAGCCATCATCAAAAATCTCATACTCGTATTCATCTTCACCAAAGTCATTAAATCTGCTTTTCTGACCAAACCCAAGCATGATAAATACAGATACGACAGCTATCAGGCATCCTATCATGATAATCTGATAAATATTCGGTTTTTTTACGGGTTTACAATTCGGACTAAACATCTTCAAACCTCAATATTATCACTGATCGCTTCTATGATCTTTGAACTATCTGCTGCTGCAAGTCCTTTTTTAATAAGCTTTATGCGCTTTTTGTCTGCATCAGGAAGCTTATATCCTGATAATTCACCAAGAATTCCCTCAATGCTGTCATAATCAAGACTCTTAGCACACTCTTCAATTGCTGAATATGCATCTGAAAGCTCTTCGCTTGTTATTAGTGGCAGGTCTTCATCAATACTTGCAGAATCCTCATCTTCTTCAAAGAATTCTCTGACCTTTCCAAATGCATCCTTATACTCTTCAAGAAGTCCCGGAACCTTATCAAAGAATTCTTCCTCTTTGCCCTCGTCGCCGCACTGCTCAAGATATGCTGCGTGATCTGAAAGTTCCTGCATACCTATGACTCTTGCATTTGATTTAAGGGCATGAACCTTTATAACTCCATTATGAAGATCCCTGTCATCGATGATTCTTTGAAGTGTACTGATATTATCTTCTGCTGTATCTGCAAACGTCTTAACTGCATTTACAAACAGTTCTTTACTTCCACAATTCTTTATTCCATTATCAGTATTAATTCCTTCTATCTGTTTTATCTGTCTAAACAAAGAGCCGTACTGGCTTTCATCCTCGCCTGCGTCTTCCTTAGGAATTTCTGCTGCTCTGTCTTCAAAATAAGTCCACAGCATTCTTTCCAGGTCGAAAGTCTTAACAGGTTTTGAAAGATAATTGTCAAAGCCCATGCTCTGATATTCTTTTTTTGCACCTTCATATTCATTAGCTGTCAGGGCTATGATGATAACCTTTTTCTTTGCCTTATCATAATGCTTTCGTATCATACGCATGGCCTTTTCGCCGCTCATGACGGGCATTCTGTGATCCATGAATATGATGTCGAAATCCTCTTTTTTAGAGATCTCTATAGCTTCTTCACCGGAGATTGAGGTTGTGATATCTGCTCCTGTTCTCTTTAAAAGTCCCTCTATTACAGAAAGGTTCATGGTGGAATCATCAACGCACAAAACTTTCAGATTATCAGAATAATATCTTCCTTTTTCATTAAGGATGCTAAGATCCGGTTCAACAGGCTTTGTTTTCCAGCTTGCAATTTCTTTTTCATTAGCAAGTTTCTGGATCAGGTCAAAAGAAAATTCAGAGCCTTTTCCAACTCTTGATCTAACATTGAGTTTACTTCCAACAAGCTCAAGAAGTCTGTTGATAACAACCAGGGTCATTCCGCCCTGACCGTCTTTTTCTCCTGTATTTTCAAATGGATCGAAAAGTTTTCCAATGTCAGAAGGGCTTATTCCAACACCCGTATCCGTAACTACTATTGAGAACATAACAAGTTCATGCCCTGTATCATCAGTCCGGCCCAGATTTTCAATATAGGCGCCAAGTGTAACTTTTCCTTTTTCCGTATAAGTTATGGCATTATTAAGTATTTCTCCAATCATCTTGCAGATCTTTTCATTATCACCTATAAGGAGCCTTCCCTCGATACCATGCTGCTTAAGTTCCATGGTAAGATCCTTTTTTTCCGCCATGGGTTCGAAGATCTTATACAAAGATGTGATGGCTATCTCTGCATCATAGGTTTCTTCTATAACGTTGACCTTACCTGATTCAAGTCTTGAATAGTCAAGGATCTCATTGATGAGTCTAAGAAGTGCCTTACCATAATCTCTTATCTTCCTGGCATATGTTGTTATTGTGTCTTCTTTGGATTCTCGCAGTATAAGTTCATCCATTCCAAGGATGGAATTAACGGGTGTTCTGATCTCGTGTGACATGCTGGCAATAAACTGCGACTTGGCAGAGGACACCTCTTCTGCAACTATTCTGTCTCTTCTATCGAGAACATATGACATGATCATGTCTACAACTGCACAGACCATGATCAGGATCATTCCGAAATTTACTATTGGAGTTGCCGGCTGATCCGGATTGATCACATAAAAAATTCCCGCGATCATACTTGAAAAGGCAAACGCAATATATCCAAAGCATGTAATGCGATTTTCTGTTAATCGTCCTTTAAATATATCTATGAAAATAGTAATGATCATATATATGGTGGATGTTACTGATATGCCGACAAGATACGGCATGCTGGATGGAAAGGTAATAACCCCTTCGTCATTGAACCAGGTGGTAAAAAAAGATCCTGCTCCGACGATAATTGCAAATAAAAGATTGGATCTGTGATATCTCTTGTTTTGAATACAGTCAAGACTATATAGAAATGGTATTGGAATCATGGAAAAGAGCATATATCCGGCTTCAGATGCCACGCTGATATTAAAGAAAACAAGCTGTCTTAAATGGGATATCAGTACTTCCCATGAAGAAAACAATAATACACCCACTCCAAGGAATATGTATCTTCGTCCGTTCTTATTATAGATACTAACGATAACAAGCACGCCCAAACCGGCAATAGCTATGATCATAACGATAATGGGAAGCACAAAACCGGAATAATCCTTTATGGCATAGTAATACCATATTCCCATCTGATTGCCTACAACCACTTCATTGATGGTATATGAATATATCTCATTATCAGAAGCACCAACGATCCTTACAGGCTTTCCCCGGTCTTCATTACTAAGCTGGACAAAAAGATAGAAGCTCGGTACAGAAGGCCTTCCATACTCTTCAAAGGTTCGATAATAACTCTTTCTTAGCTCTCCATTAATATAGACATACATATTCTGGCGTGTACTTCTTACGGACAGCCAGGAATGTTCATTTATTGTGAAAGGGAGTGTTCTTTCGATCGTGTACTGTTTTCTGCCGGTCTGTGAAGCTTTACCCGGAACTTCAACAGGAATCCTTTCTCCATTACCAAGGATCTCTTCCCAGCCTTCAGACAGCACACTATAATAAAGCTCTTTTTTTACGTACTCACTGGTACGAAGGAAATTCCCTGAAAAGAGCTTTATTACTACAAATAGTAGCAGTAGATAGCATAAAATTAGTTCAAACTTGGTTTTAGCCTCTCGTATCATATCGAGAAATATATCGGCTAAAACAGGCAATAACCTTATAATTGGACGTAAAAAGAGCCCTGCGAAACACAGGGCCCTAAAAACTTTACCTTATTATCATTTCCAGATACCTACACGGTCTTCAGGTGCAACGTACATTCCGTCGCCTTCCTGAATATCGAATGCTTCATAGAATGCATCCATGCTGGAAACAACTGCATTTACTCTTGCACGTCCAGGTGAGTGAACGTCGAGCATAAGGAGCATGCTTGCATACTCATAGGTCATCTTCTCAGCCCACATGTTAGCATAAGAAATAAACATTTCCTGAAGGGCTTCCTTATCATGACCGACAATCTGTGTTACTGCATACATACCACCAAGGTCAGCGATGTTCTCTGTGATCGTAAGAGCACCGTCAACTGTTTCGCCTGTCTCTACTGATGGGAATACATCATAGTAGTCGATGATCTTCTGGCACATATCTGTGTATGTGATGTACTCTTCTTCTGTCCACCATGGATTGTAGTTACCATTAGCATCGTACTGTGAACCTGATGAATCGAATGCGTGGCTGATCTCGTGACCGATTACAACACCGATAGCACCAAGGTTTGTAGCTTCAGAAGCGTCTGGATCATAGAAAGGCTTCTGCATGATACCTGCAAGGATTGTGATACCGTTGTTTGAAGGATCATAGAAAGCGTTGATTGTCTGTGGTGTAGCTATCCACTTTGTCTTATCAACAGGCTTTCCAAGAAGTGAAAGCTCATATGCCTTGTACATGCTGTGCATGTCAATTACGTTAGATGTAAGTGTACCACCATCCTTCTTGCTTGTGATAGGAGCTTCAAGGCTAAGGTAATAGCTGAAGTCATCAGGATATCCAACTTTGACCTGAAGAGTATCAAGCTTAGCAATAGCTGCCTGCTTAGTTGTCTCACTCATCCATGTCTGAGAATTGATGATGTTCTTGTACTCAGCAATGATCTCGTGGATCATCTTTGTAACTTCTTCTTTAGCTTCTTTAGAGCAGTAGTTCTCTGTGTAAAGAACACCATAGTTCCAGTCAAGAGAACCAGCTGTCTGAGACATCCAGTAATACTCGTTTGGTCTAGCCTCTGTGATACCGTTCAACTTGTTACTAAGCTCTATAGTAAGATCATAAGCAGTCTGAGTTGTTACAGATGCAAGGTCACCGCAAAGAACTGTTGCTGAGTAGTCCTTAAGTGCCTGAAGGTTGTCCTCTGTAAGAAGGCTGCTGCATACAGCAAACTTCTCTTCTTCAGGAACAAGATACATATCCTGTCCTGCAAATCCTTCAGCCTGCATGTAGCTTGCCATGTCGATTCCAGGGAATGCAGCGATAAGATCTGCTTCTGAATAAACATTGTAAACCTTCTCAACATCATAATAATCTGTTGTATCAAGCTCTGCAGATGCGATCTTTCTAGCGATAGCGTCTGTATTCTCAACCATTCTTACAGCTTCTTCCTGTGTAAAACCATTTACAACAAGAAGGTTAGCAAGATACTGGTTGTAAAGCTGAATGTAAGGCTCGTAAGCTTCGTTTTCATAGTAGTCCTTGCCCATAAGTGAATCACCGGCAGAAACTGATACTACGTATCTTGTAGAATCAAGCTCATCCTGAGATACACCGAACATAGGAAGAATTGAACCATATCCTGTGTCAACGCTAAGGCTCATTACAGCAGTAACATACTCTGTAAGGCTGCCGGCATTAACGATAGCATCCATGTATGACTGGAATGCACCAAGTCCATCAGCATTTCTTGCTTCTGTATCGCTGTAAAGAGCATACAGATCGTGAAGCTTCTGTTCCGGTGTTCCCTTTCCATAATTTTCTTTGGAATTGATTTCGGAGAAGATTTCTTCCATCTGAGCATCCTGTTCATCAGAAAGTTCTCCAAACCAGGACCACTGAGCATCTGTTGCAGGGATTTCGTGTGAAGCAAATGTTGTTGCATTTACTACATCATAGAAATTATCCTTGTAGCTTGTGCCAGTAGCCTGAGACAGAGTTTCGAGCTGAGTCTCAATGCTGGTTGTTGCAACTTCGTCAGCGAAAGCTGTAATTGATGCCTGAGGCACAATTACCATAGAAGCTGCGATCATCACTGATAAAAGTGACTTTGTTTTAGATAATCTGAGCACATATCTTTGTCCTTTCTAAATAATGTCATAACACAAAAAAAGTGTTAGATGATAATAGCTACCCATACAGTTTAGCAAAGTGTAAAATTGCTTGCAAGATAACAGTAAAAGATTATAATTTTTTAATCATTTTTTTAATATACTTTTTTGTCGAGAGCTTCATTCATTTAAAATCGCCCCATGCGCTTGAAGATTCCTGGGACAGGCAGTTGATAAATGATTTTGGGGGCATGAAAATTATATAAAATTCAAGGCATGATATCTGAAATAATATATTCTAGGATCCGAAACTCGCTTCGCTCAAACATGCGGATCCTAAACAGAATATATTATTCCATCTATCACGCTCTTGAATTTAATATAATTTTCAACGCCCCCCAAAAATCATTTATCAACTGCCTGTCCCAGGAATCTTCAAGGTATAAGTGATATTTTAAATGTGAGAAGTCTCAGTTAGTTAAAGATTAAAATCATTCTTTTTCCATCTTCTCGAACTGGATATTATAGTATGTTCTGTCTCCATATGCGAAAAAATAAAATTCAACATATACTTTGTCACCCACTTCAAAGTCAATTGCATTTTGATATGTTCCTACATATTTAATTTTTCCGTTTTCTTTCTTTTGCTCAAGAGTTATAGTATCTCCATCAATTTTTGTTACAACAAGATGTTCTTCATATTTTTGTAAACCGCCAAATGGCTCATCAGTTTCCATCAATTTATCGTCCAAAACATATGATGAATCTTTATACAGCTTATAGAATTCCATTTGTTGCTCATATGTAAGTTTATACAATTTTACTCTAGAGTCTCCATAATAGTCCGTAACCAAGCGCTGTTCTTCTAAAAAGATTTTTATCGCTTCATCTTGCTCTTCAGGATTAACTCGCATAAAAAGTCTATCGCATTCAAACTCACAAATATAATCTAATGAAGAAATCAATTCTTCAGGAAAACACAACTTCTTACCACAATCATTTAAATAATCATAGAATAATTCATTCTTTTCATAGTAAGCATTTTTAAGATCTTCGATAGAATAATCTTTTTCACACTCTATTTTCAAATATAATGCCTGTGCTTTCAGCTTATATTCATAAAAACTTATGTCATCATTGCTTTTAATTACATAAAAAAAGTAGTCTGCAGATTGATTAATTCTCTCTTGTTCTTTTTTCTTCTCAATGCCGCAATAAGTTAAATAAAATAAGGTTCCTATAATTATGACTATTATTAACGCAACTACCTTTTTTATAGTTTTCTTGTTTCTCATTAAAATATCCTCTTCATTCTGATTACTTAACCTCATCGTATAGTTCCGCCAATTGTTCATCAGTCAAATCTTCCATACAAGTAAAATCAAGAGTATTTCTTTCACAATAATCATAGAACTTCTATTCCATTTTGATATATTTTTCTGCTGCCTCATGCGCTTGCTTTCGAACCAACCACTATATTTGAAGAATAGGCACTTGATGTACTCTTGTCACCAAGTGCCTATTCACCCCTAGATATGATATTTTATATATGAGAAGTCCCTGTCTATTAAATCTGAATTATTCCTTTTCTATATTTTCGAACTGAACATTATAATACTTACAATCGTATCCAAATCCACCACCGCCATCAAATGAACAAAAGTAAAATTCAACCCACACAACATCGCCCACCTCAAATTCATTTGCATTCTTGCATGTTCCAACGTATTTTATCTTGGTTCCATCATTTTCTTTCTGAAAAAGAGTAATAGTGTCTCCTTCAATTTTCTTTATAACGAGGTGTTTCTCAATTTGTTGGATTTTCCCACTAAATGGTTCATTCGTTTCCATCAATTTATCATCCAGCACATAGGACGAATCATTATATAGTTTATAGAACTCCATTTGCTGCTCATATGTAAGCTTATATAGATTTATACGACTATCACCATAGTAATTAATAACAAGTTTTTGCTCTGCAATATATATTTCTATAGCTTCATCCTGTTCTTCTGGGGTTACATACTTAAAACAGTCTCCCCATTTATCTCCGGTGATATAATCTAGTGACCAGATCATTTCTTTTGGAACAAACTCACCCTTTGAAAAAGTATCCATATAATCATAAAAAAGATCATTTCTTTCAAAATAAGCGTTTTCAAGTTCATCTAGCGTATAATCTTTTCCGTATTTTAAATTAAAATATAAAGCTTGAGCCTTTAATTCATATTCACTAAAAACAACTTCATCCTCATATTTCTCTACGTAAAAATTATCTTCTGCACAGTTGTTTAAATAATGCCTATATTGAAAATATTCTTGAAGTATATTAATTCCTTTCGCCATTATTAAAGGAAGAACTATAAATATTAGAACAATTATTATTCTTTTTCTTATCTCCAAACTAATATGTTTCATAGAATTATAATGACTGGTATTTTTCTTCAAATCAATCTCCCAAATGTCTCTCATCCCATTTTTCAAAATCCATATATATGTCTTGATCCGAACATGAATTAAAATCAGCAATCATCATACATAACAGATTTTCATTCATATCGAATATCTCATCATTTCCATATATATCTTCGTGATCAATTTTATATCGTTTCAGCCACGATCCATATTCTACTGTCGCTTCAGCTCCTCCCTCATGCCAATACCATTCTAAGTATTCAGCTATTTTCTGTGATGGATTTAATACTTTAAGTTGTCCTTCTTCACCGTATTCACTTGATAAATAATCTTTGATATCATCAACCGTAATATCTGCATTTTCAACTTCAAAATAATAAGCTGCCAACTTTATATTTAACCTGTTTATCGATACATAACTAAAATCTTGATATTTTCGAGATGCATTTTCCATTCCAAACGCAATATTCTGATGATAATATTCATGTTCTACAATAGCTTTTTCCACCTCAATATGATTTTTATAACTTTTCCATAATACGGCAAATCCAACAGATATCAGCAAAAGCGCTACAATTACTGCCACAAACCAGTTATTAATATGTTTATTCTTCATATCCAACAATCCCATCAATTTCCGCTTCAACTGCTTTATAATTAGAATCTGTTACAGTTTTCTCGCCTATATTATCAAGTGCTTGATCGACAATGCCTATCACTTCATTCAATTCTTCATCACTCAAATCAGCAATTCTTCCATACCCACAAGCCTCAGCTGTATGGCTAACAGCATCTTCAAAATCTGAAATCACATCTGCCCCCCCAGTAAAGTACCAATCAACATAACTTGTAAAATTTTCATTTCCGTTCTCATAAGATGAAAACATATCATCTGTAGTCAAATTAGTCCCTTTTTCTAAATTATATACGGCAACCCTAATAGTAAACTCATTTTTATCATACTCTTCACTCGTCAGCAATACCGATTCACCATTAACATTCACCAAGACTCCATTCATACCTATACTTCTAGCAGCATCACCTAAATCTAAAGCAGAACAAGCTGCAAGCACTTTTTCCGCTTTATCACATTCTTCTAAATAGTGTTTAACATCACCTATTAGCCCAGCTGAATCAACTGTACCAATAACTTTGTCAAAAGCATAAACAACCGCCTCTTTCATCATTCCCTCAACATCTCCTTTACCAGAAACAAAAGAAGAAACAAATGATTCCATAGTACCCTTTGTTATATCATGCCCTGCTACATCTAAATCACATCCTCTGGGGTATACTGTAATTTTGTAATTCTCGACAGTGCTATAATAATTTGAATTATTGTAAGGATCTACTGAATTTCCATAATCATATTCGCCAATATTTGATTGTACCGAAAGTTCTGAAACCTGTACCTCATAAAAATCACCTATCTTTTCTTTATTATCTACATAAAATTCTACACAACAATATCCATCCTTACCCAAAATAAAATCTACTACCTGATAAAAAGCAATTGCTCTAGCCTCTTGCATTTTGGCTTTCTCAAAATCTATTATTTCCATCCCATCTGGAATGTAACTCATTCCACTTTGATACTCTCCTATCTTGCATCGAGAACTTGCTATTGCACGATATTCTATTGCTAATGCTTCAAGTGCATTGCTTGGTATACATCTACTTTCAAAGTTCTCATATACTGACACTTGACCATTTTCAATAATATGCTCAATTTCGTCATCAGTCATACCTAGCATACCATATGCAAAATATGTATATTCAATAGAGTTATAATCTAGAACATCAGAAGTTAACCAATTATCAATATTCTCCCAGTTCCAGTTTCCTTCGCTTCCCAAATAATTTTTCGCAGTTTCTTCAGTTGCGGCATAAGCAACTCTTTCATCCTTTAGTTCCTGACTCCAAAATCCCCATTTACTATCAACATTTAAAACCAACTGATATCCTGCCCCATATTGCGAAATTTCCAAAGAATATGTCGGATCAAAAGAATTACCGTCAAAAGTTGATACCTTTCCATTACCTATTTCAGAAATATAATCTCCAAAATCTGTTAATAACCCCCATAAAAGACTACCTTCACCTGCCTTTTCTTTACAGTATTCCATATAGCCAGCATCATACATTAAATATTTAGTACCATCTATTTCCTCAAAGTAGAAACCTTTATCTAGATTTTCATTTATTGTTTGCATCGCTTGCGCATCATTTGATGGGTCGTCATCACATAATGCGTTAGCTGCATCATTAAGTTCAGTAGCAAGTTTATCATACTCAGATTCTGGCAATCTAGCACTGGCATAGTTTTGTGAAGAATCACATTGTGTAGTTCCATTATTATATCCACTCTTTCCTGTACTACCAGAGGATGATGTTTCTTTGCCTGAGCCGTTTTTAGTTTTTGCCTTAGGTGAAAAAGGATTATTATTTCTCAACTCATTTATTCTATCTTTTGTTTTAGAATTACAAAATTGATCAATAATAGTTCTTTTGGATTCTTTAGATTCAAGGATTGAATCAATCTGACTTCTAGAAAGTCCCATTTCCAGTAGAATAGCCTTTTGTTTTTCTTCTGGCAAGTTTAAAAATGCAACTTCAAAATCTTCTTTTGATAATCCTGATACATCAACATCTTTTTTATCAAAGAGCATTGCCAGAATGTTTTCCAGCTGGGCGTCACTCAGTTTGCCGCCTATATCTATAAGATCATGCGCTTCAAGGAAATTTATGATATCTCCATCTTTCATATGAACGATGTCATCTGTTAAAAGGATTGACGGATCAAATGGTGTTGGAACGGTATCAGGCGTTGATGCAAGAAGCTCTTTTGCAAAGGTCTGATCCAATCTGTCAACATTATGTTCATACTTAGTAACTGCATTATTAAAAATATCAACACGATCAATTACATTCTGCGCCTGTGTCTTGATTGGTTCTGTATAAGAAGAGTAATCGAATTTAGCTTCAGCTGTTTCAAGCTCTGCAAGAAGGCTTTCTACATCTATAACTTTACTCTTAATATTTGATGCATTTTTTGAAGCTTCTGACATTGAATTCTTAAGCGCTTCACAACTTTCATTATTACACATCAAATCTCCACTACATGGTGAAGAATCTGTATCTGATGGCATTGATCCATTTCTGAAAATCTGAGGAAAATTGTTACAGAAATTCTTTGCTTCATACGCAGACTTCTGAGCCTTCTTTATTACTTCATGAAGTGTATCAAGTTCTTTCCATGTCTGTGTCATTTCTTTGTTAAGAAGGTCGTGGAGCTGTTCTCTTGCCATATCTCCATCTTCGCCTTCCCAGACTTCTTCAGTCATAGAATTAAGGTCTGCTCGACCTTTGTTAATAACAGCTTCAGTAGCCTCCCTTGCTATCTCATGCTGCATTCTTACTTCCTCGAGCATGTCGAGGTTCATTTTTATCTTACCCATGCCATCTCCTTAAATGATTCATTGAAAATTACGAAAGAGTAAAAAAACTCCCCACGATATTTTACATATATCTGCATTTTGTCACCTCATGATCCGACGAAATGCAGTTTTTATCCGATGAATGACATTTTTCAGATTAACAGCATTTATATTCAGCAGTTTTAATGCTTCTTGAAAATAGTTAAAACTATTATTTTTCTTCTTTAAAATGTCGATATATTTTGATGATTGAATAACTATAACTACCCAAAGGACGCGAATGATGACAAGACAACAAAAAGGCATTTCTATGTCAAGGCTATTATCATGCTGTATTTTAATAGCATGTCTTTTTGCTATGTCTTTTTGTATGCAATATTCTAATAAGTATACTAAGGTTCATGCCGAGGGCGTTTCAACTACTATTACCCCGTTTAATATTCTGTGTATCTGTTCTTATAATTATTCCTACCAGACAGTCCCTCAGCACATTCAGGGTCTTGAAGCAGGGCTTGGGAATCTTTCCTATGAGATCACTTATGAGAACATGGATACAAAGCGTTACTACGAGGCTGATGATATAGAGAAGTTCCATGACTATCTTGCTTATAAGATGGACAAGATAGATGCTTCTTATGACCTTATCTTCCTTATCGATGATTCTGCTCTTCGTTTTGGTATCAATTACAGGGAAGAGCTTTTTGGTGATACTCCTATTGTATTTATGGGTATCAATTCTTTTTCTGATGCATCTTCATCTTCTGCTCTTCCTGATGTTACGGGTATAGCAGAGATTCTGGATTTCGAGGCCAATTATGATCTGATGCAGTCTCTTTTCCCGGATAGAGATGAGATCGTGGTGTTGTGCGATGCAAGTAATACGAGTACGGGTGAATATGTGGAATTCCTTAAGTTCACGGAGAAGCACCCTGATCTTAACTATTCTGTTCTCAATGCATCGTATTATACGCAGAAGGGTTTGAAAAGGGCTCTGAGTGAGCTTGATGAAAAGAAGATAATCTTTTATCTGGACTTCTCGCAGGATGGTGACGGGAACCTTTATACTATCAAGTCTGCAGCAGCTTTTGTCAACGAAAATACTAACCATGTTCCTGTAATAAGGCTTACTATGGCCAATTGTACAGATAACATTTTAGGCGGTATATCCTATTCGTATACTGCAGCAGGTGAAGTTGCGGGCAATATGGCAGCCAAGATCCTTAATGGCGTTGATGCTGATAACATTCCTCTTGTAACTGATACTATTACTGAAGGGTATTTTTACCAGGATCAGCTGGATGAATTCGGCATATCAAGTGCAAAGCTTCCTCTTGATAGCACTATCGCAGATGAGCATTTCAACCTGATCCGCTACTACGAAGAAAATGCTCTTATATTGAACCTGATATTACTTATTATCATACTTTTATTCGTAATAATAGTTATTCAGGCCAAGTCCAACAGACAGCACGAAAGAATGCTCAACAACGACTACCTGACCCAGATTCCGAATCGACATTATATCAATCAAAGACTCACTCAGCTGAACAGCACCTTCACGCCTTATGGTCTTGCCATGATAGATATTGACTATTTCAAGCACATTAATGATACCTATGGACATCTTATGGGAGATGCTCTGTTAAAAGAGGTTGGACGCAGATTTGCAGGTATTGCAACTAAAAACATCACCTTCGCAAGAATCGGAGGTGATGAGTTTATGATGCTTATTACGGGTTCGGAAATAGATAATGCTGAAGAGATATGTCAGAAGATCCGCAAGGTCTTCGAATTCCCAATTACGATCGACAAACAGAAGATCACAGTTACTCTGAGTATGGGATGTGCCCTGTATCCTTCTGATATTAATGATCCTACACAGATCATGGCTCTTGCCGACAAGGCTCTGTACTATGTAAAAGAAAATGGCAGAAACGGTTACAAGTTATTCAGCGACCTTTAAACTGCCATCATCTGCAATGACATAGGTTCCATAGTTATCTACAAGTTCTTCTATTGCATTTTCCTTAGTGATCGCTATAGGCTCAAGCAGGAAAGATGGTACTACTATCTTTCCATTATCATATGTTTTGGTATCATATGTGCATGCATAGCCAAGATTCCATCCGTCTACCAGTTCCTGGGACATTTCCTGTCCATGATAAAGAGAATCCACGAGTTTAACTGTAACAAAGGCTTCATAGGACAGATTCTTGTAAACGTCCATTGACTGACTTCCGTTCATGAGTCTCTTTAAGTTTTCTTCATCGCAGTCCTGTCCGGTTATGATCACATCATTTTTTCCCGGATAATTATTAGCTATGGCATCCTGAACACCAATAGATGTCGAATCATTGGAGCATACGACAGCATCAAGTATGTTACCTCCTGAATAGTATGAGCCGATCAGTATCTCAAATCTTGTATTGGCTGATTCTGTGGACCACTGGGGCGTAGATACGGAATAGAAATCCTTCTGTCCTGAAGGGACATTAAGTTTTCCACTATCTATATAGGGCGAAAGTACGTCCATAGCTCCGTCAAAGAAGTATCTGGCATTGTTATCAACAGAATCTCCTGCTGTAAATTCTATGTTGTAGGATTTCTTACATGCGTTCTCAAGATCGAGAGCTTCTACAACATACTCTCCCTGGAGTCTTCCTACCTGATAATTGTCAAAAGAAACATAGGCACTTACATACTCTGAATTGCGAATAAGCCTGTCATAAGCAACAACAGGAATTCCGGCATTATAAGCCCTTTCAATGACCTTGGTAAGAGACATGCCGTCAACTGCGCCAATAACAAGTATGTCAACGCCGTTGTCTATCATCTCATCTATAATATCAACCTGGGTGTCTATCATGTTGCCGGCAAACTGAAGATCAACTTCATATCCCATCTCTTCAAACATGGATTTAAGATTCTGGCCGTCGCGATTCCATCTTTCAAGGTATTGTGATGGCATACTAAGCCCTATGACATCTCTTCCGTCATCAGCGTGTTTGGACAAGGCCTGATCATTCACGCTTTCCTGTTTGGGGGACTGGGCAGCATTAGTGCAGGCTGATAAAAAAAGTGCTGCAACCGCAGGGGCTATGAGAAGTCTTTTATAACGCAGATCTTTTTTTGCCATAAAAAGGTCATCCTTTCCTTAGTCGGTGATAAACTACCACTATGGATATCGGATGACCTTTACTTTTTCTATAGACTCTATATTATGAGCTTATTTATTTGTTGTTTAAGTTGTCATTGTACTCGTTAACTCTGTCAGCGTACTTCTTTGCTCCTGTAAGTGCTGCGATGATAAATAACCACCACCACCAGAAGTTATTTTCATTATCTTTATTTTCTGTATATGGTGTTGCAGCCTTTGATGCTTCATCATCTTCTATAGCCTTGGATGCTCTGGGAACTGCCTGATCTGAAATTTCTGCGGCTGTGTTATCTTCCTGTGGCTGCACCGATGCATTCTGTAATGTGTCTATTCCGGATGCAAGTGCTACTTCACCATCACCTATTGATACAGGATCTGTATTACCAAATGTCTGAACTGCTGCTCCGCCTCCTGTGAGGATCATTGGTGTTACTATTCCATTATTCTGGGCTGCGCCGGTATTTGTAAGTGCTCCAAGTTCTATGATTCCTGCATTTGCTGCTACTATATCCTGAGCTGTTACTTCTTCAAATGCACTCTGGATCGAATCTATTTCAGCTACAAGGGCTACTTCGCTATCTTCTATTGTAACTGTATCTGTAAGAACAGCTACTTCAGTAGGTGCTGTAGGATCTGTCTGTGCTACTTCTTCTGTAGGAGCTGTAGGATCTGCCTGTGTTACTTCTTCTGCAGGTCCTGCTTCAGCTTCAGGAGCTGCAGAAGCTGCTGGTACTTCTCCAACTGCTGGTTCTACTTCGTCTGCAGGCTGTTCATCATCGCCTTCATATGCTACATTTTCTTCTTCGTCTTCTACTCCAAGAGCCTCTCCTATTTCATCAAGCTTTCCATTGAGGGCATCTAATGTAGCTGTTGCACTTTCTACCTGAGCGTTAGCAGTTGCAAGTAATGCATCGAGGTATTCAACTGCCTGCTGAACTGTCATTGTATTAAGAAGATCTGCCTGCTCCTGAGTTACTGTAATTCCAAGATATGTAGCTACGTCGCTTACTCCGAGAGCGTCAACTGCTTTAAGTACAGGATTTCCATGCTTATTCTTAAGTGTTCCTATTGCATCACCTAGTTTTTCAACTTCTCCCTGAGCATCTTCTATAGCATCTTTTGTATCAGATACTACTGAAGTGAGTGCATCGTACTGCTGGTAGGTAGCATCTGCATTTTCAAGGAAGGTGTCAAGGTCGGGTGCGTTTGATATGTCAATTGTGTACTCGCCGCCGTGAACCTTGCTGTTAGCGTTCTGAACTACTTCTGTAACAGGTGTGCCGTCTGCAAGTTCATATGTTCCGTTTTCTGTCTTAACGATATCGCCATTAGCTATTGCTGCATCGAGTTCTTCTTTTACCATGAAGGTCTTATTATTGTCTTCATCTGTATATACGAATACAGCGAAATCGCCTTTGTTTGCCTTTGATGTAAGTTCGTTTCTTGTAAATGTCACGCCTTCGTAATACTCGAACAGGTAGTCATTGGCCAGAATCTCATCAAGTTCTTTTTCAAAAACTACGATCTGTGCGCTGCTTCCGAGATTTCCATAACGGTTACTTGAGAGCTTTTTGTCAACGCGGTCGTAATTGAAATATCTTGTTACCTGATCGCCATTTGAATCTGTGTAGGTAAAAGTATAGTAATTGCAATCCTGTGTATCGAATCCATCAGGTCTACTTATAACTACTGAATTTGGATCTATCTCTTCGCCTTCCATCTGAGGGATGATGTAGTTAACAACAAGGAGTTTCATGTATGCTTTCTGGGAATCCCAGGTGTTCTTAAGCTGTGCATTATTCAGAGTTTCTGCTGCCTTCTGCTCGTATTCAAGTTTCTCCTGTGCATCTACTAATGCGCTTTCGATTTCTGCAACTTCCTGCTGTGCAAGTTCAAGCTGCTCGGCTACTTCATCTATATTGCCTTCTGCATTCTGGATAGCGTCTTCGTAGTTTTGTTCTGCATCTAAGAGTTTTTGCTTAGCATCAGTATACTTTTCTGTCATTTCTTCTATGTGCTGCTGCTGAAGTTCTACTGTTTCCTGAGTCTGTGCTACAAGTTCCTGCAACTGCGTATAGTTTTCCTGTGCTACTTCAGAATCTTCAGTATTTTCTATTGTCTGGATGAGTTCTTCTGCCTTTTCTTCAGTGTCTTCTACGAGACCTGTCATGTTGTCTGCTGTAGTTACTATGTCATCTACTGCTTCTACTGCCTGTGTTGCTGTTTCCTGTACGATCTCGCTTTGCTCTACTGCAACTTCTACTTCTGCTACAACTTCTTCTATTGCAGAGGTTGTTTCCTGGATGTCTTCTACGATCTGATCGTTAGATGCTTCTTCGACTTCGGCTGCAAGAGCTTCTACATAAGGCTCTGCGATTGTTCCGCCATCTTCTGCATCTACAGTTTCAGTAAGTTCTGTCATCATTGCATCAGCATTAGATACTGCATCATTGATTGCGGCTGTTGTTTCCTGTGCCTGCTCGGCAACCTGCTGGCCAGCTTCCTGAACTTCTGAAGGTGCTTCAGTAACAGACTGCTCGATGTTTTCGCTAGGTGTATTATTTTCAGAAGGTGTCTCCTCACCTTCAGCAAAGGCTACCATTGGCACATTAAGTGCCATCATAGCCGAGATGCCGATTGTTATTGCACTTATTATCTTATCTTTTTTCATACTGTTTCTCCTTTCATAATTAGCGACATAATGAACTTTCGTCATCATGAAAAGGTTATTCGTTACTAAAACATTTGTTGGTGTGTTACGGTGTTATATGTTCAAATAAGTACTCAAGTACTTCCTGGGTGAACTTCTTTGCAGTGAAGGCTACAAGCCTTTGGTCATTATCTATGGGGTCTTCGCGTACAGCATCTGCGTACATTATCAGGGTTTCTGCTACTATGATCACGCTTTGGCCTAGGAGTGAAGGTGTGTCGTTTGGAACACATATTGCTATGCCAAGGGGGGAGATGTTTTTTGTTTCTCCTACGTATTTTTCAGCTGAGTCCGGTAGGACTATAACGCTTTTACTATGATAATCTACTCTGTTTATCTGCCTGCGCTCTTTTTCCATAGGTGAAGACCTCCTTAAACCTCATAAAAAAGTTGCACATCATTTTCTTTCATCATATTTCGGATGGTTTTTGCTTTTCATTAGCTTTTTTCTAATATTTTTTTAAAAAAATTAAAAAATTATCCGCCAGCCCACAAAATCAAGGGGGTATCGCTGGAAGCTTCCTGAGGGGCGGCAGTTTATAAAGGATATTCGGGTCATAAAAGAATTTCAACTTCAAGGCATGATATCTGGGATTTTATATTCTGGGATTCAAACTCGCTTCGCTCAAACATGTGAATCCCAAAAAGAATATAAAATTCCATCTATCAAGCTCTTGAAGTTAGAAATTCTTTTAAAGACCCGAATATCCTTTATAAACTGCCGCCCCTCAGGAATCTTCAAGAGATAGTTATCTTTTTTATGTGGGAAGGCTGGATATATTTAGAATGAAGTAAAAAAATTTTTTATCAGCCATCGAATTCATTGCAGTGACCGCAGTGAGGGCAGGTTGCGTGAGATGCACTTATGTCTGCGTCGAAGTTTTCGTGGCAATCGTGGCAGGAGATTGTCATGATCTGCTCACAAGCGGAAGAATTATAAGCAAGGGTATCTGTTGTAGTAACTGTAGCAGAATTAGCTGCGATTGATTCTGAAATAATAAGTGCCATAACCTTAACTAATAATAAGCTTTTCATAACTGTTTCCTCTCCCTTTTTCTAAATAATAACCTCGTTTGTTTTATCTTGAGTTTATTTTATAAAAAGAAGTATCACAGAAATGTCACACCTATGAATCATTGAATATTTACATTTTTTGAGCACTAAAAAAGGCATTGAATATCACTCAATACCCTTTTTAATCATAATTCATATTAATTTGTAAATAACTGTATGTTATCTTCACTCCCAAGCTGGTATCATTTCGACTTTTTGATTATTCCACATATTCATAAGTTGCGACTTATGATCCTTGTACCATGCTTCAATTATGGGAACGACATATTTAGAAAAGCTTCCGCTTATAATTCCTTCATTAAGTTGCATACTTCCCTGAACATTATCATCGATATAGTTAATGTCAACGGAAGGTGTACCTTCAAACTTTGAGTCAATAAATATCTCAATATCACAGAACTCTGCTATCTTGACCATAGATTTATCATTAGTTCTGTCAACATAGCCGGAATCAAGGGCTTTCTTATAGGCATGTCTTGCATATTCCAATAAGTGCTCGCGTTCAAGCCAGTCCAGGTTGTTATAAATCTCAACAAGTTCACGCTCTTCTGTTCCCTTTGGTATGACCATATAGTCTACATCCCTTCCTCTGTCGCTATCTTCGGTAACTCCTGATAAAAGATATTCAGGTGTGACTCCAAGTGCAGCGCATATAACCATGATCTTATCTGATCCTGGATTAGTATTCTTCTTGCGCCAATCACTGATAGTAGTTGTTGCAATGCCTGTCCTTGCTGAAAACTCTCGCTGAGTCATATTCTGCTGTTCTAATAAAAAGAAGATTTTCTGTCCTATTGTCATATCATTCCTCGTTCCTACAATATATGAATAATGAAAAAATCGTTAATTACGGATTAATGGTACCATGATGCACTATTATCGTCAATTACGGATTTTTTGTTCGATGTAGATATTATCTACTGCCAACATACATATAGTTGACGACCAAACATAATAAAATTGCTGGTCATTGACCAGATTTAAGCAATATAAAACGAGCCCCTGAAAATAAATGATCATTTTCAAGGACTCGCCTGTAATTAGCAAATTTTTAATTATCTTCTATATATGAGAAGGATTAGTCAGCCTTTACAGCGCCATCTTTCATATATTCTGCAAAGTCATCTCCTTTGTATGTGAAGCTAAGACTTCCCTTAGTATACGTAAATGAAATTGTATAATCTGTCCATGCAGAAGTACTCTTGCATTTGATAGTAGCCTTATCTTCATATCCAGCAGCAGCAAGTGCTTTTTCAAGTACACCAGATGCCTCATATCCAGTA
>JAEEGF011974857.1_pt1 | contig 25764 bp, 18 predicted proteins | sample 9134171 | NCBI WGS metagenome assembly JAEEGF01 (sample SAMN16246542, study PRJNA631951) | gut metagenome | biome: gut microbiome; feature: rumen; material: AP-attached | host: Bos | place: Iran: Karaj | collected 2018-10 | reverse complement strand
AAAAAGCTCTGCCATCGCCTTCTGTGTTATCCAAATACTCTCGTCTTTAATGTATGCATCAACAGAAACATCTCCTTCATCTGAATGATAGAGAACCATTTCCATCTGCTTATCAAAATCTCTCATAGAAGGTTATCCTCCTTCCCTTTCACCAATTCCTCATACTTCAACTGGTAAGCAATAAGTCTGGGAATGTATTCCGGTGGTGTTCTCCTTCCCGCTTCCCAGTCTTCCAAAGTGCGAACAGGGATCCCCGTATGCTCTGAAAAGTCTTTACGTGACATCCCTGTGCTTTCTCTCAAATCTCTTATCGATTTGGCTATATTCATATCATCACCTCGCATTGCGTGCTTATAATCGTAGTATATCACATACCGCCAGTTATCGCAATGCGTGGATTCTAAAGTTTTGAATCTGCTTTTCGGTTGCTCACGCGTTCTAAAAGCACGCAACTTTCTACATTCGCGGTGTGGGGGAACATGTCAACGCTACATGAGCGGAGGATGCGGTAGCCGGCGGCGCGAAGGGGCACGAGGTCTCGGGCAAGGCTGGTTGGTTTGCAGGAGATGTATACTATTCTTTTGACGCCGTAGTCGATTATCTTTGAGAGGGCCTTGGGGTGGATGCCGTCGCGGGGAGGGTCAAGGATGATCATGTCGGGTTTTTCGGAGATGTCATCAAGGACTTTGAGGACGTCGCCGGCGAGGAAGGTGCAGTTTGTAAGGCCGTTCTTTTTTGCGTTTTCTTTAGCGGCGGCGACGGCTTCTTCGACGATCTCAACGCCGACGACTTTTTTCGCGACGGCGGCAGCGAGCTGGGCTATGGTGCCGGTGCCGCTGTAGAGGTCGAAGACGATCTGGCCGGAGGTGTCGCCGATGTATTCGCGGACCTTGGAGTAGAGGACTTCGGCGCCGCGGGAGTTTGTCTGGAAGAAGGAAAAGGGCGTTATGTTAAACGAAAGGCCGAGGAGCTTTTCCTCGATCACATCGGTGCCGTAAAGGATCTCGGTGCGGTCGCTCTGAACGATGTCCGCAAGGGAATCGTTTACGATATGGAGAAGGCCTTTTAAGGTTCCCTTAAAGGCAAGAGTTGTGATGAGAGACTTATACTCTTCTATCCTTAAATATTCTTTTAATTCTTCGTAAGCCAGGCCGCCGGAGGCGGTGACGAGGCAGACTAACATTTCGCCTGTGAAGGCGCTTTTTCTGACAAGGAGGTGTCTTAAGAAGCCGGTATGCTGCATGCGTCTATAGTAGGGGATGTCGAGCTTACTGTAAAATGCAAGTGTCTCTTTTAAGACCATGCGGAAATCGGCGTCCACGATCTTGCAGTCCGGAACAGACAAAACGTCATAGGTGCTGCATCTTTTGTGGAGGCCTAAGGTCAAGGGGCCGCCTTTTACAGCGTCACCGAAGGAGAATTCCATCTTGTTTCTGTATTCAAAAGGGGATGGGCTTTTAAGCACGCCTTCAAAGTGCAGGGGCTCCTGATAGCTTTCCGCAAGAAGTCTCTGCACCTGTTCGCCTTTCAGACTGCACTGCCTGTCGTAATCAAGTGTGTTGTATATGCAGCCGCCGCAGCCGTCGTGGCCGCAGGTACTGTCATAAAGAGTCTCCTCTTTTCCTTTTTCGAGGACTTCCATGATGTTTCCTTCGGCGTTGCCGTGGCGAAGCTTTGTGACTCTTACTCTAAGTCTGCGGCCGGGGACAGCGTTTTTGACGGTGCATTTTTCCCCTTCAGCAGTTATAAGCACGCCTTTTGCGGGAAAATCCACCCGCTCTATGATGCCTTCAATAATATCTCCCTTTTTCATTTTCCATGCCCTTTCAAAGTATTTAAAAAAGAAGGGCTGCTAAAAGCAGCCCTTCTTATGCTTTCACGATCAATCCTCTGTCTTTTCTTCAGAGGGCTCTTCAGCTTCCTTAACCTCTTCCTCGTCATCAAAGAAGTCGTCATCGAAATCCTCGTCCATATCCTCGTCGAAATCGTCAAGATAGTCGGGGGTAAGGAACTTGTAAACAGCAAATGCTGCTGCAGCGATAACAGTGAGAGCACCGATAATGATAAGTATTACCTTAAGCTTGCTATTCTTTTTCATGATAAAAACTCCTTTCCTCAAAATGGCTATGCCTAGTATACCACATTTCAGATAAAATTCATAGCGAAATTTATAAGTTTATCAAAGTTTTTTTAATTTGGCAAAACCGGCCTTCATTTTCTTTACGCCGCGGGTGTCAAACTCTACTGTAACTGTGCAGTCGGGGCCGCTTCCGTCCATGGCTATGACGGTTCCCTGCCCCATCATGGCATGGGATACGCGGTCGCCTTCGGCGTAATCAATCACAAAATCTCCGCCTGCCGCAGGTCCCTTAAACAGGTTTGAAACATCCTTTCCAAAGCCGGGGTTAGTGCCGAAGATGCCGGGGCGGCCGCCGGATGAAGGAGCAAACGAGCTGCCGGAGAATCCGCCGCCAAACGAACCGGGCCTTGAACTTCCGAAAGAGCCTGATGATCCGTATGAGCCTGTTCTTGAAGTTTTGAAAGGACTGCCTGCAGAGCCTCTTCTCTCACCTTCCACCTTTAACATGCCGTCCGGGATCTCTTTTACAAATCTTGAGACATTATGGAACTGTGTCTCTCCGTTTACCATTCTTGTCTGGGCCGCGGTAAGGGTGAGATATGTCTTTGCACGTGTAATGCCCACATATGCAAGTCTTCTCTCTTCTTCTATGTCCGCAGGGTCGCCGGAGACAGTGGAAAGGTATGAAGGAAAAACATCCTCTTCCATGCCGCAAAGATATACTCTTTCAAACTCAAGGCCCTTTGCGCCGTGAAGAGTCATAAGGAGAAGGCGGTTTTCGGAATCTTCCACGCTGTCGATATCTGCGACAAGCGCGACCTCTTCCAAAAAGCTGTCGAGTGAGGGGAGCATTTCGCTCTCTTCGTATTTCTGGTCATATTCGGCAGCCTTGTTTATAAGTTCTTCAAGGTTCTCTCTTTTTGACTCGGCCTGCTCTTCGTCGAGCTTTAAAAGCTCACTTTCGTATTCGACATCATCTATGACATTTCTTATAAGGTCCGCAATGCCCATCTCTCTGGACTTTGCTTTAAGGACTCTTATCTGATTGATAAAGCCGGTGATCTTTCCTGCGCTTCTTCCAAAGCCGGGGATCTCCTCTGCCATGGCAAGCGCTTCGTAAAGCGTAAGACCGTTTTCTGCGGCAAATGCGGCCGCTTTTTCAACGCTGGCATCGCCGATGCCACGCTTTGGCATGTTGACTATTCTTCTTACCGCAAGATCGTCCCTGCCGTTTGCGATAGTCTTTAAGTATCCGAGGATATCCTTGATCTCTGCGCGGTGGTAGAAGTTAACGCCGCCGACCACCTTGTAGGGGATATTCTTTAAAAGGCAGGCTTCTTCAAAGGATCTTGACTGGGCGTTCGTCCTGTAAAGGATGGCCGTGTCGCCGAGCCTTTCCCCGCCTGTATCCACATGCCTTTTTATCTCGGTAATAACACCCGAAGCCTCTGTTTTCTGATCCGGAAACGTAGTGAACCTGACGGGCTCGACTGTCTTTCTGTCAGACCAGAGCCTTTTGGATTTTCTGCCCTTGTTGTGGGAGATGACGGCATTTGCAACGTCAAGAATACCTTGCGTCGAGCGGTAATTCTGTTCGAGCTTTATGACCTTTGCGCCCTTAAATACCTGTTCAAAACTTAATATATTGCTGATATCCGCGCCTCTGAAGCGGTAGATGCTCTGATCGTCGTCTCCGACAACGCAAAGATTTTTATGAACGGCCGCAAGGCGTGACACAAGCTCAAACTGAACGCTGTTGGTGTCCTGGTATTCGTCGACATGGATGTATCGGAACCTGTTCTGATAGTATTCAAGCACCTCGGGGCTTGCGTCAAACAGCTCGACTGTCTTTACAAGAAGATCGTCAAAGTCGAGAGCGTTGTTTTTGAAAAGCTCATCCTCGTATTCGCGGTAGACAGAGGCTATCTTTTTCTCCTTCATATCTACGGCTTCTTTTTCAAACTCGGTTGCGGATATAAGGTCGTTTTTACAGTCCGAGATGACTTTCATCACAGATCTCTCGTTAACAAGCTTTGTGTCTATGCCAAGGCGCTTCATTATGCCCTTGACGATGCTCTTTACATCATCCTGATCGTATATTGTAAAACCGGTCTCGTATCCGATACGGTCTATATATCGTCTTAATATGCGAACGCACATGGAATGGAATGTCGATACCCACACATCCTCTGCGCCGGCGTCCGGGATAAGCTTGTCGACCCTCTCCCTCATCTCCTGCGCAGCCTTGTTTGTAAAGGTTATGGCAAGGATATTAAAAGGGCGCACTCCAAGCTCTTCTATTAAATATGCGATGCGGTGCGTAAGTACCCTTGTCTTTCCGCTGCCTGCGCCCGCAAGTATAAGTACGGGGCCGTCCGTAGTAAGCACCGCTTCCTTCTGCGGCCCGTTAAGTGAATCGTAAATGCTCATAAATACTCCGTTACTCGAAAACAAGGCCCTTCGAAGACAGGCTTCGAAGGGCCCATGACAATTATTTTTTTATACTAACTTGTGTCCACAATTTCCGCAGAAGTTAGAGCCTGTGGTAGGCTTTCCGCAGTTAGGGCAGAAGTTCGGGATAGCGCCGTTTCCTGCAGGTGCAGCAGGTGCAGCGGGAGCTGCGGGAGCTGCGGGAGCTGCTGTATTCTGTGTCATTCCGTTGACCATCTGCTGAGCAACATGCATTCCCATGATCATTCCGGCCATATTTGAAGCATCACCGGCTCCTGTGCCATTTCCGATGCCGTCAGCTACGGAGATCTTGGTGTACTTGTCTACGTCGCCGATCATAGCCTGAGCTGCAGCCTTCTGCTGCATCTTGGTGATCTCTTCGGGATATGTGAAGCTCTGGATGCTGAAATCCGTAACGCTGATACCGATCTGTGAAGAAAGCTCTGCATTAAGGTCTTCCTTGATGCCGTTGCCGATCTCCTGAGCGTTGATCTGAAGGTTGAACATATCCTTGCCTTCTCTTGCGATCCACTTCATCAGCATCTGATCAAGCTTTCCGATGACCCTGTCCTTAACATCTTCTACGGTGTACTTTGTCTTAACGCCTGCAACCTTTTCGATAAGTGTTACATAATCCGAAACCTTTATGCTGAAGTTACCGAATGAACGGATGGGCATACCGCCGGGAAGACCGGGTGTAGGGATGGAAATAGGATTCTTGGTTCCCCACTTGATGGTGAATTCCTTTGTGTTTACAAAGAGGACTTCGGCTCTCATACCTGAGTTGAAGCCGAACTTAAAGCCCTTTAATGATGAAAGGAAAGGAATGATCTGTGACTCGATGTCGTATTCGCCGTCTTCTGTGAAGATACCTTCGATGGCTGCGTCCTTATAGAAGATCGCATCCTGTCCGGGGCGGATAAAGAGTTTTGAACCCTTCTTGATCTCGTCATTGTCCCATTTTTTGAAGATCACATCATCTGTGAATTCTTCCTGCCACTCAACTACATTGCTTAACTGGTTGTGAAAAAATCCCATTTTCTAAACCCTCCTGTTTTATTGATACTACTACTAGCTTTTGCAGCTCTTTGATACGTTTTAGATTGTACTATAAAAAAGTCTGCTTGTCATCCGTTTTCTGGCCGTTTTTAAGCTTTTTTAATAAACTGTAAGGAATTGTTAACTTTATGTTCTAGCCGATGTAAGATTGTCCCATGCTTTTTTCCCCCGTGGCCTTTTCACCTAAGTGATTTGCCCACCTCTCCGGGAAAAAGCTGTAATAGGAAATGTGCTGCTTTTCTCTTTTTGCGGACAGCTTTTTGCTGCTGCACCACACGGAAGATGATATTCCTATTATTGGAAGATAAAAAGGTCCTAAAAGCGCCGACTGAAGGCTGTGGCCGTATTCGTGTACAAGCGTCTTTTTAAAGGTCGTCTCGCGGTCTTCGGGATGATCAAGGTCCTTTGCGCAGTTTCTGCTCATGAAGATGAACATTCCCATGGAAAGGGAAGGCCCTGATTCGTTCCAGACGGTGACCACGGCGCCTTTGTAAATGAAATGCTCTTTTTTATGATATCTTATGAGGATGACAAGGCCCGCAAGATTTTGCAAAAGGCCCAAAGTCATCTGCGAAAGATAATAAGCTATCATCAAAAAACCGTTTTGCATCAATATTTCCCGCTCTTGACAGGTTCATATGTAAGATCCATGCCAAGTTTTTTGAATGTTCCGATATCTACAGGCGAAAGAGGCGTTGTGACATGTACCGCGCAGCTCTTAAGCCTTGGTATCTGCTCGAGCGCCCTCTTTGCGTTTTCATCGCTCACAGCGGATACCGAAAGCGCTATAAGCACCTCGTCCGTATGAAGCCTGGGGTTGTTGCCGCCAAGATATCTGACTTTGAGCTCCTGTATGGGCGAGATCGCCTCGGGTGAAATGAGCTTTATCTCATCATCCTCACCCGCATATTTTTTGAGTGCGTTTAAGAGCACGGCCGCAGAACAGCCAAGAAGATCCGAAGTCTTTCCTGTTATTATCTGTCCGTCTTCAAGCTCTATTGCGGCGCAAGGAACCGAAAGCTCCTCTGCCCTGCTCTTTGCGGCAACAGTGACTTTTCTGTCCGCAAGAGTGATCTTTGCCTGCTTCATCAAAAGCTCTAACTTTAAGATCTCGTTTTCGACCTTTTCGCCGGCTGCAAGGCGCGGCAGGGTCTTGTAATATCTTCTTATTATCTCCTGCTTTGATGCGTCGCAGCAGGCATCGTCGTCAACGATGCAGTTACCCGCCATGTTTACGCCCATGTCCGTGGGTGACTTATAGGGGCTCTGCCCGTAGATGCTTTCAAATATAGCATTGAGTACGGGGAATATCTCGATATCCCTGTTGTAATTTACCGTTGTCTCGCCGTATGCCTCAAGATGGAAGGGATCGATCATGTTGACATCGTTAAGATCGGCCGTTGCCGCCTCATATGCAAGATTTACGGGATGCTTTAAAGGAATGTTCCATATGGGGAATGTCTCAAACTTTGCATACCCTGCCTTTATGCCCCTCTTGTTCTCGTTATAGATCTGTGAAAGGCATGTTGCCATCTTGCCGCTTCCCGGGCCCGGCGCGGTTACGACTACCAAAGGTCTTGAGGTCTCGATATAATCGTTCTTTCCGTAGCCTTCGTCGCTTACGATATGGGCGATGTTTGAAGGATAGCCGTCTATATCATAGTGGTGATATACCTTGACTCCGAGCTTTTCGAGCTTTTCCTGGAAATCCAGAGCTCCCTTCTGCCCCGAAAAACGTGTCAGCACGACGCTGCCCACATAAAGGCCTCTGTCTTCAAACACTTTTTTAAGTCTTATGACATCCTTGTCATATGTTATTCCAAGGTCTGCCCTGACCTTGTTCTTTTCGATATCGCCGGCATTTATTACTATGACGATCTCGACCTTGTCGGCAAGCTTCATGAGCATTCTGAGCTTGCTGTCCGGCTCGAAGCCCGGCAGCACTCTTGATGCGTGGAAGTCGTCGTAAAGCTTTCCGCCGAATTCGAGGTAGAGCTTATCACCGAACTTTTCGACTCTTTCTCTGATATGTTCGGACTGCATTTTTAAGTACTTTTCGTTGTCAAATCCAATTCTCATGACCTTTTACCCTATCTTCTTTTTCCTGCCCATATTCCCCGCAAATATGTCGATCGCACCTTTGCGGCAGAAAACATTTGCTGTTTCCCATGTCCCGCCGTTTTCGCCGTCTAATGTCCAGCTGACGGGCTCGTCCATTTTTATCTCGATATTAGATGCCTTAAGCGCTACAAGATTGTTACCGTCGATATTGTGTGTGAGCGCGCACTGTATGACCTGTTCGAACTCTATGGGGTTCTGCGGATTCTTTAAAAGGATAAGCTCGAACTTTCCGTCACACAGGCTTATCTTGTGCTTCTTATCCTCCAGCATGAAGCCGCCCACGGATTTTGAATTCGAGATCATACCGTAGATGAAATCGCCTTCTATGTATCTTGAATCGGCTTTTGCCCTTAAATGATAGCCCCGAAGCTTTGGCAGCCTTCCTATCGCATCGACAAAGTATGCCATCTTTCCGAGAGCATTCTTATTCCTTTGCGGAGTCTGGTAGGACACTTCGGTAAATGCGCCGAATGCCGCAACATAGTTGAAGTTGCGTCCGTTAAACGACCCGATGTCGCATGAATATGCATGCCCCTCAACGACCGTTTCCACTGCTTTTAAGGGGTGTCCCGGTATGCCAAGGCTCTTTGCGAAATCGTTCATGGTGCCTGTTGGAAGATAGCCTATCCTGGGCTTTTTATCAAGCCTCATGGCTCCGGCAATGACCTCGTTTATGGTTCCGTCGCCGCCCGAACATACCACAACTTCCACCGATTCGCCGCGTCTTGTGACGATATCCCTCGCCTCTCCGGCAGCCTGCGTTGCATAGATGGTCACATCATAGCCGACCTGACAAAGCCTTTCTATGACCTTTGACAAAGACGGCCTGATCTTTCCCATACCGGCGTTTGCGTTATAAATGAATAACAGCTTTTTTCCCATTATCATCTCTTCTACCCTTTAGCCTTCTGAATATGTTCATCCAAGCGACTTAAGTCTTTCAAGCACCTGCTCCATCATATTTTCATATTTTGCAAGCTTTTCGCGCTCCTGTGCAACCTTGCTTTCCGGAGCCTTGCTTATGAATCTTTCGTTTGAAAGCATTCCCTTTGATCTTGCAAGTTCTTTTTCAAGTCTGTCCTTTTCGCCGAGAAGTCTTTCCCTTTCCTTTTCAATGTCCACGAGTTCGGCAAGCGGGATATAGATGGCTGCGTGAGGGATCATAGCACCTACGGCATTGTCATCGATACCTGTCTTGTCGCTTTGAATGTTTACAGCGCTTGCAAAGGCGAGGTTTTCAAAGAATACCTCATTGTCCTTAAAGATATTTCTTACCTTTTCGCTTTCAGAAACGACATAAACGGATGCCTTGTGCCTGGGTGCAACGTTCATATCGACTCTCGCCTGGCGGATAACGCGTACGACCTCCTTGATGGTCTCAAGCGCGCTCTCCTCTTCGGCGAAATTCCACTCATCCTTATATACGGGCCACGAAGATACCATGATGCTCTCTTCTTCGTCCTGGATGTTGCAGAATATCTCTTCGGTTACGAAAGGAATGTAAGGATGCAGCATCTTTAAGATCCGGATAAGAACAGTCTTAAGTGTCCAAATGGCTGCGGCCTTTGTATCGTCCGCTTCGTTCCAGAGTCTGGGCTTGACCATTTCGATATACCAGTCGCAGAACTCTTCCCATGCAAAATCATATACCTTTGAAAGAGCAACGCCCATCTCATATCTGTCAAGAAGCGATGTGACATCGGCTGCCAGTGAGTTTACCTTTGAAAGGATCCATCTGTCGGCCATCAGGAGGTCTTTTAACTCTACTTTGCTGATATCGGCCTTCTCCATGTTCATCATGATGAACCTTGAAGCGTTCCACATCTTGTTTGCAAAGTTTCTTGAAGCCTCTACCCTTTCCCAGTAGAAACGCATGTCGTTTCCGATGGAATTTCCGGTCATAAGAGTCATACGGAGCGCATCGGCGCCGTACTTGTCGATGACCTCCAAAGGATCGATACCGTTGCCTAAGGATTTTGACATCTTTCTTCCTTGCGAATCTCTTACAAGGCCGTGGAACAATACAGTATGGAAGGGTCTCTTCTTTGTCTGCTCGTAGCCCGAGAAGATCATCCTTATTACCCAGAAGAAGATGATGTCATAGCCTGTTACAAGCACATCCGTTGGATAGAAATAATCCATCTCCTCTGTCTTTTCCGGCCAGCCGAGTGTCGAGAAAGGCCAGAGAGCTGATGAGAACCATGTATCAAGAACATCGGGGTCCTGCTCCATTTTAGCGCCGCAGTCGGGACACACCTCTACCTTTTTGGCATCTACGACCATCTTGCCGCAGCCCGTGCAGTAATATGCGGGGATCCTGTGGCCCCACCAGAGCTGACGCGAGATGCACCAGTCGCGGATGTTGTCGGTCCAGTTGAAATATGTCCTTTCCATTCTTTCGGGAAGGAGCTTTATGTCGCCGTTTTTGATAGCCTCCACGGCGGGCTTTATAAGCTCGCCCATCTTTACGAACCACTGGTTCTTTACCATGGGCTCGACTGTGGTGCCGCATCTGTCATGCGTACCTACGTTGTGGCTGTGAGGAACAACTTTTACAAGAAGGCCCATTGCTTCTAGTTCCGCAACAATGACCTTTCTTGCCTCATATCTGTCCATGCCGGCATATTTTCCGCCGTTTTCGTTTATGGTGGCGTCGTCGTTAAGGATGTTTATCTCTTCAAGGTCATGTCTCTTACCTACCTCGAAGTCGTTGGGGTCATGAGCGGGAGTGATCTTAACGCAGCCTGTTCCGAATTCCTTGTCGACATATGAATCGGCAATGACGGGTATCTCCCTGTTCACAAGCGGAAGTATAAGAGTCTTTCCTACGATATCCTTATATCTTTCGTCTTCGGGGTTTACGGCTACGGCAGTATCGCCGAGCATGGTCTCGGGTCTTGTGGTTGCTATCTCGACAAATCTGCCCTCTTCGCCCTTTACGGGGTAATTGATGTGCCAGAAGAATCCGGCCTGCTCTTCATATTCTACCTCGGCATCGGAAATGGAGGTCTTGCAGACTGGGCACCAGTTGCCTATTCTTGAACCCTTATAGATAAGGCCCTTTTTGTAAAGGCCTGTAAATGTCTCCATGACAGCCGCCGTGGAGCCTTCATCCATGGTGAATCTTTCTCTGTCCCAGTCTGCCGAAGTACCGAGTCTTTTAAGCTGGTTTACGATCCTTGAACCGTATTTGCTTCTCCAGTCCCAGCACTCTTTTAAGAAGCCTTCGCGGCCCAGATCCTTTTTGTCGATGCCTTCGTTTTTAAGCTTCTCTATGACCTTTACTTCCGTTGAGATAGCGGCGTGATCCGTTCCGGGCTGCCATAAAGCCTCATATCCCTGCATTCTCTTGTAACGGATAAGGATATCCTGCATGGTATTGTCAAGGGCATGACCCATGTGAAGCTGCCCCGTAACGTTTGGCGGGGGCATGATTATCGTAAAGGGCTTCTTTGTTTTGTCCACTTTAGCGTGAAAGTATCCCTTTTCCATCCACTTCTGATACAAACGTCCTTCTATGTCCGACGGATCGTATGTTTTTTCAAGTTGCCTGCTCATTTTCTCCTCCTGATAAAACCTAAAAAGCTCTTGCCGCCTTCTCGGCGGCAAGGCAGAAAATATTTAAGATGATGTCCTTATAAAAAGGTCATGAAATAGCTGTTCTGTAATTCTTTTTTATGCCATCTATATAAGTCTTTAAAGCCTCTTTGCGCTTCATGGAATCCTTGGTGAACATGCCCACCGTAGGACCTGTCGTGGCAAGCAGGCTTCCCTGTGCTTCGATCTCTTCGAATTCGCCCCTCCATGCAGCTTCCCATTCGGGCTTTATGAAATTGTAGATCTTGCCGTTTAACGGTATGTTCGTAAAAAGCGAGAACTGATATATCTGCTTTGTGAGTTCCTCTGTGGGCTGTGCCTCAAAGGCCTGCATGTATGCAAGCATCGCCTCGTTGTTAAGACCGAGCCTCACATACCCTATGGCCATATGCTGGTTGACGAGCATATAAAAGTCCGCGCCGAGCGCAGGGTCCTTTCTTTCGCTGTCAAACAGATGATATATCTGTATGGCAGAAAGATAATGTCCCCTTTCAAGCAGGAAGTCAGCCTTCATGGCACGTCTCTTGGCCGGAGGATTATGTCTGAACTCCTCGACCTTAAACTGGAATTCCTTGAGCTCTGTCTCGTTATAATAATGAAACAGCCTGAGTACCGACATCAGCATAAGGACAAGCCCCTGGTTCTCCTCTTTCATGTCTCGAAGGACCTTTGCCTCATACGAATGCCCGAGCTCGTCCTCCAAAAAAGACAAAAGCTCGTCGCTGAAAAAATCATCCTCAATAAGTGGATAATCATGGTAGATATAATAACATAGCTCTTCGGCGCTGTATATCATGAGATTCATCTCCCGAAGGAGAAAGGGATGCTCAGCAAGTGCCCCCGAGCAAAGTATATAACCGCTCATCTGTCTGTTCCTTTTCTTTTTTAAAGTTCAAGTTCTCTTTCGATCACACAGCCCGAAGACGGGAATATGTCTCCGAAGCCCATGTCGCTGATCCTTACCTTAAGTATCGTTTCGGAAATGAATTCCACATCAAGATGGACTCTTGTGGTCCTCTTCGCGCGGATAGGCATCTCTCCAAGGGATATCTTTTTTACGAAGGGCTTTTTGGTCCCTGCGGGAAGAACTTCAAGATCGAGTGAATCGGCCCCGTCAAGTAAGAATTCGACGCTTCCCTTTGTCCCGTACCAGTGTTCTCCGGCCGAAAGAAGGATTATCGATTTCTGATTTCCCTTTACCTGCATCGACATGCTGATGCCCGCAAGTATTCTTCCGCGTCCTATCATGCAGTAAGGGTATGACAGCTCTTCGGGGTATTCCTCACTGACTCCCATCCATGCGGCGCCTTTTGCAAAAAGGGCCGTGTCCAGATATGCCTTTCTTCTGTTGCACATCTTAGGAAGCGTTCTTGTTCCCCAGTCCTGAATGTTTTCCATGCCTTTTCCGGCAAGGAAGACGGAGGTGATGATCTTTTTCCCGAACTGTCTTTCTACGCATGTGTAAAGGATGTTGTCGGCCAGCTTCTTGCCCTGCGGATTGCCGAGGATATCCAGAGAAAAGCCCTCTTCAAGCTCCTGGGCGGAAACCTGTGCTATCTGCGGATTGAGACCTCTTAGGATGTTGCATTCGTAATATGTCATGCCCTCTTTTGAAAGGTCAAGGCACACCGAGATATTTGCAAAGGTCTCTGCGGGCTGTCTTAAAAGGTAGTAAAGAAAGCTCTCGGAATGTGAAAGGACCGTTATATTGTCCCTTTCTATGCCAAGGCTCTCGGTGCACCTCATAAGAACATCCATAAGTGTCATGTCAAGATCCGTAACGGTAAAAATGACTCTTTTTATATCGCGTCCGTATTTTTTCTTTACGCTGTCAAGAGACTTCTCAAGATAGATCTTCATGAGCTCTTCGGCGCTGTAGGTAAGCCCTTCAAGAGTGGCCACGCCGCCCTTTTTCACGCTGCGCAGAAGCTTGTCGACAACAATGCCCGTTCCGATGAGAGCCATCTTGCAGGCTTCTTCTCCGATGAACCATTCATCCTTTCTGCGGCTCTTGCAGATAGTTGTAGGAATGTCATCTAGTTCCTCACCGAAGGACACTATATCGACATCTTTCGTCTCTTCGTTGTATACGGTCATCTGTGTATAACTGTCACACAGATCAAATCCGACTATCAAAGCGTCCATTGATACTCTCCCAACTGCAGCTGCCTGCCATTATGACATGGGTGCAAACAGTCTGCTTATTATATGCTGCTTTTTCTCATACAGCACAAGCGCGTCCTCAAGACGCCCCTCCTGTCCGGCTGCATAGAGACGGCTGAATTCGTTTATGGTCTCAAAGCTTGAACCGTTTCTGACAAAGGTCATGTCGTTGCTAAGCAGTTCTTTTGCGACTGCCACCTTCTGTTCTCCGTCGATCTCTTCGGTGATGGAGTATTCCAGAGTCTCATCCGCAAACAAAACGAGCTGCGATACGAATATTCCGTCATACATCTTCTGCATGAGAATGGTGGTCTTTTCGTCGCTGTCAAGCTTTCTGTATGTAAGATAAGCCCTTGCTGCCCCCCTGCTCCTGTGTTCTAAGAGCACCTTGCCGTTAAGCTCTGCGGGGAATTCCACCTTTGTCCACAAAAGCGAATAAAAGCCGAGCAATATGCCCTTCTGGCATAATCTCTTTAACAGTATCTCGCATTTTGTCATCTGCTCCGGGAAGACATCCGGATTTTTGGTCAGATAATACAAAAGCGCAATGTTTATAATGTCAATGTTTTCGGCATCTTTTCTGACATTGTCCGGGATATCGTCGCCAAACAATACGTCATATATAAGGCCAAATACATCCTCGTCGAGGTTTACGCAGCCTACAAAGAAACTGTAGCAGCAATATACCTCATATGCCCTGACGAATCTTCTGCTGACCTTCGGGCCATGGCTGTAGATAGCAAATACCTGTGCGATATCCGTAGGATCGTCAGCAAAAAGCATCTGTCCAAGAGTTCGTTCGGGAAGGTCTCCCAAAATAGCCGGCGTGTCCTTGCAGGCAAACAGAAGCTGCCTCATCTGATCGTTCGGGCCCGTAAAGTGGGTGCAAAGATATGCACGCACCTGAACGGAATTTGCGCCGCCGCCAAACAGATACCAGCAAAGGCCGACTAAAAATGCCTCCTCTTCGCCCTTTATCTTCTGGATGCGGTTTTCGGCAAGTAAAAGAAGCGTTTCGTTTCCGAGACCGCTGATGCCGTTTTTGTAGATATATTCGTAGACCTCTGTGTAATGCCTGTTTGCTACCATGCATACAAGAGCCCTGCGTCTGTCTGTCTCGCTCATTCCCTTTAATTCGAGGGACATGAGAACATCATCCTTTATGGCCATCCTGCCGCTTACGGCAAAGCTGAGCATACGGGATATTATGCGGTTTTTAAAGAACTCCGATACTTCCGCGCTTGCAAGCACGGAATCGAAAATGTACTGTTCCCTGTCGGTCTCAAGCTGATGATCGAGGATCTTTTTGCATTTTCTTAAAAGGAAGATGAGATAATCCGGATATTTGCTCTCGCACTTTTCAAGCAGAGCGCCGTCTTCAAACATGATCTCCTTTTTATACGCGACATTTGAGAACCTGTTTCCGAAGCAGTCTATAAAGAAGACAAGGCAGTCGTCGGTATATAGAGGCGCGCAGCATTTGCCGTTCTTTAAGGTGTATACATCCTCGACTTTAAGCTCGGGACATCTTATGACCACTTTTCTCATATCCTTGTGGTCGCAGGTTATCTCATACGTCATCAAAAGTTCGGGAAGAACTCTTGCAAGACGCTCGTCTATCATCTCGCCCGAAAGAAGCTTTTTGTAAAGAGGCAGAAGCTTTCTTGAAAACTTGCCTTCAAGGAGCTGTGTGAGGGCATACTCCTCCATCTGGTCCACATATTCGGCATAGATGGATGAATCGCTGTCTTCGAATTTGAGTATGTTTTCGTAAAGGAGTTCCTTTACATCTTCCCTGAGGTCCTGGCTGTAGGCGAAATACAAAAGAAGTTCTTTTGGAAGGGGCTGATCGTAATCATCCGGAAGCGCTTCTATGTATGCTTCGTTTATGCCAAGAAGGCTGACCCCGCTCTTTATGCCGAGCTCGAACCATTTGAAGTATTTTGTTTCCTTGCGGCCGGTGCGGATAAGATATCCGCAGATATTTTCAAGGACTATCTGTATGGGATAGGACTCGAACATATTTACAAGCAGCTGATATGTGGAAGGCCTGTAGCGGTCTTCGTAGCCGCAAAGCCTTGCAGTCTCGACCGCAAGATCTTCGGTAAGGAGTCCTCTCCTTGCGCCATAGAACATTACCTGGCGTTCAAAATCATTTAAAACGCGCAGAAGATCCGGCGACTTTCTGTAGCTGTCACATGCCTCCAGGTACATAAGGGGGCTCGTGCAGCCGCTGTTAAACAGCTCTTTTAATCTTAAGAGCTTAAGAGAAGGATTTTCGGTATATGAATTGTCGGTACGGAGAAGGAGCAGCATAAGAGCCGGATCCTGTCCGTTTTCGTTGTAATACTTGTTAATGAGCTTTGAAGCCGTATCCATCTGCTCTGCGCTTCTGTAAAAACGCGCGCGCAGATAGAGGAAGAAACAGTATGCCCTTGCGTGGGTGATCCTGTTCTTCATGACCTCTTCTCTTACTTCGTCGAGATATTTGTCCGCCTCTTCATCCTTACCGCTTCTCATGTAAAAATGGATAAGAAGAAGCTTCTTTTCCCAGTCGGAAGGATCCTTTGCAACGGCATCGCTTAAATAATCTATAATGGCACTAAGCGCCTTTTTAAGCTTGGCGGTGTTCTTTTCACCGCTCCTTATCTCGGCTATCCTGAAATCCACGATAAGGTTCATGAGCTTAATGTGGTCAAGCTTTACGGGGTTTTTGAAGCTGTATGAAAAGCTCTTTTCATCTCCCGCAAGATCGAGCGTATAGACAAGCTCTTCCTTTGCCGTGTGGAATGATATGGTCACCTTGTCTCCGCCCGTGCGAAGCGTGCCGGGAAACAGCGTGTATGTATAGCGGCAGATGCCGTTTTCGTCAAAATCGTCCGATGAGAGCTTTTCTTTTGAAAGCGCAACATAGGAGCTTTCTGTGGTAACGGTGAGAAGGCCGTAGCCCCAGGAATCCTTTTTAAGCTCAATGGTCCTTTTTACGGGTTCTGCGGGTTCTTCCGCCGTCTCCTCGCTTTTGACAAGGCCAAATGTCACGGGCGGCTTTACGCCGTGGTAAGTCAGGAACGCTTCCATGTTCCTGCGGCTGTCCCTTTCATTCATCAGCACCTGGTAAAGAGCCATAGAGTTCATGTCCTGCATGAAAGGAAGCTCTGTAAAAGCGCGCGAGCGGAATGTCTTTAAAGCATTCTCCTCGTCTTCTCTTGCGTAGTCGGCAAAATCATCAAGCGTATTTATGACTCTTGCATCCTCACCATAGTTCTTTTCGCTCATGGTGAAGACATATTTGATGTTCCGCTCGCCCGCGTTTGTTTCAAGCGTGAGGACGCCCGCAAGCTTTGTGCCCGTTACAAGGCCCATCGTATTCACTTCAAGATTTATGGAATTGACGCGTCCGAAGAATGTCGGCGTAAGCACCTTTACCCTGCTGTGTGAGGAATAGACCACACCCTTTACAGGCAGACTTGAATCGGACTCAACCATCACCACATAGTGATTGAGCCCGCCGGCATCTATAACGACATCAATTATTTCAGGAGTTATGGTAAATACCGGTTTGCGATATTCTACCCTGCCCTCGGACAGTTCTCGGATTCTTTCCTTCATGTCAGCCCCCTAAAAACACTTTTACACCAATCTTAATAATAGAATATTTTTGCGTTTGGTGCAATAGTTTTATGCTTTTCCTTTGATTTTCCTCATATGTTCGTTTATCAGCTTTTCATATCCGTTTTCGCCCGGCTCATATATCTTTTCATCCTTTATATCGTCGGGAAGATACTGCTGATCGACATAGTGCATGGGGAAATCGTGCGCATATTTATAGCCCGTGCCACGCCCAAGATTCTTTGCGCCCTTGTAGTGGGCATCCTGAAGGTGGGAAGGTATGGGAAGATTGCCGGTTTCACCCACGATGCCCATGGCTTTATATATGGCATTTACCACTGAATTTGACTTCGGCGCCTGAGCCACATAGCTTGCCGCATGGGCAAGGATTATCTGCGATTCGGGCATGCCGACGCGTTCTACAGCGGCGCACGCCGCCTCGGCAACTACAAGCGCCATAGGGTCTGCATTGCCCACATCCTCGCTTGCGCAGATCATTATCCTTCTGGCGATGAACCTTATGTCCTCGCCCGCATAGAGCATTCTTGCAAGATAATATACCGCTGCGTCGGGGTCGGAGCCCCTCATGCTCTTTATAAATGCGCTTATGGTGTCGTAGTGTTCGTCACCGTTTTTTTCGTATCTTATGGTCCTTGTCTGGATGCACTCTTTTGCGACTTCCATATCGATGTGGATAAGCCCGTCTTCGCCCCTTTCGGTGGTAAGCGCGCCAAGTTCAAGGGCATTTAAAGCCCTTCTTGCATCGCCGCCGCTTATATCCGCAAGGAAACGGATGGCATCATCATCCGCCTTGATCTTAAAGCCCGCAAGACCTCTTTCGCTGTCAGCGATGGCTTTTTTTAAGATCTCTTCCACATTTTCGCAGGTCAAAGGCTTAAGCTCGAATACTATCGAGCGCGACAAAAGAGCGGGATTCACCTCGAAATACGGATTTTCCGTCGTGGCTCCGATAAGTGTTATCGTGCCGTCTTCCACAAAAGGCAGAAGATAATCCTGCTGACCCTTGTTGAAGCGGTGGATCTCGTCGATAAACAAAATGGTCCTTTTGCCGTGCATGCCAAGGAGATCCTTAGCGGCTGCCACAACATCCTCCATATCCTTTTTGCCGGCGGAGGTGGCGTTTATCTGCCGAAATTCCGATGCGGTGGTATTTGCTATTACTTTGGCAAGAGTCGTTTTTCCCGTTCCGGGAGGACCGTAGAATACTACGGAGCTGAGCTTATCCGCTTTTATCGCGCGGCTGAGGAGCTTTCCCGGGCCCAGGATATGGTCCTGCCCTATTATCTCATCGACTGTACGCGGCCTCATGCGGGAGGCTAAAGGCGCGCCGACTTCTAATTTTTTTTCTCTTGCAAGATCGAACAGATCCATATTGTCACCCGAACAGCTTTGTAACTGTCTGTCTGATATAGTTGTAGACCGTGATGGATGTTATGTCGGCAAAATGGAGCCCGTCGCGCCATGAACAGCCCACATTGGTCAGGTATGCATTTGTGTCGATAACATAAACGTTTGGCGCAAGCCCTGCTCTTACGCTTGCGTTAAACTGCGCTATCTTTTCGTTTGATACGATGTAATTGTTTTTTGCGGCCTGCTCTTCGTTTACGGGATTTACTGTGGTAAAGAACACCTTACCCGGGTACCTTGCGGCGATATCGTTGATGGTCGCGGCGTATCTTGCAGCATTGTAGCCACTGTCGTTTACGCCAAGCCCGATAATAAGCGCCGAGCCCGATGTGCCTGCGCGAATCACCTGTTCCTTTACGGATTCGAGGTATGTGTAACCGGCTCCGACCTTGGCATAAAACTTATCTGAGGGGTCGGATGTCAGATTGTCTATGCCGACAAATCTCGAATCACCCAGGAATACAAACTGCGTGAGGACAGGCTTGGGCCTTATTGCCTTTACGTTTATAACTGTGGACAGATTTGCGTAAGCAATGACTATCTCGTTTTCAAACCGGTCAAGATAGAGCTTGCTGACATTCCATCCGTCGGGGTTTTTAAGCGTCGAACCATCGCTCATTTCAACTTCTATTGTGAAATCGCTTGCCTTTAAAGTGTATCCCAAAAGATAAACATCCGAATTGACCCTTGCGGTAAGCTTTACAGGGTCCGGTTCTATTATGGGCATTTCGGTAACAAGCGCCGTTTCGATGTCGAAAGTCTTGGTCGAAGGTTCAGCGGTGGGGTCTGTTTCTCCCGGGGTCAAAGCCTTAGTATCCGGCGATGCAGGCTCCGCTTCTGTCTCCGGCGCTGCGGTCGTCGTCTCACTTTCCGCATGAATGCCTGAAGGCCCGTCATTGTTTGTCATGCGGAAAAATTCCACGAACACCATGACGAGCACGGCGCACATTAAGATGCCCGCCAATGTCAGTATGATCACAAGGCTTATACTGTTTTTCTTTTTTTTGCCGTTTTTCTTTGCTGCCACTTTTTTAGCTCTCCTTAAGAACTCCTTGAAGATTTCTGTCTTCCGCTAACGTATTCACATTGTACAAAAACAAAACATCGGTATAACCGTTTAATTTTATAAGTGTATCAAGATCGTCATAATAATACCTTGGGTCTATGACGGTGATAAGCTCGTAATCTTCCAACAGAAACGGTATAAAGCTGTTTGCGTAAGAATCCTTGAAAACAAGGATCTTTCTGCTGCTTTCGGCCGCCGTCTCTATGGTGATCTTTGCGTGGTTGCCGCCGAAGAATACCATATAGGGGTCGTCGGATCTTAAATATTCGGGTTCGTAAAGGCTTGCGCTCTTTTTCTGTTCGGCCTCATATGTCACCACATAATGCTGCTCGAACTGTGGGACATATATCTTTACCGCATCCCGCGCAGTTGTTATGAAACCGCTTTTTGAAACGAGCGAGCCCGAAAAATCGTTTGCCACAACCGAAGGCTCGTAGTACGGAATAAAGGCGCCGTTATATCCCGTAAATTCGGCATATGCTGTGTACGCGCCGTCCGTGGTCCAGTGATGGTCGGTCCTGTAATAAAGCTGCGTCAGCTTTTCCATGTTGAAAAGTTCGCGCACATCCACCACCTGCAGACTGCCTTTAAGACTTTCTTTTATCCGGTCTATGTATGCGTCCTGATCCGCCGAATATACACCGGCGGGAAGCAGGTCTTTTTTGTACCAGGCCGATGTTGGAACGGGCATAAAATACATTTTTATGTCCGGGTACCGGGCCGCAAAGTCTTTTACGGATGATGTCATATCATCAAAGAGCTCTGCATCGGGCTCACTAAGCGGCTGCAGGAGCCAGCCGTCTTCGCAAAGGATAACGCCCTGTGATTCTTTTTTCCCTGTTGCCATTTTGACGGCGGTCTTAGCGGTCATCAAAATGTCCCTGCAGGCAAACTGGTCCGCGATATATTCTTCGAGCCCGTTTTCAAACTCTCCGTTTGTCAGACTTTCAAAAGAAACGGCGGGAAAGCTTTTCAGGTTTCTTTTTTCTTTGGAGGAATACTCCCTGTCTTTTAAGACTATTCCGGCTATTAAAAATATCGCGGTGACGGCGATAAAAAATATGGCCGTCAGTTTGTAATATGCCGAAAGGTCGGTTGGTCTTTTTCTATTCATGATCAGAATCTAAAATACAAAAAAGGATTATAATTCGATGTCACAAGCAACGCTATGCAGTAAACAAACATGACGGTCATCATTATGGACACCATGAGTGGGTGCCTGCCTTTTAGCTTTTCTGTGATCCGCCCCGCAAAGGGAAGCGAAAAGAATGCGCAGAGCACTAAAAGGACCGCATAGGTCTTAAGCTGATAAAGAGTCGCCGCATCACACAGTCCAAGGGAGGCATTTCCAAACATCGCCGATAAGCTGACTCCTATCTGCCCTATCGTGTCAGATGAGAAGATCACCCAGCCGATAATGACCAGAAACATGGTGAGGATATGCCCGATGGGCTTAAATATCTTTATGCGGCTTATGACATATTTTTCTGTCAAAAGCAGTATTCCGTAATATGCTCCCCATATCACGAAGTTCCAGCTGGCGCCGTGCCAGAGGCCGGTAAGCAGCCAGACAATAAGTATGTTTCTTATGTGCTTTATGACCTTACATCTGTTTCCGCCAAGAGGTATGTAGACATATTCGCGGAACCATGTTCCGAGGGATATGTGCCAGCGCCTCCAGAATTCGGTGACGGATGAGGAAATGTAGGGATGATCGAAGTTTTTTGCAAAGTGAAAGCCCATCATCCTGCCAAGGCCTATGGCCATAAGTGAATAACCGCAAAAATCAAAGTATATCTGGAATGTATATGAGACTGCGCCCATCCATGCAAAGAGCACGGTGACGTTTTCTCCCGCAGCTTTTACCGCATCGAACAATTCTCCTATGCCGTTTGCCAGAACGACCTTTGATGCAAGGCCCACAAGGAACAGCTCGCAGCCTGCGCCGAAATCTTCAAAGCTTACTTTTCTGTTTTTCAGCTCTTCTTCGACATCGCTGTATCTGACAATGGGGCCCGCTATAAGCTGCGGGAACATGGTTATGTATGCGGCAAAATCCACCGGGTTCTTTTGCAGCTTTATCCTTCCCCTGTAAAGATCTATGATATATGAAAGCGTCTGGAAAGTATAAAAGGATATTCCTATCGGCAGAGCTATCTTTCTTACAGGGATCTGCAGGTGAAACAGCGTATTTATGTTTTCAATGACAAAACCGTAATACTTGAAAAAGCCGAGTATAAACAGGTTTATGATGACGGTAAAAACGAATGTTCCCTTCTTTTTTTCGGGATACTTTTCCATTGCCCTTCCAAGCAGGAAGTTTACGGTGATGGAATAAATCATAAGGAGCACATATACAGGTTCTCCAAAGGCATAGAAAATGAGGCTGAAGAACAAAAGCACCGCATTTTTAAACTTTCCCGGAACGATAAAATAAAGTGCCAGAAAAGCAGGGAGAAAGCAGAATATGAAAATAAGGCTTGAAAACAGCATACTACCTTACCTCCACAGTCTTTTTAAACGCCGAAAAGGTGTCCTTTGCGGACTCACCCGCAAAATAACACACATAGCAGCCTTCGGCATAGATCACGGCGCTTTTAAGCGTTTCGAGCTGGTCGGTCCCGTAGCCGTCAAAGTTCTTTTTCTGCGTTTCAAGTCTTGTCTCGGCCGCTTCCTTAACAGTCTCTTTTTGCGCTTCGTCCTTAAGAGAGATTATCAAGACCTCCGTCACATCCATGTTTGAGACCGGCTGGTAAAGAATTGCATAGTCATAATCCGCTTCGTTAAGACCGTACAGCCTTTTAAGGTCTTTGGACGTGGCTTTTTCGCATTCGCCGTCATCTGCTGCGGCGGCTACCGTATCTTCCAATACGGACTTTTCCACTCTTTTCGGTTCTTGTGCGTAGAGGACAAAAAAGATGAAACCTGCAAGCGCAATAAGGGATGATATTTTCAGCAAGATCAGTTTCATTTGAAATTATCCCCCCAAAGATCCATTTGGTTGGTGACATCCTGCAGCCAGAGCCTGTAATAAGCCCTCGAATAATGCAGCCCGTCCTTGCCGTAATATGCCTGGTCAAAATATGTGTTCGCGTCCACAAATGTATACCCGCACTCTGCGCACATGGCATAGATAGCGGCATTGTAGGCTTCGTTGTTTACTGCGTGACTGTAATTTGCTATTCCAAGCGCACCCACAGGCGTCATGTTCTGAACATATATTTTGCAGCCCGGGTTTGCGTTAAGGAACTCTTCTATAAGGCCTTTGTAGCCCGCTATAAACTTTGCGGTGTCAGCCCCGAAAATGCCCATGTCGTTAAGGCCCATCCAGAAAAGTGCCTTTTTAGGGTGCAGGGCCGCCGCTTCACGCACTTTCTGATGCATTGAATCGCTGGTCGTATGAGCGCCGCGTACATAGAATACCCTTGATGCGTCAAGCACCCACGGAACGCCCTCCACTCTTGAATCTCCTATAACGACGGTGTCCTTATAGAGGGGCCAGAGAATCTTAAGTTCAGCGTCCGTTGCTGTAACAACGGCATAGGGAACTATTGCCGTGCCCCCACAGTATTCGGTCATGCTTGTAAGTCTTTTTGCCGCTGCCTCCGCCGCCGCTCTTGCGGCCTCGCTTTCGGCTATGGACTGAGCTATGGAGGCTTCGACCGATTCCGCTATGGACATGTCAATTGATTCCTGTATTATTCTTGATTCTTCTATGGACTGCTCTATCGATGCCTGAAGCCACGCCTCATACTGTTCGGACTGCCTGATGGACTCTTCTATGCTTTCTGCCTCCGCTATGGACTGACGTATGCTTTCCGCCTCTTCGGATGCGGACTGCTCTACCGCCTCGTCGTATTCGGACTGTCGGATGGATGCCTCTATGCTTTCGGATTCGTCTTTTATCGACTGTTCTATGCTTCTCGACTCTTCTTTTATGGAATGCTCGATGCTTCTTGATTCTTCCTCGGAAGCCCTTTTTGCTTCTCTTGAAACGCTTTCCGATTCTCTTATGGATGCCGCGGCGGATTCTTCCGCTGACCTTGATGCCTCAAGTGATGCTTCCTCGGATGCGCGGATGACGCTTTCTTTAAACTCTGCCGCGGACTCGACCGCGCTCATGGCCTCCTCAACATCGGCAGAGGCTGCCTCCTGCAGATATATCACGCCCTTTGCGCTTATCTCTTCTCTTTTTACGTTGCAGCCGGAAACGGACATTAGAAGGCATGGCAAAACAATGATGTATCTTGTTTTTTTCAAAATCAATGCCTCCTCTTTTCCTTATACTTTAAAAAGTCATTGTAGCATATTTTTATAAAAAAAACAATCCAAAGAGACAGTATATATTTATGTAACTTTTACGTAACTTTTATAACTTTTATACACTTATCACGCGCGCGCTTATTGAATTATCGGGGATATTAATGTATAATTCATCTGTTATACACTTATAAGAGACCTGAAAGGAAAAAGCATGAGAGACGACATAAAAAAGATAATGAGTGAAGCCGGAAGGGTAATAAAAGGCAAGGATGAAGTTATAGAAAAGCTCCTTGCCGCGATAATTGCGGGCGGACATATTCTTCTTGAGGATATACCGGGCGTTGGAAAGACCACCCTGGCTTTGACCGTTTCTAAGATACTTTCACTTGATTACACAAGAATGCAGTTTACGCCCGACGTTCTGCCGAGCGACCTTCTTGGTTTTTCGATGTTCAACAACCAGACCCGTGAATTTGAGTTCCGACCGGGTGCTGTTTTCTGCAACCTGTTTCTGGCAGATGAGATAAACCGTACATCTCCAAAGACGCAGTCCGCTCTACTAGAGGTCATGGAGGAATCCAAAGTTACGGTCGACGGTGTCACAAGACGCCTCCCCGACCCCTTTGTCGTTATCGCGACCCAGAACCCCTTTGGATCTTCGGGTACACAAAAGCTTCCCGAATCACAGCTCGACAGATTTATGATAAGACTTTCAATGGGATATCCGGATCACGAAAACGCTGTCGGCATCCTCAAAGGAAATGTCGGCTCGGTACTTGAAGAGCTTGCCCCCGTACTTTCGGGCGATCAGGTACGCGAGATGAGAAAAAAGTCATCCGAAGTATTTGTTCATGACAATCTTTTCGATTACCTTGTTACGCTTACCGAAAACACACGTAAAAACGATTATTTCATAACAGGCCTTTCGCCCCGCGCAAGCCTTTCGCTTCTTAAGATGGCAAAGGCGACCGCATATATGGAGGGCGCGGAATTCGTGCTCCCCGAGCACATACTCCACAACCTTCACGAAGTATCCGTTCACAGACTGAACCTTTCGCCCCGCGCAAAGGCTTCGGGCATGACCGTGGACAAGGCGCTTGATGAGATAGCCGCATCAACGCCCCTTCCCAAAGTCTGATCAAACTAAAAACCCCGGAGATCATATGCTTAGAAATATCATTTCAAGAACAGCGTATGTTTTTTTCTTCGCCCTGATGCTTTTGGCGTACATCTTCTACCGGAACTATTTTCTGCTCCTTATGATGATCTTTATGATCGTTTTTCCGGTGGTCTCCGTTGTATTGCTGCAGCGCGCAAAAAAAAGCATCTCCATCAGTCTCGATGTCCCGGGAAGGGTGGAAAAAAAGGCACCTTTTGAAATAACGCTGACACTTAAAAACACATCTTATATTCCGATCATACAGAGTCATATCGAGATGACGCTCGAAAACCCTTTTTACCCCGGGCTGCCCTCCCACCACTTTGTGTGCGGCATCGCGGCAAGAAAAGGCGGAACCGTTAAGTTTACGGTAACGCCGGAATATTCGGGCGTTATGTCCTTAAAAATAAAAGAATTCCGCATCTGGGACATGACCGGTATGGCGGATGCCATCATCCCCGCGGATATCTCAAAGGACGTGCACGTTCTACCGTCGCCTTCCGAAGAAGAGATAGAGCTTACTATGGCGGGCGGTGCAGGAATGGTGGAGCTTTCGGAACAGGACACAAAGGGCAACGATTCGTCCATGGTGATAGACACAAGGGATTATCACCCCGGAGACAAGCTGCAGCGCATCCACTGGAAGCTTTCCACAAAGCTTGACAAACTTATCGTAAAGGAATACGGCTCTATGTCATCGGACGACGTGCTGGTGGTCATCGAGCTGTCGCACGGCGATTTTACGAGGGTACGCGGAAGCGACTCCTA
>JAEEGF010706902.1_pt1 | contig 25764 bp, 19 predicted proteins | sample 9134171 | NCBI WGS metagenome assembly JAEEGF01 (sample SAMN16246542, study PRJNA631951) | gut metagenome | biome: gut microbiome; feature: rumen; material: AP-attached | host: Bos | place: Iran: Karaj | collected 2018-10 | reverse complement strand
TTTAGGAAACAGGATGAGACCGGTCGAGGAAAAGGGCCGAAGGATGATGGTTATAGAATAGGAGGAAGAGAGATGTCATATTTAAGTCCGGGGGAGGCAGCAAGAGAGATACACAGACTGTCAAAGCTCTGTACAGAGAATAATAAGATAGCACCTGAGCTCTACGATATTTACCAGGTAAAGAAGGGGCTTAGAGAAGCAAACGGAAAGGGTGTCCTGACGGGACTGACCGAGATCTCGACTATTCATGGTTCGAAGGATATCGATGGTGTGATCACGCCGATAGAGGGCGAGTTGTATTACCGCGGTATTGATATCAATAAGCTTGTTGAGGGCTTCACCAGTGAGAATCGCTTCGGCTTTGAGGAAACGGTCTACCTTCTTATATTTGGCAAGCTTCCGAACGAGGAGGAGCTGGATGAGTTTAACCACCTTCTTGCTTATAACAGAAGTCTTCCGGATGAGTTCGTGCCGGATGTCATCCTCAAATCGCCTAACAAGGATATCATGAATGCTATGGCGAGAAGTATCCTGACACTTAATTCCTATGATAAGAATTCGGATGACCTTGCGATTCCGAACGTGCTGCGTCAGAGCCTGTGGCTGATCGCGACTCTGCCGATGATCGGTGCGTATTCATACCTTGCCTACAGGCATTATATGATAGGCAGAGGTCTCTACATACATAATCCAAAGCCGGAGTTTTCTACGGCTGAGAATCTGCTGCGTATCATGCGCCAGAACAAGAATTTCACACCGCTTGAGGCGAAAATACTTGATATCGCGCTGGTGCTTCATGCCGAGCATGGCGGCGGAAACAATTCAACCTTCACAACCCACGTTGTAACTTCTTCGGGAACCGATACTTATTCTTCAGTCGCCGCATCACTCTGCTCACTTAAGGGGCCTAAGCACGGCGGCGCAAACATCAAGGTTAAGATGATGTTTGATGAGATAAAGAAGAATGTTAAGGACTGGCACAACGAGGATGAGATTGCGGCATATCTGCTGAAGATCCTTAGGAGAGAGACCTTCGACAGGTCCGGCCTTATCTACGGTATCGGCCATGCGGTATATACCAAGTCCGATCCGAGAGCTGAGATCCTCAGAAAATACACTGTAAGTCTCGCTGAGGAGAAGGACAGGATGGACGAGCTTGCACTTTACGAGAATGTGGCAAAGCTTGCTCCCGAGCTTATGAAGGACGAGAGGAAGATGTATAAGCCTGTTTGTCCAAATATAGATTTCTACAGCGGTTTTGTTTATAATATGCTTGGTATTCCTGATGAGTTCATCACGCCGCTCTTCGCTATCGCAAGAGTTGCAGGCTGGAGCGCTCACAGGATTGAGGAGCTTATCTGCACCAACAAGATCATACGTCCGGCTTACATGTCTGTAGCGGACGAGGCAGAGTATGTATCGCTGGGAGAGCGTGAGTAGCTGTATTTTACAGTATTTTAAAGGAAGTTATTGTTGATCCGGAACGGAAAAAACACGGATGAAAAATATATTTAAAATAATTCCCATAAATCCGGAAATGAGTTTCGTATATAGAAGTAAGGAGGTGGCCGGGTGTCGGAAGAACAATTTAATGATCTTATGAAGCAGCTGGCTGCCGGCAACAGTGAAGCACTGAAGGAGATATATCAGACCTACATGAAACTGATATATTCCGTGTGTCTGAACACCCTTCATCAGAAGGAAGCTGCCGAGGACGTTTCTTCGGAGTTTTTCATCAGACTGATGAGATCGGCTGCAACATTTGATGGCAGGGGACACCATAAGACGTGGATGGTTACTATTGCTAAGAATATGTGCATAGACTACCTCCGCAAAAGTTCACATGAAGTACTTTCCTTTGATGCACCTATAGGAGGGCAGACCGGATCTGGCGGCGGCCAGGCGGGAGGTCATTCCTCTGACAGCACCCAGGGCGACACCGGTGTAAGCATGGGCGAGAGGATGGCAGACAAGGAAAATGTGGAAGAAAAAGCACTGAACAGATTTACACTTGAGAAAGCGCTCAGTCTTCTGACTGATAAGGAGAAGGAGATCATAGATCTTAAGCTTACAGGTGGAATGAAGTTCAAAGAAATAGCCGATTACCTGCAGATTCCGCAGGGAACGGTTTCGTGGCACTATAATGAAGCAATTAAAAAGATGAGGCGGTATCTTACATGAAAGATGACAGATTTCGTGAAGAACTGAATAATACATCTGTTACGGACATGCTGAGTGCAGAGGAGATAGCAGCGGTTGAGGCTATGTATCTTGAAACTCTCGATGCCGAGGTTCCTGATATCTGGAATAGGATAGAAGCTGGAATACGTGCGGAGGGGCTGGATAGTACGAGCACTTTGACGAGCGAACCTGTGAAGAGCACGGCTCCGACTCCTGTACAGAGGATGGCTCCGACACCTGTACGAGCTGATAACAATGCGGCTCAGGTACAGGCTGGGAAGAATATGGTTCCTGTACAGCCTAAGAATGGTACAGTTCCTGTTGAGAACGGCAAGGTCATAAGTCTGGCTGACAGACGCAGGAAGAGAAGAACGTTCTTTACAGCTATCGGCGCAGCGGCGGCTATACTTCTTGTTATGATCCCTGCAACTATGTTTGGTGGAACCAGAAACGATAAGAAGAGCAGCAAGGATAATAAGTCTTCTGTTACTTATTCTGAGGACTCAGAAAATGGTTCTGTCGAACTTGGTGGTTCAGGAAACGGTGAATCACATAATCTTAGTTATGAGCCAAATACCTCTTATAAAACCGGATCCAAGGACGGTGATAAGGATTCCATGAATGATAAGAGGGCCGATGAGATCGCGTATTCGACAGAGAGTACAACAACAGTCGATATGGTTGAAGGCGATGGATATGATGATTTCTTCGAGGATGGTCAGATTTACCAGATCAAAGCAGAGGGCGAGCTTTATCTGTCGGATGATTTTAAGGTGATCCTTGAAACACCGACTGACTCAAAGTATGAGATCGTTAATATCGAGGTTTTTGATGAACCAGTCATTGCAGAGCTTAAGAAAAGCGGCAGGATTAAAGTATGGATCAAAGGAAACTTCGATGAAAGCGGTGAGTCAGGCAGAAGAGTCATAATCTCTGATTATAAGAGAGCTGACAGATAGTGGAGGCGCTCTGACGGGAGGCACAGGACGATTGGGTCTGTGGCGGATGTCCGGTGATAGCTGCATATCGGCAGCAATTTGGAGGTTAAAATATGAAATATAATTTTATAGGGAATAAGAACAGGATAAGGGCTTTGGCCCTTATCCTGGCTATGATGATATGTTTTGCGGGCTGCGGCAAGGGAAAGAGCGGTAAGAAAGAGGATGATACCACTAATACCGGTAATAATATAACCCTGAGTTATGAGGATAACGGTGATACGCTTTCGGTAAATCAGGGTATGTCCGTAAAAATGGGTACTGATCTTGAGAAGAAAGAGATCCCGGCATCAACGGAGGCTGAGGAAGAGGCGTTCAAGAAGGCTACTGCAAATCTTGCATTCAAACTGATGAAGGCGCTTTCGGCTAAGGAGGGCGGCAAGAACGTAATGATCTCGCCTGACTCTATAATAACAGCTCTTGCGATGACTATGAACGGTGCAAAGGGCGCGACTCTTGAGGAGATGCTCGGACTTATGGGCGCAGGACTTACTCTTGAGGAGTATAACAAGGCTCTTTCAGGCTACAACAACATGCTTACTTCTCTTGCGGGAGTTAAGCTTGCAGCAGCCAATTCAATCTGGATAAGAAATATGCCTGCACTTCAGATCTACAAGGATTTCATCCAGACAAATATCGATTACTATGATGCAAGTATTTTCGTTGCTGATTTCGATCAGAAGACTGTTGATGATATAAACGGCTGGGTAAATGACAACACTCAGGGTATGATCGATAAGCTTCTTGATGAGATAACAGAGGATAAGATGATGTACCTCATAAATGCGCTCTCTTTCGAGGCGCAGTGGGCAGAGCAGTATGAGGGAAGCCAGATAGTGGAGGACTGTACCTTCACAAACAGTGATGGTAAGGAAGAGAAGTGCGTGATGCTCCACGATACCATGAAAGGTCTTATCAGACTGAATGGCGGACTTGGTTTCTCAAAGAGCTATGAAGGCGGACAGTATTCATTTGTAGCTCTGCTTCCGGGCGAGGGTGTAAGCGTGGATGAGTACCTTAACGGAATCACCGGTGAGGACTTCCTTAAGGCATGGAACGATAAGGATTACGATCCTAATCTGATCACACAGCTTCCTGAGTTCAAATACGACTATGAAACAAGTCTGAAAGAGGTCCTTCAGGAGCTTGGAATGGCAGGGGCTTTCGAAGAATCGGCTGATTTCTCGGGTATGTGCAATCCGGACGAGATGAATCTCAGGATAGGTGATGTTATCCACAAGACTCACATCGAGCTTGACAGAAACGGCACCAAGGCAGCAGCTGTTACATCAGTTGTTATGTGCGGCGAGGCAATGGCTATCGAAGAACCTGAAAGAATCTATATCACTCTCGACAGACCTTTCGTTTATGCAATAGTTGATAATTCAACAGGACTTCCTGTATTCCTCGGTACAGTTAATTCGGTTGAGGCGCAGTAGTAATAAAAAACTTCACGGCATTCGTGTCGTGAAGTTTTTTTGTCACAAAATAACCGGTTAATTCGTTATATGTAGTGAAAGGCAATTCCGGAAAGTCATTCAAAAAGAGGAAAGATGATGAAAAAGAATAGTAAAGGGAAATACATAGAAGAGTTATACGAGTTTTACGAACAGAAGATGTATTTTTATGCTTATCGTTTTTTGAAGGATGAAAAGCTGTCTGAGGATGCGGTTCACGATACATTTTTGAAGTTGATAGAGAAGGGAAAGGTTTTCGGTAATCCCGGATCTGATGAGTGCAGAAACTATATTATGACAGTTACGAAGAATACTATAATAGATAAATATAGGAAGCGGAAAAGAGAAGAGGAACATATGTATCTGATCGGCGAGGAAGAAGAGCTTGTAGGTGGAAATATCAGCGGGCTATATGACGAATCGTTAGATAGTGTTGATGTGGAAGAAAAGATAGATAAGCTTCCGGATAAGTATCCTTCGGTTGTCAGATGTATCGTGATTGATGGGATGAATGTACGAGAGACGGCGGAAAAGCTTGAAATATCTGAAAATGCAGTGAGAAAAAGATATGAGAGAGCCAAAAAGAAACTGAGGGCTGTTTTGGAATAGGAGGATACAATGAAACAAGAAAGCCAGAAAACAATCCCGGATTTTGATATAAATCCGGAAGATTTTGATTGTCCGGAAGGATATCATAAATTTTCTGAAGAGTATAATGAAAGAAAAAGGCTGATACTAAAAAAGATTTCCGGAAAGAAGGAAGTTAGGTTCAGAATATTAAGACTAGCTGTAGCGATGTGCCTGGTTCTTGTGGGTACACCGGTTGTTGTTAATGCGGCAACAAAGGGGGATTTATTTGCAAGGCTATTTGGAAGTAAAGGACATAGAAATGTTGAGGTTCATACAGAGGTGCTCGTGGATGACAAATACGGATTAGAAATACCTATAACTTATCCTGAAAGAGAATATGTTGAGGTAGATCAGGAGAAGGCTGCGGAGCTGCTGAAGGAGGATAAACAGTTTGAACCTTATTCCTTTACGACAAGAGGAGGAACAACTATTACGGTGGACTATGTTGTGTCCGATGGCAATGCGGCGGTTCTTTCGATGATTCTTGAAAATAAAGATGGACTTGAGGGATTTGTATATGATCAATTGAATAATGAATCAAAAGGTGCGTGGTTTTCAAATGATTCACGTCTGAGTATCACTATCGGAAGTGGTCAGCTGATATATGTGGATATTGATAATTCAACACCTGAGAGGGCTGTTTGTTATGTGTATTCGGCACTTGCGTATTCGGATTATGAAGGGAGAAGAAGCTTCCCAATCAGCATAATAGAGTATCCTTGTTCAAAGGGAGAATTCTTTGGATATGAAGGATATCAGAACACATATCCGGAGGGCAAACCGGAGAAACGCGAAAACACACAAACAGAAAGACATGATTTTTTAGTGTCAGAGCTTCAGGATAAGGCAAGTTTTTCGGGCGCTGAAGGAGAAATAGAAATATCGCCTATTTCAATGAAGGTGGCTTTTTATGAACAGACCCATATGGACAATACATATTCGGTAAGGATAGCTTATAGGGACGGGACAGAGTATGACGTCTGGGAAAGAAGTTGGCCGGATCATGAAAATGATAAATACATTGATAATACAGGATATATAATTGGTGACGGATATGGCGGTGGTGATCTATACATATTTAATCGCCTTGTAGACGTGGATGGCATTGAGGCGATATATATTAATGATGTTGAATACACAAGATGTGTGGAAGGGCAGCAAGATAAGGGCGAACTGAGTGAAGCCAAAGAAATTGAAGATAAGGGCGAACTGAGTGAAGCCAAAGAAATTGATGATAAAAACGAAGCGTACGTGAAACTTGAAGATATAGCTGTAGATGATAATCGGGACTATCCATACATCATTGATAATGATTACAAGATAGAAATGGTATCTTATGAAATAATACCGGTAGGAGAATTGAATGATCATCCGGAGTATAGTGTAGAGGATTATAGCTTTGGCATCGATGTCCTTCTATGAATTGGATACTGAACCGGGAGAATCTAAGGTGGTGACAGTGGGGTTCCCTGTATTTTATGACGAGAGAAGAGGTAAGGTTCTACAGGATAAAAATGGATATACAGCATATGTAGGAAAAAATCCTTATGAGCTGGTAAATAGTGGCGCTAATCCTGAGGATAGTCAGGATATGGTTTCTCTTGATAATGTGGTATATGGCAAATAAATAAGTTGAAAGCATTACCATAAAATAATACTTATCCTCCGTATATATGATTAAGGACTGCAGAAAGCGGTGCGAAAGTGTGCCGCGTAAGTAAAGAATCTAATCATATTTAATACGGAGGATGAATATATGTTTAATAAGAGTCTGAAAAAGGATTTTGGTAAGAAAAGTATGAAGAAGAGGGCGGCGGCACTGTTTCTGGCGGGCGCTATGATGCTGACGGCCTGTGGCAAGAGCGGCTCTGAGAAGAAGCCGGAGCAGAATACGAATATCTCGACGGAAGTAATAAATAACGGTGAAGAGATAAGTGCTGAGACAGGACATACAACAAACCTCAGTGCAAATATGTCAAGAAACGTTGTTACGGATCCAACAGAGAATGAGGAGCAGAGCTACATCAATGCAACGGCAAATCTTTCCTTTGAGCTTCTTAAGTATCTCGCAGCCAGCGAAGAAGGAAATATTATGATCTCGCCTGAGTCGATCGTTACAGCACTTACTATGACTGAGAACGGAGCAGGCGGAAATACACTTAATGAGATGATCCAGGTCTTCTGTCCGGATCTTACCCTTGAGGAGTATAATAAGGCGGTTGCCGGCTTCAATACAAAGCTTACAAGTACAGAGCCGAGATGTTTCGCGATGGCAAACTCGATCTGGGTAAGAAATTCCGAGGAACTGAAGATAAACAGCGGCTTCCTTCAGACAAATGTTGATTATCATAACGCTGAGTTCTTCACAGCTGATTTTGATCATCAGACACTGACGGATGTTAACAACTGGGTGAATGATAAGACTAACGGTATGATCCCTGAGACTCTGAAGGAGCTTAATCCTGATACGCAGATGCTCCTCATAAATGCAGCTGCTTTCGAGGCTGAGTGGGCAGAGGAGTACGAGGAGAATCAGATCAAGGAAGGCGAGACCTTCACAACTGCAAAGGGGCAGGAGCAGAAGGTTACAATGCTCAGCAGCACTGAGTCAGGATATATCGCGCTTAACGGTGGTGAAGGCTTCGTAAAATATTACAAGGGCTGTGACTACGCTTATGTTGCTATCCTTCCTGCAGAGGGTGTAAGCGCTGATGAATATCTTGCAAACCTTAAGGGTGAAGATTTTGTCAAGGCATATCAGAATAGAGACAACTCCTTAGACGTATACGTAAATATGCCTGAGTTTAAGTCTGATTACGAAACAAGCCTTGTTGAGCCATTCAAGTCTCTTGGAATGAATGAAGCCTTCAGCGACAATGCTGATTTCAGCGGTATGCTTGCATCAGGCAAGAAGGAACTTAAGATTGGCGACATCATCCACAAGACTCATATTGAGGTTGATAGAAAGGGTACCAAGGCAGCGGCTGTAACAGTGGTTGAAATGGTCAAGTGCACAGCAGTGCAGGAGACTGTATCACCTAAGTTTATCACGCTTGACAGACCTTTCGTTTATGCTATCATCGAGACCGATACAGGACTTCCTGTATTTCTCGGAACAGTTGATTCAATCGAGTAATATTTTACATACAGATCAGGAGCCCCAGTGGGCTTCGTGATCCCCTCCTGCAAGATAAAAATCACTTTACGATATTAAAGTGATTTGATATAATCTAAAGATGACTATTATGTAAAAATGATAGTCATCTTTAATTATTTTTGAAAATAAAATTTATTGATAGAGGAGGCACTTTATGAGCGATAACGGACTTATGATGGAGTATTTTGAGTGGAATCTTCCTGATGACGGAAGTCTCTGGAAGGCAGTAGCTGATGATGCTGCAAAGCTTAAGACTGCGGGTGTTACTGCTGTCTGGCTTCCGCCTGCATACAAGGGTGCAGCGGGTTCTGAAGATACCGGCTACAGTGTTTACGACCTTTATGACCTCGGTGAGTTTAAGCAGAAGGGTACGGTTCGTACAAAATACGGAACCAAGAAGGAATACCTCGATGCGATCAAGGCTCTTCAGGCTAAGGGTATAAATGTTTATGCGGATATAGTCCTGAATCACAAGATGGGTGCCGACGCCGTGGAAGAGGTTGAGGCTGCTGAGTTCAATAATCTGAACCGTTATCAGATGATCGGCGATACAAGGACGATAGGTGCCTGGACCAAGTTCACCTTCCCGGGAAGAAAAGGAAAATACTCGAAGTTCACCTGGAACTGGAAACATTTCGACGGTATTGACTGGGATCAGGATAACCTGAAGAAGTCCCTCTTTAAGTTTGCCGGCAAGGAATGGAACGAGGGTGTTGATTCAAGTGCTAACGGCAACTATGACTATCTCATGGGTGCCGATATTGACTTTAGTAACCGCGAGGTATACGAGGAGCTTCTTGCATGGGGCAAATGGTATATCGAGACGACCGGAGTTGACGGTCTCAGACTTGATGCTGTAAAGCATATTCCTGCCGCCTTTTATCGCGACTGGCTCTTCAGCCTGCGTGAGGAGACGCACAAGGAGCTCTTTACAGTTGGTGAATATTGGCATTGGAACAGGAACCTTCTTGAGAAATACCTTGAAGACATCAAGACTCCTGCATCACTTTTCGATGTTCCGCTTCACTTCAGCCTTCACAACTGCTCGAAGGCACACGGAAACTTCGACCTCAGAAGAATATTTGATGGATCGCTTGTTCAGAGCAGTCCGCTTTCAGCAGTAACCTTCGTAGATAATCATGATTCACAGCCGGGCGGCGCTCTTGAATCATGGGTTGAGGATTGGTTTAAGCCTATGGCTTATGCGATCATTCTTCTCAGAGCACAGGGTTATCCATGCGTATTTTACGGAGATTATAAGGGCATACCTCATGACAAGATCAAGTCTAAGAAGACTATGCTCGACAAGCTTATGAAGCTTAGAAAGACCAAGTCTTACGGCCCTCAGCATGATTATATCGACGATCCGAACTGCATCGGTTGGACAAGAGAGGGCGATGATGAGCATAAGGATTCCGGACTCGCTGTTGTTATTTCTGATGGTACAGGCGGAACAAAGCGTATGTACATCGGAAGGCAGTTTGCGGGCGCTCACTTCTCTGATGTGATGGGTAATGCAAAATACAATATCAAGATAGATGATGAAGGCTTCGGCGATTTCTATGTTAACAGAGATGCGGTAGCCGTATGGGTTCGCAAGGAGCCTAAATAAAACAGGGGAAGATAATGGAAAGAACTATCAGAACAAAAGCTGTGGACGAGCTTTTTGATGCGATAATGTCCCTGGAAAATAAAGAAGAGTTTTACCAGTTTTTTGAGGATATATGCACGACCAATGAGGTGGTCTCCATCGCACAGAGACTTGAGGTTGCGCGTATGCTCCACGAAAACAGGACATATATTGAGATAGCCAAGGAGACCGGGGCGTCGACTGCTACTATAAGCAGGGTCAACAGATCGCTTAATTACGGCAACGGAAGCTACGAATATATATTTGACAGGCTTGATAAAAAGTCTGAGTGAAGGAATTAACCGATCCGCGAAGGCGGACTTACAATGGAGGATGTTTATGGATCCTGACGCCACGGTGAAGCTGGTCGTCCTTATAGTTCTTCTGATACTTTCAGGAGTTTTTTCGTCGGCAGAAACTGCGCTTACTACAGTCAATCTGAATAAGCTCAGGGCACTGGCGGATGAGGGCAGCAAAAGGGCGGCCAAGGTTTTGAAGTTGAGAGAATCATCTTCGAAGCTGCTCACAACGGTTCTTATCGGAAATAATATAGTCAATCTTTCAGCCTCGGCGCTTGCGACAACGTTCTGCACCGAGGTATTCGGAAGTGTTTACATTGGTATAGCAACGGGTATACTTACTCTTGTGGTGCTCATCTTCGGCGAGATAACTCCGAAGACTCTGGCAACACTTTACAGCACGAGGCTTTCACTCATATTTGCATATCCGGTTGCATTTCTTATGCTCATTTTTACACCGCTCATCTGGATACTGAACGGTATCACGACGGTTATCTTCAAGATCATCAGGGTGGACCCGAATAAGAAGGAGCATATGACTGAGAGCGAGCTCAGGACCATAGTTGATGTGAGTCATGAGGACGGTGTAATCGAAACGGATGAGAGGGAAATGATCACGAATGTGGTTGATTTCGGTGAAGTTGTTTCGAAGGATATTATGATACCGCGAGCCGATATGGTATGTATCGATTGCAGTGCAAGCTATGACGAGCTGCTTAAGCTCATAAGAGAGGAGAATTTCTCGAGGATTCCGGTCTACAGAAAGACAAGGGATCATATCGTGGGAATACTCAATGTGAAGGATGTTCTTCTTATGAATGATGAAGAGAAGAAGAGCTTCACGATAGAGAAGGTCATGAGAAAACCGGTATTTGTTTATGAATACCAGCACACGGCGAAAATATTTGCCGGGATGAAGACCTCCTCAGCGACGATGTGTATAGTTATCGACGAATACGGTCTTACGGCGGGACTTATCACGATGGAGGACCTCTTAGAGGAGATAGTCGGTGACATACGTGATGAATACGATACCTACGAGGATGACCTGATAAGGAACCTCGGGGATGACCGGTACGATATAGATGCATCGGTCAAGATAGATGATGTTAATGATGCGATCGGAACAGAGATTGAGTCCGAGGATTACGATTCGATCGGCGGCTATGTTATCGAGCTGCTGGACGGAATACCGAAGCAGGGCGATGAGGTTACTGACGGAAAGGTCTGGCTTAAGGTCACAAGCGCTGAGAAGAACAGGGCTGTGAGAGTTGAGCTGAAGGTGCTTCCGAAGAAGGATGACGAGTCGGACAGCGATGCGGAGTGATGACATTATGCCAAGAAAGCTGAGTGGTCATAAATTGTGACAAATACATGGAGAGTTGCAGGAAATATGGACGAGAAAGACAGACTGAGTGAACTTAAAAATGAAATAAGAGAGCTGATCAGGCTGAATTTCGTTCTGCCTGAGGATATACCGGATATCGAGCTGTATATGGACCAGGTGACAAGGTTTATGGACACGCATCTGCATAGAAACAGCAGGGGTGACGGAAGTGAGGATAAGCCGCTCACCAAGACGATGATCAATAATTACATCAAGAATAAGCTCCTTCCTCCACCGGAGAAGAAGAGGTATACGAAAGAGCATATCATCATGCTTATTTCCATATATTATCTGAAGAACTTTATCTCCATCAGCGATATACAGAAGATGCTTGGGCCTATGACTGAAAAATACTTCGATAAGAAGGATGAGAAGGGCAGAGGTCTTTTGGAAATATACGAGGAAATATTTGAACTCGGAAGGAGACAGTATTTTAATATTGAAAACAGCATACTCAGAGCGAAGGAGATCACGGATCTGAAGATGGCTGATGAGGATGAATATCTGAATAAGCTTGTATTTATATATATGCTGGCTTATGATATCTACGGCAAGAAGCGCCTTATGGAGCAGCTGATAGATGAGATAGATGAGGCGGAGACGCTTAAGGCTGAGGCTGACGGAAAGAAAACAAGGAAGAAGCCTGCGGCTAAGAGCAAGGCGGCTGCAAAGGGTAAAACGGCTGCGGCGTCGAAGGGTAAGGCTGGAACAGCCAAGAGTAAGGCGGCTGAGAAGAAACCGGATACAAAAGCAACCGCAGCGAAGGCCAAGACGGCTGAAAAGAAGCTGACGGCGAAAACAGCCGAGAAGAAGCCTGCAGCAAAAACTACTGCCAAGTCTGCAGCGGCGGGAAAAACCACTGCAGCAAAGGGAGCTTCTACGGATAAGACAGGAACACGCGGCAAGAAGGCGTGACGGGGTATTTGGAAAAGATATTTAATGTATTTAGGGCGGAAATAGAAAAAGAAAAGGATAGTAAAAATGATAAGCGCAAATAATGTTTCACTGAGATTCGGTAAGAAAGCACTTTTTGAAGAAGTAAATATCAAGTTCACACCGGGCAACTGCTACGGTCTGATCGGTGCGAACGGAGCAGGAAAATCAACCTTCCTCCGTATCCTTTCGGGCGAACTTGAGCCAACCAGTGGCGATGTTACGATGGATCCGGGCGAGAGAATGTCGGTTCTTCAGCAGGATCACTTCAAATATGATGCATTTAACGTACTTGACACTGTCATCATGGGGAATAAGAGACTGTATGATATCATGCAGGAGAAGGATGCTATCTATGCCAAGGAGGATTTCACCGAGGAAGATGGTATCAGAGCTTCAGAGCTTGAGGCTGAGTTCGCTGAGTTGGATGGCTGGAATGCACAGGCTGATGCAGAGACTCTTCTTAACGGCCTTGGAGTTGAACCGGAGTTCCATTACAGTATGATGAGTGAACTCGATGGCAACCTTAAGGTCAAGGTTCTTCTTGCACAGGCACTTTTCGGTAATCCGGATGTTCTGCTTCTCGATGAGCCTACCAACCATCTCGACCTCGATGCTATCGCATGGCTGGAAGAGTTCCTTATCAACTTTCCAAATACGGTCATCGTTGTCAGCCACGACAGATATTTCCTTAATAAGGTTTGTACACATACTGCGGACCTTGATTACGGCAAGATTCAGATCTATGCAGGTAACTACGACTTCTGGTATGAGTCAAGTCAGCTCATGATCCGTCAGATGAAGGAAGCTAACAAGAAGAAGGAAGAGAAGATCAAGGAGTTGAAGGAATTCATCGCCCGTTTCTCTGCAAATGCTTCCAAGTCTAAGCAGGCAACCTCACGTAAGAAGGCTCTCGAGAAGATCGAGCTTGATGAGATCAAGCCTTCAAGCAGAAAATACCCTTATATCGATTTCAGACCTAATCGTGAGATTGGAAATGAGGTCCTTACCGTTAAGAATATCAGCAAGACTGTTGACGGCGTGAAGCTTCTGGATAATATTTCCTTTACAGTGGGAAGAGATGACAAGATCGCATTTGTCGGTCCAAATACACTTGCAACAACTATGCTCTTTAAGATACTCGCAGGCGAAGAGGAGCCTGATGAGGGTGAATACAAGTGGGGAGTTACAACCTCGCAGGGATATTTTCCTAAGGATAATACCAAGGAATTCGATAATGACCTTATCATGGTTGACTGGCTCACTCAGTACTCTGAGGAGAAGGATGCTACCTATGTAAGAGGCTTCCTTGGAAGAATGCTCTTCCCTGGCGATGCCGGAACCAAGAAGGTTAAGGTTCTTTCCGGTGGTGAGAAGGTTAGATGCCTTCTGTCGAAGATCATGATTCAGGGCAGCAACTGCCTCATCCTCGATGAGCCTACAAACCACCTTGACATGGAGTCAATCACGTCGCTCAACAATGCACTGATCAAGTTCCCTGGAGTTGTACTTTTTGCCTGCCAGGATCATCAGTTCATCCAGACGACTGCAAATCGTATCATGGAGCTTACAGCTACCGGTCTCATCGATAAGCAGACAACCTACGACGAATACCTCGACAGCGACGAGCTCGCAAGAAAGAGATTCGTTATGAATATGGATGGCACTAAGGAGAACGAGTCCGACGAGGGTGACGGAGAGTAAATATTCACAGGAATTGGTGATAGAATAAAAAGAACGGGCACATATTTCGAAATATGTGCCCGTTCCTTGCGTTATATCATTAATACCCGAAAATATACTCGAGGAGCATCTTAGCTCTCTTCTTGTTGCGGCTTGAACCACCCGGGAAGCAGATGTAAACCTCATCATAACCAAGGTTCATGTTCTTTGCAAACTCTGTTCCTGAGATATCCACAGCCAGCGGCTTGTCACGATCACCGACGGCCATAAGGATCTCTGTTGATTTGGCATTTATTGCAGCCTTGACATTTGACTGATCTGCGTAATCTGAAGAATAGTAGATATTGTTCTTGTATTTCTCAAGAATCTCTGCATCAAAGTAGTCATCCATGAAGAAGAGGGCGCAGGCGTAATTCAAATACTCCAGACCGTAGAGATCGGTGATTATAACATCGTAGTAGTTATCCTTGAGGAGCAGTGCAAGTGAAGTGGCGTTCGAGGTTGAAGATGTATTTGAAAGCTCGTACTCAAGACTTACATTATAATAGGTATCTCCGATGACGCGGTAACCGTCCACCATATCATTTGCTTTGGCAAAGTCTTCGAGAGGCTGTGAGCTGACAGATACCGGATCCTCACTGTTGAGGGCGGCAACGGCTATACTGACCGGCCGGGTGTTCTTATAGATTGCGATGGCAAAAGCTCCCACCGTAAGTATGGCGACAACAGCAAAGATAAAATACCATTTATAATAGTAGACAATGTATTTGAATTTCTCCTTTTTGTTCATGCCTGCGGTCTGCTCCTGAAAGAGAGCTTTCTTTCTGGCGCGGCGGTCTTTTCTGGACATGAGGGACATCTCGAGTCTGTCTTCGGACTCGTCCTTTTCCTTTGGCTTTTCTTCGAATTCCTTAAGCATTTCGCGCATTTTTGTATATCCTCACTAATGAAATATGTTTGATTTATTACAATATTTAAACATTTTTTACAAATTAAAGCAAGAGGGTTCACAAAATATTTAAAAATGCACAAAGGAATCGTCATTTTATTGTAGTAATTTCAATTTTCAGGACTATATATAGTAAAACTGAACAAAAAAAATGAAAAAAAATAAAAAAACACTTGCTTATTTGTCTATTATGTCCTATAATCAACCTTGCATTGAATGTTCAACGTAACTGTCATTTGAATAACGTTTTATTCATTTGGCGTTAACAGTCTCGGGCTGTTGATTATGGATCGCATAAGATGTGAAAGAATGATGAGTTACAGAAAAAAAGAACACACATAATAAAGGAGGTTTTTCTTGTGAAAAAGATTAAGAAAACACTTGCTCTTTCTCTCGCACTTGCTATGGGCCTTTCTCTTGCAGCTTGTGGTAAGGATGACGATAAGAAAGAAGACAAAACAACAGAAGCAACTACAAAGGCAACTGACGCAACTCAGGACACACAGGCAACTGATGATACTCAGGCAACTGATACACAGGCACCTGCAGAGAACTCAATCACATCTATGGATGGCAAGTTCACAGTAAGCACTGATGGATGGGAGAAGATCTACGCTTATTCATGGGATGATGATTTCCAGAAGGTTCTTACAGTTCTCGAGAATCAGTTCCCAGAGCTTAAGGATTACATCGAGTATGTAAACCTTGGTGTATCTGGTACAGGTGATGAGTACAAGACAGGTATCGACACAGCTCTTACAAGCGGTGACAAGTATCCTTCACTTATCCCAGCTGATAACGATGTTGCTAAGTACTGGTCAGAGGATGCTTCTAAGACAGCTTCTCTTGCTTCTATCGGAATCACAGATGATATGTATGCTGATGCATATAACTTCTCTAAGGGTTATGCTACATACAACGGAGAGCTCAGAGCAGCTACATGGCAGGGATGTCCTGGTGTATTCACATACAGAAGAGACATCGCTCAGGAAGTATTTGGCGTTTCAGAGCCAGCTGATGTTCAGGCACTCCTTAAGGATTGGGATGCATTCTTCGCAGCAGCTGATAAGCTTAAGGAAGCTGGTAAGTTCATCGTTTCTGGTCCAGACGATATCAAGTATGCAGTTTGGGATAGCCAGAAGCAGCCATGGGTAACAATCGCTGATGATGGATCAGAGAAGCTTACTCTTGATGATGCAGTTACAAATTATCTTGAGCTTGCTAAGAGGCTCTATGATGGAGATTACACAAAGAAGACATCTGCATGGGGTTCTGACTGGTATGCAAACATGTCTGGTGACGTTCTTGGTTACTTCGGTACAACATGGTTCATGGGACAGATCGAAGGAAACTGTGGCGATACATTTGGTAACTGGGCTGCATGTACAGGTCCTTCTCCATATCACTGGGGTGGTACATACGTAATGGTTGGTAAGGATACTCCAAACCCTGACCTTTGCGCATTCGTTATCTATGAGCTTTGCTGTGATGCTGACCTTATGTACAAGATCACAACAGAGAAGGGTGACTTCGTTAACAATAGAGTAGCTAACGCTAAGCTCGTTGAGGATGGCGTTGCTCCTATGTTCGATGACGGAAAGTCAATGGTTGATATGCTTGGCGGACAGAACCCAATTCAGGCATGGGCTGACGCAGCAGAAGGTATCGACCTTAGCAACACAACATACGCTGACTCTACAATCAAGGGTTACATCGATGCTGCTTCTATAGCTTACAACACAGGTGAGGCTGCAACAGTTGATGATGCAATCGCTATGATCAAGAAGGATGCTGAGACAAACCTTGGTCTTATCGTAGAGTAATTTAAATTTAGAATTGATCTTTTAATTAAAGATTAAGACTATCTGCGCATCGGTATAGTCAACTATATCGATGCGCTTTTTTAAAGAAAGCGTCTAAGATTAGTTGCGGGGGTGATGATTTGAATAAGAGAAAAACAGTTGAATACGGAAAATATGGTCTCCTATTCCTGGTTCCATTCTTTCTCGTATTTTTAGTTTTTCAGTTTTATCCGCTGATGTATACCATCTTTGAGTCATTCGAATATACTTATAAGAATGGTAGAAATACAGCGACGAGTCGAGGACTCGGTTCATATACCAATTACGTTTTTGGTAAAGCCGGAGCTAATGAGATCTGGAAGGGCATCTACGTAACAGTTATTATGTGGGTAATGAACTTCATTCCTCAGATTCTTCTTGCTTTATTACTCGCCGCATGGTTCAGTGATGTTAACCTTAAGCTTAAGGGAGCAGGTGCATACAAGGTTATCATGTATATGCCTAACATCATCACAGCGGCTACAATAGCAGTTCTTTTCTATAACCTCTTCAATACTACAGGTGCCATGACCAAGATATTTGAGGCCTTGCATATAGCGGAGGGCTCGGTTATCGATAAAGGATGGAGTTCACTGTTCATCATAGCATTTATCCAGTTCTGGATGTGGTATGGTAATACAATGATCGTCCTTTCAGCAGGTATTCTCGGTATTAACCCATCACTCTACGAAGCAGCGATGGTTGACGGGGCTACTGGAAAGCAGCAGTTCTTCAGAATTACACTTCCACTTCTTAAGCCGATCTTACAGTTCACACTCGTAACATCAGCTATCGGTGGTCTTCAGATGTTCGATATCCCACAGCTTTTCAACGAAGGAAAACCAGTACTTCAGTTTGGAAAGGATGATACGATCTATTCTACAAGAACTGTCGTTATGCTTATAAAGAATTACGTAAATAACGGTCCTACACAGAACATGGGTAGAGCCGCAGCATATTCGGTTGTGCTTTTCGTAATTACTCTTTGCATATCACTGATATTCTATAAACTGACTTCTGAGAAGAAGCCTAAAGATGGTAGAAGGTAGGTGATTGAAAAATGGATAAGAGTTACGCAAGAGCAAATTCACGTAAAAAGATATTCAGACACATAGTATGTATCATACTTGCGCTGATCTCAATTTTCCCTTTTTACGTACTTATTATTAATGCGACACATACGTCAAGTGAGATACAGAGTGGTATCAAGATGCTTCCGGGTAGTAACCTTGTTACTAACTATAAGAACCTTATCAATGATACCAGCAAGACCAGTGGAGTTACTCTCTGGAAAGCACTCTTTAACTCACTCATAGTAACAGTTCCTGCTACAATGCTCCAGATTTATTTCGGAACACTTACAGCATACGCTGTTACAGTATATGAATTCAAACTTAAGAAATTCGCTTGGGGCTTCATCTATGGTATCATGATGATCCCTACACAGATTTCTATAGTTGGTCTTATCAAGGTTTGTAACCTTACACATCTGTATGGTACATTCTGGCCACTCATTCTTCCTGCAGCAGCAGCTCCGACGACTGTTTACTTCATGAAACAGTATATGGAGACCGGCTTCTCAGTTGAGATCGTTGAGGCCGCCCGTATCGATGGTTCGAGCGAGTTCCGTACCTTTAACCAGATCTGTTTACCACTTGTTAAGCCGGCTATGGCAACACAGGCCATCTTTGGTTTCGTTGCTTCATGGAACAATCTGTATACACCTTCAATCATTCTTGCTACAGAAAGACAGAAGATGACAATGCCTATGTACGTTTCTTCACTTAGATCAAACGACAAGTCAAGGGATTTCGGTGTTATCTACCTGGGACTTCTTATTACAGTTCTCCCAATCCTTGTTGCATACTTCTTCCTTTCTAAATACATTATCGCAGGTGTTGCACTTGGTGGTGTAAAGGAATAATTAGGATTCATAACGTTTATATAAATTGCGCGGAGGAATTATTTCCTCCGCGTAGTTTGTTTTATGCCCTAATTGTGATTTTTTTATGATAATTTCAAATAAAGGTTTATTTTTGGCTGATTTTTGTTATAATGGAAAAGGTTTGCGAATAAAAAGAACACATATTTTGGAGGATAGCTGTGTCTAAGAAGAAAAACAGCAACAAAAAAGAAAATAAAGTAGAAAAGAAGATTTCGTCCGTTATTGAGGAAACTTCGAAAAACAGCGAGCCTGCTGAAGAGATGAAGACGGCTGCTGAAGAAGCGGTTTATGATGTGGAATCAGCTGTAGATGAAGCGAGCTCGGACGGCGATGTTGAGTATACAACACAGATGAAGCAGTATCAGGAGATGCTTCAGAGAGAGAATGCCACTCACGAGAAGAAGGATCCTATACTCAGGCGATTCATGACCGCTTTCGGAAATGTATTTGCCCTTAATATCTGTTTCATCATAGCGTCTCTTGGAGTTATTACGATAGGTGCGGCGCTCACCGCGCTCTTTTCTATGTGCATGAAGCTTCAGGAAAACAATACAGACGCACAGATAATTAAAGAGTATTTTGGTGAATTTAAGAAGAATTTCAAGAAGGCGACGCTGGAGTGGCTCATAGTGATCGGAATCCTTGGAGTAATGCTTGGGGAGTATCTCCTGGTTGTTACTCAGCCGGGAACTCTGGCAACCTTCTATACTATAGTTCTTATTGCTGAGCTGGTTGCGCTTGCCCTTGTTATGGCATTCCTCTTCCCGCTCACTGCAAGATACGAGAATACAGTAGTAAACACATTCAAGAATGCAATCCTTCTTTCGCTTGGTAATCTGTGGGATTTTGCGAAGATATTCCTTATCTGGTTCGTTCCAATCTTCTATACGATAAAGGATCCGGTTGTATTCTTCAATATCTGGTATCTCTACCTTCTGATCGCCTTCGGAACCATGGCATATCTCAGTACGATGACAATCAGAAACGTATTTAAGAAGATCAAGGTTACTCAGGAAGAAGAGCAGAAGAAGCATGAGGATCAGATCTATGCTTCAACACACAGAAGCGGAGTTGCAGATAAAGCCAATGTGCTTTCAAAATATACAGGCAGCAAAAACGCGCCTGTAGATAATAAAAAATACAGTACCACCAAGGCATCAAACGGCGGTAAGAAATAAAAGTGATATTATAATAAGAAGGATCACGATTTTTGGAGGAAAAAAATGAAACGTAATATGAAAAAGATCGCAGCTGTACTGCTGACGGCGGCATTCGCAGTATCATCCCTTACAGCATGTTCTAATAAGAAGAAAGATAAGAAGGAAGATGATAAGAAGAGCCAGAATCTGTATACTGCGGAAGAGGTTAAGGACATAGAGGTCATGAAGGTTGGCGATGAGACTATCCACATGGATACCGCACTTATCTACCTCATCATGTCCTACAGGCAGTACACAGTTACAGAGGAAAATATCAATGCTCTTCCTGATGTATGTAAGCCACAGGCACTTTCAAGCCTCAGAGAAACTTATTCAATCTACAAAGCAGCTATGGATTCCGGGATAACTCCATCCGAAGAGGATGAACAGCAGGCGCAGAATTACGCAAATGTTTTCATTCAGGGATGTTCAGATGTTCTCGATAAATGCGGTATCTCCCATGAGACGGTTTATGAGGAATACAGAAAGCAGATGATCGTTGAGAAGTTCAAGAATGACGAGAAGAACGCGCTTGGACAGAGCCTTACAGAGAAATACCAGAAGGAATTCGGCGACAAGAGATTCTTCAAGGTTTATGCAGTGATCTTCCCAACAGTTGAGGTTGGCGATGACGGCATGCCTAAGACAGGTACAGACGGAAACTATGTTTATGTATCTGAAGCTGACAAGAAGACAGCCAAGGAGAATGCTGAGAAGGCGCGCGAGGAGATCATCGGCGGCGCTGATGTAGAAGAGGTTATCGAGAAATACGGTGTTGGCAATTATTCTGATCAGACTACATCTTATGAGGGCTACAGCTCAGATAACGGCGGCAAGGATACCCTTGAGAAGCTGAAGAACGGTGAGGCAACCGAAGTCAGTGAGAACAAGATTGGATATATCTTCTACGTTATGATGAACGAGAATGATACAGATACCCGTGATTATTACATCCAGTATCTTGCAAGCAACGACGTCGACGTCCAGTACGAAGAGATGGAAGCAAAGTGGAAGAACACTATCCAGATCGACGAGAAGGGCGATATGATCGGCACAGCATGGGACGACATCGACATGAATAAGTTCGGTAAGGCTATGATCGGCCTCGGCGTTGTCGGCAATGAAGGCGATACAACTACACAGAAATAATCATATTGTAATGTCTATTTAGGCGGGGATATTTCCCCGCCACTTTTATTTTATACGAATTTTGAAATTTGTATAAATAAAAAAAGGTTTTTTTCGAGTTTTGCAGAAAAATAAATTGCGGGCTTTCCGACAGTGGACAGTCCGGGGGTAAAACAGGGGTGAGTTTACAGGTTGAAACGAAGAGTAAGGTAAAGCTTCAGGAGAAGGAAAATATGACTTTACGTGAAGAATTCGAGAAAAGAGAACATGAACTTAACAGTCCATATGCGGCCTTCAGTGACTGCTCGAAGGGGCGTGACAGGGAGGAAGAGCCCTGCGATCTGAGGACTGTTTACCAGAGAGACAGGGACAGGATCATCCATTCCAAGTCCTTCAGACGCCTGAAGCATAAAACACAGGTTTTTCTTTCGCCGTACGGTGATCACTACAGGACAAGACTCACTCATACTCTTGAGGTTGCTCAGATCGCAAGAACTATAGCAAGATGCCTCAGAATGAACGAGGATCTTACAGAAGCCATCGCGCTTGGCCATGATCTCGGCCACACTCCTTTCGGACACGCAGGAGAGAGGGCGCTTACTGCCATGCTGGGCAGGCCCTTCAGGCATAATGAACAGAGCGTCAGAGTCGTTGAAAAGCTTGAAAAGGACGGCAAGGGCCTCAATCTCACCTGGGAAGTTAGGGACGGTATGCTGAATCATAAGACGACGCTTTCACCATCAACTGTGGAGGGTGAGATCGTCCGTATTTCCGATAAGGTTGCCTATATAAGCCATGACATAGATGATGGCATCAGAGCCGGCATCCTCTTCGAGGAAAATATCCCGAAGGAGCTTACGGATGTGCTCGGCAAAACCACGAGAGATCGAATAGATACGCTTATCCACGATATTATCACGGCTTCAATGGATAAGCCTCATATAGAGATGTCGCCGGAGGTTAAGGACGCGCTCTTTACGCTCAGAACCTTCATGTTTGAGAATCTCTATACCAGCCAGGCCGCGAAGAGCGAAGAGGGCAAGGCTGTGAAGATGATAGAGAGGCTGTTCAAGCATTACAGCGAAAATACAAGCGACATGGGCGAAGAGTATCTTGCCATGATAGACAAGGGCGAGGCGCCGGAAACCGTAGTCTGCGACTATATCGCGGGTATGACGGACAACTTCGCTGTCATGAAATATAAGGATATATACATTCCAAAATCATGGATCATAGTGTGAAGGATCGGCACGCATGAATCTGTGATAAAACAACCATATCACGTATTGATCCGGGATTAAGTAACTGTACCATCCGAGAAACATGCGTTGTGGTAAAAATTATTCGATACAGAGGGAAAATACATATGTATTACTCCGATGAGATTATAGAAGAAATAAGAGAGAAAAATGATATAGTCGACGTCATTAACAGCTTCGTGGGCCTCAAGAGGGCGGGCAACTCATATATGTGCTGCTGTCCGTTCCACAATGAGAAGACGCCATCCTTCCACGTTTCCAGAAGTAAGCAGATATATCACTGCTTCGGCTGCGGAGCGGGCGGAAATGTGGTCACATTCCTCATGCAGTACGAAAGCTACACCTTCCAGGAGGCGTTGAAATACCTGGCAGACAGGGCGGGCATAGCTCTTCCGGAGGCTGAGATGACTCCTGAAAAGAAAAAGCAGGAAGGTCGTAAGGAGGTACTCCGCGAGATCAACAGAAGCGCGGCGGCTTACTTCCACTATATACTGACGAAGACCGAGCGTGGACGCAAGGGCTACGATTATTATAAGGAAAAGCGCAGACTCACCGATGAGACGATAGCCTCTTTCGGACTGGGATTTGCGGACGTATATAAGGACGACCTGTACCAATATTTGAAGGGAAGAGGCTATTCGGATGATATGCTCCGTGAGAGCGGTCTGGTCAACTTTTCCGAAAAATACGGTGCTCAGGACGTGTTCTGGAACCGAGTCATGGTTCCGATAACCGATATCGGCGGCAAGGTCATAGCCTTCGGCGGAAGAGTCCTCGGGGACGGCCTGCCGAAGTACGTCAACACCAAAGAAACCGAGATATTCAACAAGAGGCGCAACCTCTTTGCCATGAATATTGCCAAGAAGAGCAGGCGGCGCGGCATCATCCTCTGCGAGGGATATATGGATGTTATCGCCATGCATCAGGCGGGCTTTGATAATGCAGTCGCTTCGCTGGGAACCGCATTCACGGAGGAGCAGGCGCTCATCATAAAGCGCTATTCCAACGAGGTTTATCTGGCCTACGACAGCGACAATGCCGGCAGAACGGCTACGCGCAGAGCCATCGAGATACTGCGCAACGCGGATATGCAGCAGCGCGTCATAAATATGCAGCCTTACAAGGATCCGGACGAATTCATCAAGAATCTGGGTGCGGAGGAGTTTGAAAACCGCATCAGAGAAGCGAAGCCGGGACTTATCTTCGAGGTTGACGATGACGCTTCAAAATACAACCAGAGCGATCCGGAGGAGAGAACCTCCTTCATCAACAATATAGCAAGGCTGCTGAAGGCGCTTGACGATCCGGTGCGGCGAAACAGCTATATGGAAACGCTCTGCAACAAATATGCTATTGACAAAGCTTCACTGAAGCAGCAGATAGAAAGAACGGCTATAGTCGCAGGAAGGGCTGAAACTGCAAATACAGGCGTCAGCTTCTACGCAGAGCCTGAGGCAGCCGGCAGAGCTAAGAAGGACGCCGAGGATATGTCGGCGGCTCATCAGAGACTGCTCCTTACCTGGATGGTCAACGATCCGAAACTTTTTGACAGGCTGGACGGTATTATTTCCGAGAAGGATTTCACCGATGAAAATATCGGGCCTGTTGCGAAGATCCTTTTCGACCAGTACAGGGAGAAGGGAAGCTTAAGTCCGGCGGCAGTCATCGATAAATATCCTGATCTGGAGATGCAGCAGAAGGTTGCGGCAATGATCTCAACAGAGCTTGCATCCACACCGGAGGATGATGACGAGAAGCGTAAGGCACTTCGCGATATAGTCAGAAAAGTGAAGGATAACAGTATCAAATGCGCTATGTCGGATCCGCACATCGACCCGGCAAGGCTGAATGAACTTATTATTATGAAACAAAGTCTTAACCGACTGGAGGTATAAAAGTATGGCAACAAGAAAGAAGAAAAACGTAAACCCTGATGCAGCGGTAAACGCAGAGCTTGAAGCGGCAGCTGACAAGTTCCTTGCTGAAGCTGAAGCGAAGGAAGAGAAGAAGGCAGAGGTTCCTCTGGACGATTCCGGAATCGCAAAGATGAGCGAGGAGGACGAGAAGCTCTTCACAGAAACTCTTGATAAGCTGCTTGCTATGGCTAAGAGCAAGAAGAGCGTTATCGAGGACACTGAGATCATCGATGCCTTCAAGGACAAGCAGGAGTTCCTCACAGACGAAAATATGACAAGAGTCATCGAGTTCTTTGAGAGCCACAAGGTTGATGTTCTTACTATTACAGAGGATGATGACGAGCTTGAGCCGGACGACCTTCTGTTTGAGCTTGATGATGAAGAAGAGATAGATATGGAGCAGATCGACCTCTCGGTTCCTGAGGGTGTCAGCATCGAAGATCCTGTCCGTATGTATCTTAAGGATATCGGTAAGGTTCCTCTTCTTACTGCAGAGGAAGAAATCGAGCTTGCCAAGAAGATGGAATTCGGAGGTATCGAGGGCGAGGAAGCCAAGAAGAAGCTTGCTGAAGCAAACCTCCGTCTCGTTGTAAGTATAGCAAAGAGATATGTGGGAAGAGGTATGCTTTTCCTTGATCTTATTCAGGAAGGAAACCTCGGACTTATCAAGGCGGTTGAGAAGTTCGATTACACAAAGGGTTATAAATTCAGTACCTACGCGACATGGTGGATCAGACAGGCTATCACAAGAGCCATCGCCGATCAGGCGAGAACCATCAGAATACCGGTACATATGGTTGAGACCATCAACAAACTCATCAGAGTTTCAAGACAGTTACTTCAGGAGCTCGGTCGTGAGCCGACCCCGGATGAGATCGCAGAGGAAATGAATCTGCCGGTTGACCGCGTAAGAGAAATACTCAAAATATCACAGGAGCCTGTTTCTCTTGAGACACCTATCGGTGAAGAGGAGGACAGCCACTTAGGAGACTTTATCCAGGACGAGAACGTACCTGTTCCTGCGGATGCAGCTGCATTTACTCTTCTTAAGGAGCAGCTTGTTGAGGTTCTTGGAACACTTACCGACAGAGAACAGAAGGTGCTTCGCCTCCGTTTCGGTCTTGATGACGGAAGAGCAAGAACACTTGAAGAGGTTGGTAGAGAGTTCAGCG
>JAEEGF010036973.1_pt1 | contig 25783 bp, 20 predicted proteins | sample 9134171 | NCBI WGS metagenome assembly JAEEGF01 (sample SAMN16246542, study PRJNA631951) | gut metagenome | biome: gut microbiome; feature: rumen; material: AP-attached | host: Bos | place: Iran: Karaj | collected 2018-10 | reverse complement strand
CCGAAGGTCATAGGTTCAAATCCTGTCCCCGCTACTACATGCCTAGATAGCTCAGTTGGTAGAGCAGAGGACTGAAAATCCTCGTGTCGTTGGTTCGATTCCGACTCTAGGCATCTTTTTTATTAATCTTATATGCTTTGAACATTGCTCAGTGGACAGATTGTTTACTGAGTTTTTTTGTGTATTTTAGGAGATTTTATTTTTTTTTAGTTTATTTGTGCTAAGATAAGTATTATTGCTATACGAGTTATATGTAAAGCAATGTTGGAGTTGTAATATTTTTTGAGGAAGTAATATGTTTCACCTTAACGAAAACGATAAGAAAGCAATTAAAACAGTTTTAGATATAAAAGAATATAACGAGGAGAACTTTGATCCGGCTATATTGGATCAGTTGGAGAATGATCCGAAGATCCTTTCTTTACTTAAAGAACATGGAGGTAAGCTGCTCAGCGATCCGAGATATTTGCAATTAACAAAGTTCATACAGCATGGTGACGTAACAGTTTATCAGCATTGTATCCATGTGGCGTTATGTGCGCTCAAATTTGATGCAAGATTCAATACAGGAGCTGATCTTGGGGCACTTGTTAGAGGCGCTCTTTTGCACGATTATTTCTTGTATGATTGGCATGACGGAAGTGCACCGGGGAATATTCATCCTAAGCTTCACGGATTCTATCATCCCGGAATTGCTCTTAAAAATGCAGTGAAAGATTTCAATCTCTCTTTAAGAGAGAAAGATATAATTAAAAAGCATATGTGGCCGCTTACAATTAATCCGCCCAGATGCAGAGAGGCATGGATAGTTTGTGTTGCGGACAAATATGCTTCTACACTTGAGACACTCAAGTTGAAGAAGGGAATTATCGCAATCGACTATGCAGAATCTTTATAATAAGCTCATAGAGCTTTCGGAGAGCCGGCAGTATCCGTTTCATATGCCGGGACATAAGAGAAATACAGACAGCACCCCTTTAAAGGGTGCTTTTCAATGTGATATAACTGAAATTGATGATTTTGATAATCTTCATGATGAAGAAGGGATAATACTTGAGGCTGAAGAGCGTGCCAATAGACTATACGGTGCGCACAGGACCTATTTTAGCGTAAACGGCAGTACGGCCGGAGTGCTTGCAGCAGTTTCGGCTTCTGTCAAAAGCGGTGGAACAATTCTTGCTGCCAGAGGCAGTCACAAATCTTTTTATCATGCTGCATTTCTGAGAAATCTTAATATCAAATATCTTCCCAACAAAACAGATAATGAATTAAAGATTCCCGGTGTATATTCGAAGGACGATGTGGAAAACTATCTTGATGACAGCGTTGAAGCTGTATTTATCACATCACCGACATATGAGGGAAAGTGCTCTGATATTGCAGGTATAGCGCGTATTTGTCATGAAAGGAATATTCCGCTTATCGTGGATGCCGCTCATGGTGCGCATTTTGGCTTTGGAAAAGAATATGATAGAGAGCAGGAGTACAGTTCTGTTCCGCAAAGTGCTGTAAAGCAAGGAGCGGACATAGTTATCCACAGTATCCACAAAACGCTTCCCTCTATGACACAGACAGCACTTATCCACATTTCTGAATATAAAGGGCTTGCAGATGAGGTAAAAAAATATCTTAGGATTTATCAGACAAGCAGCCCGTCATATGTTTTGATGGCTTCAATTGATCTTTGTATGGAGGAACTTGAGAAAAACTCAGATTCTTTTATAAAAAATCTTTTGGATTACAGAAATGCAATTTCCGTAAAGACAAGTGGTTTACATAATATTGCAATTGCAGGAGCAGATATCATCGACGATCCTGCCAAAGTCGTGATTTTTGACCGAACGGGGACAATGACAGGAAAGCAGATATATGGTATACTTCGTGAGGAATATAGTCTTCAATTGGAAATGGCGGGAGAAAAAATCGTACTTGCCATTTTGTCAGGATGGGATTCGGAAGAAGGTATCGACAGGCTTATACAAGCAGTCTCAGAGATTGATGAAAAAATTCAAGAAACCAAGATAAATACAGAAACATCCGTAGATAATATAACCGATGGAAAAAAATCTGCAGAATATCCCTTAGCCGCTTTGAAATTAAGTGAAGCATGGGATAAAACTTCCGAGGAAACTTTGCTTCAAGAAGCAAAAGGGAAAATATCCGGAGATTTTATTAATCTTTATCCACCGGGAATACCGCTTATAGTGCCCGGAGAGGTGTTTTCAGAGGAACTTATTGAGGAAATATGTGGATATCTGGATGAAGATTTAAATGTTCAAGGCGTTGTATTAAAGCCCGGTGGGACGGGTTACTTCGTGCGAACTTTAAAATAAAAATATGGCGAACAAAGATTGGATAAAAGAAAGGAATTACATGCGAAGAACTAAGATAATCTGTACAATAGGACCGGCAAGTGAGAATGAAGATAAGTTAAGAGAGATAATGCTGGCAGGAATGAACGTGGCCCGTTTTAATTTTTCACACGGATCACATGAAGAACATAAGAGAAAGTATGACAGAATAAAGAAGCTTCGCGAGGAACTTAATCTTCCCATAGCAGTTATGCTTGATACAAAAGGACCAGAGATAAGACTTAAAGATTTTGCAAACGGTAAGGAAGAGCTTGTTGCAGGACAGAAGTTTACTCTGACTTCCAGAGATATACAGGGAACAAAGGACGAAGTTTCCATAACATATAAAGAGCTTACATCTGATTGTAAGGAAGGAATGACAATCCTCCTTGATGACGGACTTATTGAGCTAAAGGTTGATGAAGTTACCAAAGAAGACATCGTCTGCACCGTGGTTAACGGAGGACCTATTTCTGACAAGAAAGGTGTCAATGTGCCCGGAGCAAATCTTACTATGCCGTATCTTAGTGAGCAGGACAGAAGCGATATAGAGTTTGGTTGCGATCAGGGATTTGATTTTGTTGCGGCTTCTTTTGTAAGGACAAAAGAGGATGTTATTGATGTCAGAAAAATTCTGGAAGACAAGAACAGCTGCATGAAGATAATTGCAAAGATTGAGAGTACACAGGGTATCAACAATCTTGAAGAGATCATAGATACGGCAGACGGAATCATGGTTGCAAGAGGCGACATGGGTGTTGAAGTTCCGTTTGAGGATGTTCCCGTTATTCAGAAAGAGATGATAAAGCTCGCTGAATCAAAGGGCAAATATGTTATAACAGCTACACAGATGCTGGATTCAATGATCCATCATCCAAGACCGACAAGAGCGGAAGTAACTGACGTTGCCAATGCGATTTATGACGGAACAACAGCCATAATGCTTTCAGGAGAGACTGCTTCGGGAGATTATCCTGTTGAGGCCGTAAAGACAATGGCGAGAATTGCCGAGCGTACCGAGCAGGACATTGATTACGTTGGAAGACTCAGGAAAAAAGATTATGCACCTACAGATTCAACAACAGCGATCTCACATGCAACATGTAATATCGCGACTGAAGTTGATGCAGATGCCATCCTTACAGTATCAATGTCAGGATTTACCGCAGCAATGGTATCAAGATATAAGCCAAGCTGCAGAATAATCGCATGCACCACGAAGCCTACAGTATGCAGACAGACTAACCTTATGTGGGGAGTAACACCTCTTCATATCAGACAGGAAGACACAACGGACGAGCTTTTCAAGGAAGCCATCAATTCCGCAAAGAACGCAGGACTTCTCAAGGAAGGTGACAAAGTAGTTCTCACAGCGGGTGTACCTCTCGGAATACCCGGAAGAACCAACATGATAAGAGTAGAGGAGCTCTGATGGGAAGAATATTTCTTTTAATGGGAAAAAGCTCATCGGGAAAAGATACTATCTACCGTGAACTTATTAAGACAAAAGAACTGGGCCTGAAAAAAATAGTTTCCTACACGACAAGACCAATGCGTGAGGGCGAAAACGACGGTGTGCAATATCTTTTCAAAAATGAAGAAGAATACAAGCTGCTCAGAGCAGATAATAAGATAATCGAAGAAAGAGCCTATGACACTAAATGTGGTATATGGCGATATTTCACGGCCGACGACGGTCAGATTGATCTGAATGACGGTAATTATCTGATAATCGGGACGCTTGAATCCTACTGCTATATCAGAGATTATTTTGGAAAAGATAATGTGGTTCCTATTTACATAGACACCGATTCGGGAATCAGATTAAAGCGCGCCATGCATCGTGAGGAGAAGCAGGAAAATCCCAGATATGATGAGATGTGCAGGAGATTTCTTGCAGACGAAGAAGATTTTAGCGATGCAAAGCTGTCAGAAGCACAGATAGACAAGCGTTTTGAGAATAATGCGGAGATTGAAGACTGTATTGAGGAAATTACTGAATACATAGCGCAAAAAATACGATAAAATATATGTAGAAGTATTGTAGTGTGCTGAAACAACGTGACAGCACAACGGATTAAGAGGTGCGCGGCATGGATATTAAGGTAAACAATATCAGTCAGACAACTCAGATGACAGGGCCGGAACAGCCTAAAGAGGCAAACGGCGATTTTAAGTTTATGCTTACTTCCAAGCTCGAAGATACAGGGCTTGCGGAGCGGCTTAATCTAATGCTGCAGGATATTGTTCAACAGGGCGAGAGAATTGCGAAACGCAACGACATCAAAGACATGCAGCGTTACAGGATTCTTATAAAAGATTTTATGAATGAAGTAGTGTCAAGATCGCATGCTTTTTCACGAGAAAACTTTTTGGACAGAAGGGGACGTCATCGCGTGTACGGGATAATCAGACAGGTAGATGATGAACTGGATGCCCTGGCAAAAGAACTTGTTAAGGATGAAAAAGATAACATTGGCATACTTGCAAAAATAGGACAGATACAGGGGTTGTTGCTGGATATATTTACTTAAAGAGGAGTGAAAATGGCGGATTTTTCCGAGATCATCGATCAGGGGCAGTTAAAAGAACACATGCAGAATGCTCTTTTGGCTGATAAAATATCTCATGCATATATAATATCCGGAGAAGTCGGCTCGGGAAAAGAATTTGTTGCGCGAATATTTGCCAAGGCACTTCAGTGTGAGAGCAGGGAAGAACGCGGCGAGTACCTGGAAGCGTGCAATTCGTGTCCATCTTGCGTAAAAGCTCTTAGCGACAGCCATCCCGATATAATAACAATAACTCATGAAAAGCCGGGAAGCATAGGCGTAGACGACATCAGACAGAAACTTCGCGACGATGTTGTCATAAAACCTTATGAGAGCAAACATAAGATATATATTATCCCGGAAGGTGAGAAAATGACACCGGCAGCCCAGAATGCGCTTCTTAAGACGCTGGAAGAGCCGCCGTCATACATAGTCATAATCATTCTGACAAGCAATATCAATGCTTTTCTTCAGACAATCATAAGCAGATGCATAGTACTTCCGATGAAGCCCGCGCAGGACGATGCCATCAAGAAATACCTAATGGAAGAGTGTCAGGTGGTGGATTACAAGGCAATGCTCTGTGCCTCTTTTGCGAGAGGAAATGTTGGAAAAGCGCTTGAGCTTGCGTCAAACGAGCGTTTCGAAAACCTCAAAGAATCTGCAATTGAACTAATAGCAAAGTTAGAGCGGCTTGAGATTCACGATATAATGGACAGGCTGCATACTATGCTTGCGCCTTCGGAAGAAGAGGCAAAGACAGCCAAAAAAGGAATCGATCAGAAGAACTTTGAAGACTTTATGGACATTTTGGCATTCCTGTTCAGGGATATGCTTGTCTACAAGGCCACTGAGAATCCTGATCACTTGATTTTCACTGATAAGTTGTCGTATATTAGAAGTGTTACTGTTAACATTTCATATGAACAATTAAACGAAATAATAAAAACAATGGAGCAAGCGAAAAATCGTATAAACTCCAATGTTAATATAGATCTTGTACTTGAGCTTATGCTCATTACAATAAAGGGGTACATTTATGACAAGAGTAATCGGCGTTAGATTCAGAACAGCCGGAAAGATATATTTCTTTTCACCGGGGAAGTACGTGATCAAAAAGGGTGATCACGTAATCGTAGAAACAGCCCGAGGAGTTGAGTACGGAACAGTAGTCGGAGAGCCTAAGGAAGTGGAAGACAGCGAAGTTGTCAAGCCGCTCAAATCAGTGCTCAGAACAGCAAGTACTAAGGACGACGAGCAGGAAAAGGCCAACAGGGTAAAAGAAAAAGAGGCATTCAAGATATGTCTTGAGAAGATCAAGAAACATAATCTTGAGATGAAACTCATAGACGCTGAATACACTTTTGATAATAACAAGATTCTTTTCTATTTCACTGCGGACGGCAGAATAGATTTCAGAGAATTGGTAAAAGATCTTGCGGCTGTATTCAAAACAAGAATAGAGCTCAGACAGATCGGTGTCAGAGATGAGACCAAGATTATCGGTGGATACGGTATTTGTGGAAGAACACTTTGCTGCCATACATACCTTTCAGACTTTGTGCCCGTTTCTATCAAGATGGCCAAGGAGCAGAGCCTTTCTCTCAATCCGACCAAGATTTCCGGAGTTTGCGGAAGACTTATGTGCTGTCTTAAGAACGAAGAGGACGTATACGAAGAGCTCAACCGCATGATGCCCGGAGTCGGTGACTTCTGTAAGACAAAGGACGGCTACGAGGGCGAGGTTGCCAGCGTGAATATCCTTCGTCAGACAATCAAACTTCTCGTTGATGTTGATGATGAGAAGGAAGTACACGACTACAAGCTTGATGAGATCGAGTATACCAAGAAGAGACAGAAGAAAAAGAACAACATGAAAGATAAACTCAGCGAAGATGCTGATGTTAAAGAGCTTGAGAAGCTTGAGCGTATAGAGAAGCAGGAAGGAAAGTCAAAACTTGGGGAAAATTGATATTAAACCCGGAGAAAGACTGGATGATCTTCAGAGGAACGGCTATAAGATAATACAGGATCCCGAAAGATTTTGCTTTGGGATGGACGCGGTACTTTTATCGGGATTTGCGGATGCGCCCGAGAACGGCAGAGTGCTTGACCTTGGAACGGGAACAGGCATTATACCGATACTGATGGCTGCCAAAACGAAAGCAAGTGAACTTATAGGACTAGAGATTCAGACTGAAAGCGCCGAGATGGCGAACAGAAGTGTTGAACTAAACGACCTCCGAGATCGGGTAAAAATAATTCAAGGCGATATTAAAGAGGCAGGTCAGTTATTCGGAGCTGCTTCTTTTGATGTAGTGACAAGTAATCCGCCATACATGATAGGCGGGCACGGACTTCAGAATCCGGACGGGCCCAAGGCGATAGCAAGGCACGAAGTACTTTGTGAGTTAAAAGATGTCGTTGCAGCCGCAGCTAAGTGCCTTAAGCCGGGAGGCAAGTTCTACATGGTACACAGACCGTTCAGACTTGCCGAGATCATGGTCACAATGCATGAATACAAACTTGAACCTAAGAGAATGCAGATGGTTCATCCCTTTGTGGATAAAGAGCCAAGCATGGTGCTCATTGAAGGAGTCAGAGGCGGCAAATCCAGGATAAAAGTGGAAAAGCCCTTGATAATATATAAGGAACAGGGCAAGTATACCAAGGATATTTACGACATCTACGGATATTGATACAGGAATAAAAGGAATTACAGATGAGCGGAACACTATATCTGTGTGCAACTCCGATTGGAAATCTCGATGATATGACTTTCAGGGTTTTGGACACACTTAAGCAGGTTGATCTCATTGCGGCAGAGGATACGAGGAACAGCATAAAACTGCTGAATCACTTTGACATCCATACCGAAATGACAAGCTATCACGAGTACAACAAATATGACAAGGCGCAGTACCTTATAGAACAAATGCAGCAGGGAAAAGACATTGCGCTTATAACGGACGCAGGAACGCCCGCGATATCCGATCCCGGCGAAGTACTTGTTGCCGAGTGCCACAAGGCAGGAGTGCCAGTCACTTCTCTTCCGGGACCGGCTGCATGTATAACGGCACTTACACTTTCGGGACTAAGTACCAGAAGATTTTGTTTTGAAGGTTTTTTGCCCTCATCGGATGATAAAAAAGCCAGAAAAAGAATTCTCGAAGACCTCAAGACCGAGAGCAGGACAATCATATTGTACGAAGCGCCGCATCACCTAAGAGCGGTTCTGGATGACTTGTACGAAACGCTTGGGGACAGGAAGGTCAGCATTTGCAGGGAACTTACCAAAAAGTTTGAAGAAGTTAATGTGACTACACTTGAGCAGGCGATAGCTTTTTATAAAGCGAACGAACCAAGAGGCGAGTATGTGCTTGTTCTTGAGGGCAAAAGCCTTGAAGAGCAGGAAGAAGAAAAAAGACAGAGCTGGAAAGAAATGAGCATCGAAGACCACATGAAATACTATGAAGATGAGGGATTTTCTCATAAAGATGCCATGAAAAAAGTTGCTGCCGACAGAGGTGTTGGTAAACGCGAGATATATCAAGCTCTTTTGGAAAAATAATCTGAAAAAACGGCTAGCATTTTTTCAATTGACTTTGTTTTTTTTGTGCTAAATTCTTGTTAAAAGATAGACTTTGTAGTATAAAAGAAGTATCGGTCATAATTTGTTTTCTTTTCATGAGACGATTGAAAAGAGAGTACAATTTATTACATAAGATCAAAAATAAAAGAAGAGAGGTCAATCAGATGGCAGAGATTAATTTAAGTCAGTATGGTATCACAGGAACAACTGAGATAGTTCATAACCCTTCATACGAGTGCTTATATGAAGAGGAGTTAAAGCCTGAACTTACAGGTTATGAGAAGGGTCAGGACACAGAGCTTGGCGCTGTCAACGTTATGACAGGTATCTACACAGGACGTTCACCTAAAGATAAATATATCGTTATGGATGAGAACTCTAAGGACACTGTATGGTGGACAACAGAGGAGTATCCTAACGACAACCACCCTATGACAGAAGAGACATGGGCTAAGGTTAAAGAGATCGCAAAGAACGAGCTTTGCAACAAGAGACTTTTCGTTGTTGACGCATTCTGCGGTGCTAACAAGGATACTCGTATGGCAGTTCGTTTCATCGTTGAGGTTGCTTGGCAGGCTCACTTCATTAAGAACATGTTCATCCAGCCCACAGATGAAGAGCTTGCAGATTTCAAGCCTGATTTCGTAGTTTACAACGCTTCACTTGCAAAGGTTGAGGATTACAAGGCACTTGGACTTAACTCAGAGACATGTGTAGCATTCAATATCACAAGCCGTGAGCAGGTTATCATCAACACATGGTACGGCGGAGAGATGAAGAAGGGTATGTTCTCAATGATGAACTACTACCTTCCTCTTAAGGGCATGGCTTCTATGCACTGCTCAGCTAACACAGACATGGAAGGTAAGAACACAGCTATCTTCTTCGGTCTTTCAGGAACAGGTAAGACAACACTTTCAACAGATCCTAAGAGACTCCTCATCGGTGATGACGAGCACGGTTGGGATGACAACGGTGTATTCAACTTCGAAGGTGGTTGCTACGCTAAGGTTATCGGACTTGATAAGGATTCTGAGCCTGATATCTACAACGCTATCAAGAGAGATGCTCTTCTTGAGAACGTAACAGTAGCTGCTGACGGAAAGATTGATTTCGAAGATAAGAGCGTAACAGAGAATACTCGTGTATCTTATCCTATCAACCACATCGACAACATCGTACAGAAGGTTAACAAAGTATCTGCAGGTCCTGATGCGAAGAACGTTATCTTCCTTTCAGCTGACGCTTTCGGAGTACTTCCTCCTGTATCAATCCTTACACCTGAGCAGACTCAGTACTACTTCCTTTCAGGTTTCACAGCTAAGCTTGCAGGAACAGAGAGAGGAATCACAGAGCCTACACCTACATTCTCAGCTTGCTTCGGACAGGCATTCCTTGAGCTTCATCCTACAAAGTACGGCGAGGAGCTCGTTAAGAAGATGCAGAAGAGCGGAGCTAAGGCTTACCTCGTAAACACAGGATGGAACGGCACAGGCAAGAGAATCTCCATCAAGGATACACGTGGAATCATCGACGCTATCCTTAACGGCGACGTTCTCAAGGCTGAGACCAAGAAGATCCCGATCTTCGACTTCGAAGTTCCTACAGCTCTTCCGGGAGTTGATCCTGCAATCCTTGATCCTCGCGACACTTATGCAAACCCTGCAGAGTGGGATGAGAAGGCTAAGGATCTTGCCGGAAGATTCATCAAGAACTTCAGCAAGTACACAGGCAACGATGCCGGCAAGGCACTTGTTGCTGCCGGACCTCAGCTTTGATCTGTCAGTAAGTTAATAAATTCTTAATAAACAGTTATGGCGCTGTGTCTTTTATGACACAGCGCCTTTTCGTATAATATAGTTAATTAGTTATTAAAATACAGATATTTTGGAAGAAAGAAGGAGGCATAAATATTGATGCCGAAGCACTCAGGTCATTGGATGAAAAAGTGCGTATCGTGGAGGCTTATCCGGATAAGGAATACATGAAGATGTTCGAGCCCTATATAAAACAGGTCAATAAGGAACCTGCCAAAATGCGTGCGAACATCCTTAAGCGAAAGAAGAATCTGAGAGCTGAATATAACCGTTTTCTTTCAAGCCTCAGGGAGGGCGCAGGACTTCCTGCAGAGTAATGATTGTCTGGACGGGGAAAGGACACTGTTTATCGGGGCCGGGGTTCGATCAGGCTTTGATAGTAGGATTGTCGGATGAGAGGAGGTCTGTATGGACAGAAAATATAAGTATCTGGATATCTGTCTCATATCGGGCATGATAATTTCATACCTGTGCTTTTTTGTCAGCACCATGCTAAAGGCTGAGTTCTTTATCGAGCTCTTTTCTTCCATAACCGGATTTGCGATAGGCATTACCATTTTAGGCTGTCTCGGCAGAATGGGCAGGTATTGGAAGCCCTCCTTTGTTCTTGCACTGGGCGTATTCTCATACATGATGGCGGATATCCTGGTCTTTTTGAGCGACTGGGTTATAAAAGATGAGAGGCTGTACACTGCATCAGCCTTTGTGTTCCTTCTGCCGAACTATTTCTTTGGCGCATCCGTCGCTCTGTACTTCATCCAGAAGCTCAAGGGAAAGCAGCTCTATCAGTTCCTCATAAATACCATGACATTTACAGTCATTGGTATTGTGGTCTTAAGAAGGATCCTTGTGTATATGAGTGCGTTTTACCGGCTGGATCAGGGAGCGCTCATAAGGATCTATCTGTATTTCACCATCAATCTCTTTATCCTGATCATGATCGGCCATATGACCATGATGATCGCCGCAGAGACCGGACTCAAGGGCACAAACACCATGATCCTGGGAATCATGGCGTACATTTTGATGGATTTTCCCTACAACTACGTGCAGGCCACGGGGCAGGACCCGGAGAATATCTATACCAATCTGGTTTACGTGTTTTGCATGATGCTCATGGCACACGGTATCTATCATCAGGTTCATCATCAACACGCATTCAAACTGAAACCCTATACATATACCGAGAGCGCAGTGAGAAGAAGCAGGATATTTGTTCTTGCGGGACTGGCCCTCAGTATCATACTGCTCTTCAACCATGTGATAGAGCAGGGAGAGTTCTTTTACGTGGCGCTGGCGCTTCTGGCATACTGGATAACGACCGCAACTTTCCAGAACAGCGCCCTCAATGAGCAGATATTAAAGCAGCAGGACATACTGACGGGGCTCTACAACAGAAGGTACAGCAGCACAGTGCTGGAGGAGGCCGTCAATAAAGCCAGGGAACAGAAGAATAAATTTGCGGTTTACTGCGTGGACCTCAACAGCTTTAAGCCCATAAATGACACCTACGGTCACGATATGGGAGACAGGGTGTTAAAGGAGTTTGGCTCAAGAATGCTGGCTCTTCCCAAGTCTTATACCGCTTTCAGGACCGGCGGAGATGAGTTTATGCTGGTGAGGGAGGGCATGAATGGAAAAGAGGATATAGAGCAGAGCGCAAAAGAACTGCAGACTCTCTTCAATACACCGATACATCTTGATACTTACATCTTTACACTTTCAGGCAGTATCGGTGTGGCGGTATACCCCGATGATTCAGAGCAGACAGAGATCCTTACAAGATATGCAGATGCGGCAATGTACGCAGTTAAGCACAGCGGTAATAAGGACAACTACAGACTCTTTGATATAAGTCTTGTGGAAACCGTGGAAAAGCATAAAACTCTGGAGGAGAGGCTCAAAAAAGCCGAGCCTGACAGGGATTTCGTACTTCACTACCAGCCGAGGGTGGACGCGGAGACGGGACTTCTCACGGCAGCAGAGGTATTTCCAAGACTGAAGGGAGAAAACAACTATACGGCAGCGGATCTGCTTCCCATAGCTGAGGAAGTTGGGCTGATGAACAGACTGGGAAACTGGATCATAGAGACGGCGATAGACCAGCTTACGACCTGGCGCAGGGAGTATGGGCTTGATCTGTCGATCTCAGTGAACCTCTCGCCTCTTCAGCTCCTGGACGCGGATTTTCTGCAGAAGTTAAAGGAGGTAGTCAGGAATAATAACCTGAGCCCCGGGAAGGTGCACCTGGATATCAGCAATGACGCTATCATGGGTGCGTCGATAACGGCCAAGGAGACCCTCAGAAATTTAAACGAACATGGCTTTATGCTGTCCCTCAATGATTTTGGCGGTGATGATATCAACCTCCATCACATACTGACCTGCGGCTTTTTTGCAATTCACATGTCGCCGTCACTCATAAGGCGGGCAGATACCGATGAGAACGCCAATACACTCATAAGGACCATAATCGGTCTTGCCGGAAATATGAGTATTGACGCTTACGCCGTGGGTATCGAAACGAAGGAACAGGGCGAAAAACTCAAGGCGATGGGCGTTAAGGCCCTGCAGGGCTACTACTACGGCAAGCCCGTGGAAGCCGGGGAATTTACAGAGAAGTACCTGGATAACCCAAAGGTGTGGAATGACTGAGAATACTTAACAGTCACTCTTACTCTGAATGTACTCCCTGGGGCTGTGCCCGTCTATCTTTTTAAACACCTTGGAGAAGTAGTAGGCGGACTCAAAACCCAGTGCATCGGCAACTTCATAGATCTTCATATCACCCGACAGGAGCATCTCTTTTGCCCTGTCGATTTTTTTGAGGTTCACGTATTCGGAGAAACCGGACTCGGTGTTCTTCTTGAACAGGACGGAGAGGTAAGCGGGGGAGAGGCCAAAGGCCTCGGCCACTTCACCCAGCTGAAGGCGCCCGCCCAGGTTTTCGTCTATGTATTCCTGAATGGCGGTGATCAGCTTGTCCTTGCCTGAGCGGCGGTTGCTCCCCACGATGTGGGAAAAGAGCCTTATGGGATGGGCAGGGTCTGCCTGCTGCTGGGCGGTCTTTGCCTCATCGCAGGATACCGCGATATCAATAGGTGCAGAGACAGCGGTGCCGATGCCAAAGGTTATCCCGGTTTTAAAGTAACTGCTGATCATGGTCCTGGCGTTTTCCAGGGCCTCGGTGATGAGGTCCATGGTACCGGCCACAGGGGAGTCTTCAGTGAAGAAAAAGACTACGGCAAAGTGTCTTATGTCTATGGAAATTATCTGGCAGGGGGCATGGCGGGATATTATCTCCTTTGCCATGCTGATGCTTGAGGAGTAGATATCGATGGCCTCCCTGGTAAAAGAGCCGTCAACGGAGGGAAGATTATCGGAAGAGATCTCACCAAAGACAGCTATATAGCGGTTGTAGTCAAAACTCATGCCCAGGTCTGAGGCCTCTGAGAGAAGGGCCTCATTGCCTGATATGCTGTGGCTGAACAGTCTGAGCATGAACTTTTGGCGAAGATCCTCCAGTGAGCTGTGGGTGGATGCGCCCTGCGTCCCTGCAATACTGCCGCTTTGGGGCTTTGTCTCCCTGACTCTGGAAATTGCCTTATCAATGGCGTTTTTCAGAGTCTTTCCGCCAAGCTCTATCTTGACCAGGTAGTCAACTGCCTCTCCCACGAGAGCCTGCCTCACCATCTCAAATTCCTCATAGGCGGTGAGCATGATGAAGGCAGGGACATTGCCGTATTTGTCGTGGGATTTCCTGAGCAGTTCAAGGCCTGTCATGACCGGCATCCGTATATCGGCTATCACTATGTCAGGTGGATCCATATTTATTATCTCCCAGGCTTCCTGCCCGTTTGACGCCGTGCCTGTAACCTCTATTTCATCAGCCAGCTCTTTTGCCAGCATGCTCTTAAGTCCTATCTGAACCAGCGGTTCATCATCTACGATCAGTAATCTGTACATAATTGCTCCATGTGGGTATCGATCAGTTTTCGGTTCTGTTCATAAGCGGAAGCGTAAATCTCATGGTTGTATAGCAGCCCGGCTCACTCTCTATGGTTATACCATAGCTCTCTCCAAAGGTGTACTTTATGCGCTCATTGACATTGTAGACCCCGATCTGCTTGAAGAACTCGGTATCGGACTGGCCCTTGCCGGAAAGAACCTGTTCTATTGCCTCCCCTGTCATTCCAACTCCGTTGTCGGTGACATCTATGATCAGGTTTTCTCCGGTGCTGTACAGGTGGATGATGATCTTTCCGGCATTTGCCTTGGGCTCGATGCCGTGGAAGATCGCATTTTCCACGATGGGCTGCAGGGAGAAGCGGTTGATCTTTTCGTCGAGAAGCAGTTCGTCGTCCGTAATATACTCAAGATCAATGGTCCCGCCGTAGCGGTACTTCATAATGGTAAAATAGTCGTCTACAAGGGCAAATTCTTCGCGGATGCTTATAAGATCCTCGCTGCTCTTGGAGATGTTTTTCATAAGTCTCGAGAGGGAGGTGGACATATCCGCGATTCCCTCTGAGCCCTGTATGGTGGCCATCCACTTGATGGTGTTCAGGGTGTTGTAGAGAAAATGGGGATTGATCTGGGACTGAAGGACCTGGTACTCCAGCTCGTGCCTTGACTGCTCATCCTGAAGCCGCTTTTCCATCAGCTCCGAGACATTTTCCGACAGTGAATTGATGCCCTTTCCTATCTCCCCCAGCTCATTGTTCCACTCAAGGGATGCATCCCTTGAGAAATCGCCCCGGCCGATCTCATCCAGTCTTTCTATCAAAAGACCTACCGGACGGGTTATGGTCCTCTGCAGGATAAGGCTCAGGATCAGTCCAGCAAAGAGTATGACTGCCACAATCAGCAGTATCATCAGCTTGTAGAACTGCATCCTTCTTGTGAGGGCTTTTTCCGAAGGGAGAAAGGATATGACCCAGCCTGTGTCGGGAAGCGTGTAGGAAATTGCGCTGTCGGGGACGGTTTCGTTTACCAGGGCGGAGCCGTCAAACCTGAAGGACGCACCGGGAGCAAAGGTAAGGAACAGGGCTTCATCTCCTGCCAGGACGAAGTTCTTCAGGGAGGTGGTTATTACACGCTCGGGAATATCCAGATAAACCCAGCCTATCACCGCTGTTGAGGAGGCGCTGTAGATGGGGCGTATCACAGGAAGGACCCTGGGATTGCCGCTCTTTGTGAGGGGGTTGTCTAAGGGGCCCACCCATTTCTGGGTGTTTGTTGTGACAAACTTGTCAAACTGCAGGGTATTCATTATCACTTCCGGGCCGTTTAAGGCCCCCTGGGACGTTCCGCTGGAGATGGACTGCAGGTAGCGGGAACCGTCGGGAGTGGATATAAGGACTCTGTCCACATAGTTCCTTACTCCGATGATGTTAAACTCGTTATTTAAGTGATTCCAGGCGGATAGAGAGAGCTTTTTGCCTGTATGGGGATCCTTGGAATATGCCTGGTCAACTGTCCGCAGGTAGTTGCTCAGGGTACTGTCCAGACAGATCCAGTTGGAAAAGGTGAGAACACTTCCGATATGAGAATCGAGCTCATTGCCGAGGACATGTATGTTGGTGAGGGCAGACTGCTGCTGGTTCTCCCTGAGGTACCGCATTGAGAGCACATAGCTCAGGAGAGCCACTGAGAGAGCCAGGATCAGGGCAAAGCCCATGGCCCAGATGATTATTTTATTTCTTATGGAATGTCTTTGTCTGCGCATAAGTATAGTTTAGAGGAGGGAAAAGATAAATAAAATACATTTTTATATAAAAAAATTGCATTATTTTGCAAGAAGGATTAAAAGAATGTACATTCTTATCGGGATTAACTGATTATAAAATAATTGTAAACAAACGATTAAGCCGCAATGCGGCAAATAAAAGGGAGGTTTATATGAAAAAGAGAATCTTAAGTTCTATTCTCGCAATGACAATGATCGCAGCCAGCATCACAGCCTGCGGAAGTGCAGCACAGCAGGCACCTGCAGCTGAGACACCCGCGGCAGAAGCACCTGCAGCAGAGGCACCCGCAGCTGAACCCGCAGCCGAGCCTGCAGCAGAAGCTCCTGCAGCTGAAGAGGCAACTGATGAGCCCGTTAATCTTAAGTGGGCACTCTGGGACATCTCCAGCACAGTTTACTACCAGCCCCTTATCGATGCCTATACAGCAGCTCATCCCAATGTTTCTATCGAGATGGTTGATCTTGGATCAACAGATTACAGCACGGTTCTCGGAACACAGCTCTCAGGATCCGGCTCAGATTTCGATGTTGTTACCATCAAGGACGTTCCCGGATATGTTTCCCTGGTAAACAAGGGTGTTCTTGAGCCCCTCAACGACCGCATCGCTGCTGACGGCGTTGATCTTTCTCTTTACAACGGAGTTACAGACCAGGTAACCATCGACGGAAACCTCTATGAGCTGCCTTTCCGCTCGGACATCTGGGTTCTCTACTACAACAAGGATGTCTTTGACAAGGCCGGCGTAGCTTATCCCACAAACGACATGACCTGGGATGAGTATGACAAGCTTGCAAGAAGCTTAACAGATACAACACCCGGCGCAGAGGTTTACGGATCACACTACCACACCTGGAGATCAACGATCCAGCTTGACGGAATTCTTGATGGCAAGAACACAATAGTTGGCGGCAACTACGAGTTCACAAAGCCCTACTACGAGATGGTTCTCGCACAGCAGAAGGACGGCGTCTGCATGGATTATGCAACACTTAAGACACAGGGTCTCCACTATTCAGCAGCTTTTGCTCAGGGCAATGTAGCTACAATGAACATGGGATCATGGTTCATCGCAACTCTTATCCAGAAGATCAAGGACGGCGAGTACACAGACTGCACAAACTGGGGCATGGTTAAGTATCCTCACGCAGATGGCGTAGAGGCAGGATCAACTCTTTCAACCATCACAGCTCTTGCAGTTCCCACATCAGCACCCAACAAGGATGCAGCCTGGGATTTCGTTAAGTTCGTATCCGGAGCTGAAGGCGCAGAGGTAATGGCTTCCACAGGTAACATCCCTGCAATGACCAACGACAAGATCGTTGACCTCATCGCATCAATGGACGGATTCCCCACTGACGAGGCTTCCAAGGAAGCTCTTGTAACCAGCCACACCTACCTTGAGATGCCCGCAAATGACAAGTCATCTGAGATCGAGACAGTTCTCAACGAGCAGCATGACCTCATCATGAACGAGGAAGTCAGCGTTGACGATGCGATCGCAGCTATGAACGAGGGTGTTCAGGCAATCCTGGCACAGTGATAGGATAGTACTTCATTAAGCACGGGGCACTTGAAAGCAGGGATCTGAGTTCAAGTGCCCGTTTTATAGGATAGTGCTACGCAAATATGAAAAATACAGACCGTCCTAAGGCGGTACCCCCTTAGGACCTTAAACGAGGATTCACAACATGGCAGCAGAGCTTACAGCGATGGAAAAGAATATGAAGAAGAGGCAGAGAAAAAGAGACCTTGTAGCCTATTCTTTTATCGCACCTAACTTTATAGGGTTCGCAGTCTTTACCCTGGGACCTATAGTGCTGGCCCTTCTCATGTCTTTTGCCGAGTGGGATGGCAGCAACAAGATGAAGTTCGTGGGACTTCAGAACTTTGTGACTATATTCGGTGACGACAGATTTATCGCGTCACTGAAGAATACTGTTGTTTACAGTGTCTTTACCGTGCCGGTCACCCTTGTGATGGCACTGGGACTTGCAATACTGCTTAATCAGAAAATAAAAGGAAGAGATCTGTTCAGGACTGTGGCTTTCTTTCCCTATGTTGCCTCCCTCGTTGCGGTGGCAGCAGTGTGGAACATGCTCTTTACCCCTGCCAAAGGCGGTATCGTAAATCAGATCCTGATGAATGTGTTTCATGCCGCGCCCCTTAAGTGGGCCGCTTCATCAAGCACTGTAATGCTGACAATTATCATGTTCTCCGTGTGGAAGAACATGGGCTATTATATGGTGATCTACCTGGCGGGACTGCAGGGGATAAGCGAGGATCTCTACGAGGCGGCTTCCCTGGACGGAGCCAATGCATGGCAGAAGTTCATACACATCACTGTACCGCAGCTTAAGCCCACCACATTTTTTGTAACCATCATGCTCACGATCAACTGCTTTAAGGTTTACGACATCGTATACATGCTGGCAGGCGGATCAAACGGCGTTGTAAATAAGAGTGCAATGGTACTTGTCTACTACATCTATGAGGCGGCCTTCAGAAACTGGAAGCTGGGACAGGCCTCGGCCTCGGCCCTTGTACTTTTTGCCATTGTGCTGGTGGTGACCCTGATACAGTTCAGGGGTGAGAAGAACTACGCTAACGACTGATTGGGAGGAGAGAGAAGTGAAAAGCAAAAAAGCCAACAGAATCATAGGACGGGTCATTGTCTATGTGCTGCTCATCCTCCTGGCACTCTTAATGCTGGTACCTTTCGTGTGGATGATCTCGGCATCGCTCAAGTTCAATAAGGATGTGTTTGTGATACCCTTTGAATGGATACCTAAGGAGCCAAGGTGGCAGAACTATGCGGACATCTGGACCAAAATACCCCTTGCAAAGTTCACCCTGAACACTGCAAAGCTGACACTCATCGTTACCTGTCTGCAGCTCATCACCTCAAGTTTTGCGGCCTATGCCTTTGCAAAGCTTGAGTTTAAGGGCAGGAACTTTCTCTTTCTTGCCTATGTTGCCACCATCGCAGTGCCCTGGCAGGTATACATGGTTCCCCAGTTCATGTTCATGAGGAGCCTGCACCTTGCGGACACGCATCTTGCGATCATCATTCTCCAGGCGTTTTCGGCCTTTGGAGTGTTCCTTATGAGGCAGTTCTACGAGGGGATCCCGGATTCCCTCTGCGAGGCGGCCAGGATCGACGGAATGACAGAGTACGGCATCTACGGCAAGATCATGCTGCCGCTGTCCAAGCCCGCTCTTTCAACACTTGTCATCTTTACCTTTGTAAATACCTGGAACGATTTCCTGGGCCCCCTTATCTATCTGACCACCGAGTCAAAGAAGACCCTCCAGATAGGACTCAAGATGTTCATCTCCCAGTATTCGGCAGAATACGGACTTATCATGGCGGCATCTGTGCTATCATTAATACCGGTATTTATCGTATTCATCTCGCTTCAGAAGTATTTTGTAGCAGGAATAACAACGGGAGCTGTCAAGGGATAATAAGATGGGAAGAACTACAGTAAGCGATCACATAAGGGAGGTCAGGGAGGTCGTTTCCTTTAAAAGATATCCTGACATATCCCGCAGACAGGAGTGGGAAGGCCTTTCTTCCCACTTGAAAAAAGACATCATAGAGGCTGGAGAAGAGGCGCAGAAGGCGCCTTGGACCCAGCTTCTTATCTCTGATTTTACGGAGTTTTCAAAGAGCGGAGACAGGCTTGCCTTTGAGGACAAGTACTTCCCAAGGAGAAGGAAGCTGGCAGCTCTTATAATGGCTGAGTGCGCGGAGAACAGGGGAAGGTTTACGGATGATATACTTGACGGTCTGTACCTGATCCTGGAGGAGAGCAGCTGGTGCCTTCCCGCCCACAACAGCTATGTGAGGGATACGCCACAGGAGTATCTGCCGGACATGGCCCGCCCCATCATTGACCTTTTTGATGCGGAGACCGGCGCCTTTGTGGCCATGGCTGAGTATCTTCTGCGGCCTGTCTTTGAAAAGATAAGTCCCTACATATCGGAATATGTAAACGACAGGCTTAACGAGAGGATCTTCAGGCCCTATTTTAATGAGCACTTCTGGTGGATGGGAAACGGAAAAGAGCCAATGTGCAACTGGACACCCTGGATAACCCAGAATGTGCTTATCTGTGCCCTCACAAGAAGAGAGGATTTCTTTTCCCGGGAGGAGAAGCTTTCGCTGTTTAAAAAGGCAGCGGCGTCACTGGACTATTTTCTTGATGAATACGGAGATGACGGCTGCTGCAACGAGGGCGCACAGTACTACTCACATGCGGGGCTGTGCCTGTTTGGCGCACTCTTTGTGATGGGAAACTCTCTGCAGAGCGGAGCACCTGAGGGGAGTGACAGCGGGAAGGGAACTTCATCCGGTGACAGCTCTTTTGACCGCATCTTCGAAGATCCTCTCATCAGAAACATCGGCAGTTACATCGTAAAGATGCATGCGGCGGGGGACTATTACTTTAACTTTGCGGATTGCAGTCCCATCTGCGGGAGGCGCACGGCAAGGGAGTACCTGTACGGAAAGGCGACAAAGGACGAGGCCCTTTTCGCTTTTGCTGCCCTGGACTTTCAGAAGGGTAGCAGGAAGGAGAAGCTCCTTGCGGACGAGATAAATCTCTTTTACCATGTGATGCAGGCTTTTGCCTGTGATGAGATGGAGCGCTTTGAGGGAAAAGAGACAGCGCCCTCCGACTGCTTCTTTGAGAGCACTGGGCTGATGATCGCAAGGGATGAGCACTTCGTTCTTGCCGCAAAGGCCGGGAATAACGCGGACTCCCACAATCACAACGACGTGGGATCCTTTACGGTCTATAAGGACGGCAAGCCTATGATAATAGACCTCGGCGTTGAGACCTACACGAAAAAGACCTTCTCCGAAAAGCGGTATGAGATCTGGACCATGCAGTCCCAGTTCCACAACCTGCCCACCTTTATTGAGGAAGGCTATGAGGGCTTTCAGGGCAGGGATCCGGCGAAGGATTCTGGCGATCCGCTTCTTTTCATGGAGTGCGACGGAGAGAGGTTTGCGGCGAGGGATGTAAAATGTCACCTCGGTGAAAATCCTGTACTTTCAATGGATATAGCCGGAGCATACAATTGTAGGAAGGTAAAGAGCTACAGACGCAGGATAGAGCTAAAAAAGGGCGAGGGCGTGGCCGTTACCGATGAGTACGAAGGTGAGATGGCAGCTCTTTTGAGCCTGATGACGTATGAAAAGCCGGAGATAGTTGCGTCAGGGGAGGCAGATCAGACCAAACTGACATTGTCAGATGGGGAATCACCTTCAGAGGTGCAGAATAATACTACAGTCATGAAAATCGGCGAACTTGGAAAGGTGACCGTAAGCGGCGCATCTGTGGAGAGGATCGAGACCTGCGCCATAACCGATCCAAGGCTTGCGACCGCATGGAAACATGAGGTGTACAGAGTGCTGCTGGCCATGGATGGCGGCGGGAAGTGCAGGATGGTTATCGACTGATAAAGCAGGTGCTGCCATCGGGCCTGGTGAGATACGGTGGGTAGTTCTTGGAAGATAGTTTTCAGAAGGAGACAGATTATGAGGAAGCTTACGCAGGATGAGCAGAAGTGGGTAGAGGTTACCCTTAAAAAGATTACTGATAAAATGGTGCCCGTCACGGAGAGTAACAGGGACAGGATCCCCTACACGACAGTGGAGGGAAGGTTTGACGATAAGTCAGAGAGCGAGATAACCTGGTGGACCAACGGATTCTGGGGCGGCGAGATGTGGCAGCTGTATAAGCTGACCGGCAACGAGATGTTCAGAAAAGAGGCCATAGGTGTTGAGGAGAAGCTGGATGAGAATCTGATGATCTCCGAGGGGCTTGACCACGACAACGGTTTTAAGTGGCTTCCGACTTCGGTGATCAGGTACAAGCTGGAGAAAAACAAAGACTCCTTAAATCGCGGGATGCTGGCAGCAGGGAATATGGCAGGGCGCTTTAACATGGCGGGGAATTTCATCCGCGCCTGGAACAACTGGGACAACGTGGACAGGAGAGGATATGCCATCATCGACTGTATGATGAACCTGCCCCTGTTATACTGGGCATCAGAGGAGACCACCGACCCAAGATTTAAGATGATTGCGGTTGCCCACGCAGACACTGCCATGAAGACCTTTGTGAGACAGGACGGCTCTGTCAATCACATCGTTGTATTCGATCCCTTTACGGGCGAGATGAAGGAGAGCCTTGGAGGCCAGGGCTACGGCGTGGGCTCCTCCTGGACGAGGGGCCAGAGCTGGGGCATCTACGGCTTTGCCTTAAGTTACCGCTACACGGGGGATAGGAAATATCTTGAGACCTCAGGGAAGATCGCTGACTATGTGCTTTCAGCGATGCCTGGATCTTACCTTGTTCCCATTGATTATCGTCAGCCCGCCGATGTGGACCTTGAGGACTCCACGGCAGCAGCCATAACCGCCTCGGGACTTATAGAGCTGGCAGGGCTTCTCGGGGAAGAGGAAGGGGCGGACAAGTACCTGGACGCTGGGCTTAAGCTCCTTAAGACCCTTGAAGAAAAGCGCATCAGCTGGGGGCTTGAAACTGACAACCTCCTAAACAACTGCGCAGTGGACTACCACGGAGATGGCCACAATATGTCCATTATATACGGGGACTACTATTTTATAGAAGCAGTGATGAAGCTTGCGGGGAAGGCACTTACCATCTTCTGAGAAAGATGCGGTAATTTAGCAGTTTTTTCGCGGCGTGACCTATGAGGAAAAAGTATGAAATTTGAACCTACACATTTAGATTATGAACTGAGCCCCTACACCGGGCTTACAAGAGAGAGCTGGATCGAAGCTGCAAAATACCTTCTGAAGGGCGTCTTCGACAACCTTGAGAGCATCGATGCTCCCGTTGTGATGCCCAGATATGAGACGGAGGTGACCTATCCTCAGAAGGACCACCCGGAGTGGCGCTTCAAGGCCGAAATATTTGAGGGGCTTGCCAGATCTTTTTTCATCTCGGCGCCTCTTGTGCACATTGAGCCTGACCTGACCCTGAATGGCATAAATGTCAGGGAGTACTACAAAAAGCAGGTCCTGTGCGCTGTGACTCCCGGGGAAAAGAACTATGTCCTCAATTACACGGATATGAAAAAGACTGACACCTCGGGAAATCTCTTTTCCGCCTTCCAGCAGACCGTGGAGACGGCAGCCCTGGTGATCTGCCTGTGGATGTCAAAGGAGGAGATCTGGGACACCTATACAAAAGAGGAGAAGGACAGGATCGCGGCCTTTCTGACTGATTATGCCCACGCCAACACGGTGCCTCAGAACTGGCGGCTCTTTAATATGCTGGACATGGCCTTCCTCTACATGAACGGCTACGAGATCGACGAGGACATCATGCGGGACCACGCCCAGAACATACTGAATTATTACGTGGGCGAAGGCTGGTATCGGGATGGGCAGAATTTTGACTACTACTCCTGCTGGGCCTTCAATATGTACACGGCCATGTGGAATCTGTGGTACGGCTATGAAAAAGAGCCGTATATTGCCGCGAGATTTGAGGAAAACTCAAGCGAACTCATGAAGACCTATCCCGACTTTTTTGACAGGGACGGCTTTACAAATATGTGGGGCAGGAGCTGCATCTACAGAAATGCTGCCACTAGCGCCTTTGACGGAAATCTTCTGATGAAGAATCCGTCGATCGACCCGGGACTTGCAAGAAGGATATGCTCGGGGTCCCTGCTGCAGTTCTTTACAAGAGACGACTTTCTGTGGAGCGGGGTTCCGACCCTTGGCTTCTACGGGCCCTTTGTTCCGCTGGTCCAGAGCTACTCCTGCGCGGAGTCACCCTTCTGGCTTGCCAAGGCGCTCTTATGCCTGCACCTTCCGGCTGACCATCCCTTCTGGACTGCAAAGGAAAATGGCGGAAGCTGGGAAGATCTGAAGGAGGGCGAGGTGAAGGTCACGACCCTGGAAGGCCCGGGACTTTGCTTTTCCAACCACGCATCAAGCGGCATAACGGAGCTTCGCACCGGCAAGATCCTGAAGACCAAGGGCGATGACCACGGGATGAACAACTATTCCAAGCTCTCCTTTAACAGCAAGTTCCCCTGGGAGGCAACTGTGTCTGCCGATGTGGAGTCACAGCAGTATGTGGTGAAGTACACGGATGAGGACCTGATCGTCAAGGCCAATGCAACTTTCTGGGCGGGAGAGAAGGAGGGCGTTCTCTACAGGAGGCAGTTCTTTGAGTTTGAGCCCGAGTGTGAGACCCACTGGAAGACGGCCATAAACCTTGCGGATTTCACCGTTCCCTGCGGCATCATAAGGGCGGACAAGATAAGGTTCTACAGGCGCCCTGCAAGGATCACCCTGGGGACCTTCGGATTCCCGGACAATGGGACGGAGGTTACTTTCAAAGAGAAGGGCTCATATAAGGCAGTTATTCTAAAGGGCACTGACCACACGGGAAAAGAAAAGCAGCTGGCCTTTACCATATTTGACGGCTGGAGCAGCATTGAGAGAATAGACAGCACAGGCACGAACCCCGACAGCGAGAAATCCATAGTGCTGTATGCAGTTACCGACCGCAACAAACAGTACGGATACGAGCCCTACTATCTCATCTCCCAGACTCTCACAAAGGAGTCCCTTGAGGACTTCTCAGAGGATGAGCTCTTCCCGATAGAAAGCATAGAGTACACCGACCCTCAGGGCTGCGGCGGCTACGGTCCGGTGAAGATCTGCTTAAAGAGCGGCGACACAAAGACCATCGATTTCTACGGGATCGAGGCAAAGCTGAGCCTGTAAGGCTTACGGGGAAGCAACAGTTGTGCCATGCACAGGGCCTATGAGAAGGCCGGTATCTTAGATAACATAAAGGAGTGAGTATGAAGATCACAGTGTATAACGATTGGGACCATGTCCCGAAGGCGCAGGCAGAAGGCGCAGGTGAGGCTGTCCTTGCCTGGGACGGAGAGTACAGAAAGGGCGATATCATAGAGTTTTCCGGACTGGAGCCGGGACGGTTTTACATGGTGAAGGTGGACGCAGCCATTGAGACTTCGCTGGTTCTTATAGAGGAAGAGACAGTTCTTTATACCGTTCCCTTCTATGAGAAGAAGACCAGCTACAACCCGCTGGCGTTTTTCGGGAACAGGCATGTGGTAACCATCAGATACGCCCGGGACTACGAGATAAAAGCCTACAGGAATCTGGCCCTCAACCCCTTTGACCAGCACGAGGTGAGCGGAGTCTATCCCCACGCCAGCGCCAATGTGGAGACCAGAGGTGAAGCGGTGTTTGCAGCAAGAAATGCCATTGACGGCAATGTCTGCACCCTCTCTCACGGGGAGTGGCCCTATGAATCCTGGGGGATCAACAGGCAGGACGACGCCGAGATCACCATAGATTTCGGAAGGAAGGTGGACTTTGACAGGATCTCGCTCTACACCAGGGCGGATTTTCCTCATGACAACTGGTGGATCAGAGGGACCTTTACCTTCTCTGACGGAAGCTCTGAGACGGTGGAGATGGACAGGAAGGTCCGGGAGCCTCACGTTTTTGAGATAAAGAGACAGGGCATAGAGTGGATAAAACTTGGGAGTCTGATAAAAGCAGACGACCCCAGTCCCTTCCCGGCACTTACCCAGATAGAGGTATACGGAACTGAGACGGCAGAGTCTTAAAAAAAGGCAGTCACACTGAACCGGTGCGGCTGCCTTTAAATTTTCAAAAAGTATTTGTTTT
>JAEEGF012234507.1_pt1 | contig 25791 bp, 22 predicted proteins | sample 9134171 | NCBI WGS metagenome assembly JAEEGF01 (sample SAMN16246542, study PRJNA631951) | gut metagenome | biome: gut microbiome; feature: rumen; material: AP-attached | host: Bos | place: Iran: Karaj | collected 2018-10 | reverse complement strand
GGCGGCTACCTTAAAAAGTTAAGGCCTTGGCTGCCTCAATAAAATGTATAACGACCCGGAAAAATGAAGTGGCGTCAAATTAATTGCTCTTGTATTTTATGGCCAGATGGATTGTCAAAATGATATTATTATGATACTATAATGATAGTTTAATGATAAGGGGCACTGTATGATACAAATTAGACCTGTTTCAGATTTAAGAAATAAATACTCAGAAATTGAGGATGTTGTTATTTCAACTAAGTCTCCGGTTTTTCTTACAAAGAATGGATACGGCTCAATGGTTTTAATGTCCCTGCAGATGTACGATGCAATTACAAACAATATTGAGGCTAAATTGGATGAGGCTGACATAATGGCCGAAGAAACATCTGAACGGCTTTCCCATGAAGAAGTTTTTTCTGATTTACGAAGGGGAATCCGAAAATAGATGAAAGAATACAAATTACGATACCTTCCAATCGCAAAAGAAGATTTATTTGAAATAATAAATTATATTCAGGATGTCTTGCAAAATCCGATTGCCGCACAAAACACATTAAATAAAATTGAAACTGCCATTCTAGAAAGAGTTCCGATGTGCGAGAGCTTTCCTGTCTGGCAGTCTATGAAAAACCGCAAATACCCTTATAGAAGAATTAATGTTGGTAATTATACTGTATGGTATGTTGTAATAGATGATGTTATGGAAGTCAGAAGAATACAACCGTCAAATCGTAATGAAGAAAATCTTTTACAATGAATGATTTGAACGTAATGTGTCGAGAGAAGAATAACACTGCAAAAGCTCTCTTGCACTGTAACAAAATGCAGATTATGATTTGAATAACACTTTCATACAACAATAAAAAAACGGCATCAGCTGGAGAGCTGAAGGGGTCCCATGAGCATAAAAAACCTTTATTGCCGCACTTTTCAGGGTGCGTTTTCTATCATAAACAAACTTATTCCCGACTATAAACAGGACGTTTTGAGCGGAGAAGGAAAACTTTATGAAATTCCCGCATTGCTCAAAGAAAGGGGATTGAACCATCCGCTGATTGTTTCCGGCGAGCGCGTTTCAAAAACTGAATTTTTCAATACTTTTGTTTCTAAAATCACAGGGCAATATTCAATTTACAATTCCGTAAAAAGCGACCCAGGCATTACTCAGATTAATCAAATGGCTGATTTTTACCGCAAAAACAATTGTGACTCCATCATCGCAATCGGCGGAGGTTCAAATCTGGATGCCGCAAAGGCGATGGGTGCCCTCATTGTACGTCCACAAAAAACACTCCAGGAACTCGGCGGCCTTTTAAAAGTAAGAAAAAAGCTTCCATTCTTTGTTGCAGTTCCGACCACAGCAGGCACCGGCTCAGAATGCACTATCGCCTCAGTTGTCACAGACGACAGCATTAACCGCAAATATTCTGTAGGCGATCCTGTTCTTCTTCCGGATGTGGCAGTCCTCGATCCTGTTCTTACGGTTACACTTCCTGCCAATCTTACTGCATACACCGGAATGGATGCACTTACTCACGCGGTAGAATCCTTTTTAAACACTTCTTATCATAAAAAAAATACGCGCGCTCAGGCTCTGAGTGCAATCAAAGATATTTTTGAATATCTTCCAAAAGCATTTGAAAACGGATCCGACATCCTTGCGCGGCAAAAAATGCTCCACTCTTCATACATGGCGGGGCTTTCCTTTACAACGGCCGCTGTCGGCTACGTTCACGCGGTAGCGCACGCAGTCGGAGGTCTTTACCAGGTCCAGCACGGTCTTGCAAACTCAATAATTCTTCCGCGTATGCTTGAGCGCTACCGGCCCAAAATCGATTTGCAGCTTGCAGAACTTGCAGAACTTATCGGAGCTGCCTCACCGGATGCAGACACTCAAGCAAAAGCCTCGGCCTTCATAGAAGCGGTTTACAAGTTGAATAAAAAAATGGGACTTCCACAATGCCTTCCTCAAATTAAAGAAGAAGACGCCTCAAAGATGGCCGTCTGGGCAGACAAAGAAGCAAATCCACTCTACCCTGTCCCGGTTATTTTAAACAGAAAAGACCTTGAAGAATTTATTCTGTCACTGAAAAATTAATATTTAACGGCTGTTTTTGCAGCCGCCCTACTTTTTAACAGATCGGATTGAACCCATCCTGAGACGCTTTTCGCGGGTGTCAGAAAGCAAGTCACGAAGTTTGTCCGCATCTTCTTCCTGAATGTATTTTTTGAATTCTTCGATTTTTGCTTCAAAATTAGTGATGTGCTCAACTAATTTTTCTTTGTTGGAAATAAAAAGTTCGGTCCAGAGAGGCGCGTTAATCATTGCAATGCGCGTCAAATCTTCAAACGAACCGCCGCCAAATGCTGTGATTTCAGGATCCCGTGCACTTTCTACGAGGGCGCTCGCAATTACGTGGCAAAGCTGGCTTGTAAAACCGATTTTATAGTCGTGCGTGTCGCATGAAGTTTCTGTGATTCGGGTAAAGCCCATTTCGCTTACGAGGGTGCGCATAAGTTCAAGATTTTCAGCCCTGTTTGCAGGAACCGGACACAAAATGTAATTGTGGTTTACAAAAAATTTTGCGTCGCTGTTTGCGTAACCTTCCTTTTCGCCGCCTGCCATCGGGTGTCCGATGATAAAATCAATATCACTGCGGAGAACTTCAGGCAGCCCTTTTTCAAAAATTCCTTTAACGCCTGAAATATCAGTTACGATTGCACCGCTCTTGAACGAATTCTTGTGTTCGCTCAAAAAGTCCAGGGTAGCGTGAGGATAGAGGCAGACAAAAACCACATCGCACTCAGGCAACATGTCGTCTACCTTGTCCGAAGTAAAAACTGCGTCCACTACCCCTTCGCTCATTGCCTGTGTAAGGCAGGCGGTACTTCTGTTGCAGGCAAGAACCTTTCCTGAAGCGCCTGCCTGGCTCAATATATTTTGTCTGATGGCTTTTGCAAAAGAGCCACCCATAATTCCTAAACCAACGATTCCGTAAGTTAAATGCTTTAATTCCATAATTCGTTACTATAACAAAAGATTGCGCTTTTTGCTATAATCCTTTTCATGTTGAATATTACCAAGAAAATCCTCAAATGGATTCCTGCCGTTTTTATTGCCTGCGTAAGTTTTTACCTTTCAAACCAGCCCCATTTAGAAATGATGCCGGGCTTCTGGAACGCTGACAAACTCGTTCATTTTATCTGTTATGCGGGCTTTTGTTTCTGGGTCAGTTTTGCCTGCAACACCAGAAAGTACGGCTCGCTCAAAGGAATAATAATTCCCGTTTTAATAGTAAGTCTCTGGGGCGTTTCGGATGAAATTCACCAGAGTTTTGTCCCAAACAGAAGTGTTTCTGTCTGGGACTGGGCTTTTGATACAGCCGGAGCTGCTTTTGGCGCCGTTGTTTTTGTTTTTATCAGACAAAAGTTTCTGCCGGAAACAAAATAAACTGCACCATTTTTTTTGCCGATCCGTCTGTTATAAGTTGAATCAGACAGTTCTACCTTCAACGGCTGCGTACTTATTAAGCACCTTCATCAAAGCGTCAAACTGTTCCGGTGTAAGTGACTGTTCACCGTCGCAAAGTGCCTTTTCAGGATTATTGTGAACTTCGATAATAAGTCCGTCTGCGCCCACAGCAACCGCTGCCTTTGCAAGTGTCGGAACCATCCAGCGGATACCGCAGCTGTGGCTCGGGTCGATGATTACCGGAAGATGAGTTTCCTTTTTGAGGTAAGGAACAATGCTCAGGTCCAGGCAGTTTCTTGTGTAATTGTCGAATGTACGGATTCCGCGTTCGCAGAGAATTACGTTTTCGTTTCCGCTGGCCATGATGTATTCGGCACTCATCAAAAATTCCTTTACAGTTGCTGAAAGGCCGCGCTTTAACAGTATCGGCTTCTTTAACTTTCCAACTTCTTTGAGAAGGTCAAAGTTCTGCATGTTGCGGGCACCGATTTGAATAATATCTACATCTTCAAAAAGCGGAATCTGCTGAATTGCCATAAGTTCCGTTACAATCGGAAGGCCTGTTTCTTTGCGGGCAATCTTCAATAATTCAAGCCCCTCAGCGCCAAGCCCCTGGAACGAGTACGGAGAAGTACGGGGCTTAAAGGCACCGCCGCGCAGAAATCTTGCACCGCTTGCCTTTACATCCTTTGCAACTTCAATAATCTGCTCTTCTGTTTCTACAGAACATGGACCTGCCATGATTGCAACTGTTTTTCCGTCACCGATCAAAGCGCCCATTGCCTTGTCTTTCGGGCTTACAGGTGAGCGGACTTCGATAATTGAGTTTTCCGGATGGAATGAGCGGCTTGCCTTTTTATATGCGGCCTTTACACGCTGGGCACTTTCTACAATTTCGTTTGCAAGAAAATCTTCCGGAACGAGTTTTGATGTGTCTCCAATCAAACCGAGAATTGTTGATTCTTCACCTTTTGAAAGGTGAATTCCAAATCCCCTGTCTTTAAGACCCTGTACAAGTTCATCAACTTTTGCCTGCGGGGCACCATTTTTTAATACGACTATCATTTTTATCATACCTCCTGTTGTTATGTCGCCTAAGTTTTTCCGGCCAAAAAAAAAGAACTTCCTTTCGGAAGTTCTCATTAAATGTTTCTTGATTATAAAAAACACTATATGGCCATATCAGACCGCCTTCCGACAACAAGAGAAATTTCCATAGTAAGCATAATAAAGGTATGCCTGCAGATAAGAGAAAGTTTCTTTTGTCACGAAAGTTTTACGTGTCATACAATCAGTATAAGTTAACATTTTTTTGCCGTCAAGCCTAAATCTGCTATCTCCTGCCAAAATGTTCGAGATTGATGTATGCGCGCTTAAATTGTGTTACGCGTGCGCATGCTGTTGTATCAATCGGGCTTGTGTCTCCGCGCTTTAAAAAGTGGTAGGCAACTCCGGCAATCATCGCACCGTTGTCTCCGCAGAGTTTTAACGGAGGGAAGATACAGTTTATGTCAGTGCGTTCTGCAAGCATTGCTCTCAGTCTTGAATTTGCGGCAACGCCTCCCCCTGCAACAACTGTTGTAAGGCCGGTGTCTTCTACCGCACGGAAAAGGCGGCTTGTAAGGGTTTTGCAGGCAGTTTCCTGAAAGGCAGCGCAGATGTTTTCGTTTGTTTTTTCATAGCCCTTCTTCAAGAACATATCTGCCTGATGAATTACGGCAGTTTTAAGTCCGCTGAACGATACGTCATATTTACGGCTTTCATCCTTGTCGAGTTTTGGAACCGGAAAGTTAAACGATTTTGGGTCGCCTTTCTGGGCCAGTTTATCGATAATTACGCCTCCGGGATAACCAAGGCCATAATACTTGCTTACCTTGTCAAAAGCTTCTCCAACCGAGTCATCGATTGTAGTTCCCAGAACTTCAAGGTCGTCAAATCCGTTTACTCTGGCGATAATTGAGTGACCACCGCTTACTAAAAGTCCGAGGTACGGGTATTGAATATCGTTTTCAAGATGTGCTGCGTACATATGACCGAGCATGTGGTTGATTGCGATAAAAGGTTTTCCTGTTGTCCAGGCAAGAGTTTTTCCAAAGGTAAGACCTACGAGAAGGCTTCCCATAAGCCCCGGGCGGTTTGTAGCTGCAATTGCGTCCACCTGATCCAGAGTCATGTCTGCTTCTTTAAGTGCCTGACGAACAACAGGCAGAATCCACTCAGCGTGTTTACGGCTTGCAATCTCAGGAACTACTCCCTTGTAGACCTGATGAAAAGGTATTTGAGTCGCTACAACGTTAGAAATAATTTTTTTGCCGTCTTCAACAATTGCACAGGCGGTTTCATCACAACTAGATTCAATTCCCAAAACTTTCATAGACGGGAGTATATCACATTCTGCCTGGAGTGGTAAGCACATAACCGGCTTGTTTTAACTCAGCGTACATTTCGCTTAAAAGTGCCGGTAGAATTTTTACGCTCTTGTCCACATGACCGATTACGATTGCACTTCCGTTTTTATTTGCGGCATCGAGGCTCTTGTAAATCTGGTTTAACATTGCATCGCGTGAAATCTCATTGTCGATGTACGGGCCGGACTTTTCAAAAATTGTCATGTCGCGTTCAAGGGCGGCCTGCGGAGCCTGAGTTGCGGCTGTGGTACGGCTGTCCAGAAAGTAAATTCCCCTTTCCTGACACACATCAAGGACGGTCCCGATTTTTATTACGTTTGCAGTAACTTCCGAGCCTTCGTGGTTATTAAGGCCTTTGACGTAAGGACCGAGTTCATCGAGGTTTTGCTTTACGGTTTGTGCAATTTCGTAGGTGCTCATGTCCACGGTGATTTTACCGGGTCCCGGGTCAAGATTGTGGTTCAGGGACTGCATCGGCTGGTGCAGGATCATTTCCTGGCCGTATTGTTGAATCAGTTTTGCGCAGGCCTTTGTCTCCCGTAAGCCCGGCAGGACAGCGATTGTAATCGGAAAAGGAAGTTCTGCGTACTTGCGGCAGTTTTCTGCGCTCAAGCCTGCGTCATCGATTACGATTACGAGTTTTGCGTTGTTTTTTGCCTTTGGTATGTTGAATTTAGCAGACGGTTTTTCAGGCGTATCAGGCCGTGCAACTGCAACTACGGCCGGTGCAGGTTTTGCAGAAGACTGATTCTGGCTTAAAGAAGATGAATTCGATTTTGAACTTGAATTTGCCGTCGTGGCGGAAGATTTTTTTGGCGCTGCAGCCTGTGCCTGAACTTTATTCTGCTGTTTATTCTGTTTTGGCTTTGAAACCTGTTTTGATTCATTCTGCTTTGGCTGTTGAACCGATGTTACCGCCTGAGATTGTGACTGTTCAGGCTTCTTTTTTGAAGCTGTTGAAAGGACTGAAAAAGCGATAAAAATTGTGCTTACAAGAAAAATCACCGAAAGTAAAAGCCCTACTTTGTGCATATCCAGCTGAATCTTCGGTTTTCTTTTACGCGAAGTTGTTCTTCTGGATGAACGTCCCGCTGAAGTGCGTTTTGTTGAGGAAGATTTTTTTGTTGAATTACGTGAGCTTGTGCTACCGGATTTTCTTACAGCCATAAAAAAACACAGACAGGAAATAATAGGAGGTCACCTGCCTGTGTTTAATAATAATTGTTTTTGGTAAAACTGTGAAGTGTAAGCGAAAGAGACTTACTTACTGCATAAAATTACGCAGTAATAAGTTCTTCCATACGCATGGTTGCCGCTAATTCGCGGATTTTACGAACAGCGCGCATTTCCATTTGTCTTACAGTTTCTGCACTCACTCCGAGTTCCGAGCTCAGCTCCCGCAGGGTAGGCACATGCTGTTCATAAGCAAAGTTAAAGCGGTTACAGATAACCTTTTTCTCGTTTTCAGGGAGCGAGTTAACAATGTCGTGAACCTGTCCAATTTTTTCCTGGCGGAGATATCTTTCTTCCGGATTGTATTTTGTGTCCGGAATCAGGTCTGCGATAGTTGAAGAACCATCGTCAGATGTTTGTATGTCGATGCTTGTAACGGTGTACGAGCATGAAAGAACAGATGCAAGTTCGTCGCGGCTAATGGCAAGGAGATCTGCGAGTTCATCAATTGTTGCTTCGCGGCCATAAGTCTGAACGTAACTGTTCTGTGCGATAGATATTTTGCGAAGAAGTTCTTCTTTACGATGTGGAAGAGCAATCATCGAAGTTTTATTGTAGAGATAACGCAGCATGTACTGCAGAATCCATGTATAAGCGTAAGTAGAAAAACGTGTGCTGAATGAATAATGATATTTAGAAGCAGCAGTCATGAGGCCCATGTTTCCTTCCTGGATAAGATCCATCAGAGAAACCTTTGAAGAAGAACCGATTCTTTTTGCAACACTTACAACAAGTCTGAGATTGCTCTGAACAAGTTTTTCCTGAGCAGGTTTTGAACCGGCTTCAATCTGTTTTGATAATTCTATTTCCTGTTTTGCATCCAAAAGGGGATAGCGCTGAATCTGTTTCAGGTAACTTTCTAACATTTCCATTTTTATATTCTCCTTTTTTCCCACAGAGAATATAAGGCAAGAAGTGTGCCAACTTTTAATTTTAAGGTGATTTAAATTTTAAGATAAGTTTAATTGTATATATTACAATGATTTGTTTTAACTTTTGACATTATAACGCAAAAAATTCATTTGTCAGATTTTTTGCAAAAAAAATTAAATTCGTGCATTTTTTTATACAGTCTTTAAATATCCTGTATAATTTTTTATACAGCGGGCAAAATTGTATACTTTTTTATAACATGCGCCCCTGTTCCATACATTAGAATTGATTTCCCCCTGTCATTTACTCCCCGTTGCCCGCACCGGGGAATTTCGCTAAAATAAATTCAACAATAACCAAATGGAGAATTTTATGTATATTACATGTCTTGATATGGAAGGCGTTATCGTTCCAGAAATCTGGATTGCATTCAGCGAAGAAAGCGGCATTCCTGAACTTAAAAGAACTACCCGCGATGAACCGGATTACGACAAACTCATGAAGTGGCGTATCGGCATTTTGCGCGAACACGGACTTACCTTAAAAGATATCCAGAACACAATTGCAAAGATTGATCCGCTTCCGGGCGCAAAAGAATTTATGGACGCATTACGCGCAGAATGTCAGACAATTATTTTGAGCGACACTTTTGAAGAATTTGCGGCCCCTCTTATGAAAAAGCTCGGCATGCCTACAATTTTCTGTAATTCACTCGAAGTGGACAAGGATGGCTTTATCGTAAGCCACAAAATGCGCTGTGCAAATTCAAAACTCACAACTGTAAAAGCCTTGCAGTCAATAGGCTACGAAACCATCGCAAGCGGCGACAGCTACAACGACCTTGGAATGATTCAGGCAAGTAAGGCGGGATTTTTGTTCCGTTCGACAGACAAAATCAAGGCCGACTACCCTGACATTCCTGCCTTTGAGACCTACGACGAACTGCTCTCTGCAATCCGCGCACAGTTAAAGAAATAAATCAGAAAGCAAACAGTCTTTCTAATTCTTCTTCCGTAAGCTCCCGGTAAGCGCCGGGGGCTAATTTTTTGTCCAGGGAAAGGCATGCAAAAGAAACACGTTTAAGGGCGGTAACTTCGTTGCCGAGGGCTGCAAAAAGGCGCTTAACTTCGTGATACTTTCCTTCATAGACAGTAAGTTCGCAATCATAGCCTTCTTCATTTGTGCTCCATGAAAGTTCTGCGCTTTCGCTTAAAAAGCCTTCCTCATTCTGTTCGCGGGGAACCTGGATTCCTTCCCTGAGCTTTTGTGCATATTCAGTTTTTTGTTTTTCGTCAGTTGAATCACGGAGTTTTACCGCGTATGTTTTTGGAACGTGATTTTTTGGGCTGATGAGGCGGTGTGTAAGTTCGCCGTCGCTTGTAATGAGCAGGAGTCCGGTCGTGTCAGCGTCCAGACGTCCCATCGTGTGGAGTTTTTTGCCTGAGTGGGTCTGTCTTAATTCAAAATCGATAAAATCATAGACAGTTTCCCGCTCGCCTTCCCTTGTTGAACAAACACAGCCGCCGGCCTTATTCATCATAAGGTATAATTCACCCTGCACATCAACAGACTCGCCGTCATAGCAGAGAGTATCCTTTTCGAGGTCCACATGTACAGCGCTGTCGTAAACGATTTTTCCGTTAAGAGTTACAAGGCCCGAACGCAGAAGTTTCTTTACGTCCTTTCGAGTTCCAAAGCCCTGGTGAGAGAGAATTTTATCAAGTCTTTCAGTCATCAGCGTTTTTCAATCGGAATGTATTCGCGTTCTGCAAGAATATTTTTATAGGCAGGACGATAGATTCGGCCGCCTGCAACGATTTCTTCTACGCGGTGAGCACTCCAGCCTGCGATACGGCTTACGGCAAACAAAGGTGTAAAAAGTTCGCGCGGAATGTTGAGCATGGAATATATAAAGCCTGAATACAAGTCTACGTTTGCGCAGATTCGCTTTCCGTCTCCGTGTTTTTCGTACAAAACTTCAGGTCCGATACGTTCGATGATTTTATAAAGGTTGTATTCGTCTTCAAGTCCCTTTTCGCGGGCAAGTTTTGCAGCCTTATCACGCAGAATTGAAGCACGCGGGTCGTTGATTGTGTAAACTGCGTGGCCGAGACCGTAAATCAAACCTGTGCGGTTGTAAGCTTCTTTATTAACGATTTTGCGCAGGTACTCACGGATTTCTGTTTCTGAAGTCCAGTCTTTTACGTTTTCCTTGATGTCGTCCATCATTTCCATAACCTGAATATTGGCTCCACCGTGGCGGCGTCCCTTGAGGGAACCTACAGCAGCACCAATTGCAGAATATGTATCTGTATCGGCAGAAGTAACTACGTGAACAGTAAGTGAAGAGTTGTTACCGCCGCCGTGTTCAGCGTGGAGAACGAGTGCAAGGTCGAGAAGTTTTGCTTCATCATCAGTAAAAGCCTTGTTGTTGCGGATTAGGCGCAAAAAGTTTTCTGCAGTTGATAGTTCAGGAAGAGGATTATGAATATACATTGACTTGTAGTCGTAGTAGCGGCGTTTTGCCTGATATCCGTATGCGGCAAGTGTAGAAAAGCGTGAAATCAATTGAATGCACTGGCGCAGAACATTGCTCAAAGAGCGGTCTTCAGGGTCATCATCGTATGAGTAAGATGCAAGGACACCGCGTGCAAGTTTATTCATGATGTCGGCAGAAGGAGCCTTCATAATCATGTCTTCGGTAAAGTTTGGAGGCAGATTACGGAGCGAGCCCAGCAATTCATTGAATTCATCAAGTTCATCCTGGGTCGGAAGCTTTCCAAAAAGCAGAAGGTAGGCGCACTGCTCGTAGCCAAACTGATTGTGTTTTTCTGCATCTGCAATCAGGTCTGCAACGTCATATCCGCGGTACAAAAGTTTTCCTGGAATTGCAATTTTTTTATCGTTTTCTACCTTGTAACCTACAACATCACCAACGCTTGTAAGTCCGACAAGAACACCGGTTCCATTTGCGTTACGAAGTCCGCGTTTTACATCGTACTTTGTGTACAGTTCATTTGATATAGGGTCATTTGCCTGTGCGATTTTTGCGAGTTTAGATACTATCTTTTTTTCGTTGATTTTTTTAGTGTTTCTGATTGGATCCTCAAAATCGCTATATGACATGGGCTGTACCTCGTATGCATCGGTTTTGCATAAATATGCAACAACACGATTTAATTTTAATAATTATACAATTTTATATATTCTAATGCAACTACCTGCATATCCGAAGAACACGTCTTTATATAAGACCTTGAGCACCTTAATACTTGTTTTGATAGTCTCAAAGTGGTACTATATCTGAATATGAAAACAGAACTTATTAAGGATATTCTTACATCCGCTCCGGACGGCCGTACAGTAACCGTATGCGGCTGGGTGCGCACAGTGCGCGATTCAAAAAACCTTGTATTTATTCAGGTAAATGACGGTTCATGCTTTGCATCAATTCAATTGACTTTTGACCGCTCAAATCCGGCCAAACCGGAAAATTCAAATAATATCGAAGACGCCCTCAAAAATCTTTCTACAGGAGCATCTTTAAAGGCAACAGGTAAACTCATCGAGTCACCTGCAAGCGGACAAAGCGTAGAAGTAAATCTCGAAACTCTTGTCGTTCTTGGAAAGTGTCCTTCAGACTACCCTATCCAGAAAAAAGCCGCTTCAATGGAATTCCTGCGCGAAAACGCACATCTTCGTGCACGCACAAACACCTTTGGCGCAGTTTTCCGAATGAGAAGCCAGATGGCTTTTGCCCTTCACTCATTCTTCCAGGAAAGAGGATTTTACTACATCAACACTCCGGAAATCACATGTTCGGACTGTGAAGGTGCCGGAGAAATGTTCCAGATTACAACACTTTCCCTCGACAAACTTGCCGAAATCGCTGTTGAAAAAGGCGCAAACGGCATGAAAAAAGAAGACGCACACAAGCTCGTAAATTACAGCAAAGACTTCTTTGGAAAGCAGGCTTCTCTTACAGTTTCAGGCCAGCTTGAAGCAGAAACCCTTGCAACAGCACTCGGACGCGTTTACACCTTTGGTCCTACATTCCGTGCCGAAAACTCAAACACAACACGCCACCTTGCAGAATTCTGGATGTGTGAACCTGAAATGGCCTTCTTTGATCTTGAAGATGACATGGACATCCAGGAAGAATTTATCAAATACCTTCTCAACTGGGCACTTACAAAATGTTCTGCCGACATGGAATTCTTTAACAAGAGAATCCAGCCGGGCGTAATCGACACATTGCGCCACGTTGTAGAAACACCATTCAAGCGCGTTTCCTACACAGAAGCCGTTGCCGAACTTGAAAAGCACGCTGACGAATTTGAATTCAAACCATACTGGGGATGCGACCTTGCAACAGAGCACGAACGATATCTTACAGAAAAAATCTATAAATGCCCTGTAATGGTTTACAACTATCCTAAGGAAATCAAAGCCTTCTACATGAAGCTCAACGACGACGGAAAAACCGTAAAAGCCGTAGACGTTCTTGTACCGGGCCTTGGAGAAATCATCGGCGGTTCTGAACGCGAAGAAGATTACGACAAACTTCTTAACCGCATCAAAGAACTCGGCCTCAAACCGGAAGACTACAGCTGGTATCTCGACCTCCGCAAGTTCGGTACAGTTCCGCACTCTGGATTCGGTCTCGGTTTTGAACGCCTTCTTCTTTATGTAACAGGAATGCAGAACATCCGTGATGTAATTCCTTATCCGCGCGCTCCAAAATTAGCCGACTTCTAATACGGACGAATCAAGGAAATTGAAAAAGCGGCGGGCACTGACAAACATAACCGTTTCTCAAGGATTATTCCTTACGATAAAGTTCTTTTTGCAGAACGGTTTGTTTTCTTATGCAAGTGCCTGCTCTTTTGACTTTTTATTTTCTTTTATCCCGATTTTAATGATGATTGTTTCTGTCCTGGTACGAATTCTTCACGCCTCGCCGGAAACAATTCAGTCAATCTTTAATGTGGTACCTGCCCTGGGTGAATATTTTGACCCGGAGTTACTTACTTCTGCGGTTTCAACGGTCAATAAATTCAATCCGGTCGAATTTTTGCTTATTATCTTTATCATCTGGATGGCCCGCCGCTTCTTTGCTTCGGTTTTTGCAAGCATGATTGCAATCTTTCAGGGAAAGCATCACCGTAAACCGATGGTAAATCAGATTTTAGCCATTGTTTTTGAATTAATCGTAATTTTTACAGTAATTATGATTATTTTTTCTTTTACAACGCTCAAAACAATCATCAACCAGCCGATTTTTCATGACGTTCCGCAGTTTGCTTTTATTCAGGATGGATTTTTGTCAGGCCGATGGGTTCAATACCTTCCTAACATTTTGATTTTTGCAACAGTTACCCTGCTATACTGGGGTTCTGCCGGAACAAAACCTTCGATGATTCTTTGCGCCGCAACAAGTTTTGGCTGTACAGTAAGTTTCTGGGTTTTCCGCTTTGTAATGCACCTTTTTTTGAATGTCGGAAAGTACAATTTGATTTACGGCTTTTTGAGCCACGCAATCATTCTGTTCATGGACATTTACTTTTTCTTTATGTTCTATCTGTTTTTTGCACAGATGATTTTTGTTTACCAGTTCTTTGACGAACTGTTGCTTGGTGAACTTTATCTTCTGCCAAAACAGGACGACTGCACCTGGTGGTCATCATTAAGACGCGCTCTTTTTATCAGACCGGACTACCTGATTGCAAATGACACAAACATAATTCATCTGGATGCGGGGCAGTCCGTTTTTGAACCGGGCGACACTGATCTTAATGCTTATTATATCGTTCACGGACAGGTTGCCGTAAAAAACGACAACGGCACGGACAATATATTCAGCCGAGGAGACTTCTTTGGCGAATTGAACTGTATTCTGGGTTCAAAAAGAACAGGTTCTGCCTACGCTGTGGACAACGCACAGATTGTAAGGATTGACGGAGACACATTCCGCTCCCTTGCACAGAAAAACCCGGTTGTTACAAGTAAGGTTATGAGTCAGATAAGTTCATACTTTACCATGTATCTCGAACACGACGAATTATTATAGTCTTTTATTTTCTAACTGATATTCATTTATTCAATTTTTTAATATACTACACAGGTAAGGAATTTATATGAATCGCTCAAAAATTGTAGTTTTAGACTTTGGTTCCCAGTACGCTCACTTAATTGCAAAAAGATTCCGTATGCTGGGCTATTATTCAGAAATTGCCCTTCCAAGCGCAGACCTTTCTGTCTTTGAAGGCGCAAAAGGAATTATTTTTTCCGGCGGACCATCAAGTGTTTACGATGAAAAGGTTCCGGAATTCAACGAAAAGATTTTAACACTCCCGCTTCCAATTCTCGGACTCTGCTACGGACACCAGCTCATGTCCAAGTCATACGGCGGCAATGTCGGTAAGGCAGACGTCGGTGAATTCGGTTTTGCACAGCTCAACCTTTCTGACGCAGGCAAACAGAGCCCTCTTTTTAAGGATGTATCTCCTGTAACACAGGTATGGATGAGCCACCAGGACGCAGTTTTGTCACTCGCAGACGGTTTTGAAGTAATCGGTTCAACAAAAGACTGCCAGTTTGCAGCATTGCAGAACCTTGATAAAAAAAGATTTTCTCTCCAGTGCCACTGCGAAGTAAAGGATACTCCGGAAGGAAACAAGATATTCAAAAACTTTGCCGACATCTGCGGAATGGAAATCAACTGGGATGAAGACACAGTTTTGAACCATATTATGGATTCAATCAAAACAGACGCAAAAGACAAGAACGTGCTTTTGTTCCTGAGCGGCGGAGTGGACTCAACAGTAGCCTTCGCCCTGTTGAATAAGGCTCTGGGTCAGGACAGAGTTCTCGGTCTCCATATCGACAACGGCTTTATGCGCAAAAACGAAAGCAAAAACGTTGCAGACGCTTACAAAAAGTTTGGATTCAATAATTTTATCGTAGAAGACGCAAGCCAGAGCTTTCTTGACGCAATAAAGGGACTTACGGACCCGCAGAAAAAGCGCATGGCAGTAGGCGAAAACTTTATCACAGTGCGCGACAGAGTTGTTGCAGCACAAAAACTTGACGAAGACAAATGGATGCTCGCCCAGGGAACATTGTATCCGGACATCATTGAATCGGGCGGAACCAAAAATTCAAATACAATCAAAACTCATCACAACCGCGTTGAAGGAATCCAGAAACTCATCGCACAGGGAATGATTATTGAACCATTAAAAGACCTGTACAAGGATGAAGTTCGTGCAATCGGTAAAAAACTCGGCCTTGATGATGAACTTGTAATGCGCCACCCGTTCCCGGGACCAGGACTTTCGATTAACGTTTTGTGCTCTGACGGAAAGCTTTCTGACGCAGACAAAAAAGAAATCGACGACGCAAACAAAGAGCTTAATTCAATTGAACTCCATCACTTCTGCGAACACTGTACTGCCAGTCTCGAAAGATTTGTTCTTCCTGTAAAATCAGTAGGAGTTCAGGGAGACTTCAGGACATACAGATTCCCGGCAGTATTGAGATTCCAGAAGGAAGAAGGCGGATTCTATCACTTTCCGAAGCACTGGAAAAAGGTTGAAGACACATCGAGCGACCTTACAAACGCCGCAAAACTTATCAACCGCTGCGTTCTCTGTCTCTGGCAGAACCCGAACGTAAAAGACAGCGACATGAAGCTTCAGGAAGGTTACTGCGACAAACGCCGCCTCGACCAGCTCCGCGAAGTTGACAACATCGTTTTGACTCATCTTCATAAAACAGGCTGGTACGACAAAATTTTCCAGCACCTTACAATCGATATTCCATACGCTTCAAGTGCAGAGCGCGCAAGTTTTGTTCTCCGCCCTGTATGCTCGGAAGACGTAATGACAGCCCGCTTTGCACAGCTTGACCGTGAACTTTTGCTCAATATCGTAAAAGAAATTTCAGAGCTCGGCTTTGTTGACGCAATCTACTACGACTGTACAAACAAACCGCCTGCAACATTCGGCTGGGAGTAATTATTAGTCTGCACTATTCTGCAAAAGTTCTGTGAGCATCGGTATCAGCTGCTTTTTGCGGCTTACGACGCCTTTTAATTCAAATGCATTTTCTTCAAAGCGCGGAAAGTTGAGGCTCTGCAAAAACTTTTCTTCTCCCCAAATTATCATAATCGAAGAAAGAGAAGAAATGTCTGTTACGAGCAGTGCAGAAAAGAGAGCGCCCCTTCCCCTGCACTCGCTCTGGAGAGTCTGGGTCAGTTTTTCGTACTGTTTCATTAATTCGTCAGTGCCGTCCACTTCTATCTGACTTACGGTAAATGACTTTCCGCCTTCGCGGTATTCTTTCATGTCCTGGTTTACAATTTCTTCTGCGCTTCGGCCTGAGATTCTGCTGCCTGCGCGGATAATTTCTTCACCAAGGGCCTGGTAATCAATTTTTGTAAGTGAAGAAAGATAATCTGCAATCTGGATATCAACTTCTGTCGTTGTGGCGGATTTTAATATCAAAGTGTCGCTCAAAATTCCACAGAGAAGGAGTTTTGCAGTTTTCTGAGGAAGTTCAACTTTTTGTTCAATAAACAGCTTTGTGATTATTGTCGAAGTTGAACCCAGAGGAACATTGATAAAAGAAATCGGATATTTTGTAGAAGGAGCTCCGATTCTATGATGGTCCACAATGTCAGTAATTCTGTAGTTTTCAATTCCGTCGACTGCCTGCGATAGCTCATTGTGGTCTACGAGGGCAACCTGTATTTTTGGTTCATGGTGCAGATCAAGTTCGCTCAGGATGCCGGTTACGCGGTTTTCTGAGTCTACAACAGGAAGTACGCGGCTGACTGATTTTTTAATCAGGGGTGCCACTTTTTGAATTGAATCATCAGCGTGAACGGGCTTAACCGAGTGGTCGCACATTACGCGTACCGGAGTTGAATATAAAATGAGCATTGATGTAGAAGCCGTATCATACGAACTTACAATTATGCTGGTTCCGCTCTTTTTTGCCTGTTCAATTATTTCATCCGAAGGAACCCTGTCCGCACTCAAAACAAGGGCGCTGATTCCTTTTTCCACGCACAACTTTTGAATATCGCTTCTGTCTCCGGTAACAACAACAACCTTTCCGTCACTGTGTTCTTCCAGAGTTTTTTTGAATGAATCAAAACTTGTGGCTCCCGAAATTATCGTGTATTTATGAAGTTCCTCACCTTCAAAGCCGCGGTTCAAAACTTTTGCGTTTAAAGTCTTCTGCATCAGACTGATATCCGTAAAAACGCTTATGTGATGAGCCGGATTCAATACTTCAAAAATATTTTTGGAAAAGGAATTGTAATTCAATATGGCTTTGTACACGCCGTTTTCATCGACTACGGGCATTGCCTTACGGCCGCTTTCCCTCATCAAAGCCGCTGCTTCCCAGAACGAAGTCATCTGGTTTATGCAGTCAACTTTTTCGTTCATGTACCAGCGCACCTTTGGATTAAGGTCGGGGATAAACTCAGGCGGTGTTACGCCAAACTTTTTGTAAATATAGTCTGTCTGAGGATTTAACTTTCCGGCGCGGCAGGCCCTGTAAGAATCATTTGTGGTTTTGCTCTTTAAATATGCAAAGGCTGTTGCGCTGACAACTGAGTCTGTATCGGGATTTTTATGACCAAAAACATAAATTGAATTATTCATATCGCTTCCACAAACTCAGTATCAGACTGTAGAACTAAATCTTTCCGGCGCTCTTTTTGCGTACAGGTTCGCTTGTAACATTTACGCCGAGCTTTTTAAAGATTTTCTGGTCAACTTCGCTGAGCATAACTGTTGTATGAACCTGACATCCATTCAATTTTGGAAGCTGTTCGAGGGCGAGCTTGCAGTTTGGATCTTTTGGACTGAGCATTGCAAGGGCGACAAGAACTTCGTCTGTATGAAGACGCGGGTTATTGCCCTTAAGATAATTAACCTTCATATTCTGGATAGGTTCAATCATATCTTTTGGAATAAGCTTAACTTTGTGGTCGATTCCTGCAAGGTGTTTTGTCGCATTCAAAATAAGGGCCGCACAGGTTCCAAGAAGGCTTGAAGTTTCGCTTGTGATGATTGTGCCGTCTTCGAGTTCGATGGCGGCCGCAGGAACTCCACTTTTGGCTCCGCGCATTGTTGCGGCAACTGTTACCTTTCGGTCTTCGGCAGTGATTTTTGCCTGCTTCATCAAAAGTGCAATTTTATTAACTTCGTTTTCGCTGGCCTTATCGTCAATCAGATCATCAAGAGCGCTGAAATAACGGCGGATGATTTCCTGCTTACTTGCTTCGCAGCAGGCTTCGTCGTCAAAAATACAATAACCTGCCATGTTAACGCCCATGTCTGTCGGGCTCTTGTACGGGTTTTCTCCGTAGATGCCTTCAAAAATTGCATTCAATACAGGGAAAATTTCGATATCGCGGTTGTAGTTAACTGTTGTTTTTCCGTAAGCTTCCAGGTGGAACGGGTCAATCATGTTAACGTCATTCAAATCGGCTGTTGCGGCTTCGTATGCAAGGTTAACAGGGTGCTTGAGCGGAAGGTTCCAGATCGGGAAGGTTTCAAATTTTGCGTAGCCGGCCTTGATTCCTTTTTTGTTGTCCTGATAAAGCTGGCTCAGACAAACAGCCATCTTTCCTGAACCAGGTCCAGGTGCAGTTACAACAACGAGAGGACGTGTTGTTTCTACGTAATCGTTTTTACCATACCCTTCATCACTGTCAATCAGGGCAACGTTGTTAGGATAACCTTCGATTGTGTAGTGATAATAGCAGTTGATATTCATGCGCTTGAGTTTTGCGCGGAATGTTTTAGCGCTTTCCTGGCCCTTAAAGTGCGTAATTACAACTGAGCCGACCATAAGCCCGCGGTTCTGGAATTCATCACGGAGGCGCAATACGTCCTTGTCGTAAGTAATTCCGAGGTCACCGCGAACCTTGTTTTTTTCGATGTCTACAGCGCTGATTACGATAACAATTTCTGCGTAATCAGCAAGCTGCATAAGCATTTTTAATTTTGAATCAGGTTCAAATCCAGGCAGGACGCGGCTTGCGTGATAGTCATCAAATAGTTTGCCGCCAAATTCCAGGTAAAGTTTATTACCAAACTTTGAAATTCTTTCTTTAATGTGTTCCGACTGTATCTTCAGATACTTTTCATTGTCAAATCCGTTTCTCATAACGGAATTAAATTATAGTGGAATTCAAAAGAAATTTAAACTGGAATTTACTTACAAAGAACAGATTTTAGGATTTTTAACCCTTCGTCAATTTCCTTGTAAGAAATATTAAGCGGCGGAACCATACGCAGTGTATTTGCGCCGGCTGTCGAAGTCAAAAGCCCCGCATCCAAAAGTTCTTTTTCGATTTCAAGCGCAGAATTCGGCTGAACGATATCCACACCGATCATCAGACCTTTTCCGCGGATTTCGCCGGCAACAGGGCTGTTCCATGAGGCAATTTCTTTTCTAATGTATTCACCCTTTTCCTTTACACTGTCGAGGAATCCAGGTTTCTGAAGTTCATGAAGAACAACAAGTCCTGCGGCGCAGGCAAGAGGGTTTCCTGCAAAAGTTGACTGATGATCACCGGCCTTAAATACGCCTTCTGCCTTGCCGCGGAATAGAATTCCGCCCATTGGAACGCCGCCTGCAACTCCCTTGGCAAAACTTACTACTTCAGGTTCAAAACCAAGTTCATCGCTTGCAAGGAGGGCGCCTGTTCTACCAAATCCGGTCTGAACTTCGTCTGCCATTACAATTGCACCGGCATCGCGAGCGGCCTTTGCGGCAGCCTTTGCCCATTCAGGATCAATCAGGTTTACCCCGCCTTCGCCCTGTACGCATTCAATTAAAAGTGCGGCAGTTGTATCGTCAAAGGCAGTTTTGATTGCTTCCCAGTCGTTCGGCTTGATAGTCTTAAAACCTTCAACATATGGAGCAAAGTAGTCCGGATGAAATTTGTCCTGGCCGGTTGCGGTCAGAGTTGCCATCGTTCTTCCGTGGAAGGAACTTTCCAGGGTATAAATTACGTGACGTTTTGATCCGCCGTTCAAAAAACCGTATTTGCGTGCAAGTTTGATTGCCGCTTCGTTACCTTCGCCGCCTGAGTTTCCAAAGTAAACTCCGCTGAAGCCTGTAGCCTTTAAAAGTTCATCTGCAAATTGAACTCCAACATCGCTTACAAAATAATTACAGATGTGAATCTGTTTTTTTGCCTGCTTTGAAACTGCTTTTACGAGAGGCTTAAAATTGTGCCCGAGACAGTTAACGGCAATTCCTGCGAGAAAGTCTATGTATTTTTTGCCGTTGATGTCCCAGCAGGTTGAATCCTTTCCTTTTACAAATGTAACATCGAACGAACCATAATTATTTACAACTTTTTTTGAACCCATAAAAATACTCCAGATTAATAAATCATTGTGCCGATACCGCGGTCACTGAACATTTCTATCAAAAGTGAATGTGGAACGCGGCCGTCGATAATGTGTGTTCGTGGAACACCGCCGTTACGGGCCATCATACAGCATTCAATTTTTGGAATCATACCGCCTGAGATTGTACCGTCGTCAAAATACTTTTGAACATCTTCAATATGAATTCTCTGAATCAAAGATTTTGGATCATTTACATCACGCAGAACGCCCGGCACATTTGTAAGCTGAACAAATTTTTCGGCCTTGAGCGCGATTGCAATTTTTGCAGCCGCTGTGTCCGCATTGATGTTGTAGCGGCTGTTGTCTCCCTGTTCGCCCAGGGCAACTGTGCTTACAACAGGAATAAATCCTTCGTTAAGAAGTGATTCAATAATATGAGGATTAACTTCTGTAACTTCGCCTACATACCCCAGGTCAACACCGTCTTTGTCGATTTTCTTTGCGCGTAAAAGTCCGCTGTCTACGCCGCTCAATCCGACAGCCTTTCCGCCTTCCTGAAGGAGTATGCCGCAGATATCTTTATTCAGCTTGCCGGTCAAAACCATCTGAACAATTTCCATGGTTTCGGCATCTGTATAGCGCAGTCCATTGATGAATTTTGATTCTTTTCCGACTCTTTCGAGCATGTGGTTGATTTCAGGGCCGCCGCCGTGAACGAGAACTACCTTGATACCGATTGTGCTGAGAAGAACAATGTCCTTCATTACGGCAGATTTGAGTTCTTCATTGAGCATTGCGTTTCCGCCGTATTTTACTACAACGGTTTTACCAACCCAGTGTCTGAAATATGGAAGGGCCTGAACAAGTACATCTGACCAGCGGCCGTTATCAAGTCTTGGATTTTCTACAAAAGTTGTTTCTTCTGACATTATGTTCTGTAATCTCCATTAATTTTTACGTAATCGTAAGTTAAGTCGCAGCCCCAGGCAGTTCCTGTTGCAGAACCGTCCTCAAGTTCAACCAGTATTTCTACAGCTTCTTCTGTAAGGATTTTTTTAGCCTTGTCTTCGTCAAAATTGAGCGGAACACCGTGGTCAAAAACTTTGATTACAGACTGTTCTCCGCCGTTGATTTTTCCGTTTTCAAAATAACGCTTTGCACCCTTACGGCTCATGAATGAAACCGATGTTTTTTCCGGTGTAAAGAAATATCCTGAGTAGCCCATTGCATCGAGTATGCGGCCCCAGTTTGCGTCAGCTCCAAAAAAGGCTGCCTTTACAAGGTTTGAACAGATTACGGCTTTTGCAAGTCCGCGGGCGTTTTCTACAGTGTCGGCACCTGTGATGTTGCATGTTACGAGGCGGCTCGCACCTTCTCCGTCGGCAGCAATTTTCTGTGCCATCTGTGTATTCAATTCGTTGAGCGCGGCAACAAAGTCGTCAAAGTCCTTGCCTTCCGAAGTAATTTCATTGTTGCCTGCCATTCCGTTTGCAAGAAGAATAAGTGAGTCGTTGGTTGAAGTATCGCCGTCAACTGAAACGCAGTTGTAAGTTCCTGCAGCAGAGATACGGAGAGCCTTTTCAAGCATTTCGCTCGAAATTGCGCAGTCTGTTGTGATAAAGCCGAGCATTGTTCCGAGGTTGATGTGAATCATTCCGCTTCCCTTTGCCATTGTTCCCATGCGTACTGTTTTGCCGCCGATTTGTGTCTCGAGTGCAACTTCCTTGTACTGTGTGTCGGTTGTCATAATTGCGACGCGGGCTTCTTTGTGACCTTCCTTTGAAAGTCCGTCAGCAAGGGCGTCCATTCCGTTGAGGATTTTTGAAACATCGAGCTGCTGGCCGATTACGCCGGTAGAAAGGACAAGTACGTCGTCAGAAGCGATATTCAATTTTGCGGCAACGGCAATGGCTTCTTTTTCTGCGTTTTTGTAGCCTTCGGCGCCGGTGCAGGCGTTTGCGTTTCCTGAATTTGCGATTACGGCCTGTGCCTTACCGTTTGCGATATGATCTTTTGTGAGTTTGACACATTCAGCCTTTACGCGGTTTTGTGTAAATACACCTGCTGCATTACAGAGTTTTTCGCTGTAAATCAGTGCTGTGTCGTTTGTTTTTCTGCTGGATTTGATTTTGTTAAGAATGCCGTTGGCTGTAAAGCCCTTGGCTGCAGTAACACCGCCGTCAATAAATGAATATGCCATACCGTCCCCTTATTAAGGAAATTTGTAAAAGCCGTGCAATAAAATTGTATTTTTATGCACGACTTTTACATAAATATGCATTCAGTATATGCTAATGCGGTTTATTATGCAAGAGATTAGAATGTTGCCAGAGTCTTTTCGATTCTTGCGATTGAGCGCTCTTCACCGAGTACCCAGATTGAACCGATGAGCGGTGGAGAAACGCGGCTGCCTGTTACAGCCATACGGATTGGCATCATAAAGTCACCAAGTTTGATTCCGAGTTTTTCGGCGCAAGCCTTGGCCATTTCTTCTGCTTCGTCGTGAGTTTTTCCAAAGATGTTCTTTACAAAAGATTTTGCTTCTTCAAGAACTTCTTTTGTTTTAGCTTCATCAAGTCTTTTTGGAACAATTTCTTCTTTTGGCGGAACTGCCGGTTCTGTAAACATAAAGTGAACCATTTCTGCAGCTTCTGTCAAAAACTTCAATCGTTCCTGAATCAAAGGCATGAGGCCGAGCAGGGTCTTTTTAACGTCTGCGCTGCTCATGTTCATTGATTTGTCTACGCAGTAAGGTTCTCCGTCCTCGCCGAGTGCAACGCCCGAATACTCGGGGCCAACTTTTGGAGCCGGCTGCGGGTTTTCCGGGTTGATTTCGAGGGTAGCATCGCCTGTTCCTGTGATAAATGGAAGGGTCCATTTGTACAGTTCTTCTGCGCTGAGCTGGCGGATGTAGTTTCCGTTGTAGAATTCAAGTTTTTTATAATCGAATACGGCCGGTGCCTTATTCAGGTGTTCGAGTTTAAAGTTCTTTGCAAGTTCTTCGAGTGTGTAGAATTCCTTGCCTTCTTCGTATGAACAGCCGAGAAGAGCCACATAGTTTACAATTGCCTGCGGGAGATATCCGCGTGCACGGAATTCATTTACAGAAGTTGAACCATGACGTTTAGAAAGTTTTTTACCGTCTGAACCGTTTACCATCGGAAGGTGACAGAATTCAGGGTGTTCCCAGCCGAAGGAGCGGTACATCTGAACATGCAGCGGTGTAGAAGGGATCCATTCCTGGGCGCGCATAACATGAGAAATCTTCATCATGTGGTCGTCAACGATGTTTGCAAGGTGATATGTCGGGAATCCGTCGCTCTTGAGCAAAACAGGGTCCGGAGAAATGTCTTCGTTTTTCCATGTAATGTCGCCAAGGATGTGGTCGTGGAATTTTGTTTCGCCTTCCATCGGTACTTTAAGACGGATTACATAAGGTTTTCCGGCGTCGAGATTTGCCTTAACTTCTTCCGGAGTCAAATGACGGCAGTTTCTGTCATAGCCTGGAGCCATTTTGTTTTCTGTCTGAATTTTGCGGATGCGTTCAAGGCGTTCTGCGTCACAGAAACAGTAATATGCTTCGCCGTTTTCGATGAGTTTTTGAGCATATTTTTTGTAAAGCTCAAAACGTTCGCTCTGAACATAAGGTCCGTATTCGCCGCCTTTATCACCGCCTTCGTCCCAGTCGATACCGAGCCATGCCATTGTGTCATAAAGGTTTTTTACGTATTTTTCGTCATAACGTGTGCGGTCTGTGTCTTCAAGACGAAGAATAAATTTTCCGCCCTTTGAACGTGCGTACAAATAATTAAAAAGAGCAGTACGAACACCACCGATATGCTGCATACCGGTTGGACTAGGAGCGTAACGAACGCGTACTTCTTTTTCTTCTGTTGCCATAATAAAAGCCTCTGTATAATCGTTTATTTTGTCCTATTAACAATACGGACTTTTTAGGTTATTATATTAAAAATTTGCAGATTGTGGAATACAATAGGCATCAGGAGCCTCTTTTATATGGATAAAAAAGCAGACTACAAAATCTTTGGAAAAAAAGTCTTCTTTCTCTACCCTTCTTTCACCTTCCAAAGCGAGGTCATTGACCGTCTCAGAACACTTGAATACGAAGTTTACATCTTAAACGATTATAAAATCGTAAAAAACATTCTCTTAAAAAATCCGGATTCACTTTTATACATCAATATCGACAACAACTTTAACGCAAACACCTGGATTAATTTCATCCAGTCAATCGAAGACAGTTCAGAACGATACGGTAACTGCAAAATCGGTATCTTTGCCGAAAAAACACCAACAGATACTGTAAAACGCTTTGACAGGGAAATTCTCCACGAAGCCGAAAATATTTCTTTAACCGGCGACTGGGATGAAAACTTCCGCGCAGTTGTAAAGCTTCTGGACATGCACGAAGCAAAGGGAATGCGCCAGTACGTCCGCACAACCTGTAAAAATGACAGCACTGCAGAAGTATTCTGGCTTGAAAAGAATAAAATGTTTAAGTTCAAGCTGATTGATATCAGTTCAACCGGGCTTGCGGTAAAAATACCTGAAAAAATGGCAGGCCAGCTGCATCCGGGACAGCTCTTAAAAAATATCAGCGTGATGCTCAGGGGAAACGCACTCAAAATCAATGCAAGTATCTTTGCAATCAAGGCCGGACGTCCATTCTGCACCGGCGTATTTATGATTCAAAACGATACGGCCAAAAGCGCGATCGAAACAATCAGAATCTATATTTCAGAAAACCTGTACCGCCTTGTTGAAGACTCGATTTTCGGCATGCAGATTGACCGCACCGATTACAGTCTCGACAAGGTTGTAACAAAATAATACGTCGAGTCAAGGCACGCATACGCTTAAAGCCTTGACTTCGCCGTTTTTAGGGTTTGTAATAAACCCTAAATTAATCGCCTGTAACTGTAACCCAGAAAATCTTAGTTCCGTCGCCTACATATTTTTTATAGGCGTCTATAACATCTTTTGCACTTACATCCTGCACCTGTTTTGAACGCTTGAGATAAGTGCCGTAGAAATTTGAGTACTCCAGGGATGTTACGATGTTTGCAGCAACTCCCGCCGCATTCTGTCCGGAATCAAAAAGTGTCGTAATGTATTTGTTTTTATACTGATCAAGTTTTGCTTCCACGCCTTTTTTATCCGGGAACATTGCGATTGACTCGCTGATAAGACGCCTTATGTTTTCTTTATCGCTGATTTTGTATGCGCTGATTACACCTGCCATATTCCGGCCGCTGAGCACGCCGGAACCTATTGAATACACTGCCCCGCCCTCTTCACGCACGTGGCTGAAGAAAATATCATCCAGGTACATCAGGCTGATTGCAAATGCAACATAATCTTTATCATAGCGGTTTGGACAGTAAAAAAGCCCTGCCGAATATGCACTTGCACC
>JAEEGF011600500.1_pt1 | contig 25791 bp, 16 predicted proteins | sample 9134171 | NCBI WGS metagenome assembly JAEEGF01 (sample SAMN16246542, study PRJNA631951) | gut metagenome | biome: gut microbiome; feature: rumen; material: AP-attached | host: Bos | place: Iran: Karaj | collected 2018-10 | reverse complement strand
AACCTTTGTTGGTGAGGTTTCGCAGCGGGTTGAAGTCGAAGTTGGCTCTTACCTCGTTCTTGTCGATTCCGAGCGAATCAACGTATGCGAGGAAATTCTTCAAGGTTTCCATGGTCTTGAGGCAGCAACCGATGAATGTAACCGGAGTCTTGTCCAGCTTGATGTCGGCGAGCAGAGCCTCGAAATCGGCCTTGGTCTGAACCTTTGTATTGTCGATGTAGAAACCGAGCGATTCTATTCCCTTTGTCAGCAACATCTTTGCGGTTGCGTTGGCTTTCTTGTAGTCGCCGTCGCAGCAGCAGATGCCGTGGTGTATGAACCAGTTGTTGTTATTCTTGGTTCCACGGACAAATGGGAACTCACCGGGCTTCGAGTCCAAATATTTTATGTCATTTAGGTTGTCGGCGCGGTAATATGGACGGACATTGAATCCTTCCTGAGTTTTCCATACGAGCTTCTTCTCGTAGTCGGCGCCTTTTAAGTCCTTGATTATTACATCCTCCCATTCTTGGGTCGGCACGGGAGGAAATTCTTGAAACAATTTTTCTTCCATCTGTACAGAATTTATTTTGAGGTTGCAAAGTTAATACCTTTTTTTATATAGGGAAAGGTTTAAAAAACAAAAAAGCGGGTTGTTTGACAATCCGCTTTTATGATAATTTAGTACTTGTTTATTCCTTCACAATCCTATCCCTTGCAATTACATTGTCACCATTGACTATGCGATACATGTAGACGCCTTGTCGAAGCGATGAAATGTTTATGCTTGTGCTGTTACCCTTGATTTCTTCGGAAAGAACAAGTCGACCAGTAACATCGTGGAACTCAATCGTTGTTCTTCCTTCTGGAAGCGAGTTGAGCAGAATGTTCAACTCCTCGTCAGCTGGATTTGGATAAACATAGATTGCAAGCTGCTCGGCATCTGATTCTGCAACAGCAGTTGTACTCTTACTATTCATCGGTGCATCTATGTCGAAGTCAAGGTCTAATTCCTCGTCACGGCAGATACCGTAGAAGAAGCAGAGCACCGAATTTGCATACGCCGACGATACGCCAGTGTTGCACTCCACAACTCTTTGAAGTTCTGCAATCTCATCTTCGGTAAGCTGTGCAAAGTTACGCCGCGAAGAGTAAACAGATTCACGCAATGACTGATATTTGCAGAAATTGTCGTACTCGGCAAGTTCGTCTGTGGTAAGTGCAAAACGCTGTGGTATCGATGCCAGTTCCTGACGGGCAAGTGCATATTCGCCAACTTCGAAGTAACTATTTACTAACGAATATTTTGCTGTCTGGGTATTTATTCGGTTGTACCATCCGTTTAATGCTTCACGGTCAAAAACCAGAGTATCCTGCAATATAGCATCAATGTTGCGGTTTGCAATTTCTGCCATTGCACGGTGAATCGTGATTAGCGTATCCTGCTTAAGTCTTGCCAGCGCCACTATGTCGGCATCTTCTTCATCAAAGTTCTCGAGCAGGAATCCGTAGCCAGCTGCATCGTATTCCGCTAGGCGCGAATCGTACTCCTGCTGTAGCGACTCATATAGGGAAATGTCATCGCTGGCTGGTGAGGACTTAGGATTTATGGGCGGATTTATTGGCGGCAATATCGGTACAATGCATATTGTAGGTTCACATTCGTTGGCTGTAATGTTGTCAACTTTACTAATATACCCATACGTGGAAGCTGGATAATAGGAATTTGATGACAAGGCTGATCCACTATGATAATAAACAATCGGATTTTCCGTATAAATATTATAGCATTCTGATGGCATATTCATAGTAAATTTATTGCCAGCACTTTGATTATATGCTCCTTGCAATATCGAAATTGCACTTGTGGCATATATGTCCGTAAAAAAAGAATTGGAGAATTCGTTGCACAATATTTGAAGAGAAGGATTGTTGCTTGAATAAATGCCATCAGCAAGTTTTTCAAAATTATTTCTGTATATTGTATTGTAATCATTTCCTGAATTTTGAACAAAAACTCCAAATGTCACATAATTTCCAACATTATTGCAATCCCTATAAAAATCATTCCCTTCTATTGTATAACCAGTACTATTACTAGAAAAAATTCCATATGCAGTTTGTGTTTGTCCAGAAATTGTTAAGTCAAAGTCAGACACTATAACCTTATAGTTGTTGACACCTAACGAAAAAACAGGATACTGACATTTTTCGAAATCTGCCTTGAAAACACTAAATGGATAGTTCGTTCCTGTATTTTCAGCATATATACCTTTTGTAAAGCCACTGAAAGTATTCCTGCTCTCTCCCATGCATGAACACGGCATATTGATGGTATAGTCGCCATAAGAACACGACGGCTTAATGTTTACACCTGCTCCAGCAAGATGTATAGCGTTGCCTCTTGTAGGCGAACCTGTACGTGCATCGCTGAAATGGCAACCTCGTATTGCGACACCATTTACTCCGCTCATCTTTATCATGTCAGTATAGGTTACGTTAGACGACGAAAATAGGTTGTTGTCGTCTATTATGAAGTTGCAGTTCTTGAGATAGCTGACATTGTTACACTCTTCATTGCTGGCAGTATGATTAATGTACGGGTAAAATTCCACCTGCCTTCCATTGTTGCGGAATGTTGAATTTGTGCATTTCACAATGCCTCCTGTCGTACCATAGCTTGTGCCATTCCAAGTAACAATGCCCCAAGATGAGTTCTCAATTACAGAATTGTTCTTAACCTCTAAAGTCCCCTGATTGTTTGCCAGTTGACGTTGGTATGTATTACCAACTACATAAATGGCATTCCATGTTCTTCCTGTACAGTAGTTTGATATTGTTCCACCATCAACTATGAGCTTGCCTCCAGGATTAATGACGATTTTTGTATCAGGCATACACTTAACCTGTGATGTTATTGTTACTGTATGTCCTGAATTTATTGTAAACGTTCCCGATATATTTGTAGGTGTAGATATTGTTCTGTCCGCTGTACTGCTGAAATTGCTTTCGCATGAAAATCCATTTATATCATATATAATTTCTTTATCTAAGAATATATGATACCCTGGTCTATACAAGAGAACCGTAATGGGTATTCCTGGCAAATAATTGCTTGTAATAGGACGAACTGTTATACTTGTTGATGTTTCAGAAATTACTTCAAAGCAACATTCCGGAGCATACCACGAAGTAACAACACCAGGAGGCAATGGCATATTCAACGAATAAGTATATTCCTGACAGGCATTATTTACCATACTTGGACCATTTATCTGATAACCATAATAACATGCAGTGGCAACCGCGTAATAGGCATCAATTAAGCCGTAACCAGTCTTTGGACACCAAGTGCCATTTGGACGACCTGTTGTTGTCTGATAATTGTAACCACCAACTTTTTGTGCAGTTTGTTCTATTATTTTTTTTACCTGTGCAGAAGTCAAATATGGATTCACAGAAAGCATAAGAGCCGCCACTCCCGAAACATGTGGTGCTGCTGCTGACGTTCCATTAAAATATAATGTGGTGTCATTATTAATTGTCGTTGTTGGAATAAAAACACCTGGGGCAACAACATCAAGTTCATCGCCATAACAACTTCCCCACCAACTTTCTCCATCACAGGAAGTGAACGATTTACGTTTACCATTAGGAGCTATTGCTCCTACAGAAATAACACTACTTAATGTTGCTGGATATCTTACATCATTGTTGTCATTAAATATATGCTTTCTATTTCCCGATGAAAAAACAAAAACACAACCTTTTCCATCACGACCATTTGCCGCACCAGAAATTATCACACTAGTTAATGAAGGATTAGGACTACCCCCTCCCCATGAACAATTTATAACATCCGCCCCATTATCTACTGCATAATTTATTGAATTTATACAATTCACATCATAAGAAAAACTCCGACCTTCATGCATTCTAATAGGTATGATTGTTGAATTATATGCAATCCCTTTTACTCCTATATTGTTATTCTTGGCTGCAATTATTCCAGCACAACATGTTCCATGATAGTCTCCATTGGATGGACCTCCATATGTACTACCCAATGCATCATATCCAGTTGTGATATTCCCGACCAAATCAATATGATCTAACTGCACACCATTATCAACAACTGCAACCTTTACTCCAGTTCCCGTGGATATTGTCCATGCATCTTCCACATTTATGTCGACTCCAGAAATATTGCAATGTTGACCAGTATTTTTTAAGTTCCATTGCTGACCATAACATGGGTTTTGCAAGATACCTTTTCGATAAAAACTTGGTACAGCATATTCCACATTACTAGAATTCAAAAGCATACTGGCATATTCAAATGCATCGTAATTAGGTATTGTAACAACATATTCACGGTTGTTGTATATGTTACAATTATAGTATTGGGTGTATAAAACTGGCAACGACTTTAATAAGTTTTCTATTTCCACGCCATCTTTTAATTGAACGAATATATCATTGCCCGCCCATTGAATTGTAGAATCAACAGGATATATTAGTTCTTCACTCGAACACAAAATAAAATCGTCAGATAAAATATTTGATAAACTACCAACCGAATTTGGATTTACAGAAGTTTTTAATCTTACTATCATATCACTCACATATTCGCTTTGGATGCCTTTGTCTATAAAAAAATTAGTAATACGTGTTCTCTCTGCAGAATTTATATTATCCTTGAATTGGACATATATATTACCTGTCTTTATAAAAACTAACGAATCTTCGTCTAATTTGCATTTAAATGCGAATCTTGATGCTTGAGCAAATATACTACTGCATAGAAGTAATATATTAAATAAAAGAAGAAATATTTTTTTCATTATCTAATTTTTTTAAATTTATAATCACTATCAGGCATATCTCCAGGCTGAGACATTCCTCCTAAAAAAGACATACTCAGTCTGCTATTACTTAAACTAAATGTAAATGGTGAATACAGAAAATAATCATTTTCATCAATATAATAATACATTTTCATCGTGTCCTCAGCAAAATCAAATCCGCAATATGTTCTATTATCAAAAATAGATTTTTGCGATGTTGTATTAATAATTTGAATGGAATCTTCCTCAAAGATAAGTTTTAATACTCCATCCCTATTATACCTATAATTCGTACATTTCCATTCTCCTAAAATATTTTTTTTGACAATCTCAACCCCATCATTTTTTGTTGTGTATTTTTTTTCACATCCGCTAAATGCTATCACACCTATCATCCCGATAAGTAGTGATAATAAAATTTTTATTTTCATTTTTATTAATTTTTTTGTTTTAGGGATTGTTACCTGTTTTAATTTCGCACATTGCATAATCCCATCAACTGCAAAGTACAAAACGCTGTACAAAAACTTCTTTCTGGTATTAAGTTAATAATAAGCCTAATTCCCCCATATCATCACTAATTGACGACAAAATTACCAATTCTATCGTCAACAGGGCAAAAGTAATGCATTTTTCACAATCCACAAATAAATATGATATTTTTTTTGAGAAATTTTTCATGGGTCACTAGTGATGCAATAAATATACGCATAGAAAACTAGAATATTGCAGTTAGCAGGCGAAATATGACTATGTTGTTATTATTTTGAATTGGCGGATAAAATATCCTTATACTCTAGCCTTCGGGAGTACAAATCCTGAAGGACAGTTATTTGTTTTTGATTTATATATGCATAAAAAAATCGGACAGCCGAAACTGCCCGATTTTATTGGAAATAAGTTTGTTAAATTTAGTACAAAATTGATACTGTACCAGTGTAAGCCCTGTCTTTTTCAAGGTTTTCGAGGTTTACAATGTACATGTAAACACCTGATGGCACATAATGTCCACGATAGCGTCCGTCCCATGGCTCGTCAGTACCACGTCCTTCGTACAGCAACTGTCCCCAACGGTTGTAAACATAAATGTATGCTTCGGGGAACATTCCTATATTCTCGATTACCCATGTGTCGTTTACACCGTCCTCGTTTGGCGTAAATACATTAGGAATCTTTATACATTCACCCACATGATCATACATTGAAAGTGCATTCATAGTTATGCGGCAATCGTTTGCATCGGTAATAGTTATGCTGTATGTTCCCTGAACGAGGTCTGTCATCATATTGGTTTCGTTTGCCGAATTTGCCCACGAGTATGTGTACGGAGCTTCACCACCAGTAACCTCCAATTCGATGCTTCCGTCGCGTCCGCCAGTACATGAAGGAGGTATAATTAACGGTGTTACCTTTATCTGTTCCGGCTCGGCTATGCTTGTAGTTACAGATACTGTACATCCATATACATCGGTGACAACTACCGAATATATTCCTGCACTAAGTCCATCAAATATAGGACCACCTGTCATGGTCAAGTTGCCATAATGTATAGAATATTCTATTGGCGATGTTCCACCGCTGGCAGTTGCACTGATTTTTCCGCCTCTGCCGCCATAGCATTGGATGTCTGTAGTTTCGGCACTTACCAATAATCGTTCTGGCCATGTTATTGTATAGGTGCTTACGTTGGTACAACCATTACCATCAGAGATGGTTAGCGAGTAGCTTCCTGCTCCTAGTTCATTTATGCTGGAGTTGTGCGTTCCGTTGCTCCATGAATAGCTATATGGTTCTGTTCCTCCACTGACACTAACTGCGACCGTACCAGCACGTTCTCCGAAACATTTTGGATTGCCTGAAGTTGAATTAATAGTTATCGGACGAGGTTCGGTAACATCGTATGTTGCTGTACCTTCGCAACCCCATGCATCGGTAATAGTTACAGAATATGTGCCTGCACCAACATTGAAGTTAGTCTGGTAGGTTGCTCCGTTGCTCCAGATGCAACTCTGGAATGGCATTGCAGCACTTTCTGATGTTACGACAAGAACACCAGTGTTATTTCCGTTACATGATATTGGATTCTGCTCTTCTATTACAGCAGGTATTATGCCGATATTCCTTATTGTTGCATTCTGTGCAAGCGTACAATTGTTTCCATCGGTTACTGTTACAGAATAATCTCCACTTGTAAGGTTGGAAATTGCATCCGCATCTGAACCATTTGTCCATCTGTACTGATATGGAGTCTGACCGCCGTCAACACTAACCGATACGTTACCAAGCGATATTCCGCACTGTACATCCGCATGTGTCATGTTAATTCGCATTGCATCTGGTTGCGATATTGTAGTTGAAGCCGTAGATGTACATCCGGTCGAATTATCGGTTACAGTTACATTATAGGTATTCGGTTCGAGAGATGTTATGTTGGCCGAAGTCTGGTTGTTTGACCATACATACGAATACGAGCCAGAGCCACCAGTTACACTAGTCGTAATTATACCATTTCCAAAGCCATAACATGTCACATCTGCAGGTGTAATTGTTATGGTAGGATTTGGATTTACAGTTAAGTTTAGTGTTACAATACTATCACATCCGTTTACAGTCAGCAAGTCCTGCACATAAGTACCTTGATCACTTTCGTTGAAACCGTTTTCTGTATAAGTCTCACCTTCACATATACTAGCATTGATTACCGGGTGATATGTTGGATTTACTGTTATTATGCGTGTTGTCGGTTGTGCATTAGTACCGGTAAGGGCAATTCGGATGATATTTTCACCTGGTGTTGTCCATTCTACCTCTATTGTTTCTGTTCCTTGTCCCGAAATTATGTTTCCACCCTGAACAGTCCAATTGTAATAACTTCCAGGAACTACAGTCGAGTAGGTTACTATGTCGCCTTGGCATACTGGGCTTGGTCCGTCAATTGGAATATCGCAGTAGTCAATGTTTATTGTACCGCTAACCGATGTTTCATTGCAAGCTACATTTTGTCCTGTCGTTGTTATAGTGTAGTCAATTCTACCTACTCCGCTAGCATTTCCACTGATAATTATCTGGTTTCCTTCTTCGGAATAATCGATTCCGTAAGCCGGGAATCCGGTTACCGATACACCAGTAGCACCACCTCCGTACTCGAAAGTGAGTTCGGTAATATCGTATAGGAAGCACGCGTCAAGTGGATTTACCGAGGATGGTGTAATCGTAGGTGGTGTTGCAAATGTTATTGTAACATCGTCCGAAACAACAGTAGATGGACAATGAACATTTTCGAAGCGCCATGTCAATGTAGCATCGTATGGATATGTTGTTCCATTATATGTTATTGTTGCAATAGGAGAACTTGCATCAGTAATACTTACGTTTGCTGGCAAGTTAGTCCAGCCACCTATCCATTCTGAACTTGGCCACGAAGCATCAAGGGTATATTCGTTTGCACATACATTGTCATCGTCACCGGCTAATATCTCTGTAATATCATTGTACAATTCAAGATTATACATCTGGTTAAGTTGTGCCGAACATCCATTAGGTACCGAAATCGACGTTATGGTGAGTAGCATGGTTTCGGTTATTGTGTGTGATGCTTGATATGGTGTCGTAACAGTATAGTTTTCTGAATTTTCTCCAGCCGAGATTGTGTATGTGACAGTCGCTCCTGAAGGATACGAGTTTATCATGAAATTCGAAGAACTTCCTGAGCAGACAGGCGTAATGCCAGTTACTTCAACCGTAGGAGACGGATTGATTGTGACATTGGCTTCTGCCGATTCTATTCCGCAGTCGTTAACGACATACGCAGTATATATTCCTGAGTTTATTGGACTTACATTTGTAAGTTCCAATGTATGGGTATTCGAATTTCCTATTTCTACTCCATTGTGCCTCCACTGATATGCTGGGTTGCAAAGGTGATCTTCGTCAACATCTATACTTAGAGTTACAGTTTCTCCTTCACATGCAACAACATCGTTAATACTAAAAGATTCAATTTCTGGCTTTACTATTACCGTATCAAGTAGTACCTTTATTATACCACAGCAAGATGTCGAAAGTTCTGCTCGAACGATTGCCTGCTGTATTTGACCTGTAGTGTTGTTGAATGCAACATTAACACATCGTCCTGTTGTTACACTAGTTATTTCTGCTACTGTAGATGTGATGTCCCAATTTATGACTATTGATGGATCGAGTGCCACATCTGTTATACAATATTCGTGAACACTTGCGCAACAAACAACATCATCGCCTTCCATTGTGACCTGAGGAAGAGATGGTGCTGCCTGAATCATGGTAATGAAATTGGTATAGTTGCCAGAAGCTCCTGCAGGAGTTTTTAATCCAGTTGTAGAGTACGAAACAACGGTTCCACTAGCGCCGCTAGTTGGGGTCGCTCCTGCTCCGAATGATGTATACGAAATGCCACTCATTGCTATTCCAATACCAGTACAACTTGCCATTGGGTGCTCATCGGAACCTGCAATAATTTCAGTTTGATTTTCAAGGTTAAAGCTGTAGCCTGTTGATACCGATGATTGCAATCCTGCGTTGGTAACATTAGCGATCTTGAAAGCTACACCAGTTGCACCTTGTCCACCTTGACCGCCACGACCTCCTGCGCCGCCGTTGCCGCCTCTACCTCCAGTGCCTCCATAGGCAGTACCACCGCAAGTATAACTGCAGCGAGAACCACCGACTCCTGCTCCACCTTGACCACCGGCACCGCCATTTCCGCCAGAGCCTCCAGCACCGCCTTGTCCTCCTGTTCCAGTAAATATGTTACAATCAATTATGCCTTCTGTATTTAAAGGTGTATTATATAGGTATAACCCGAATGTAGAGCCGCCGCCATAACCGCCGTAGCCGCCATAGCCGCCGCCACCGCCACCACCGCCGTAGCCGCCAGCGCCACCACTTGAAGTGGTTTCACTAAATGAAAGGAATTGCGAACAAGCTGCAGTTCCGCCAGTGCCACCAGCACCGCCACCGCCGCCACCGTAGCCACTGCCTCCTTGTCCAGATATGTTCGGTTTAAAGTATTCGTCGTAGTCGCTATTAACGATTTGCCTTGTCGTACCAGTTGCGCCTGCTATACCTGCAGAACCAGCACTACCAACTCCACCAGTTCCACCATCTTCACTTTCGCAGCTTCCTACGTCACTTGTGGTATAGTTGGTTCCCGTTGAACCTTTGCTACCACCCTTGCCATTAGTACTATTGTAATTTGAAGCGTTGCCACCTGTAGAGCCTCCAGCTTGTGCACCACTACCACCCCGCTGATCTCCTGTACCGCCTGGAGTCATGCCGTTTCCTGCTGCACCAGCCGCACCTTGAATTCCATGCTTGCCTGTTCCACCTGTTCCTGGCTTCAACTGGCATCTTACAATTTCGTAATCATTACAATTTTTCAAGTGTACCGCATAGTTCGATATTCCATAGTTGGTTGCGGTTACTACTTGTTCGTCAGTTGGAACCAAGTCGGCAGGAGAAAACCTATACACAAGACCATTGGCAGGCTTGCATGTCTCGTTGAATGTACAACCTACTGCCGATGCCACCTGTGTTGGATTTGACCAGTCAGATGAAACATTGATATATTTTGATGAACCTGTCTGTCCGTCACGAACACCGACACGAGGCGTCAATGTGGTTTCGGTACACGGATTAATATTTCCGTAGCAGATTTCAATCACATTTGTGTTTTCGTAGAGTTTTATTTGGAAACTTTCTGAATATGTCGATGTACGACAGCTTGTTGAATATGGAACTATGTTGAACCATTCTATTGTAAGTACTCCACCACTATAATTTGAATATATATTTCCGCTATATGGTGGATAAAGGTCATGAAGCAAAGCTAACACAGAACTTGTGCTAGGAGCAGAAAGTGTTCCAGATGGTGCATCACCAAAGGTTATAAATCCGTTGGAGCAAACATACAATGTAGTGCCACTGAAATAGGTTGTTCCGCACAAAGTGAAGTCGAATGGAAGAGTTATTGGCAATGATGCGTCATCGCCAAACGAACCTATTACGTTTGATGTGTTGTGCGGAATATTGGAATATGCCCTTGTTGCCGTCTCGAAGTTCCATCCACTGCAACTGTAGAGATACGAAACTTGACTACCGCCCGGCAAATCGTTTCGCGCATCTTGGGTTTCAATGGTCAAGTCCTGCAGACGGAATCCACTTACAGCATCACCCTTCACAGCAACAACTGCCGGAGAATTGGCACTACCGAGCGCGTATGTATTTGTACGACGAATAGTCGTCGCTCCTGCTCTTGATGTCTTCTTGTTGAAGTTGTCGAAATAACCACCTTCAATCGTCACATTACTTACAAGATCTAACGGATAGTCGATTTCGTATGTGCCTTCCGCCATTCTTATTATTGCACCTGAACATTCCGACATTCTAAGTGCAGAAATAATATTTGTAGGGTCGGAAGGCGTCATTCCACTGCCATCACCATTTACATCAACATATACCACGTTACACTCGTTCATCGAGTTTACATCAATTACCTCCACTACAACATCAGTTTCGCCTGTACATCCCAGAGGAGTGCTAACTGTTACTTGGTATGTTGTTGTTGCAGACGGAGCCACACTTATTTCAGGAGCATGTTCTCCACTTGACCATGAATAAGAACAGTTGTCGCAATTAGAAACTACAGTTGACAGAGTAACATTGGTACCACCGCAAAGCCTTACATATCCAGGCTGAATTGCCACTGTTGGACTAGGATGAGCCGTTATGCTTGCGCTAGAAATATCAGAGCAAGTGTTTGTTACTGAAGAATTTGTCTGTGGATTATTTACTGTTGTCGTGTTCGATACCGTCACATAGTATCTTGTTGAAGATGTTGGGTTGTCCGTTGCATTTTGAGTGTTCGCTCCAGTAGACCAAGCATAAGCTGTTGCGTTGGTTGCCGATACCGAAAGTTGTATTTGGTCTCCAGAACAAATTTCAGATGGAGTTGCGCTTAGCAATGTAATGCTTGGCTTTGGCGTTACAATCACGTATGTGTAAAACGAATTGGTTCTGCTTGCTGTCGAAATTTGCAGTTCGTACCAGCCCGTCATGGCAGTAGTTGCATTTGGCCTTGATACAGCAGTTCCTGTTCCGATTTGAGTTCCGGTAGCAGTTTGGTTTGAACCGTTGAAGTACCAACTATAAGATGTTGCATTATTTACATTCGAGCACGAAAGCGTTATAGTTGCACCTTCACATACGGGAGAATTGGAAGTTACATTTGCTATAATATTGCAGTCGGTAGTTGCCTGACCATTTAGCCAGCTTTGGTGCTGCGAGTTAAAAAGAATTGTTCCAGCCTGCTTTGAATAGTTTGTAATCAAGAAAATGTACCACTGACCCGACTGAGCATTAGGTATGTAGCACCATTCTGTATCTTCTGTGGTATAGCTACAGTCGATGATATTTCCATCAGGATAACCACCCATGTCGCCCGAGTGGTTTCCGTTGCTTGGACGGTGGCTTCCGTTGCTTGTGCTTGTATTAAGTCCACCTGTACATCTTGTTCTCACAAGTTCCTCGGCACTAGCGGCTGTGAAAGGTCCCCAGCAAACAAAATCTATGTCGTAGCCGTTGCTATGTTCCATGTATATGAGCAAGTCGCCAGGATTATCGATTCGCATATAGAACCATGCTGGCGAAGGTGTTGTATAACAGCAGGCAATGTTCTCACCACCACTACTGAAGTCGGTTGCCTGAGTACTACTTGTTCCGGCAGGGAACGAGTAAGAACCCTCGTCGGTACAGAATGCAAGTGCCTCGTTGCAGAAGTCAGCACTAACACCACCACTTCGCAGTTGCTTAAACTGGTTTTCAGTATAAAACTGCACATCAACTCCAGATGCTTTCAGAAATGCGTATTCTTCACGTTCATCTGCAGTCATTTCGTCAAGCGGTTTTGCCCTAAGCAATTCCAACCGCTGATAGTCTATTTTCGACTGAGAAAATAGCCATGGCGACAACAAAACGAGTGTCAAGCAGGTTATAACTTTTTCCATTGTGCGTATTTCTTTATAAAAAATCTTCATAATCTTCATAATTATTACATAAAAACAACTGCATAAATAGTTGGTTTTCCTTATGTTACAAACGCAACATCTGAAAAATGCCACTATATATAACGAGCGCAATTTAAAACTTTTTTAAGAAATAGGCAAGTTTTTTTTGCTTATTTTCTAATAGTCATAACGATTAACAGAAAAACGGGTTGCCTGATCGCTTTAGATTTTTATTTTTTTAAAGCAAATCCAGTTTTACTTTTGATTAGTTTTTTATGATTGCATGTAGCATATTTTGCATTTTTGCATAACAATTATTGGATAGCGAATAACAAGTCCAAGCAAATGCGTTTTGCAAAACACTATAATTCAGCATATTGTATCAGAACACAAAAAATGGAAAAAATATTGATTTAAAAAATTGCATTGACAAAAAAAGTAGTATCTTTGCAGTCCAAAATTTTTGGAAGATTTAAAGTAAAAATAAATTAAAAAAGTAAGATATGGCACATCATCAGTCAGCTAAAAAGAAGATTAGACAGATTGAAGCAAGAAGATTACACAACAAGTTTTATGCTCGTACTACCCGTAATGCAGTTCGCGCATTGAGAGCTATGTCGGTTAAGTCCGAAGCAGAAACAATGTTACCAAAGGTTGCAAAAATGTTGGACAAGTTGGCAAAGACCAATGTCATCCACGCTAACAAGGCTGCAAACCTTAAGTCTTCTTTGGCAAAGCACGTTAATCAGTTATCATAATTGATTTGACGGAATTTTAAAATTGCTGTTTCGCTTTTGGGTGGAGCAGTTTTTTTGTTTGTACTAGCATGAACAATCGAAAGAGTATAAAGAACTGGGCAGAAGATGAGCGTCCGCGAGAAAAACTGATCAACCTCGGACCAAAGTCGCTGACTCAGGCTGAATTATTAGCAATCCTCATAAGTTCGGGCAACAAGCGGAAAAGTGCGCTCGACATAGCTCGCGAAATTCTTGCCGACTGCGACAACAAGATTGACAATCTTTGCAAACTGTCATACAGCGACCTGCTGAAATATGAGGCTATAGGTGAAGCAAAAGCGGTAACTATCGCAGCGGCAGTGGAACTTGGTCGCCGCCGCGAGAATATTGTGTCAGAGCAAATTCAAAACAGCCAAGACATCTTTACGACCATTGCGCCAAAAGTGATTGATGAAAGTCGTGAACTGGCATACGCCATATATCTTAACAACTCAAACAGGATTATTAAAGTAGCAAATGTCGGGGTTGGTGGAATCGACAAAACTTTGGTCGACGCTAGGATTGTAATCGGTGAAGCCTTGCGCTTGAATGCAGTCGCATTAGCTCTTGTCCACAATCATCCATCGGGAAATATGTCGCCAAGCAAGGAGGACGATTTTCTGACGCGCACAATGTCCGATGCATGTTCGCTGATGAACATAAGGTTTGTCGACCATGTGATAATCAGTAGCAACGGCAAGGATTACTATAGCTACCACGACAAAGGAAGAATCTAAGGTATTTACGATTTTCGAATTACGATTGACGATTGTTGATTCGTTGAACTTTTACACTGAACGCATCGATGCAATACATTGCCATCGGCTTAAATCATTGCACATAAACGGCGCAAATCATTGCGCCACTACAATTTGATATTTGAATATTGTACAATCGCGACATGACGCGATTCTTCATGCACAAATCGTTGATTTATTAAATCATTGAATTCTTGAATTTTTGAATCTTCAAATCCTCAACCTTTAGCTCAACGAAGTTAAATCTTCAAACACATCAGGCATTGAAACCTTGAAACACAGAAACATAGAAACTTGAAACTGCGTAGCCATTAAACGCCGCAGGCATTGAACGGCGAAGCCCTATATATTGTATCCGAAATTACTTAGGTTTCTGTCGTTATTGCGCCAATCCTTTTCGACCTTGACGAAAGTTTCAAGAAAAACCTTTTTGCCGAAGAATTTTTCTATATCAAGGCGAGCCTGCGTGCCGACCTTTTTGATTGCAGCGCCCTTGTTGCCAATGATAATGCCCTTTTGCGACTGGCGTTCAACGATTATCACAGATTTTATGCGTATTAGGTCGGGACTTTCCTTGAATTCCTCGATGGCAACTTCGCACGAATATGGTATCTCCTTCTGGTAGTTGAGCAGGATTTTTTCGCGGATGATTTCAGATACAATAAAGCGTTCGGTCTTGTCGGTGAGCTGATCTTTTGGAAACCATGCTGGACCTTCGGGCAAAAGCGAAACAATTTCATTGAATACCGTGTCGAGGTTTGTGCCGTTGAGTGCCGAAATTTCAAAAATTTTGGCGTTTGGCAGGCGACTTTCCCAGAAAAGACGCAAGTTTTCAATCTCTTCGGCGCTTGCTAGGTCGATCTTGTTTATTAAGCAAAGTACCGGAATTTTCACTTTGCTAAGACGCTCAATGTATTCGGCGTTCTTCTCAGCCGATTCAACCACATCGGTAACATAGAGAAAAACATCGGCGTCATCGAAAGAAAGCGAAACAAAGTCCATCATCTTTTCCTGCAGCTTGTAGTTTGGCTTGATGATTCCGGGCGTATCGCTGTAAACAATCTGGAAATCTTCTCCGTTGACTATGCCGAGAATGCGGTGCCGCGTAGTCTGCGACTTCGATGTGATTATTGATATTCTTTCGCCTACCAAGGCGTTCATGAGCGTTGACTTTCCGACATTCGGATTGCCAATAATGTTTACAAATCCTGACCTATGCATAGATGTAATTTTGGGACAAAGGTAAGAAATTCAATGATTTGATGATTCAAAAATTTGAAAATTTGAAAATTTAGCTGAGCAAAGCTAAAGGTTGAAAAATTGATAATTGTACATTGTTAAATCTCTGGTGCAAACAACCATTTTTTTGCATTTTAGCGAGCAAACTTTTCTACAATTTCAAGAAGCTGACTGCGATTTATAGGCTTTGAAATAAAGTCGTTGAAAAGCAAATATTCGTTTCGTTCCATATTGTTTATGGCCGAAGATGCGACAATATTGGTTTCCGGGTTTATCTTTTTTATTTGCCTTGAAGTTTCAACACCATTTATTTCAGGCATCTTCAAGTCCATGATTATAAGATTGTAATTATTTATAGTGGCCATTTCTATTGCCTTATGTCCATTTGATGCATAATCGACAGAATATCCTTCACGTTCCAATATTGCATTGAGCAACTTGAAATTAATGGGTTCATCATCGACCACTAAAATCGTGCCTTTTTTCATTAGGTCAGTGTTTGTACACCGCAAAATTATAGTTTTTTCAGGATTGTGAAAAATAAAAGTTGAATTTTGTAGCATGTGCATTGTCGGAAAAGTTGTATTTTTGTTAGTCCGTTATTGCACTGTTATGAATGAACTTTCGCGCAAGATAATCTCGAAACTGCCCTACGGCGATGATTTTCGGTTCGTTGACGAAATTACTTTTGTCAATGATTATCGGATTGTCGGGAACTATACATTTAGGGCTGATGCGCCGTATTATGCTTCTCATTATCCGCATTTTGCAGTCACTCCGGGAGTTTTGCTTCTGGAATGCATGGGACAAATCGGACTTGTTGCGCATCTTGTATATCTTGAAAAAATATACGAACGCGAGAATGTTGCGTTGATTCCGTCGTTGTCGAATGTGCATGCATCGTTTTACTTACCTGTCGGACAAGGCGAAAAGGTTACTGTTGATGCAACTAAGGTATATTACCGAGCAGGAGTATTGAAGTCGGATATTTTATTGCAAAATGCAAAAGGCGAGGAATGCGCTCGTGCTATTGCCCACCTAAAATTTGTCGAAAAATGAAAAATCGGGTGGCAATTACGGGCATGGGTGTTGTAAGTCCTATCGGGTCAAGCATTGCTGATTTCGCAAAATCATTGCGAAATGGCGATTCGGGAATTTTGTATTCGCAGGAACTAGAGGAGAAAAATTTTGTATGTAGAGTTGCTGGTATTCCCCAACAAATTCGGCATAATGATTTGATAAATAGATTTTTGCCAGAATATGGCGACAAATCTATAAGGTATGCACTATCGGCTGCCATTGATGCTTGGCAGGATGCAGGATTTGTAGTTCCTGACATGTTGTCAAATGCTAGCGATGATAGGTTGGCGGTTGTTGTTGGAAGCACCTGCGCTGGTTACGATTATTTTGCACGGATGAAGTCGCTGATTGATGAAGGTCGTACCAAAAAGTTGGGCAGTTGGTTTGTTGTAAACACTATGCATAGTGGGCCGGCGGCGTTCATTTCGAGTCTTCTTTCGGCATCGTGCAGAGCAGAAAGTCTATCATCGGCATGTGCATCTGGCTCCGAAGCCATCGCAAGGGCTTACGACATGGTTTCCAATGGTGTTGCGGATGTTGTCGTGAGTGGCGGTTGTGACCCAGATTCGCCGTATGTGTGGGCTGGCTTCGATGCCATGCGCCTACTTTGTCGTAATGGAAACGACAATCCGCAGTCGGCTAGCCGCCCTCTGAGCGAAAATGCAAGCGGTTTTGTGCCATCTGCAGGTGCGGGAATCCTCGTCGTTGAAAATATGGAGCATGCGCAATCGCGCGGAGCAAAGATTTATGCCGAGATTGTTGGTGCTTGCGTGAATTCAGGCGGACAACGCAATGGCGGCAGCATGACATCGCCGAACTCGCAAAAAGCGGTCGAATGCATCCAGAATGCCGTAAAAATGACAGAAATAAGCCCAACAGAAATTTCGTATATAAACGGACATCTTACTGGTACAATGGCCGATCCATTGGAAGTGGAGAACTGGTGTCGTGCTCTTAACCTGAAAAAGGATTTCCCATACATAAATTCCACTAAATCGCTTATCGGTCATGCACTTGGAGCAGCTGGAGCAATAGAAACTATTGCTACGGTATTGCAAATGCATCAAGGATTTGTACATGTTTCCAAAAATTGTATGCCACTTCATGCTGAGATTGCAAATATTTACGATTCTGCAAAAATTCCGCAACAAACTATTGAAAATCTCAGAATTGAATATGCAGCAAAGGCAAGTTTCGGTTTCGGTGATGTAAATGCTTGTTTGGTTTTGAAAAAATATAGATAGTGATGAAGAAAACAGCATTGATATTAGGTGGATTTGGAAGTGTTGGTTACGCTTGTGCAAGCATTTTGGCCGAAAATGGCTACAATTTGGTTGTCGTTCATCGAGGACGGCGGGCAAAAGCGGAAGAAAACAAACATAAGGTGCAGGAACTTGAAAAGAACGGTATCAATGTGGTTGAGATAAAGGGAAATGCAACTGCTCCCGAATGTATGGAAAAGGTTTGCAACGAGTTGCGCGATGTTCGTGTAAATTGCTTCGTTCACGCTATTGCCGATGGAAATATCGGAAATATTTTTTCGGGAGACAGAATCTTGAATGCGGATTCGTTCTTGTACACTTTCAATTCAATGTGCGTATCGTTTGCAAGTTGGACACAGATTTTGCTTGAAAATGGCATTTTGGAGGAGAATTCCCACTTATTTGGTTTTTCAAGCGAAGGAGCTAGCATTGTTTTTCCGCAATATGCTGCAAATGGAGTTGCCAAAGCTGGACTTGAAACTTTGTGCCGTTATATGGCTGATGAACTTGCATGCAAAAAAATATCGGTGAACATTATCCGAGCAGGAATCATGGATACGGCTGCTGTTAGAGCTTTTGGCGATAGTTCTTATATACAGGGACTTGTAGATAAAGGTTGTCGGACTAGCAGTCCAAGAGCTGTGGCGGAGAAAATGATGTCCATAATTAGTACTGAAGATTTTGTAACAGGACAAATTTTTGATGTATAGTATGGGCAAATTTCACACTTTATACCTCGAAACTACTCGAAATTGCAATCTTGATTGCAAATATTGCTCTACTGGCTCGTCATGCAAAAAGAAATTTGCCGACATCCCATACGACAAGATTGTACAGCGCATTTTGGAACCAGCATGGGCAATCGGGACGAGGAACATCAGTTTTTCGGGCGGAGAATTCTTGTTGAGGGAAGACCACATAGATTTGCTGAAAACAGCTAGCGAAATGGGCTTCTCCGTGAGCATCGTCAGCAATGGTATTTTGTTGACGGATAACAAAATACAGGAATTAAAATCTATTCTTGGCGATAATCTTTATGTGTCGCTTGGCATCAATTCCTTTGATTTGGAGAACAAGGAAACCCGCAAGGTTGGCTCTGGCTTCATTATGGATGTGGTTAACCGTTTGCAGAAACATGGTGTACGATTGAACATTTGTGTTACAATTGGCGATTTCAACAAGGAAAGTTTCAAGAATACCGTTGAGACATTGCAAAAACTTCATCTGCCGTTCAATAGAATTCCGTTTGTGGTCAGAAACTGCCAAGCAAGCGAGCTTATGCTTAATGCAGAAATCTTACAAAAAAACTTTCATCCATACCTTACCGATTGCTACAATGGACATGTAAGTTATGTTCCATATTTCTTGAACCCGAATGATTATGAATTGATTACTGGAAATAAATTGCAAGAAGATAGTTTTGCTACAAATCCATCAGTTGGGTGCTGGGTTGGTTCGTACTATGCGATAAATCCCGAAGGTTATGTTTCTCCATGTCCCTTGTTTGCAGATTCTGTGTTTGCTGGCAATGTGCTTAACGAGAACCTTGAGGACATTTTGTTCAAGTCGGAACTTTTTACAAGGATAACAGATAGGAAACGCTTGGAAGGCAAATGTGGAAGATGCAAATACACAAGCACTTGCGGAGGATGCCGCGTTATGGCGTACTATAAGACTGGTAATCCTTTTGCCGAAGATCAAACCTGTTTTATTGATAGCTTGAATGAAGAAGAACTATTGGACTATGAGAAAAGGACTGCACGAAACTTTAAGAATTACAACAGAATGATTAGAAGTGCAAAAAAATGATTTTTTGTATCTTTGTCACATAATTACACTACAAATGAAAAATAAAACAGAATTATCCATACCTCACATTCATTGGGCAATAGCCCTCATCCCCTTTGCAGTGCTTGTAGCATTACAAATACTAGTAATTAAGGAATTCGGTTCCGATGCCATTGATGGCGCGAGCCAAACGGCTTTGCTATTCGCCGCTGCTGTTGCTATTGCCATAGCAATGATTGGATACAAAGTGAAATGGGATCAGATTAGCGGAGCCATAGGCGACAACATAAAAGCCATTGGCACAGCCGTTCTAATACTTTTTCTCATAGGTGCCGTTTCGGGTAGCTGGATGCTGAGCGGCGTAGTCCCAACAATGATTTATTACGGAATGAAAATTCTTACACCATCCCTTTTCCTATTCATGGCTTGCATCATTTGCGCCTTGGTATCACTGATAACAGGCAGTTCGTGGACCACCATAGCAACCGTAGGAATTGCACTGCTTGGAATTGGTACGGCTCACGGGTTCTCTGTCGGATGGACTGCCGGTGCTATAATTTCGGGCGCATACTTCGGAGACAAGATTTCTCCGCTTTCCGACACCACAGTGCTTGCCTCATCGGTTGGCGAAGTGCCACTATTCAAGCACATACGCTACATGCTTATCACCACAGTGCCATCATTTGTAATAACATTGGTAATATTCCTCATCGTAAGTCTTAACCATTCGGCAGAAAGCACAGCACAGGCAGAATCTTTTGCCGAAGGGCTACAAAATACCTTTGTCATCAATCCTTGGCTAATGCTGATACCGCTATTTACTGCTGTTATCATTGCATTGAAACTTCCTGCTGCCGTCATATTGTTTTTGTCGGCTCTGGTTGCTGGTATAGTAATGCTTTTTGCTCAACCCGACATAGTGGCACAGATTGGCGAAGGAAACAGTTTCCGAGGACTAATGCTTACCTACTACGACAGCACTGCCATCGATACGGGCAACGAAACACTCAGCAACCTTGTACAGACCCGCGGTATGAAAGGTATGCTCAGCACGGTATTCCTCATCTTCTGCGCATCGGCATTCGGTGGCGCACTTACTGGCGGTGGCATGATGAAAAGTATCACCACAGCCTTGGCTCGTGGCATAAGCGGCAGACGTTCAATAGTAACATCTACGGTAGTTACTGGTCTTTTCTCCAATATGGCTACCGGCGACCAATACCTCAGCATCGTACTGACTGGAAACATTTTCAAGCAGTTATACAAGGACAAGAATTTTGAAGGACGACTGCTAAGCCGTTCTACCGAGGACTCGGCCACAGTAACCTCCGTGCTCGTTCCATGGAATTCATGCGGTATGACACAGTCGATGGTACTGAAAGTTTCCACTTTGGAATATCTCCCCTATTGCTTCTTCAACATCATTTCTCCTCTGATGTCAATAGCTGTGGCATTTGTAGGATATAAAATATTTAGAAGAGCCGTGGATGAAGAAGGTTCAGACGCCCAATGATTCAAAGGTGGAAAAGGTTATGACAACTATGGTGATGATTATCCATTATCAACCTTCCGCTCAGCGAAGCTAACCTTTAGCTCGGCGCAGCCAATTGTTAATTATCAATTATTAATTGTCAATTGTTCATTATCAACTCAACAAATCGCCAAACAAAAAAAAATTGTACCTTTGCACCTAAATATCATAAATATAGAATATGTCTAAACCGAAATACAAAGGGAAAAACGATAATAATAAAGCAAAAAACATTGCCACTTCCGCAACACCTATGTCTGAAATGCCAAAGGCAAAGGCTGGAATAATACCGATAATAATTCTCGCTGTGGTATCGCTGGCATTGTACATCAACGCCTTGCGCAACGACTACGCTCTAGACGATTCAATGGTGCTAATCCGCAATTCGTTCACACAGGACGGCGTTTCGGGAATTGGCGACATCTTCAAGTACGACACATTCACGGGCTTCTGGGTTTTCAACGACAGCACGCACACAGTTGAACAAATCGTAAAGGAGAAAAAATTGCTTGCAGGTGGCCGTTACCGTCCGCTGTCGCTTGCAACATTTGCCATCGAAATAGAACTTTTCGGCAAAGATTTCCACGATGAAAATGGCATACTGGTCGGACAGGGCTGTCCTGCCATAAACCACGCAATGAACGCTATGTATTACGCACTTACTGTAGTGCTTCTGTACATTATTCTCGTAAGGCTTTTCCCTCGCAGGGATAAATCATGGTGGTTCTCAATTCCTTTCATCGCATCATTGCTATTTGCATTCCATCCGATTCATACCGAAGTAGTTGCAAACATAAAAGGTCGCGATGAAATACTAACGCTACTTGGTTCGCTTGCTGCGCTATGGTGGTCGATAAAGTACATCGACACTAAGAAATTGTACTACCTTATATTGTCGGGGCTAGCATTGCTGTGCGGACTTTTCTCAAAGGAAAATGCAATAGTGTTCCTCGCACTAGTTCCGCTGACGCTCTACTATTTTACCAACGCAAAATGGAAAGAAATAGGCAAGGTTATGATTCCGCTTGCATTGGCATCGGTAGCATTTCTGGCAGTACGCGGAATGGTTCTCGGATGGGAGCACTCGGAACAAACCAAGGAGCTCATGAACGACCCGTTCATCAATATGAACTTCTCAGAAAGGTACGGTACGATATTCGTAACTTTGTTGATGTACATTAAGTTACTATTCTTCCCCCACCCTCTTACCTACGACTACTACCCATGGCAGATTCCTAAGACCGAACTTTCAGATGGTCTCGCTCTGCTTTCGCTGGCAATATACATCGCTATGGGAATCTACGCAGTGTACGGAATGATAAAAAAGAAAGACATCGCCTCGTATTCAATTCTGTTCTTCCTCATTCCGCTTGCGCCGGTCTGCAATATCTTTTTTGCAGTAGGCACACTGATGAACGAGCGTTTCGTTTTCATTTCATCCATCGGATTTTGCCTAATAGTAGCATGGTTCTTTGCTGAAGTTTTGCCAAAACTCCTAAAAAACATCACAATGGCAAAATACATAACCGGCGTTGTCGGCATAATAGTGTTGCTTTTGTTCACGCTGAAAACCGTAACCCGCAACGCCGACTGGGAAAACGACACCGTACTTTTCACTCACGATGTAGAAATTTCATCAGAATCGGCAAAGGGCAACTGCGCCGCTGGAGGACGAACACTGGAACGCGCACAATCGAAGGAAGTAAAGGACAACGACAAGGAACTTCACGATGCTCTATGCAACAAGGCGATAAAATACTTGAAGAAATCGAACGAAATCTACGCAAGCGATGGCAAAAGAAATTCTAAAAAACATAGCTCAAGCGCAGTTTACAGCGATGCGATGAACCTTCTCGGCAACGCCTACTTCGAAATTGGCGATATTGCCAACGCACTCGATTCATACCTAAAGATAATCAAAGCATACCCCAACCACGACATTGCCAATTCAAATATAAAAGTCGTGCTAAACCAAACACCAGGAATGCTACGCAACAAGCTCACAACATCAACAGTTCCAGAATTGCTGAATGTGATTGGAGAATTGATAAAGGCAAAGCCCGACTGTGGCGAAGCCTACCATGTACTAGGTGTACTTTACGGTCGCGAAATTGGAAATATTGAAGCATCGTTGCAATGTTTCGAAAAAGCAGAAACTTGCAACTTTGAAAAGACTGCTGCATACTACAAGGACTTGGGTGTAGCATACGGAATTTCGGGCAACTACGCGAAGTCAATTCCTGTACTTGAAAAAGCAATAGAACTTGATCCAGATGACGATTTGTCGTACACCAACCTCGGTTACACATACATGAACCTTGGTGACACACAAAAAGGTCAAGAATACATTGCCAAGGGCGAAAGTTTAAAACAGAAAAAAGCGGAAAATGATAAAGAATAAGAAAATAGTTGTTGTACTTCCGGCATACAATGCCGAGCGGACTTTGGAACAGACCTACAACGAAATTCCTTTCGACATTGTGGATGATGTGATTCTTGTCGATGACTTCAGCCGCGACAACACCGTGGAGGTCGGCAAACGACTTGGCATAAAGAACATTATTGTTCACGAGAAGAACAAAGGTTATGGCGGAAACCAGAAGTCGTGCTACAACAAGGCGCTTGAACTTGGTGCCGACATAATAATAATGCTTCACCCCGACTACCAATACACGCCAAAGCTAATAGAGTCGATGTCGTACATAATAGCCAACGATGTTTACCCAGTAGTGCTTGGTTCGAGAATCCTTGGTCGCGGAGCTCGCAAAGGCGGAATGCCATTGTACAAGTACTGGTTCAACCGAATGCTAACATTCACGCAGAACCTTCTCATGCACCAGAAATTGTCGGAATATCATACAGGCTACCGTGCATTTTCGGCGGAGGTGCTTCGTGCAATCAACTACAACCAAAATTCCGATGATTTTGTATTCGACAACCAGATGCTTGCGCAGATTTTCTATGCAGGATACGAAATTGCCGAAGTCACCTGCCCTACCAAATATTTCAAGGAGGCTAGTTCTATAAATTTCAGGAGAAGTTGCAAATATGGGTTTGGCGTGATTCACACATCATTCCTATACCTATATAATAAAATGCATATCTGCAGGAGCAAGATTTTTAAGAAACCGCAGGACTAGGACTCAGCATCCGGCAATATCCGTCCGTTCCAAGCCTTCAATTCCTTGTCGTATTTATCCTCCATTCCGCCCGACAATTTGTCGAGAAGGGCATGGAACTTTGCACCGTGGTTCTTGTGGGCAATATGGCAAAGCTCGTGGAGTATAATGAAATCAATGAGATAATCTGGAAGCAGAAGCATCCGGCACGACAAAATTATTTCGTCGCGCGAACTGCATGTCCCCCAACGCGTATGCGCCGTACCTATCGAAACCTTGCGGAATTTCAGCCCCGTCCTTTGCGAAATCTCATTTACACGAGGATAAAGAATTGCCTCCGCCTCCTTGCGCATAGATGCAAGAAGCACCTTTTTTATGAAATTCTGCACTGTATCAAGCTCAAAATCCACGAGTTCGGGATTATAGAATACCGTCACAACAAAGTTGTTGACTTTTGCATAAAGGATTCTTGTCTGATTACTGGTTGGTTCGAACCTGAGCGTTGTACTACGGCAGGTAAAATGGGACTGCGGGGTGAATTTGCGCCTTGCTCCTTTCTGTTGCTGTGCCTTCATGGTTTCGGCAATCCATTCGCGATGGCTAAAAATAAACCTTTCAGCGTCAGCATAACTGACCCTGAAAGGTATTGACATTTGCAAGCCCTTTTCGGGATGTACGGTCAAACGAATCTGCACGCAATTGTGCCGTTTTGACACAACAACATCGCCGACACCTTCGACACTTATAATCCGCTGCATTACTTGCGCGGCAACTTGCTTAATTTTTCGTAGCCTTCGTTGACGGTGGTAAGCATTTCGGAAATATAACCCTTGTAGTTTTCCTTTACTGCTTTCTTGTCCATCTTCGAGGTTGGAGTGTTAATCTTTGAAAATACTTCCTGCTTCTTAAGCAATACACCATTGATGATTTCGGTAACAGGCTCTGTCGGCTGTGCTGGATACAAGTCAACATACAATACGCAATCCGACAAAAGTTCGCTTGTCATGTAATCAATGTCTCTCTTTAATACTTTTCTACTTGCCATAGCTTTAAAATTTTTCGCAAATTTAAACAAAAATTATATTGTAGCATAACGAAATTTTAAATCCATTGTGCCAATCATTCCATCTCCCTTCCTGCAACATAGTTGCGCCACTTTTCGATGCACTTTGTCATATCTTCGGGAAGCTCCGATTCAAAATACAATTCCTTTTTGGTTACTGGATGTATGAATCCAAGCGACTTGGCGTGCAATGCCTGACGCGGAAGAATCTTGAAGCAATTCTCTACAAACTGCTTGTACTTGGTAAAGGTTGTTCCTTTAAGAATCTGGTCACCACCATATTCCCAGTCGTTGAACAAAGGATGTC
>JAEEGF012080031.1_pt1 | contig 25797 bp, 23 predicted proteins | sample 9134171 | NCBI WGS metagenome assembly JAEEGF01 (sample SAMN16246542, study PRJNA631951) | gut metagenome | biome: gut microbiome; feature: rumen; material: AP-attached | host: Bos | place: Iran: Karaj | collected 2018-10 | reverse complement strand
TTTTGAGTGGTGAGATTTGTTTTTGATAGAGCGGAGAACGAAGTTACTTTAGATGGTTTTATTCGGTTTTCTTTACTTCACGTTGTGACAAAGCGTTTCAAATGAAAGAGATAGGCAGGATAAGCGCCGATATTGTTACCCCCAAATGCCTAAAAGTTGTCCCCGAGTTGTCCCCGGTAAAAACGATTTGGTTGGGTCAGGTTGAGCCAGAACAGGACAAAAAGAAAAACCCCGGAAAACCGCATGGTTCCGGGGTTTTTGGGCATTTTGAAGTCTCGATCAGCGCTTGCTGAACTGTCGGGCGGGCCAGAAAACATGCCGGGGGCATGTTTTCCCGCACGACCGCAGCGGCTATGCCGCGAGGACGCCGCTGTTCGACAAGAGATTTATCTCTTGGAGAACTGAGGTGCGCGGCGGGCAGCCTTGAGACCGTACTTCTTTCTTTCCTTCATTCTGGGGTCGCGGGTCAGGAAGCCGGCGGCCTTCAGCTGAGCACGGTACTCGGGGTTGACCTCCAGCAGGGCGCGGGAAACGCCGTGACGGATGGCGCCGGCCTGGCCGGTCACGCCGCCGCCTTCGACGGTGCAAACCACGTCCACCTTGCCGATGGTGCCGGTGGTGTTCAGGGGCTGACGGACGATCAGCTTCAGGGTCTCGAGGCCGAAGTACTCGTCGATATCGCGGCCGTTGATGGTGATGGAGCCGGTGCCGTTCTCATACACGCGGACTCTGGCGATGGAAGCCTTGCGGCGGCCGGTGCCGTAGTGGTAAGCTCTCTTGCTCTCGTACATGGTTCGTTACCTCCTTAGTCCTGGTTCCATTCGACGGGCTTCTGGGCGGCGTTCTTGTGCTCGGCGCCCTTGTAGAGCTTCAGCCGGGTCATAGCGGCGCGGCCAATGCTGTTCTTGGGCAGCATGCCCTTGACAGCCAGCTCCATGGCGAAGTCGGAACGGGACTCCATGAGCAGACGGTACTTGGTCTCCTTGAGGCCGCCGATCCAGCCGGAGTGATGACGGTAGTACTTGTCTTCCATCTTCTTGCCGGTCAGAACAGCCTTGTCGGTGTTGATGATGATGACGTAGTCGCCGCAGTCGACGTTGGGGGTGAAGTCGGTCTTGTGCTTGCCGCGGAGCAGGTTGGCGGCGATGACAGCGGTGCGGCCCATGGGCTTGCCGGCAGCGTCAATGACGTACCACTTGCGTTCCACGGTCTCTTTCTTTGCCATTGTAGTGGACATTGATGTTTCCTCCGTTGGTATATCACATTTGATTTGACAAATTCCAGGCGGGCGAGTAAAATAATCTCACCGCGCTCGCCATTTATACCATATTTGCGCCGGGTTGTCAACTGTATTTTCGTAATTTTTTATTTTCCATCGGGAGAGCTTTCGTTTTCTCGTTTTTACTCGTTTGTTCTCGCGTTTCCTAACTTTTAATTTGCGCATTGTTCGTAGGGGCGGCCATCGGCCGCCAGCAGCACGCACGTGCCCTCATGGTTCGTTCGGCCTTGTAGGGGCGGCCATCGGCCGCCAGCAAAACGCAAGATCTTCCCCATATTATTTCATAATCGTTAGTTTTCACCCCGGGCGGGCGGCCGATGGCCGCCCCTACGGGGGGTGTGGTATCCGATAGACTGTACCGCGGGCGGGCGGCCGATGGCTGCCCCTACGGGTGGGTGGTTTTTGATACTCGGTACCGCTTGCGGGCGGCCGATGGCCGCCCCTACGGAATGGAGGTATTATGGACTTTCCGGTTCCCATGCGGAGACGCAACCGTTTGCAGGATTACGATTACAGCCAGGGCGGGGCGTATTACGTTACCATCTGTGCACAGTATAAAAAATGCCTGTTTGGCTATGTGATCGACGGGCCCGACGGGCCGATCATGCAGGTCAATAAGTTGGGCCGGATCGTCGAAGCCCATATTCGCGCCATATCGGATCGTTACCCCACGATCGAGGTCGTTCGAGCTTGCGTAATGCCCAACCACGTTCATCTGCTGTTGTTTTTCGATCCGGAAAAGACGCACCCCGCATTATCAACGGTGATCAATCAGTTCAAAGGCGCCGCCAGCAAATCCGCAGGGAAACCCCTTTGGCAAAAGGGATATTACGACCACGTCATTCGGGACGAGGCGGAATACCGGCAAATCGGGTCTTATATCGAGCACAACGCGGCAAAATGGAAGTCAGATGACTATTACACAGCGGCCCTGTAGGGGCGGCCATCGGCCGCCAGCAGCACGCAAGATCTTCCCCATATTGTTTCATAATCGTTAGTTTTCACCGCGGGCGGGCGGCCGATGGCCGCCCCTACGGGTGGGTGGTTTTTGATACTCGATGCCGCTTGCGGGCGGCCAATGGCCGCCCCTACATAAATGAGGTGATTTTTAATGCAGCATATGTTGTCGCTGTTTCGGTCCTGTGTGGACGACTATGATATGATCCGGGCGGGAGACCGGATCGCGGTGGGGGTTTCCGGGGGGAAGGACTCGCTGACGCTGCTGGTGCTGCTGGCGGAGCTGAAAAAATTCTACCCCCGGCCCTTTACGCTGGAGGCCTTCTCCGTGGACATGGGCCTGGGGGGCATGGACTTTGCCCCGGTGGGGGAGCTGTGTCAGCGGCTTGGGGTCCCCTTCCATAAGATCGACACCCAGATCGGGCCGGTGCTCTTTGAATACCGGAGGGAAAAGAACCCCTGCTCCCTCTGCGCCAAGATGCGGCGGGGCGCCCTGGGCAAGGCCATCACCGAGGCGGGCATCCACAAGATCGCCCTGGGCCACCACCACGACGACGCGGTGGAGACCTTCCTCATGTCTCTGATCTACGAGGGACGGATCTCCTGCTTCGAGCCCGTCACCTATCTGGATCGCAGCGGCGTCACCCAGATCCGGCCCATGCTCTACATCCCGGAGCAGGCGGTGGCTCATTTTGCGGAGCGGTATCAGCTCCCCGTGGTACACAACACCTGCCCCGCCGACAAGCACACCAAGCGGGAGGAGATCAAGGATCTGGTCTACGAGCTGAACGGCCGCTACCCGGGGCTCAAGGACAAGGTGTTCGGGGCGATGCAGCGGTATCCGCTGCCCAAATGGGGAACGAAAAACGAAGAATGAAAAACGCAAAACTGAGGAGTCCCGCAAATTGCGATTTGCGGGATAAAACAGAGGCAGAAGGGATACTTCCCTTCTGCCTCATAATATTATCGCAGCTTCGATTCCAGGATGGAGAGGGCGACGTAGCAGGCAGCCAGGACCACCGCCAGGATCAGGGCCGGGATGCGGGCCCTGCGTTCCTGCTGTTTTACCCGCTCATAGCGTTCATTCGACGCGTTGCGGAGCGCCAGCCAGCGGCCGACCCAGACCATCACGGAAACAAAGGTCGCCAGGTGCAGCAGGACGAAGCCCGCAACCAATAAGTCGACGCGGTTCATGCCGTTTCCTCCATTTCGGATTTTGTGGTGCGGCCCGTGGCGCACCGGTGTGCGCCGCTACAGCAGAGTGCGTCCGGGCGGGCGCACAATGTGCGCCCCTACTCCTTGACGACGGCGATGTGCAGCTCGTCCAGCTGCTTCTGGGTGACCTCGCCGGGGGCGTCCATCATCACGTCCTGGGCGTTCTTGTTCATGGGGAAGGGGATGACCTCCCGGATGGTATCCACGCCGGCCAGCAGCATGACCATACGGTCTACGCCGGGGGCCACGCCTGCATGGGGGGGTGCGCCGTAGCAGAAGGCGTTGTACATGGCCGGGAACTTGGCCTTCACGTCCTCCTCGCCCAGGCGGACGAACTCAAAGGCCTTGATCATGATCTCCGGGTCGTGGTTCCGGACTGCGCCGGAGGACAGCTCCACGCCGTTGCAGACGATGTCGTACTGCTGGGCCAGGATGCTCAGGGGATCGATCTCTCCCCGCTCCGCTTTCAGCAGAGTCTCCAGGCCGCCCTCGGGCATGGAGAAGGGGTTGTGGCAGAACTCCAGCTCGCCGCTCTCCTCGCCGATCTCGTACATGGGGAAGTCCACGATCCAGCAGAACTCGTAGCGCTCCTTGTCGAAGTGGCCGGGGCAGGCAGCGCCGAAGGTCTTGATCATCACGCCGATGTTCTTGGTCTCCGTGGCCAGCAGCACCAGGGTGTTGGGCTTCAGCTCCAGCAGGGCCTTGGCCTTCTCCCCGTCCACGAACTTGGCCACGCCGCCGGCGATGGCGCCGGTCTCGTCGGTCTTGAACCAGTAGCCCTTGCTGCCGCTCTGGACTTCACAGTCGGAGAGCAGCTTTTCGATCTGCTTCCGGGTCAGGGCGCAGTCGCTGATGGGCACAGCCCGGACGGTCTGGCCCTGGAAGGGGGCGAACTCCGTGCCCTCGAACAGAGCGGTGACGTTCTTCGCCGTCAGGTCGATGCGCAGATCCGGCTTATCGGAGCCGTAGGTCTCCAGGGCTTCCAGATAGGGGATGCGCTTGAAGGGGGGCTTGCTGGCCACGTTGTACTTGCCGTACTTGGCAAAGATGGGAGGCAGGACCTCCTCCAGCACCGCGAACACGTCCTCCTGGGTGGCGAAGGCCATCTCCATATCCATCTGGTAGAACTCGCCGGGGCTGCGGTCGCCCCGGGCGTCCTCGTCACGGAAGCAGGGGGCGATCTGGAAGTAGCGGTCGAAGCCGGAGGTCATCAGCAGCTGCTTGAACTGCTGGGGAGCCTGGGGCAGGGCGTAGAACTTGCCGGGGTGCTTCCGGGCGGGCACCAGGTAGTCCCGGGCGCCCTCGGGAGAGGACACCGTCAGAATGGGGGTGGTGATCTCCAGGAAGCCCCGCTCCAGCATGGCCTGCCGCAGGGCGGCAATGACGTTGCAGCGGAGGATGATGTTCTCCTTCACCGCGGGGTTCCGCAGATCCAGATAGCGGTACTTCAGGCGGGCGGTCTCGTCGGCCTCCCGGCTGCGGTTGATCTCAAAGGGCAGCTCGTTGTAGCGGCAGCGGCCCAGGATCTCGATCTTGGTGGGGACGATTTCGATCTCGCCGGTGGGCTGCTTGGGGTTCTTGGCGTCCCGCTCCCGGACCGTGCCCTCCACGGCGATGGTGCTCTCCTTGTTGATGGACTTGACGACGTTCATCATGTCCTCGGTCTCAACGACGACCTGGGTGGTGCCGTAGAAGTCCCGGACCACCACGAAAGCGAAATTGGCGCCGACTACCCGGACGTTCTCCATCCAGCCGACGATGCGGACGGTTTTTCCCGCGTCAGAGAGCCGCAGCTCCCCGCAGGTATGGGTTCTGTTTTGAGTCATATTCGTCTTACCTCTGTTTTCCTCTGTATGTAGTGCCGGCGATCTGCCGGCAGAAATCACGATGAAATGCCTTCCCCCTGGGGGGAAGGTGGACTCCGGCGTCTCACGGAAGCCGGAGGACGGATGAGGGGGTGTCTCGACGAGCGTGTGCCTTCGACGAACCGCTCAAAAACAAGTACCCCACCTCATCCGCCCCAGTGTGCGCACTGGGGCACCTTCCCCTCAAGGGGAAGGCTTTTTCTCAGCCCTTGATCAGCTTGCCGTTGTTGCGGACCCGCATGTCCTCCAGGATCACGTTCGCGGCGTCCACAAGGCTCAGGAGCTGCTGCTCGCCGGTCTTCATGTTCTTGAGGGAGATCTTGTTCTGGGCGGCCTCGTCCTCCCCCAGGAAGGCCACGAAGGGGATGCCCAGCTTGTCGGCGTAGCCCATCTTGGCCTTGAACTTCTTCTGCTCGGTGTAGAGCTGGGTGCGGATCTCGCAGCCCCGGAAGAAGGTGGCGGCCTGGCCCGCGGCAGTCAGATCCTCGGTCATGGGCAGGATCAGCACCTCGGCGGGGGCGGTGTTCAGCTCCCCGTTCAGCATCCCCTGCTCCTGGAGCACGTAGAACAGCCGGGTAGCGCCGATGGAAATGCCCACGCCGGGCAGCTGCCGCTCGGTGTAGTACTCCGCCAGATTGTCGTAGCGGCCGCCGGAGCAGATGGAGCCGATCTCGGGGTGATCCAGCATGAGGGTCTCGTAGACCGTGCCGGTGTAGTAATCCAGGCCCCGGGCGATGGTGAGATCCACGGCGAAGTGGGTCTCCGGCACGCCGAAGGCCGCCAGGTACTTGGTGACGGTTTTCAGCTCCGACAGGCCGGTGTCAAAGAGCTCGTTTTGGCCTGCGTAGCCCTCCAGAGCGGCCAGGACCTCGGCGTTGCTGCCCCGGATGGCGATAAATTTCATGATCTCGTCGGCCTGGGCCTCGGTGAGGGCCGCATCGTCCATCAGCAGGGCCTTGACCTTCTCGGGGCCGATCTTGTCCAGCTTGTCCACGGTACGCATGATGTCGCCGGATTTTTCCGACAGGCCCTGCAGAGCGTAGAAGCCGTTGAGGATCTTCCGGTTGTTGACCCGGATCTGGAAGCGCTCCAGGCCCAGGCGGGTGAAGGTGGCATAGATGACGGCGGGGATCTCCGCCTCGTTGGCCACGTCCAGCTTGCCGTCGCCGATGATGTCGATGTCGGCCTGGTAGAACTCCCGGAAGCGGCCCCGCTGGGCCCGCTCGCCCCGGTAGACCTTGCCGATCTGGTAGCGGCGGAAGGGGAAGCTCAGCTCCCCTGCGTGCAGGGCCACGTATTTGGCCAGGGGGACGGTCAGATCAAAGCGCAGGGCCAGATCCGCGTCGCCCTTGGAGAAGCGGTAGATCTGCTTTTCGGTCTCGCCGCCGCCCTTGGCCAGCAGGATCTCGGCGGACTCGACCAGGGGGGTGTCCAGCGGCGTGAAGCCGTAGAGGGCGTAGGTCTCCCGGAGCGTGTTCAGAAAGCGCTCCATCTGCTGCTGGGGCCCGGGCAGCAGCTCCATAAAACCGGACAGCGTCCGGGGGGTGATGACAGGCATGTGGTAACCTCCTCTGTAGCGCGGGCTATTAGCCCGCCGTTCCTTTCGTCTGTAGCGCGGGCTATTAGCCCGCCGTTCCTTTCGTCTGTAGCGCGGGCTATCAGCCCGCCGTTTATCATATTGCGCAGGGGGTATTGCGGGCTGATAGCCCGCGCCACGGGTGGGTGCGGGTTGGCGGGCTGCGACGCGAAGCCGGGGCCCGCGCCACGGGTGGGTGCGGCAACGCTTACGTTTCCCGGTAGTATTTATCCAGCGCCCATTTTAAGGGGTTGTTGTCGATATAGGTCCATATTTCCCGGTAATCCGCTTCCTCGCGGATGATATGGTCGTGGAACCCCAATTGCCAAATGCTCTTTCCCAGCTCGACGGACACGGCGCGTTTGAATTGCCGCACGATCGTGGGTATGCTCGATTTATGGTCCGGGTCGTCAGTGATCGCAACGATAAGGTGGACGTGATTCGGCATCACCACGTATTTGTCCAAGGCCGCGCCGGGGTAATGGGCAGGAATTGCAAGAATTGCACGTTCCACCGTCCGCCCTGTTTCGTTCAGGACCATTTCGGCGGAAACGGTGACGTCCTCCCGCGCACAGATCCGGCCCAAAAGCAGATCGTGGTTTTCCGTGCAGACCGTAATGAAATAATAACCGGGTGCGGAATAGTCGTGACCGGCCAGACGGTTGGGTTTTCGGCGGTGCGGTCCGGGTGGTTTTGTCGGTTGGTCGTTTGTTTTCATGTTCGCAAAGAGTGGGCGGGCTAATAGCCCGCGCTACGGGGTGGGTACGGGTGGGCACGGGTTGGCGGGCTGATAGCCCGCGCTACGGCGTCGCGGGGTGGGATTCTTCTATATTGGGAAGGGAGAGGAAAAATTCGTAATAGGGCAGCAGGAAGTCGAAGCCGTCCCGGAGGAAGGGGAAAAGGCGGTCGGAGAGGGACAGCTCGTCGTGGGGGGCCTGGTGCTCCAGGCCCAGCCATTTCTTATCCACCCAGGGTTGGAGGGTGGGGGTGGTCTCCAGCTTATGCTTCTTGTAGCTCTCGCCGGTCAGGGTGAAGACGTCCTGCTGCGCCAGACGGCGGGCCAGGGCTTCAACAGGGGCAGGGTCCCGGCGCACCTGGGCGCGAAGACGCTCCAGGGATGTGTTGCCGCTGGGCCAGAGGCCCATGCCGCAGTCCCAGCCCTCGGGGGTGAAGCTGAACCAGTAGGCCGGGCCGCCTCCCTCCTCCTTATCGGCATAGATCGTGAACCAGAGGTGATCGTTCATGGGCCCGCGGCCGAAAAGCCGACGGGCGTCCCGGTAGATCCGGGAAATATGCAGGTTCCAGTCGTGCCGGGGGGCCTTGTCCCGCAGGTGCTCAAACAGGGCGTTGGCCAGATCCTTGGTGGGTTGGAGCATCAGCGCCTCATATTCGGCCTTGTGTTCCTGGAACCACTCCCGGGAGTTGTTCAAGCGTAATGCCCACAAAAAGTCAACCGTTTGTTCGGAATAGTGCGTCATCGTTATCTCCCTCTGCGGACGGCAGGGTGCCGTCCCTACGCGCCCCCCGTCTCCTATTGCCTATTGCCTGGGCGCTATTGCCTACCGTTTGTTATGCACCAGCTCGCGCCAATCCAGGTCGCCCCGCTGGAGGCCCAGGATCAGCATTTCCGCCGTGGCCAGGTTCGTCGCCACAGGGACGTTATGGGCGTCGCAGAGCAGGAGCGTCCGCAGGGCGTAGCGGTTGTCCCAGGGGTCGGCGCTGTTGGGGTCGGTGAACATCAGCACCATGTCGATCTCATTGTAGGCGATCCGAGCGTCCACCTGCTGGTGGCCGCCCTGGTTATGGGCCAGGAACAGGGAGATGGGCAGACCCGTGGCCTCCGCCACCAGTCGCCCCGTGGTCGCCGTGGCCGAAAGGGTATGCTTGGCCAGGACGCTCTTATAGGCCGTGCAGAACTGAACCATGAGTTCTTTTTTCTTGTCGTGCGCCATGATCGTAATGTTCATATTGGCAGCTCCTTCATTCCTTCATCAGTTGGGGCGGGGCGCGGGGCGTCGAGGGCGCCGCCCCCTACAGTAGGGTGCGTCCGGGCGGGGGGCAGGGCGTCGAGGGCGCCGCCCCCTACAGTAGGGTGCGTCCGGGCGGGGCGCGGGGCGTCGAGGGCGCCGCCCCCTACAGTAGGGTGCGTCCGGGCGGGGGGCAGGGCCGGCTGATAGCCGGCGCTACAGTAGGGTGCGCCCGGGTGGGGGGGGCAGGGCCGATGTGGGCATCGGCCCCTACGGATCGTCAAATCCGCAGCAGGGGGACGCGGCGGCCCTGGAGGCGGCGGGCGATGTGGAGGTAGGCCAGGGCAGCGCCCCGGTCGGTGCGGCTGATCAGCGGCTGATTGGCAGCCGCGGCCAGCACCACGCTCTCATCCTCGGGAACCAGGCCCAGCAGCGGGACGCCCACCTCGTCCATCATATCGTCCACCGTCCAGCGGAGGCGGCGGAACAGGGCGTGGGTGACCCGGTTGACCACCAGGCGGATCCGTTCGCTCCCCATGCCGATCAGCTGATCCGCCGTCCGGGCGGCGTCCCGCAGGGAGGCCGGATCCGGCGTAGCCACCAGGATCACCTCGTCGGCATAGCGGGTGGCAAAGCGGAAGCCGTTCCCGATCCCGGCCGGGGAATCGATCAGGCAGTATTCATAGCGCTTGCGTACGTCCTGGAGCATGGCGTCAAAATCCTGGAAGCGGATGCGGTCGCCCATATCCACCACGGGAGAGGTCAGCAGAAAGAGCCCCGGGATCTCCGGGTGGGGCGCGGCGTCCCGCAGCTCATACCGGCCGGCGATCACGTCGGCAAAGGAAATGGGCGCCTGCTCCGCCATCCCCAGAGAGATATCCAGATTCCGCAGCCCCAGATCCACGTCGATGCACAGGACGCTGTGTCCCTCCGCGGCCAGACAGGTCGCCACGGCCGCGCAGAGCGTGGTCTTCCCGGTGCCGCCCTTGCCGGAGGTAACGGCGATGACCTGGCTCATGGCTCCACTCCTTCCGCAGCCGGACACAACCAGCCATTTTATTCGTTTTATTATACTTCACCGGCGAAAAAATTTCAATCCTTTTTTTCATGTTCGGGGGCTTCGGCGCATATACTCCACCATGCAAGAAAAGGAGGCGAGGATATGGCTGCGGAAATCAAGCCGGAGGCCTTCGCGGACGAGCGGATCAGCCTGGAGGGGCGGCGCTTCCTGCGGGCCACGGGGGTCAGGGAGATCCTTCGCTTTGAGGAGACCCTGGTGGTGCTGCGGATGGCGGAGCGGCTGCTGGTCGTCCGGGGGACGGGGCTGGCCCTGCGGAGTCTGGCCCCCGAGGACGGACGCGTGGAGCTCCGGGGCGGGATCGAGGGCCTGAGCTACGAGCAGGGCGGACAGGAAAAGGGCCTGCTCCGCCGTCTCTTCGGCTGATGGAGCTGCCGGTCAGTCTCCAGCTCCGGGAGCTCCTTCTTGCGCTGGCCCTGGGCCTCGGCTTCGGCGCAGTCTACGATCTGGGCCGCCCCCTGCGGCGGGGCCGCGTGCTGACCGCCGCGGCGGACGGGCTCTACGTTCTGAGCGTGCTGGTCTGCCTGCTCGCCTTCGCCCTCTACGCCGGACGGGGCCGTCTGCGGCTGTTCGCCCTGGCTGCAGCGGCGTTTTCCGGGAGTATGTGGCTCTGGCTCAGCCATAGCCTGCGAAAAAAATGGAAAAAATGGCAAAAGCCGGCAAAAAGACAGAAAAAATAGGAAAATAATTGTTGCAATTACAGGAAAATCTGTTAAAATAGTATGAAAGACTGCAGGTTATGCTTTGGAAACTGTATTCGGAAAGGAGGAAGCCCATGCGTCTGAAGAAATCATCCCTCGGCATCAAGATTTTACTGCTGGTCGTTTCGATCCCTGCCGTGATCTCGCTGGTCAACCTCCAGGACGATGTCAAGGAGGCAAACGCAGAGGTGGCCGCGCTGGAGCAGCGGGTCCTCTACGCAGAGCAGGAGCAGGCTCTGATGGAGCAGTCGCTCCGGGAGCTCGGCACCGACAAGAGCATCATGAAGATCGCCCGCACCCGGCTCGGCATGGTGGAGTCCGGCGAGATCGTCTTCTACGACGCCGACGTGCAGTAAGCACTCAAACGGGAAAGGAATCACATCATACATGGAATTCACACCGGGCACCATCCTGGAAGGAACCGTCCGTTCCATCGCGGCTTTTGGCGCGTTTATCAATCTTCCCGAAGGAAAAACCGGGCTTGTTCATATCTCCGAGGTTTCCTCCTCCTATGTGACCGACATCCGTCAGCACCTGACAGAGGGGCAGGCCGTGAAGGTCAAGCTTCTGAACACCGACGACCGCGGCCGTCTGAGTCTGTCCATCAAGCAGGCGGAGGAGCGCCCTGCCCCGCCCCGCCGCAGTGCGGAGGAGCGTCCCGCCCGGCCCCAGAGCTTCCAGCCCGTCCGCACGGAGCCCGAGAGCTTTGAAGAAAAGCTGAAGCAGTTCATGGCCGACTCCAACAGCAAGATCTCCGGCGTCCGGCAGTATGAGCACAAGACCCGGAGCAGGAAAAGATAAGCAACAACACAAATGCAAGGGGCCTGGGGGCCCCTTTTTGTATGAAGTATCCGCTGGCGCGGATATGAAGTACGGCTTCGCCGCATGAAGATGCTTCGCTTATGATGTATGGCTGCGCCATATTTGACGCAACGGGAAATCTTCCGCGTTTTTCAAATCATTCCTTTTCATCTGTTTATTCGCAGAATAAACAGATACCGCAATATGTGCGAAGCACATACTTCATATCTCCAAGGGAGATACTTCATATTCCGCAAGGAATACTTCATATTGGCGCAAGCCGATACTTCATTCAAGCAACAGGAGGCAATATGCAGCAGGTATTAGTCACCGGCGGGTCTCGGGGGATCGGGGCCGCTGCGGTGCGGGCTTTCGTCCGCGCCGGGTACGCCGTGAGCTTTTTCTATGAAAAAAACGCCGAGGCCGCCGAGGCCCTGGCCGCCGAGACCGGCGCTGCCGCCATCCGCTGCGACGTAGCGGACACCCAGGCCGTAGCCCGGGCGGTAGCCTCCCTGCCCCCGGTGGACGTGCTGGTGAACAACGCCGGGATCTCCCATGTGGGGCTGATCTCCCAGATCAGCCCGGAGGAGTGGGATCGGCTCTTCGCCGTCAACGTCAAGGGCATCTACAACACCGTTCGGGCCGTGCTGCCCGCCATGCTGCAAAGGCAGGCGGGAGCCATCGTCAATCTCAGCTCCATGTGGGGCCAGGCGGGCGCCAGCTGCGAGGCGGCCTACTCCGCCACCAAGGGGGCGGTCATTGCCCTGACCCAAGCCCTGGCCCGGGAGCTGGGCCCCTCCGGGATCCGGGTGAACGCCGTCTCCCCCGGGGTCATCGACACGGAAATGAACGCCCACCTCTCCCCCGCTGACAAGGCTGCCCTGGCCGCCGAGACCCCGTTGGAGCGGGTCGGCAGCCCGGAGGAGGTGGCCGAGGCCATCCTCTATCTGGCCCGGGCGCAGTTCGTCACCGGGCAGAACCTGCCGGTCAACGGCGGATTCCTCTGATCCGCTTATCCGACGGAGCCTTTTCCCAAAAGATCGCGAGGCAAACAGGAAGCTTCCGCTTTCCTGCTTGCCTCTTAATTTTATTCGTATATTCGACATATTTTGACAACTTTCGACAAAAATCGACATTTTTTGACAGAGAAATCTTGCATTCCGGCGGAATCTATATTATGATAGCGTAAATGAAACAGGCGGATCTGTACATACTACGGAAAAAGGAGGCGGTCAGATGGAGTTTTCCACAATCAAGGCTCTGCTGGAGCTGGCAGGCGGCCCGGCGTTTGCCCTGGAAAACGGCGTGATCTGCTTCTCCGATCCCGAGGCTGCCGCCCTGGGGCTGATCGCGGGCACGGCCCTCGCTGAGATCCTGCCCGACGCGCCCCTGCCCCCCGCCGGAGCATCCGCAGAGGCTCCCGTCGTCCTGGCCGGACGGAGCTGGACGCTCCGGGCCTATGACGCGGGAGAGATGACCGCCTGTTTCCTGCGGCCCCTGCGCAGTCTGATCCCCGCGCCCAACGAAAACACCCTGCTCCACACGGCGGGAAGCATCCGGCTGGCTCTGCAGGATCTGCTTACCGCGCTGGACGCCGCGGCTGACACGGCGGCCGATGCCGACGCTGCCCGCCGGCTCGCTCCGGCCCTGCGGAGCGTCTACCAGCTGCGGCGCACCGCCGGAGATCTGGAGCTGCTGGCCGCCCTCTGTGCCGGAAGCTTCCGCCTCTGCCGCAAGAGCTGCCATCCGGTGGCCGCCACAGCCGCCCTCTGCGCGGAGCTGGCGGAGCTGCTGGGCCCCGCGGGCCGAAGCCTGCGCTGGAAGCTGCCCGCCCGGGAGATCCCCTGCTGCATGGATTGGGCGCTGACCGCCGCCCTGCTGCGGGAGCTGATCGCCAACGCGGCCGCCGACACGGCGGACGGCAGCATCCTTCTGACTCTGACCCAGAGCGGAAAGGATCAGCTCTGCTTCGCGGTGCGGAACAGCCCGGGGACAGCCCTGCCGGAGGCCCCCTTCCACCGGCACGCGGCGGAGCGCTCCGACCTCAAGGGCGGGGCCGGGCTGGGGCTCAGCCTGGTCAGCGCCGGGGCGGAGTGCCACGGAGGCCGGCTGCTGCTGTCCACGGACGCGGAAGGCGCCGTCACCGCCCTGCTGACGCTGCGCGCCTCGGAGCGGGCGGACGAGACCGTCCGCAGCGCCGTACAGCTTCCCCAGGATCCCGACCTCAATCTGGTGGCGCTGTCCCAGATCCTGCCTGCGGACTGCTACCGCCCGGAGGATCTGCTGTAATTAGAAGCGACAGGCTTGGCCTGGCGCTTCTTTTTGTGCGGCAAAGCAGGAATGCATAATGCATAGTGCATAATGCATAATTAAGGCAACCGGGAACAGGGAACAGAAAACGAAACATGAGGTAGCGGCGCACAGTGTGCGCCGCGGGACGTGCCGTCTATTTTCCCCGCCTGTCATTCTGAGCAAAGCGAAGAATCCGTACCCCCCACGGCCAGGGGAAAGGAATGAATAATGAATGCTGAAGGCTTAAGAATGAATCATAAATGTGTTTTTCAAATCGCGATTTGAAAAACTCCGACATTATTCATTAGACGGTTATTCAGTATTCATTATTCATTTAAACCCTCATCGTGCGTGGTAACGGGCGGGCTAATAGCCCGCGCTACAGTAGGGTGCGTCCGTGCGGGGGAAAAGGAGCGATGTTGGCATCGCTCCCTACGGACTCTGAACTACGGGCGTGGTACGCGCCTGCGGCCCGGTCGGAACGGGGGACGGGGCGTCGAGGGCGCCGCCCCCTACAGACGGTGCTTGTTGCCTGCTCTCTGTTCCCTCGTCCCTATTGACATTTCCTGTCGAAACGGGTACGATAGGGGGAGTACGCAAGGAGGAAACTCTGAATGAAGCCACAAAACGGATCTTCCGTCGGGGCCGCGCAGGCTCTGAAGCTGCCTGTGGGGCTGCCGGAGCATTACATAGCCACCGCTGAGACGGGGCTCAGCGCCGCCGAGGCCGCCGCACGGCTCCAGGCCGGGCAGGCCAACCGGCAGACCGCCCAGCCCGGCAAAAGCGTTCCCCAGATCATCGGTGAAAACCTGTTCACCCTCTTTAATCTGCTGAACTTCGCCCTGGCCCTCTGCCTGGCCCTGGTAGGCTCCTGGCGGAACATGATGTTCCTGGGGGTCGTCTTTTCCAACACTCTGATCGGCACGGGGCAGTCCCTCCGGGCCCGGGCCATGCTGAACAAGCTCCGCCTGCTCCAGGAGAAGCCCTGCCACCCCATCCGGGACGGGGCGGAGACAGACTGTCCCCCCGCCGATCTGGTGCTGGGGGATCTGGCGGTGTTCCGGGCGGGAGATCAGCTCCCGGCGGACGCCATCATCCACTCGGGCAGCTGCGCCGCAGACGAATCCCTGCTCACCGGGGAGAGCGACCCCGTCCAGCGGGGGCCCGGAGACTGGCTCATGTCCGGCTCCTTCCTCACAGAGGGCAAGGTCACGGCCCAGCTGGCAGCCGTGGGCGACGAGAGCTACGCCGCCCGGCTCATGGGCGACGCCAAGCGCATCCGCTCCCCCAAGTCGGAGCTGATGACGGATCTGAACCGCCTGGTGTCCTGGATCAGCCGGATCCTGGTGCCCCTGGGCCTGTTGCTCTTCCTGCGGGAGTATCTGACCCGCCACGCCCCCCTGGAGGAGGCTGTGCCCTCCACGGTGGCGGCCATGATCGGCATGATCCCCGAGGGGCTGATCCTGCTGACCTCCGTGGCGCTGATGGCCGGTGTGGTGAAGCTGGGTCGCCGGAAGACCCTGGTGCAGGAGCTCTTCGGCATCGAGACCCTGGCCCGGACGGACGTGCTCTGCCTGGACAAGACCGGCACCCTCACCACCGGGGAAATGACCCTGGATCAAGCCGTCCCCGTGGACGCAGACGAGGCGGAGCTGCGGGCTGCGGCCTCCCGCTTCCTGGGGGCCTTCGAGGCCCGCTCCGGGACCCTCCGGGCCCTGGCCGCGGCCTTCCCCGTGGGGGGCGAGGCCCCCACGGACACCCTGCCCTTCTCCTCCGCCCGGAAAAAATCCGCCGCCGCCTTCGCAGACGGGACGGTGCTGATCCTGGGGGCGCCATCCTTTGTGCTGGAGGAGGTTCCCGCCCAGGTGGAGGAATGGGCGGAGCAGGGCTTCCGGGTGCTGGCGCTGGCGGAGGCGGGTGGCGCAGGTGGCGCACAGTGTGCGCCGCTACAGGGCGTTTTCCGGAACGGGGAGTTGCCGGCGGTGGAACGCTGCCTGGGCTTCTTCCTGCTGCGGGACACCCTGCGGCCTGCGGCTGCGGACACCCTGCGCTGGTTCCGGGAGCAGGGCGTCAGCGTCAGGATCATGTCCGGCGACGATCCCCGCACCGTGGCCGCCGTGGCCCGCCGCCTGGGGCTGGCGGACGCGGACAAGGCTGTGGACTGCGGGAAGCTGAACGATGAAGAACTGTTCGCCGCCCGGGATTCCGTGATCTTCGGGCGGCTGACCCCGGATCGCAAGCGGCTGCTGGTGGGGGCCTTCCAGGCCGACGGCCACACCGTGGCCATGACCGGCGACGGGGTGAACGACATCCCCGCCCTCAAGGCCTCGGACTGCTCCATCGCCATGGCGGGGGGCGCGGAGGCCACGGAGCACGCGGCCCAGCTGGTGCTGATGGATGGGGACTTCAACTCCCTGCCCGCCGTGGTGGCGGAGGGCCGCCGGGTCATCGGCAACATCACCCGGACGGCCAGCCTGTTCCTGGTGAAGACCCTGTACTCCGCGATTTTGGCCATTCTGCTGCTGATTTTGCCCCTGCGCTATCCCTTCCAGCCCATCCAGCTCACCCTGATCTCCGCCCTGTCCATCGGGGTGCCCTCCTTCTTCCTGGCTCTGGAGCCCTCCAGTGAACGGGCAACACGGCATTTCCTGCGGCGGGTGATCCTGCGGGCCGCCCCCGGAGCTCTGGCCGTGGTGGTCTGCGCCCTTGTGTCCATGATCCCCCGGCGCGGCGTCGCCTCCTATGAAGTCTCCTCCACCCTGGCCGCCCTGTCGGCGGGCCTCATCGGCCTGGCCAACCTGGCCCTGGTCTGCCGCCCCTTTACCCGGCTCCGGGCCCTGCTGTGCGGGGCCATGCCGGCGGCCTTCATCGGCGCGGTGGCCCTGTTCCCCAAGGTCTTTTTCCTGCACATCCACACTCTGACCGGCGGGGATTGGCTGTTCTTCGCCGCGGTCACCGTCTGCGGCGTGGGGATCCTGCTGGCAGGGAAACAGATCGCAGAGCGAAACGAGAAACGCAGAACGTAAAACGAAAAACTGAGGTGTTTTCAAATTGTCATTTGAAAACGAGAAACCGGGCCTTTCCCTGTGGGAAAGGCCCGGTCATTTTCTTTAGGTTCCGAAGAAGGAATAGTGCATATAATCCTTGTACCCGCTGTGCCAGTAGATGCCTCTTGTGAAGCCGTACCTGGCGAAGATCTGGTCGATGCTGCCGCCTACGGGAATGGAATAGGGATCCTCGCCGGGGCGGAAGTAGCTGCCGGTCAGAGCGTTGCCGTCGGGGTCGCAGTAGTAGTTCTCGTTGGGGTTGATATCGATGGCCAGGCCCACGCTGTGCTCCGAAAGGCCCGCCCAGCGGTAGCCGCCCAGGGAGTGGATCGGAGGCTGCTCCGGCAGGGCGTAGATCTCGTCAAAGATCGCCTCCACCGTGGCCGCGATGTTCTCGTGGACGTTCAGCGTCCAGGTGCGGGTGTATTTCTCGCCGCTGCTGTTGATGTCCCAGGTCTTGACCGTCACGCTGGTCATGTGCTCCTGCGCCTCGTAGGAGTTGGAATAGACCTCCCGGGGATCGTCGATATCAGCCGTGCCGAAGATGAACCGAAGCTTCTCGCTTCTGGTCATATCGCCGTTTGCCAGATTCTGGTTGCCGCCCCCCGTGCTGTCCTGCACGGCCACCAGATCGGAGCGGACGTAGCCGTCGATGCTGTTGTAGCTGACCTGATACCAATTCTGGGCGACGCTCCGGATGGTGCAGGTCTCCCCCGCTCTCGCGCAGGTCAGAATGTCGTAGCCGGTGCCGGGGCCGCTGCGGACGTTGGTGTTGTACAGGAAGCAGGCGCTCTTCCCGCTTGCGTTGTCCTCCTCGTGGTAGGTGTTGCCCTGGCTGCCGTAGTTGGAGTACGGGATCTCCAGCATGGTCACCAGATCCGAGCGGACGTAGGCCGACTCGATGCCCCGATAGCTGATCTTGAACCAGCCGTGATCGAAGCCCTCGATCACGCAGGTATCTCCGCTGGGGGCGCAGGCCAGGATCCGCTGCTCCGTGCCGGGGCCCTGGCGGATGTTGGTGCCGTACTCAAAGCGGGCATAGCCGATCTTGATCTGCTTGACCTCCTCCAGGGTCAGATAGTCCCCGTGCATATAGCCGGTCTGCAGGTTGTAGATCACCTTGTACCAATCTCCCTCAGCGCCGATGACCAGGACCGCGTCGCCTCGCGGCGCCACATCCACAATGTCGTAGGACGTGCTCGGGCCCTTTCGCAGACGCAGGGCGCTGGCTGTGACGGTGCCGATGGCCGTCTTCATCTCCGAGGCGGAAGCCGCCGGGGAAAGGGAAGGCAGCAGGGCGAAGATCAGAACAATCGCGATCAGCAGGGATACGATTCGATTTCCGGTTCGCTTCATAATTGTCACCTCATTCAGTTTTGTGCGTCTGTTCTTGTAACTAAATTGTAACCGATTGAAATTGTTTTGTCAATCCCCCAAAGCGCCGGAAATGGGGAATTCCTGCAATTTTTCCGTGGAGAAGCACTGATTTTGCTGTTGACTATGGTGAAAACCACGAGTATAATAAAGGGTGGAACGGACGGAATTGGGTCTGATCCCCAAGGAAATCCACTGAATACATCATGTACTGTATGAACAGTTTGAAAGGAGATTCCTATGCAAGTCTTGATGGATGCCATCGTAAAACCCATTGCGGGCCCCGGCCTGGAGCTTCGCAAAGTCCCTGTTCCCGAACCCAAAGCGGGTGAAGTCCTCATCAAAATCCACAAAACTGCCATCTGCGGCACCGACGTACACATCTTCAACTGGGATCCCTGGGCTGCGGAGCACATCAAGCATCCTCCCATGACCATCGGCCACGAGTATGTGGGCGAGATCGCCAGACTCGGTGAGGGCGTCACCGGCCTCAAGATCGGCCAGCGCGTCTCCGGCGAGGGCCACATCACCTGCCATCGCTGCCGCAACTGCCACACCGGCAACATTCAGTGGTGCAAGGACACCGTCTCCGTGGGCGTGGATCGCGACGGCGCGTTCGCAGAATACGTCTGCATCCCCGCCACCAACGTCATTCCCATTGACCCCTCCCTGCCCGAGGACGTGGTTGCCTTCTTTGACGCCTTCGGCAACGCCACCCACACCGCTCTGATGTTCCCCCTGGTGGGCGAGGACGTGCTGATCACCGGCGCGGGCCCCATCGGCATCATTGCCGCCGGGATCTGCAAGTACGCCGGCGCCCGCCGCGTCGTCATCACCGACATCAACGACGACCGTCTGACCCTGGCCCGCAAGATGAATGTGGACGCCGCGGTGAACACCATGCACGAGGACCTCAAGGAGGTCATGAAGAAGCAGAACATCGCCGAGGGCTTTGACGTGGGTCTGGAAATGTCCGGCTCCGAGATCGCCTTCAAGCAGATGATCTCCTGCATGCGTAACGGCGGCAAGATCTCCCTGCTGGGCATCGGCAACAAGCCCTTCACTCTGAACATGAACGACATCATCGGCAAGGGTCTGACCCTCCAGGGCATCTACGGCCGCAAGATGGACAACTGGCACCAGATGTCCTACATGGTCCAGGGTGGCCTGGATCTGAGCCCCGTCATCACCCACCGCTTCCACTACACCGACTTTGAGAAGGGCTTCGCCGCCATGAACTCCGGCAAGTCCGGCAAGGTCATCCTGGATTGGACCACGAAAAAGTAAGAAATCGCACCCGTAGGGGCCGGCGTCCTCGACGGCCCGAGCCTATCCGATACCGAAGCGTTCGGGGCGTCGAGGACGCCGCCCCCTACGCCAAATCAACGAAAGAGTGAGGTAACAACATGAAAACCGCTTACCAAGCATTTGAAGCCGAACTGAACGCCATCCGGGAGGCCGGTACCTGGCGCGACGAGCGCATCATCACCACCCCGCAGTATTCCCGCATCGACACCACCAAGGCCAAGGGCGTGGTCAACTTCTGCGCCAACAACTACCTGGGCCTGTCCACCCGCCCCGAGCTGATCGAGGCTGCCAAGAAGAGCTATGACCGCTGGGGCTTCGGCCTGAGCTCCGTCCGCTTCATCTGCGGCACCCAGGAGATCCACAAGGAGCTGGAGCGCCGGATCGCCAAGTTCGTGGGCACCGAGGACGCCATCCTCTACTCCTCCTGCTTCGACGCCAACGGCGGCCTGTTCGAGACCCTGCTGGGCAAGGAAGACGCCATCATCTCCGACGAGCTGAACCACGCCTCCATCATCGACGGCGTCCGCCTCTGCAAGGCCATGCGCTATCGCTACAAGAACAACAACATGGAAGACCTCCGCGCCAAGCTGGTGGAGGCCCGGGAAGCCGGCGCCCAGAAGATCATGATCGCCACCGACGGCGTGTTCTCCATGGACGGCTACATCGCCAACCTGCCCGCCATCTGCGACCTGGCCGACGAGTTCGACGCCCTGGTCATGGTGGACGACTCCCACGCCGTGGGCTTCATGGGTGAGCACGGCCGCGGCACCGCCGAGTACTGCGGCGTCATGGGCCGGGTGGACATCATCACCGGCACCTTCGGCAAGGCCCTGGGCGGCGCTTCCGGCGGCTACACTGCTGCCCGCCAGCCCATCGTGGACCTGCTCCGCCAGAAGAGCCGTCCCTACCTGTTCTCCAACACTGTGGCCCCCGCCATCTGCGCCGCCACCATCGCCACCCTGGATCTGCTGGAGAACTCCACCGCCCTGCGGGACAAGGTGCATGAGAATGCCCGCTACTTCCGCGCCGAGATGGAGAAGCTGGGCTTCGAGCTGCTGCCCGGCGAGCACCCCATCGTCCCCGTTATGCTGTACGATCCCAAGGTCGCCCACGAGTTCTCCCGCCGGATGCTGGAGAAGGGCGTCTACGTGGTGGCCTTCTGCTACCCCGTGGTTCCCAAGGGCAAGGACCGCATCCGCACCCAGCTCTCCGCCGGCCACACCAAGGAGGACATCGACTTCGTGGTCAAGTGCTTCGGCGAGGTCAAGAAGGAAATGGGACTGTAAGCAGGCGGCACATGACGCCTGTAGGGGGCGGCGCCCTCCGAAGCGAAGCGAGTCCTTTAGGGGACGCCCCGAATGTTACGGTAAGTAACAGGTAGCAAGTAACAAGTAACAAGTAACAAGTAAAATCGGGCAGGCCGGAAAGCTCCGGTCTGCCCGATTACTTATGGATTTCAGTACGCTCCGCCTTCCATGCGGCGGGCCTCGTAGAAGTTGGCGGTGGAAGCGTTCATGTAGGGGGTGACCCAGAGGGTGCCGACGCCGCAGCAGAGGGCGCCCACGATCATCCAGCCCACGAAGCTGAACTGCAGGCAGAAGAGCTTCCAGCGGAAGCCCTCCATCAGCAGATTGGAGCGGTCCAGGCACTCCCGCCAGGGGGCGTCGGGGTAGTCCACCTTGACATACATGGCCAGGGCGTAGCTGTAGTATTTCTTAATCCCGAAGTAGATACCGGCAATGGGGATCAGGCTCCAGAGGAAGGGGATCAGCCATTGCATCAGGCCCACGACCAGGGTCTCGCCAAAGCGGTCGAAGCCCAGGAAGAGGTCGCCGAACTGGATGGGGCCGCCGCCCCGGACCTTTTTCAGGAAGATCACCGCGAGGCCGAAGCTGACCGGTCCGGTCAGGATGATGGACAGAATGGAAATGGCGTTGACGATGATGCTGCCAACCAGACAGACCGCCAGCGCGGTCAACCAGTCGGAGTGGAACAGGGAGCCGCCCAGGTTCATCCGGGCGCGGGCGCGAAGTTCAGCGTTGTTCATGTTTCTTTCTCCTCCATTTTGCATGTTGCATTGAGCGTTCGGGCAGGGTTCGGGGCGTCGCGGACGCCGCCCCCTGCGCGGCCCCGCCGGTACGGCAGGACTGAAATACGGTGGGTCAGGGGATCACGGCGGGGTCGCGGAGGGGTCGCGGAGGGACAGGCGCAGGGCGTAGCTCAGCAGAAGGACCGCCAGCAGTGCCCAGCAGAAGGGCCGCACGGCCTTGGGCTTTTTCTCCGTCAGCCAGACGCCCAGGGGCGGCGTCAGGAGCACCAGGGGCCAGAGGGGATGCAGGGCGAAGGCTCCGGCAAGATCCAGACGCAGGGCCCGGAGCAGGGCGCGGCTGATCCCGCAGAGGGGACAGCCGATTCCCAACAGCTGCCGGATCGGGCAGCCCCAGAGCAGGGACAGGCCCACCGCCGCCCCCAGGGGGAACAGCCAGGGCCAAAGGCGCTGCCACAGCCGTTTCACGCAAACACCCCCAAACTACCGTATAATATAGCAAAGGCCGGGGCCCTTGTCAATGGAAATCGTCCCGGCGGGCGGCGCAATTATTCCTTGCAAAGAGGTGTCGTTTTTAGTATAATGAATTTGAGCATACAAAAACCGCAAGATCCGCAATATTCACTTTAGGAGGGAATACTATGAACCCAATCCGCAAAGCGCTCAGTGTTTTCCTGGCCCTCGCGCTGCTGGTCTCCCTGATCCCGGCCTATGCCGCGGAGCCCGCGCCCGTCGAGGTTCCGGAACGCAGCGTCCACAGCACCGTCCTGCTGGACGAGGACGGCTCCGACGGCTACGAGGGCGACTACGTTGTGATCTACAACCCCGCCACCTCCTCCAGCACCACCCGCACCACCGGCAACATGACCGGTCTGATCGAGACCACCGTGGGTACCGACGCCGTTCCCGGCAGTCTGCGCGCCGCCGTGGATGAGGTCCGGCCCTATCGGATCGACATCGACCAGCAGCTGCCCATGGCTCCGGCGGAGAAGCATCTGGATGCCCCGGAGGCCCTGAGGACCTCCTTCCAAGTCGGTGACAAAAGGCTCTTCACCCTCATCGAAGATTATTTCCCCACCGGTGAGGTGGACGTGGAGTTCAAATGCCTGGCTGTGGGCCAGCACTGCTATATCTGGACACCCACCACCACCGCCGCCAACGTCTATCCCCTGGATTCCATTGATCCCAGCTTTGCTGACATCGCAGCCGCGGAGTTTGACAGCAAGTTCGGTCTCATGCAGTCCTCCTTCGGCAACCACGCCAACGGATCCGAGGGAGACGGCAGGCTCCACATTCTGTACTACAACATCGACGACGGCTGGCAGCCCGGAGACCCCTACATTGCAGGCTTTTTCTATTCCTACGATCTCTACAACAACAGCTTGCCCATGCTGAACATCGACACCTACCCCGGCGTCACCTATCCGGACTCCAACAACGTGATGCAAACTCGGATCGACGACACCTACGGCACCATGGTACACGAGTATCAGCACCTGATCAACTTCTCCAACACCTTCGGCATGAGCTCCTGGCTCAACGAGTGCTTCTCCGCCGCCGCGGAGGAGATCTGCTACCCCGGCAGCTCCGTCATTCCCCGGATCCAGTCCTGGGAGCATTACTACTACTCCCAGAACAACGACTGGCTGGATCCCCCCGCCGAGCACGCCTATACCCCCAGCTCTGAGCTCCACAACGGCTATTCCCTCTACAGCTGGAGCAATAACCTGGGCGACGTCCTGGCCCTATACGCCCAGGTGTCTCTCTTCTCTCAGTACCTCTACACCCGCTTCGGCAACACCATCTACCGCCAGATCTCCGACAACTACTCCTCCAGCGAGACCGCTGCCATCACTGCCGCCACCGGCGTGGACTGTGCCGAGCTGGCCAAAGATTTCCGCGTGGCAGTGACGGCCAACGGCAGCTACCTGCTGGAAAACGGCCGCTTCGGCTTCAAGCCCCAGGATAGCTACGACCCTGCGGCGTACCACAACGTCCAGAACCCCTACAGTCTGCTCTCTCCCGTGGTCTTCACCGGCTCCAATTGCAGCATAGCAGGCGGCGGCGCGATCACGGTCAAACCCGTAAACGGCGTCTACAATCCCCCCGCCGGTGCGGACGCCGGTCTGAAATACATCGGCATCAGCTTCACGCCCCCCTACGTGATCAACGCCGTGGCGAACAACGACGCCTGGGGCAGCGTGACGGTCAACGGCAAAAAGATCCTCGCGGAGCCCATCGAGGACTACTACGTTGAGAGCTGCGACGTGATCGAGGGCACTGCCACAACGACCATCAACTTCAACGAGATCAAGGTCGCGCCCGAATCCGACTGCACCATCCGGGTCAACTTCGCCCCCAAGCCCAACTGCACGATCAGCTTCCTGGCCTCCGGCACCCTGGAGGGCCAGCAAACCGCACTGATCTACGACGTGATCACCCTGCCCGACGCGGTGAGCGTCAGCGCCGAGGGCTGGGAGTTCTCCGGCTGGACCGAGACCCAGCTGCCGGAGGAAACCTCCGATAAGCCCATGTTCTACGCTCCCGGTGCGGAATACGTGGTAATGGGAGATCGGACCCTCTACGCTGTCTACACCCGCCGGGAGGACCTGGGCGAGATCGTCTACAACCTTCTGGACGCCGCCCCTGAGGACTGGGCCGGCAACTACGTCATTTCCTACGGTGAAGGCACCGACATGTCCGTCATGAAGGGCGTGACGCTCAGCTCCAACGGCGCAGAAATCGAGAATTCCAACAACACCGCCAGCTTCAGGGCCACCGGAATGACCCTGGAAAACAATGTCCTGCACAACGTCGGCGAGCTCTATCGCTTTGTCATGGAGCATCGCGGATCCTATTATTCTGTGCAAAACGCCTCCACTGGAACGTATCTGGGCGTAAACAGCTCCTCCTACCTGGCCGGATACACCGCTTACAGCGCCGGTCAATGTGACTGGACTCCCGGCGTCGGCGCCAATGCCAGCTGCATGAAGAGCGCCATGAACGGCACGTATCCCTACCTCAGCTACACCGCGTCCGGCTGGTTCTGGACCTCGCGCAGCGTCAACGAAGACATCCGATTCTGGAAAGGAACGGACGGCTATCGCACCTACTATATCACCGAGCCCGTCGCGGGCGAGCACGTCCACGCCCTGCAGCACGTCGAGTCCAAGCCCGCTACCTGCACCGAGGACGGCAACATCGAGCATTGGCGCTGCACGATCTGCAACCGCTGCTTCTCCGACGCCGAAGGGCAGAATGAGATCCCCGCAGCCTCTGTGGTTCTGAATGCTCCGGGCCACGACTTCGGCGAATGGACGGAGACCACCGCTCCTACCTGCACCGAGAACGGTGTGGAGACCCGCACCTGCTCCCGCTGCCCCGAGAGTGAGAACCGCCCGATCAACGCCCTGGGGCACAACTTCGGCGATTGGACGGAGACCACCGCTCCTACCTGCACCGAGGACGGTGTGGAGACCCGCACCTGCTCCCGCTGCCCCGAGAGCGAGACCCGCCCTGTGGACGCTCTGGGCCACGACTTCGGCGACTGGACCGAGACCACCCCGCCCAGCTGCACCGCAGCCGGCGAGGAGACTCGCGTATGCTCCCGCTGTCCCGAGACCGAGACCCGTCCCGTGGACGCTCTGGGCCACGATTATCAGGACGTGGTGACCGACCCGACCTGCACCGAGGGCGGCTACACCACCCATACCTGCTCCCGCTGCAATAACAGCTACACCGACAATGAGACTGAGGCCCTGGGCCACGACTTCGGCGACTGGGGCGAGACCACGCCTCCTTCCTGCACCGCAGCCGGTGAGGAGACCAGAAGCTGCTCCCGCTGCCCCGAGACCGAGACCCGTCCCATTGAGGCCCTGGGCCACGCCTGGGACGAGGGCACTGTGACCGTGAAGCCCACCGACTCCAAGGACGGCGAGCGCCTCTACACCTGCACCCGCTGCAACGCCACCGAGACGGAGGTCATTCCCAAGCTGGATCGGGAGAATCCCTTCGTGGACGTTCTGCTGGGCAGCTACTACTACGACCAGGTGCTGTGGGCCTACTACCACGATCCCCAGATCACCAAGGGCACCGACGACACCCACTTCTCTCCCGACGCAGGCTGCACCCGCGCCCAGGTGGCTACCTTCCTCTACGCCGCGGCCGGCAAGCCCGCGTTCGAGATGCCCGACGCCAGCTTCACCGACGTCAAAGAGGGCGATTGGTACTACAAGGCCGTGATGTGGGCCCTCTCCGAGGGCATCACCGCGGGCATGGGCGAGGGCGCTT
>JAEEGF011358737.1_pt1 | contig 25817 bp, 16 predicted proteins | sample 9134171 | NCBI WGS metagenome assembly JAEEGF01 (sample SAMN16246542, study PRJNA631951) | gut metagenome | biome: gut microbiome; feature: rumen; material: AP-attached | host: Bos | place: Iran: Karaj | collected 2018-10 | reverse complement strand
GGTAACAGTTACAAAATCCCTCAGATCGGATGGAACAGCCTGAAGTTCCCGTTAGAGGGAAGGCTGTTTAAAGGACTGGAGGAGGAATCCTTTGTCTATTTTGTCCATTCCTTTTACCTTAGGGCGGCAGACAGAAATATTGTCACAGCGACAACAGACTACGGAGTTTCCATAGATGCTTCCGTTGAATCCGGAAACGTATTTGCATGTCAGTTCCATCCGGAAAAGAGCTCTGAGGTGGGAATGCAGATTCTGAAGAATTTCCTTGAGGTATAAACAGGAGGGAGTGTATGCTGACAAAAAGGATAATCCCCTGCCTGGACGTCAATAACGGCAGGGTTGTAAAGGGTATAAATTTCGTAAACTTAAGGGATGCCGGTGATCCGGTGGCCGTAGGAGAGGCATATTCCAAGGCCGGAGCCGATGAACTGGTATTTCTTGATATAACAGCCTCCAATGAGAGGAGGGCCACTGTTGCTGATATGGTAAGGGAAGTGGCCAAAAAGGTCTTTATCCCGTTCACGGTGGGAGGAGGAATCAGAACAGTTGATGATGTCAGGGCGATCCTGAGAGAAGGGGCAGATAAGGTCTCGGTGAATTCCGCGGCAATAGACAGGCCTGAACTGATATCTGAGGCAGCTGACAAATTCGGAAGCCAGTGCGTGGTCCTTGCCATAGATGCCAAGAGGCGTGAGGATGGCAGCGGCTGGAACATCTACAAGCACGGCGGCAGGATAGACATGGGCATCGATGCCGTAGAATGGGCAAAAAAAGGTGTGGAGCTGGGAGCAGGTGAGATCCTTCTGACCAGCATGGACTGCGACGGAACAAAGGCAGGCTATGACATAGAGCTTACAAGAGCTGTTGCCGATGCTGTTCCGGTACCTGTTATCGCATCAGGCGGTGCGGGAGAGCTTTCCCACTTTTATGACGCGCTTACTGAAGGCGGTGCTGATGCCGCGCTGGCAGCATCTCTTTTCCATTACAAGGAACTTGAGATAAGCCAGGTAAAGAAATATCTCAGGGAGAGAGGAGTGGCAGTGAGATGGGCATGATAACCGGCGACTGGCTGGACGCTGTTGGAGAAGAGTTTAAGAAGGATTATTACCGCAAACTCTATGCATTTATCAAAAACGAGTACAGCACAAAAGTGATCTACCCGCCATCTGATGACATTTTTAACGCCCTGCACTATACTCCGCTTCATAACGTGAAAGTGGTGATACTTGGGCAGGATCCTTATCACGAACCGGGACAGGCCCACGGCCTTTCGTTCTCGGTGCTGCCGGGCAAGGCTGATACACCGCCGTCACTGGTGAATATTTACAAAGAGCTCCAGGATGACCTGGGGTGCTATATACCCAACAACGGATATCTCAAAAAGTGGGCAGACCAGGGAGTTCTGATGCTCAATACGGTGCTGACCGTAAGGGCGCATGCCGCAAATTCCCATCAGGGCAAGGGCTGGGAGAACTTTACTGACGCCATCATAAGGGCTGTAAACAGGCAGGACAGACCTGTTGTATACATGCTGTGGGGACGGCCGGCCCAGATGAAGGAGAGCATGCTGGACAACCCGCGTCAGCTGGTGCTTAAGGCTCCGCATCCGAGTCCCTTATCGGCCTACAGAGGATTCTTTGGCTGCAGGCACTTCAGTCAGGCCAATGCTTTTCTTGAAAAGAACGGTATAGAACCTATCGACTGGCAGATTGAGAATATTTAAGACGGAGCAGGATGATGTCTGATAACAGATAAATGCATCCGTCTGGGACATTACAGTATAAACACATTTAGGAGGAGAATTATGAAAAAAGCTTTCGTGACAAAAGAACAGGTGGAGAAGATTGTACAGACCTACCCGACCCCTTTTTATCTCTATGATGAAAAGGGAATAGTTCAGAATGCCAGGGCTGTGCAGGAGGCGTTTTCCTGGAATAAGGGATTTCGTGAGTACTTTGCAGTTAAGGCAACCCCGAACCCTAAGCTTATGGAGATACTTATGGCCGAGGGCTGCGGCTTTGACTGTTCATCCATGACCGAGCTCATGCTCAGCAGCGCTGTGGGCGCCGGTGGAAGCGATATAATGTTTTCCTCCAATGATACGCCTGCAGAGGAGTTTGTCTTTGCGGACAAGCTGGGAGCGATCATTAACCTTGACGACTTTACTCACATTGACTTTCTTGAGGAGAACATCGGCAGGATACCCGAGACCATTTCCTGCAGGTACAATCCGGGCGGAGTATTCCAGATGAGCAATGGTATCATGGACAACCCCGGCGACTCCAAGTACGGTATGACCAGGGATCAGCTCTTTGACGCCTTCAGGATCCTTAAGGACAAGGGGGCCAGGAACTTTGGAATCCACGCCTTTCTAGCCAGCAACACGGTCTCCAACGAGTATTATCCGCTGCTGGCAGGTCAGCTCTTTGAACTGGCTGCCGAGCTTCAGGAAAAGACAGGCGCCCACATTGAGTTCATCAACCTCTCGGGCGGCGTTGGAATTCCTTATCTTCCGGATCAGGAAGGCAATGACATAAAAGCCATCGGAGCCGGTGTAAAAGCAGAGTTTGACAGAATCCTTGTGCCTGCAGGGATGGGAGATGTTGCAATCTATACAGAGATGGGCAGATTCATGATGGCACCCTACGGGGCTCTCGTTACCAAGGCAATCCATGAGAAGCACATCTATAAGGAGTACATAGGTGTTGATGCCTGCGCCGTTAACCTGATGAGACCGGCTATGTACGGCGCTTATCATCACATAACTGTTCTGGGAAAAGAGGATGCGCCTCTTGATCATGTGTACGATGTAACAGGATCTCTTTGCGAGAACAACGACAAGTTCGCAATAGAGAGAAAACTTCCCAAAATAGACATGGGAGACTATCTCTTCATACATGATGCCGGAGCTCACGGATTCTCCATGGGCTATAACTACAACGGCAAGTTAAAGAGCGCAGAGCTCCTTCTTAAGGAGGACGGCTCTGTGGAGTGCATAAGAAGAGCAGAAACAGAGAGGGACTATTTTGCCACCTTTGACTGCCTTCCCGTGTACGATAAACTGGAAGAAATCATGGACAGTGAGGGTGGCTGAGCATTGGATAAATACCGGATTGCAGGTAATATAACAGATTTTCTGACAGCCTTTTTTGGCTGTTGGGCCATACAGAGCAGCAGCGGAATTACCGTAAGAAATCCACTTACGGTAGTTCTTTTTCTGTGCATTTATGCCGGGGCTCTGTATGTCAGAAAATATAGATATAACGGCAAAAATAAAATGCTGCATACGGCATTTCCCGTAGCTGCAGGACTGATGGCAGGTGCAGGCCTTGCAAGACTGATCTACCCTTTGGCCTCAGCTGAATTCACCAATTCGCTGTTCAGGATAATGACCTTTGGAATCCTGTTTCTTGGATATTTCCTGTTGGCTGATCTGCTTGTCAGGGCGGTATTTCTTTTGATTAAAAAGAATGACTTTGTAAAAGAAGAAAGCCCCAATAGCGGGGGAATATCAGACAATAAGTGGGTAAAAGAGCTTCCAGATAAAAAGGGACGTGTGGGCTTTCTGCTTCTTACCACAGGTATCTGTTTTATATGTTACCTTCCATATTTTCTGTATGAATTTCCGGGGATAATGACGGCGGATTCCATAGTGCAGTATCAGCAGATAGTGGGCGCTCTGCCGTATTCCAATCATCATCCCGTGATCCATACTCTTACGATCAGGCTTTTCTATGAACTGGGGTTGCTGGTGACCGGTGACCCTGTAAGTGCGATATCTTTTTACACTTTTACACAGATGATGTTTATGTGTATCTGTGGCGGTGTACTGGTAAAGGAAATCCTGCTGATCATGGGGCGCCTTGATATTCGGATAGTAGCGGTTGTGACTGCTTTTCTGGCGCTTGTACCGTTTAATGCGGTATTTGCAGTGACGGTGTGGAAGGACGTCCCTTTTGCGGGGATATCAGTGCTTTTTGTGTGCCATATCATAAATATGAGCAGAAGAGGAGCCATGTCGGTGACAGGTGCAGACTTTGTGATCTTTGGATTGCTGGGGGTGCTGTTTTCTCTTTTCAGGTCAAATGCCTGGTACGCATTTATCGTGTTTATGCCGGCATTTATCTACTGCTTCAGGGCGAGGCTCAAGGAGTCGGTGGTGACAGCTCTTTTATCTATAGCAATAGTCGTACTGGTGAAGGGACCTGTGTTCGGCGCTATGGGAGTGACCGGTCCTGATTTTGTTGAGTCCTTATCGCTGCCGCTTCAGCAGGTCGCCAGGGTGATAGTTGACGACGGAAAAATATCTGAAAGCGACCTGGAGCTGATTGATGAAGTGATAGACAGGACCTATATCAGGGAGCTGTATGTCGGAGGATATGCCGACAACATCAAGGAACTGGTCAGGGCCGGCAATCCCCGGTATCTTGAAGAAAATAAGGGTGAATACCTGGGACTTTGGATAAGACTGGGACTTAAGAATCCGGGAGAGTATATCAGGGCCTGGTATGACCTTGAGGGCGGATATGTCTATCCTGATGTGGCATACAAAGTAGCGGATGCTGACGGCATTATGGGCAATGACCTTGGACTTTATCCGCGGCCTATAATTGGGGGCAAATTTATCAAGGTAAAAGAGATACTGATAAAGCTCTCTGAATTCATGCCTCTGTACGGTATGCTGTTTTCAATCGGAGCATACTGCTGGGGCCTGGTGGCGGCCTTAATTGCTGCTGTCAGGAGAAGGAGAAACGTTCTTCCCCATATTCTGATGATGCTGCTTGTGCTGACGCTGCTGATTGCTGCACCTGTAGTTGACTTCAGATACGGCTATGCATATGTGTTGACATTCCCGCTGCTGGCCGCTATTTCTTTTGATACATATAAACGGAGTGATTCGTAATGATACAGGATCAAATTGATGAATTTATAGATTATTTAAAGAGTGTGAAAAAGACTTCTGATAACACGGTGGATTCCTATAAAAGGGATCTGATGAGGCTCTCTGCATATCTGGAGGACAGGGGGATCAGGGATGTATCGAAGGTTTCGGAGGACTGTATTTTTGATTATGCCGCTGAGCTTGCGGACGAGAATTTTGCGCCGGCCACAATAACCAGACACAATACGTCCATCAAGACTTTTTTTCGCTATCTTCTGGAAAACGGAAATATAGAGGACAATCCGGCGGAGAGACTAAAAAGCCCGAAGGTCCAAAAGAGTGATGTCAGGGTGCTTACTGTCGTTGAAATCCAGAACCTGTTGTCTCAGGATTTTGGAGACAGTGCCAAGGGAAAGAGAGACCGGGCGATACTTGAGCTCATGTACGCCACGGGGCTTAAGACATCTGAGATCATAAATCTTGAACTTTCAAACGTTGATCTGGCTCTTTCGTGCCTGCGGCTTGAGAGCGGAAGGAAGGGTTCCGGGGAGAGGCTTGTGCCCTATGGGAAAAAAGCTAAGGATGCATTAAATGCGTATCTTTTAGAGGGCAGGAATGAACTTCTGGGCGGCGCGGAGGACTCTGAAGTGCTGTTTCTTAACTGCAGCGGGGCTTCCCTGAGCCGTCAGGGACTGTGGAAGCTGATCAAGACCTATGTGAAAAAGGCCGGAATAAGGTCTGATGTTACGCCGTTTTCCCTCAGGCATTCTTTTGCGGTGCATCTTGTGGACAATGGGGCGGATCTGCCTGCGCTGCAGGAGCTTTTGGGGTATTCACAGAGCAACAATGCATCACGTTATATCAAAAAGAGCAAAAAAAATAAGGACCCATTTGCATGGGCCCGTATACGCAATTAAACCTGATCGGCGATCTCCAGGAGGAGCCTCTTGGTATCCTCCCAGCCAAGGCAGGGATCGGTTATGGATTTTCCGTAGATTCCCTCGCCAATTTTCTGACAGCCTTCCTCAATGTAGCTCTCGATCATGACACCCTTTACAAGCTTTTTGATGTCGGGATTCAGGCTTCTTGAGTGAAGGACTTCTTTTACGATTCGTATCTGCTCCTTGAACTGCTTATTGGAATTGTTGTGGTTGGCATCTATGATGGCAGCCGGGTTTATGATCTCGCGCTGTTCGTAGAGCTTTAAAAGAAGGCTCAGGTCCTCATAGTGGTAGTTGGGCAGTGACTGTCCGTGCTTGTTGGAGGAACCTCTCAGAACGCAGTGGGAGAGGGGGTTGCCGTTGGTCCTGACTTCATACCCTCTGTAGACAAAGGTGTGGGGCTGCTGGGCGGCATACACGGAGTTGAGCATAACGCTGAGGGTGCCGCTGGTGGGATTCTTCATTCCTGCGGGAACGTCGAAGCCGCTGGCGGTCATGCGGTGCTCCTGATCCTCCACAGAGCGGGCTCCGATTGCCACGTAGGAGAGGATGTCAGCCACATATCCCCAGTTCTCGGGATAGAGCATCTCGTCTGCTGCAGTGAGTCCGGATTCCCTGATGGCTCTGATCTGCATATGTCTCATGGCTGCAAGACCTGCCCTGAAATCTGTCGCTCCCTCGGGATCCGGCTGGGAAGTGATGCCCTTGTAGCCGTCGCCTGTGGTCCTGGGCTTATTGGTATAGATCCTGGGGATCAGGATCAGCCTGTCTTTTACCTTGTCATTGAGTTCGCCAAGCCTTGATACATAGTCCACAACTGAGTCTTCGTTGTCAGCTGAACATGGACCGACAACTACCAGGAACTTATCGCTCTCTCCCGTGAAAACATCGGTTATCATGGCGTCTCGCTCTTTTTTGAGAGCTGTCAGCTCCTTGCCGAGGGGATAATCCATGCGTATTTCGTCCGGTGTGGGGAGCTTCTGTATATATTCAAAAGACATTTCTTTTCCTCCTGAATTTATAGCATTATTCTGCAAAGATAATGCAGTGCTGATGAATACTATAGCACTTTAAATTGTAAAAGTAAATATGATTATTGCGCTAAATAAGAGCGTTTGTCATATGGGAGCTTATCTGAGCGTATTCTTTCCGGGTAAGATCATAGAGAACAGCTACTTTTCGGTCAAGGCTTTCTTTTAGCGCGTCGAAATCCGCAGGTCTCTTTTCTCTAAAGACCTCTGAATAAGACAGGGCCATAGCCAATTGGATTATTTCTGCCTGCTGCTCTTTGCTGCACCTTGGTATTGGCAGGCTCTCCAAGGCACTCCTTAGAACTTTCAGGCTTCTGAAGCTCTTTTTATAGTAAAAACTGATGACATCGGAGTTTAGGACTGCCATTATATAGGCGGCGCTGTAACCGGGTACTTCCGGGATGAGGATGTTGGCGCTGTTCAGGGAGAGGGTGCCGTTGCAGTCTAATGCGACTATGGGTTCCTCTGCGATAAAGCGGTAAAAAAGCTTTTCACTGTGCCTGTAGAGCTCTTCCGGGGCGCACTGCTGAAAGTGATCCGGGGCGAAAGCGATATAGCTATCAGGCTGAGTGACGCCAAATTTAACTATGTCTTTTCCTTTTAAAATAGGCTCAAGCCCTTCGTGGGCGCTATCCTTCAGCATGGTTTTGTTGGAACCTGTGACGATGCCGAGGCAGAATCTTGCGTTGCCCTTCAGGGTGAAGCAGTCGGCGGTGCGGATCTTCTCAAGGATTCTGTATTCATCGTCATCACACAGAATGTGGAAGGAGTCTGCTGAAAGCCTTTCGGCCGATGCTGTGAAGCTTCTGCCCCTGGTCAGGGCATTTTTATTCAAAGATTCGAAGGAAACATTTATCGAGCCTTTGGCTGCGCATTCGTCTGTTACAGAACAGGTTTTTGAAGTTTCCTTCATCATATCGGTTGCTGCTTCATGCGAGGGACTGCATGGCGCTTTTTCGACTGTAAGGATAACGCATGGACACTGGACTTTGTCGAAAATGTCGCCAAGGTAGAAGAGCGACCTGACTGCGGCGTTTTCCAGAATATATTCTCTTATTGAAGCGTGCATATCAGCTTCTAAAATGGACTCCGGAAGCAGGAAGGACAGAGTTCCCCCCGGGGAAAGGCGCCGAAGACCCTGCTCAATAAACAGAGAAAAGGACTCGGGAGTCTTACCTCCGCTGAATGTAGTATATATGTATGAAAGAGTTATGGCTTCAGCCCCGGAAAAACTATAGCCCCATGGAGGATTTCCAAGGATGATGTCATAGGTTATGCTGTCGGAGATGAGTTTTCCGGTGATGTCTTTTTCTTTTGGCATAAGGAAATCCCTGCTGCGTATATTGGTGAGCAGGGCATTAAGCTTCTCTTTGGTTCTGATCTTGTACTTCATTGCCAGATTGATCCTGGCGATGACCACCGCATTTTCATCTATATCAAATCCTCTTATCGCTTCCAATGGAACGATGCCCGCAAGCCTGAGCAGGAAGTTTCCCGTACCGCAGGCCGGATCCAGGATAGAGTCCTTCTTATCACAGGACTTAAAGATATTATCGATTATCCTGTCGACGACATAGTACGGCGTGTAGTAGGATCCTGAGGATTTCTTGTCTCTGATAAGGCGCAGCGAGAGATAGAGCATGCCCAGGGTGTCTTCGCCGGAAAAAAAGTGCATTGGATGCTGATCAAGGATTTCCACGAGCTTCGAATCACTTATTCCTGCGGCTTCTGCCGGCTCATCAGAGAGGCGCTCATCCATATCAGCCGATCTGATCAGTTCTGTCGCGATGGAGTCGCCTAAGCCTGCTTCTATCATCAGCTCTTTTGCATAATAAGAGATGACTCTCATGACCGGAATGTCCATGTCCTGTATCATCCCCACAAGATCCAGGATGACCGGCATATTTGCTGACGCACTGTCTATGTATGATCTGGGAATAAAGTTAGAGTTTATCCGGCTTTTATTTCGCCTGCTCTTCAAAAGAGAAGATGACTCAAGATTACGGTGAGTGGCTAAAATCTCTTCCTTAGAGAAAGTTAGCGGATTATGGGAGTAGGGGGCAATCTTTCCAAGCTTAACCCAATTCCTTAAAGTAGCTTTTGAAATGCCAAGAATGGCTGAAGCCTCAGATATATTTATTTTCGTATTGTTATAATTATCCATAAGTATATTATTCCTTTTGGTAGGATGTTTTTCAAGGAGCATAGAAACAATTACTTTTATTTTGTAATAGAGCAAATCGTTAGTAAATGGTTTGATTTCAAACTGATTCAAAGGTCTTCTATAAAGAATAAATCAATATTTGCAAGTACAATTACGTATCCATAGGTGGTATTATAGATGTATATGTATGAGTGAGGGTCAGAGGTCCTGCTCTGGGGACGAGGAGGCAAAATGAAAAAATTTCGCGATTTTTGCCCCATGAAGACGAGACCCATGAATCAGGAGTGCCATTGCACGAGTGATTCATGCCTGGGGCTCGGCTGAGTGTCCGGGGCAACATGAGCGATAATTTTTTCATTTTGACGACGACGTTCCCGGAGCAGGACTTCTGACCCGGAGTCTATTCATTTACGAGGCAACCCATGAAACAGCCTAAGAAACAGCCATATGGCGGAATAACAAATGTACCTAAATATCTGGTGGACCGGTATGGACAGCAGGGACATATGGTGAAGCGTGGCAGGACCATAATCATGAATCAGCAGTCCATGGAGCAGATAAGCGGCCGAAGGACCAGGAACTGCTCGGTGGTGGCTGTTACCAGGGTTATGGACTACTACAGGAGCCGCCTGGGATTAAATGCCATTCCGGAAGACATCCATGTTCTCTACCGGGCAGTTGAGGAGGTGGCAGAGGCCTACGGCTACACAGACAAGAGGGGCACGATGCCTTTTTTTATCGCGGGTATAACCAGGGAAGCCTTCAAACAGTACGGCATAAAAGCCAGATGCCGCGGAGTATATATCTGGAGCTTTGAGAAACATGTGGTTAGGGAGATAGATGCCGGAAGACCGGTCATCATGAACATAGCCAGAGGCTTTTACAAGGACCACACTATAGTTGTGGCGGGATACAGCATATGGAGAGTCGGTGACAAGACATATCCCATTCTCAGAGTAATAGACGGTTGGAAAAAGGGAATCCATTACATTGACTATGAGTCTTTTGCAAGAGACATTTCACAGTCAATCTTCGGATCCTTCAATACCACCGTGATCATATAAATATTGATAAGAGGACTTATAGTGAAGAAGAAAGTTTTGGTTTGCATACTTATTGCCCTGGTCATATTCATAATCGGGGCTGCATTCTTTTTGTATGGGAGAAAGCCGCAGGTCACAGTACCGGCCAATCCCACAAGAAGGGATGAGAACGGCGGCCTTGTAGGCGATGAGGACCTTGCCGGCCTGGTGGGCAGCGGCAGAATAGAAGGCAATGTATATCAGCAGGAAAAGGACAAGTCATCAGAAGTACAGTTACCGAGCAGAGTGATAGAGGGCAATGTCAACAATCCCGTGTGTGAGGACGTACAGGTCGTCAGAAAGATTGCCCTGCCTGAGGCAGTGACCATGGGAGAGGGCGACATAGGTGCTTTTTACAACAATGAGGAGTATGAAGATGTAATTCCGGTGGATATTGAGTCTTTTTCCGCAAAAGACATACCGGCCAGTTATGATGGGAGAGATGTCGACGGAGTAAGTTATGTTTCACCTGTTGAAGATCAGGGATATACATATCTGTGCTGGGCTTATTCAACCCTGGGTGCAGTTGAGAGTGATCTGATCAGGCATCACAGCGATATAAGCAGTACTGATATTGATCTGTCAGAAAAGCATATGGCCTATTACAACATGCACAAAGCCGAGGGCTCTGTCGGTGGGCTCATCGATGATGACTTCAGAGAGCTTGAAAATGCAGAAAATGATGAGAACGCCTGGATCTTTCAGTATGACACAAACTATGTGTCTGTGGGCGGCGTTACTGATTTCTGCATCAGCCTTCTGACTGCATGGAAAGGCCCTGTGGAGGAGGATGGCGACGATGCCTTTAACAGTCTTTATGGCAGTTCGTTCGTCTTTACCGATAATGCAAATAAGCCGTCGGATGCTTATGACAGCAGTTATCATGTACAGAGTGTTAATGAGGTCCCGATGACATCTACTACCCAGACCATGATAAAGCAGATGATCATGGAACATGGTGGAGCTACCATAGGCATAAGAGCTGACGATAAGTACTGGAAGGACCACTGCAAGACGATATATGCCAGTTATGATGGCGCACCAGCCGAGATACCCAACCATGAAGTTCTTATAATTGGGTGGGACGACGACTTCGATGCATCCAACTTCAGAAACAGACCTGAGGGTAATGGAGCCTGGCTCTGCAAGAACAGCTGGGGAACGTCCTCAGGAAATGGCGGTTATTTCTATCTGTCTTACTATGATGAGACAGCAGCAGTCAGCAATGCCGTGGCATATGATGCGGCTGCGAAAGGTGATCCCAACTGGTATGACAACAATTACCAGACAGCAGGGTTTTTGACCAACACGGTTAGCTGCCTTGACGATTCACTGAATTCCGTATATGCATATTCGTCTTCAGCAAACCCCTACGGAATGTTGTATGAGGCTGCTTCGGATGAGGAACTTCGCGCTATCGGACTCATGAGCATTGATATGTATCAGCAGTACCAGCTGTATATTTACGTTAATCCTGAGGATGATGATGACAGTATATCCTTTGAAGGACAGGATACTCCCGTGGTAAGCCAAAAGATATCTGCAATAAGCGGAGGATATCACACCTTTGAACTGGATGAACCGGTGAAATTATCCAAGGGGGATAAGTTCCTTATCCTGATCAAGCCCGCCACTTCGGGAAGGCTTGTATTTGAACAGGAGGACGACAGTGTAAGCAGTCCCAATTATGACGAGTGGCACAATCTGACCGGGAATATTCACAACAGCTATTCATCCAGCGGCAGGAGCTACTATATTTCAGATGACGGCAAGGCCATCAATAAACAATATGATAAGGATTTCTTTGTGAAAGCCTATACGGTAAACGGATAAGAACAAAAAAAGAAGGTGACCTGATCGTCACCTTCTTTTTCGTTTTTCACAAGATTTTTGGGAGGAGGGCTGTTTAATGGGGAGTTAAACAGCCCGGGTATGAAAAAAGTTTTGTTGGGGGAGTGAGAATTTTGATTCTCAATACATATATCGGAGCTTTTTGAAAATACTTAACAGTATTTTGAATATTTCTTATTGTAAAATAATTCACGAAATATTGACAATAAATTTGTGCAAATTGTGAGAACGAACGTTTGAATTTTTTGCAGAATTGTGTTATATTGTGGTTATAAACTTGGAAAGGTACAATATATATGAAAAAGGATGAAAGTCAACTTGATCAGATCAGCACAACCGATAAGCTAAAGGCCATGAAGACTCTTAAGGAAGCAGGTCTTAAGGTTGAGTTTTCCGGCAGCGGTGTGCCTACGGTTATATGTGCATCAGCATCCGATATCAGCAAAGAGCTGAAGAACGTAAAGAGGATATTGAAGGAACTTCGCTATCAGGGCAGCTTTGGGGTCAGGGCACCAAGAAAGACAGATCAGGGCCAGATCACAGAGACTTCTGAGAATCCTATAGAGCAGGAGGACGGCGGCGAGGCAGTTCCCGCCTGATTTCAAGGCAAAAGAAAAGCACCTCTGCAATGAGGTGCATGTTGTTGGGAGGAGGGGTCGATTAGTGGGGAGCCAATCGACCCGGTATGAAAAAAGTTTTGTTGGGGGAGTCAGAAGTTTGTTACTTCTGATATGTGTATATCTTACTGTTTAAATTTGTACAAAATATGGACGGTTTATAAACAAAACATAAAGTAATTCGAAATAATAAATAATTTAATTACGATATATAGTCAATATACTTCTCATGGAACAATATTCATTGTCACTTAAGCTTAAATAAGGTATTCTATTATTAGGCACTATTCAATCTACAAATCGTAAGGAGATGAATAATATAATGAAAAATATCCTGTTTGTGGCTTCAGAAGGTGTACCATTTATCAAGACCGGCGGACTGGCAGATGTTGTTGGTTCACTTCCCAAGAATATTGACAGAAGGTACTTTGATGTCCGGGTAATACTGCCTCTTTACAAGTGTATGAGTCAGCAGATGAAGGACAAGCTGGAGTACCAGTCCAACTTCTACATGGATTTCCACTGGAAAAATGAATATGTAGGTATCTTCAAGGCCGAAGTCGACGGAATCAAGTACTATTTCATTGACAATGAGTTCTATTTTAGTGGAATGAAGCCCTATGGCGATGACGTGATCTTTGAGATAGAAAAGTTTGCTTTCTTCTCCAAGGCAGCGCTTTCTATTCTTCCTGTCATTGACTTCAGGCCTGATATCATTCACTGTCATGACTGGCAGACAGGTCTTGTTCCCGTTTACCTCAAGGAGAGGTTCCAGGGAAGTGAATTCTACAGGGGCATCAAGGCCATAATGACAATCCACAACCTTAAGTTCCAGGGCAAGTGGGATATCAAGAAGGTTCAGGATATAACCGGACTTCCTGACTATTACTTCACACCTGATAAGCTTGGACTTTATAAGGATGCCAACCTTCTTAAGGGCGGTATAGTTTATGCTGATGCCATTACTACTGTAAGTAAGGCATATGCAGAGGAGATCAAGACCGAGTTCTACGGCGAGGAGCTGGACGGACTGCTTCGTGCAAGGTCAAACGATCTCAGAGGTATTGTCAACGGTATTGACTACGATGAGTTCAATCCCGAGACGGATCCTCACATCCCTTACAAATACAATGCCATCAACTTCCGCAAGGAGAAGATCAAGAACAAGAGAGCACTGCAGAAAGAGCTGGGCCTCCAGGAAGATGACAAGATCATGATGATCGGTATCGTATCAAGACTTACTGATCAGAAGGGCTTTGACCTGATCAATTATGTCCTTGACGAACTGTGTCAGGATGCGATCCAGCTGGTAGTTCTGGGAACAGGCACAGAGCAGTACGAGAACTCCTTCAGACACTTCGACTGGAAGTACCATGACAAGGTATCGGCCAATATTTACTATTCCGATCCCATGTCACACAAGATATATGCGGCATCTGATGTATTCCTGATGCCATCGCTCTTTGAGCCCTGCGGATTGTCACAGCTGATGGCTCTCAGATACGGAACCATTCCGATCGTGAGACAGACCGGCGGACTTATCGATACCGTAGAGCCCTACAACAAGTTTGAGAGCACCGGAACCGGCTTTGGGTTCCTTAATTACAATGCTCATGAGATGCTTGGAACCATTCGTGAAGCAGAGCGTGTCTTCTATGACCAGAAGCGCGAGTGGAATAAGATGATCGACAGAGCAATGGCAGTTGACTTCTCATGGAAGGTATCTGCCGAGAAATATCAGGAGATGTATGACTGGCTTAAGCCATAACTCATAATCATTAGGATGGAGAGCAGCACTAACAGTAATAATTCCAAAAAGGGACTATTGTTTCAGGCCGGGATTCTTGCTATTGCAGGAGTGATATCAAGGATCATCGGCCTGTTATATGGAAGTCCTCTGGCAGCCATTATCGGAGATGAAGGTAATGGCTATTATGGTGCGGCATATGCCATCTATACAATAGTTCTTTTAATATCTTCTTACAGCATTCCCTCAGCCATGTCCAAGATAATATCCGGCAAGCTTGCGGTAAAAGAGTACAGGAACGCCCACAGGATATTCAGATGCGCACTGATTTATGTAGCTGTTGTGGGCGGCATAGGCAGTCTTGTACTTTTCTTTGCAGCTGATGTACTGGTGGCAGGAAGGTCTGCGCTCGTACTTCGGTTCTTTGCTCCCACGATATTCTTCTTCGGATTTCTGGGAGTTCTCAGGGGCTATTTTCAGGCCCACAGGACCATGGTCCCCACTTCACTTTCACAGCTGATAGAACAGGTATTTAATGCGATTGTCAGTATAAGCGGAGCTCTTATTCTCACCAATATGGCCGGGACTGATGACCCTTCGAAAAGAGCTGTTTACGGTGCCATAGGCAGTGCTCTTGGCACAGGCTCCGGAGTTGTCATTGCACTTATCTTTATGTATCTGGTCTACAGATACAACAGGAAAGGTATCTCAGTGAGACTGGAGAAGGATACGCATGAGGATATGGCAAACTGGCAGATATTTAAGCTGATCTTTATGATAGTAACTCCTTTCATACTGAGTACCTTCATATATAATCTGTCAACATCTCTGAACTCAACACTGTTTTCAAGAATATTGATGCATGTCAAGGGAATGGATGAGAGTGCCATCGCTTATCAGTATGGAATATTCTCAAGGAAGGCAATGGTCATTACAAACCTTCCCATAGCACTGGCCAGTGCTGCGGCCTCAGCCATGATACCAGAGGTGTCTACAACATTTTCTACAGGCGATATCAAGCAGGCGGGGCGTACTGTCTCCAGAGTCACAAGGGTCATCCTTATGATATCTATCCCATGTGCAGTGGGACTGCTGGCTCTTGCCAGGCCTGTGATGATGATCCTGTTCCCGCAGAGGGCGTCACTGGATGAGGCAGCTATGCTCCTTAGATTTTTGTCTGTTACAGTTGTTTTTTACTCGCTTTCAACCGTGACCAATGCAGTACTGCAGGGCATCGGTAAAGTCAACTCTCCGGTCATCAATGCCGTGATCGCGCTGGTGATCCAGAGCGGAGTGCTGACAGTCCTTCTTATATATACTGATCTTGGTGACATTGCACTTTGTATCGTTACAGTCATTTATTCGCTGCTGATGTGTGTATTCAATAATGTGGTAATGGTGAGGAACCTGCCAATAACCACAAATATTAAAAAGACATTTGTCCTGCCGGGCATATCCGCTCTCGTAATGGGAGCAATCGCATTTGGGATTTATGAATTGGCTTCCTTCTTATTAATAAAGGCAATGAGTGGAGAGTATTTTGTGAATCTGATCTCGACTGCAATAGCAGCGTTTGTTGGAGTATTTGTTTATTTTGTCGTGCTGATCAAATCCGGAGGAGCATCGGAAGATGATATCAGGAGATTCCCGAAGGGAAGGACCATAGCAGGACTCTTAAAGAAAATCAGAGTATTGTGACCTTATAAATGAAATGATGTGAAAGAAGGGTGATGGATTTTTGTTTCATCACCCTTCTATTTTTTTGAAAAAATTATTAAAAAATGATGTATTTTTGTTTTGGCTATGTTATAGTAAGTTTATATATTTAACTTTTTTTTTATATTTTCAGGAGGGGATAAAACTTTATGAAAAAGCATGGTAGGTTACTGGCGTTTATCCTTGCATTTTCCCTTGTATTTACTACATTTGGAGCGAACTTCTCGGATATTAGGGCATATGCAGCACAGGCGACAGACCAGGAATTCGAAGATGGTGTGAAGGACATATTTGAACCTCTGGATCAGATCCAGGAAGAAGATACTGAGGTCCAAGAGGATGAGCCCGATGCTTCAGAGGGGGCGTCTGAAGATGTGGAAGAAGAGGAAGAGGAAACAGCTGAATCTCCAACAGATGGTGAAGAAGCTGCAGAGGCTTCAACCGGTGACACAGAGGAGGCAGATGCTTCCGCAGAGGAAACTCAGGAAGCTAAAGAGCCCGAGCAGGAAGTTACTACTGAGACTACTGAGGCCACTGAGGGTTCTGAGGCTGTTGAGTCTTCTGAGCCTGTTGACACAGCTTCCGGTGAGAGCACAGATACGGTAGAAGAAGGTAAGGATGAGTCCGCTGCAGAAGTTCCTGCGGAGGATGTTACACAGACAGCAGCTCCTGCCGAGGAGGAAAAGGAAGAATCCGAGGAAACTAAGGAAACTGCTACTGAGGCTGCAGAGGCCGCTACTGAGGCGTCGTCAGAGGAGACTACAGAGGAAACTGTAGAGGAATCGACAGAGGCTTCTTCAGAGGCTGCAACAGAGGCTGCAACAGAATTGACTTCAGAAGAAGAGGAAACCGATGTAGAGGCTGCTACTGAGGCTACAACTCTTGAAGAGGAAGAGGAAGAAGAGGAGGACGCTTCCGAGACCGGTTCTTCCAAGAAAAAAGAGAAGAAGGAAAAGGAAGAAAAAGAAGAGAAGGAAAAGAAGGAAAAAAAGATCGAAAAGACTGAAGCCTTCTCTGACAGCGTAGAAATAGATGGAATCAACATCGTTGCCAGCGCTGATGCAGGTGTTCTTCCAAATGATGCATATCTCGATGTTAAGAAGGTTTCTTCCGGCAAGGAAGCAGCTATCGGGGATATGATCGATGACCAGCTTGGAGAAGAGCAGGAAGTAGACAGCACGTTCTCATATGACATCAATATCCGTTCAGAGAGCTGTGTTACCGACGACAATCCAAAGGGTTATGTACAGCCTGAGGACGGGAATACAGTTTCCGTTACTTTTGAGAGCATTGCAGCCGCACAGGATGACAGCCTTTCTCTGTCTGTTTACCATGTGGCGGATGACCTCTCATCTGCAAGTGAGGTTGCCAGCGAGGGGACAGAGGCAACTGATATCGGATTTGAAGCTGAGCATTTCTCAATTTATACGGTTACAATTATCAGGAACGACGCCGGCACGGAGGAGGAATATACTTTCAAGATTTCTCTTTATGATACAGAGGGAAATCCGATCGGAGAATTTGACAGTTCAGAACTCTTTGATGCTAAGACAGCTGCAACTGTAAAGGTAGAGGATATAGCTCCTATAATCGATGGTTATAATTTCGACAGAGCAGAGTTCTCCGGAGAAATATTTGATGAGTTTACGATTGAGGGTTATAACCCGAATCCTAAACAACCACAGACGACTAATAATCTGGTTATAAATGTATGCAAGGATAAGGATGGCAAGAGTGAGAAGATTGGAATATTGACAAGAGGCATAATCCCTCATTCTGTAAAGTTTATCTATAAAAAAGCAGAAGCAGCTTCTTCTTATACGGCTAATGATCATATCTCGCTTACAATAACAGATAAGAATATCAGCCAGGATCTGAATGATTTACAGGTTCTGATCAGCGTAGGAGACAACAGTGGTTTTGAGGAAATAGGTAAAATCAAATCAGGAGCAGGAGTTGTCAACAAGTTTACTTACCAACTTGCCAATGCTATAGATGAAAAAACTGCAATCCAGTTTCAGATTGGAAACTCTACTATTGGTAAACTCACTAAAGCTCAGATAATAGATGCATATAACAGATATCAAAAGGCACATAACGGAGAAGAAAAGACCGGTTATGACTTTGCGTTCAGTCTCAGTGATCTGGGAATTACAACACCTGAGCATAAACTGACTGTTATAGACAGATTTATCACTCTTGATGGTCAAAAAGAAGATCATATAAGAGAAAATGTAAAAGTGAAGAAAAATGGCAAATATTCAGTTGAGACTCTTAAACACCCTTATTTTGATGATGTCGCGTGGTTTGAGAGAATTGGATATAAGTATAATGGCTTTACAAAAAAAGAAAATGGCATAGAGACCCAGAGTGGGGATAAGAATGAAAAAACTGTGACAGGCACGCTTACTGCAGATACTGAAGTGGTTTTTGAGTTCAAACAAGTTGAGACAGAGAAAATTGCATTCTTTGTTCTTGGAAAGAATAATAATCTTGAGGAGGGCAAGAAGGAAAATGGCCCTCAGTCTAATGAATATTATCTGCCGTGGAATAATGGTAAAAAGGAATGGACAGGAACAGCTTATAATATTGATCTGGTAGTTGGTTCAGAAGGTGTATCAGGTATAACACATCTTGCATCAATGCATCAGGATACAGGTGTCAAGGTTTATCAATCTTTAATGGATTGGAAGAACGGAGTACCTAAGGATGCAATAGGTTATACGTTTGATACCGGTGTTGAGGCAAAAATCACAGCCAGGCTTCATGATCAGGATGTAGGATTCCCTGACGAATTTACTGTAAAAGATATTATCTGGTACGTTTACAAGCGACAGGGTGATGGTTCTCATATTGATGGTTATGTCGCAACAAATGTTACATATCATGGAAATGGTGGTTACACTAAGGATAATAAAGACACTGTTCCTGATGATAAGGTCAGATTTGGCAGTGATGTAACTATCAGATCAAATGATAGAAATGATATTGGATTTGTATACGAGGGAAACAAGTTCCTGGGATGGAGCACTGATGAGAAGGCAACAGCTCCTGATCCTAACTATAAGGAAGGTAAATATATCAGTAATCTGGAAACCAAGCTTCACCTCTATGCTGTATGGGAGAAGGGCTATGATAATACTCTGGTTGTCAAAGCTCAGGACAACACTAAGAGATATGATGCTACTCCTGTAGACAACGGTGGACTTTCGGCACAGCTTTTCTTAAACGGTACAGAACTTACAGGTGATGCTTCAGATCCATTCGAACTTCTTGACGTAACATTTGACGGAGATATTACAAATGTCAGGGACGATGGTATAGGCAAGAACAGGATCACATCATATGTCATCAAAGACAAAACCAATGATCTGCGCTATGTATGGTCATCCGGAAATGCAAATAACAATACACCTTCCGGAAACGATGTAGTAGAAGTAAAGGACGGAAAAGTCTTAAACAAAAATGGAACTGTTTATATTTCTGTTGTAAACGGTAATCTGTCTGTTACACCAAGAACCATTACACTTACTCCTCAGAATGCTCAGAAGGTCTATGACGGAGATGTGTATTCAGCAGAGCAGTATGTCAATGACGGGCATATCATAAGTTATTATGATGAGTATGCCATAGCTGACGGAGTAACTTACAAGGTCGACGCAGATGTTTCAATACAGAAGGTAAAGGGAGTTGTAGAGAGTATTCCGGGTAATGAGATTACTGTAGGTAAGAATGATGTATCTATCGATGTGAATGGCAAATTCATTAAACCGGGCTCTGATAACGTAATAGTATTGACAAATACTGCAGACCTTAAGATAACTCCTGTGGATATTCACCTCAAGTCTGATTCCCTTGAGAAGGAATATGATGGTTATGCTCTTGTAAATGGCAATACACCGCTGGTTACTGAAACCGGATGGGTAAAAGGTGAGGGTGCCACAAAGATATTTACAGGATCACAGCTTAATGTCGGACAGAGCGATAACAGCTACTACATTGAACCAAATAAGAACCTCCTTGGTGTTGCAACTACAGATTTTACAAACTATAGATTTGTAGATTCCAATGGCGCTGAGATCACAGGAAACTATATCGGAGCGGATGGTGCAACATATAAGAGGTACGGCGAATTTGGAACTCTTACTGTAACGAGCCGCAAAGAAAAGATTAAGCTCTATATAAAGCTCGATGTAGACCAGTCAGGCAACAACGAGAAGACAGTATATTACGACGGAAAGACTCAGAATGTTGATGTAAAGATAACGGTTACTCATGATATTCAGGTTATCAAGGATGGCACATCTGTATCATCGACAACAAACAATGCAACAACGGTAAATACAACAACCGGAACCAGCGACCAGGCATTCAATATTCTTCCCGGCAAGTCAGATGACAAGTCACTCATTGAGAAGATTTTGAGCTTTGGAACGATTACAGCTTATGCTGCAGATGTTGATGAAGTAACTATTAAGTATGGAGATCTTACCTTCATAATAGCCGGTATCCAGCTTAATGGAGGATCCGGAATTGATGTCGGTGACTACTATGTTACCATTGATCTTACAAAGCTTAAGATAACCATGCAGGGATCAACTAAAGATGTATCTGATGAGTTTGAGGTTGAGGTAATACTGCCTGAGAACTTCAAAAATAATAACAATGGCGATGTTGTGGGTATACTCCACATACTGCCTGTAGAGTACAATGTTAAGACCGGCTCTGCACAAAAGGTATATGATGGCAAGCCTCTGACAAATCCTGAAGCTTCAATTACAGGACTTGTAAATGGTGAGACGGCTTCAATTAAGGCAACAGGATCAATAACAGAAGTTGGATCAGATAAGAATCCATATGAACTGGTATGGGATGGAACTGCCAAGAGTTCAAACTATGTACTTGGAGATGAGGATTTAGGAACACTTACAATTACTCCTGAAGAACCTACACCGAATCCTACTCCTGACCCTGATCCGGATCCAAATCCGAATCCCGGTCCGTCACCGGATCCTGATCCCAATCCTACACCGAATCCTGAGCCGGCTCCTACACCTACACCCGATCCCGATCCCGATCCTATACCCGACCCTGATCCGGATCCAAATCCGAATCCCGGACCTACACCAGATCCGACACCCAATGTCGTTCCCGGTAATCAGGTACTCGGTGCAAGACGTGCAGAGGAAATATCAGGGGCAGTAGACGGAGCTGCAGTTCTCGGAGCAAGAAGAAGCGGCACAGAAGATACTACCAATACACTTGGAAGAATAATCACAATCATAGCTGCTGCATCAATCGGATTTATCATGGTATACATGAAGAGAAAGAGCAGAGAAGAGAGAAATAAATGATCTGATCTGAGAATAAGAAATAACAAAGGATTCCGAAATCGGAATCCTTTGTTTATGTAAAGATATACTGTTCTAGAAAATGAAGGTCATTCGCTTATAAGTTTAAGCGAAGATATATCCGGCGCGATGGCCATGGAGTAGTTGGTGTAGTACACTACAAATCCCGGCTTTGCGCCGTTTGGTTTTTTGACATCTTTGCGTTTTAGATAATCGATCTCAACCTTCTCCTGGTTCTTACCTTTGGAGTAATATCCGGCCAGGGCAGCGGCCTCTTCAAAGGCTCTGTCCGGAACCTCTTTTCCTCCGGTCAGCAGCACAACATGTGATCCCGGAATCTTCTTGGCATGGAACCACCAGTCGCCGCCATTGGCGGTCTTGAAGGTCAGCTCATCGTTCTGGAGATTGTTTTTTCCTACATATATATCAAAACCATCGCTGGAGATATAGTGGAAGGGACGGCTGGTTATCTTTTCCCTGCGGCCCTTTTTACCGGTACTATGGGATTTGACGTAGCCGCTGTCTGCAAGCTCCTGTCTGATCTGAACCAGGTCGGCTTCGTTTTGGGCAATATCAAGGGCGGTCTGAATGGATTCCAGCTGCTCAATGGTGTCAGAGACCTCCTTCATCTGCTCCTCAAGAGCCTCCTGGGTGCGCTTTAACTTGGTGTATCTGTCAAAGTACTTTTTTGCATTCTGGTTTGGAGTGAGAGTGGGATCCAGGGGGATCGTTATGTCTTTTCCTGTGTTGTAATCATTGACAGTTATGGATTTGTCGCCTTCCACGGCACTGTAGCCGTAAGTGTTGAGAAGCTCTCCATATATCCTGTATTTGTCCTTCTTATCCGAGTCCTGAAGCTGTTTGAGCTGCAGGTCGTACTTGCGGACATTGCGCTCAAGTATTGTCTGGACAATCTTGCGAAGGTCCACAGATTTCTGACGGATACGGGTGATGGCATTTTTCTCAGCATAGTATTTCAGGATCAGTTCCGATATATCACTGCAGAGCCTGAACTCATCGCAATCGTCAAGGCCATCCTTGTAGCCATAAATAGTAAGTGGAATAGAAGAGTACTCTCTTGGCGAATCTGCGTCATAATATATTGCAGGGGTAAAGCTGCCGCTTCTTACTGATTCCATAACACTGTCAAAAGACCTGTACAGAGCTATGGACTCTGCATTTTCCAGCGCAATGGCTGATTTGTCTGCATCGATTCCGGCTCTGAAGCATATCTCCTGGGCGATCACCGGGGAAAGGCCTGTGTATGAAGAGTAGATGGCCTTGAATGCCGGCATTCCCTTGGACAGAACAAGAGATGAAAACTCATCAGCGGTTGTGGAAAGAGGGTTTGCCTTGTCCTGGCTAGGAATGAAGTAAGTGCGTCCGGGAAGGACTTCCCTGACTGAACTTACTGATGCAGGTATGTGCTTGATGCTGTCAATTATCGTGTCTTCTTCATCGGTGAAGATGATATTGCTGTACTTGCCCATGATCTCAATTATCAGGATTTTGTGACAGAGATCGCCCATCTCGTTCAGATGCTCAATCTCAAACCTTATGACTCTCTCAAGTCCTCCGGGCTGGGTCACGGAGATGATCCTGCCGTTCTGGATGTGCTTTCTAAGGAGCATGCAGAAATTGGGGGCAGTCATGGGAGATGCCTTGCTCTCGTCGGTTAGATAGACAAGAGGCAGGGTTGCATCTGCAGACATCACCAGCCTTGTCTGTTTGATCCCGGTTTTTTCAGCAGCCTCATAGGAGAGCTTGACGGTGATGAAGAGTTCGTCGCTCTCAGTCTGGGCTATTTTATATATGCGGCCTCCGGTAAGGAGGGCGCTGAAATCTCTTGTGAGATTTGCTACTGTAATTCCATCAAATGCCATTGTTTCTTTTGCCTTTCATTAAGATGTGAAGAAATGCCAGGGATTTCTTACCTGACATCAAGATTATACATTCAGCAATATTGATTGTACAGTAAAAGAGTGAGAGATGAGGAGCGCTTTATCAGGTTTTGAGCGGGTTTTCGCTTGAGAAAAACGGGAAGAACTGATATAGTAACATTTAGTGTATCTGTGAGAATGAAGGCAGATATTCAGTATTATTTATTTGGAGGAAGCAATGATCATGGAAAACGAAAAGAAAATTATGCTCTCTGGCATTCAGCCCAGCGGAGATTTACATCTTGGCAATTACCTTGGAGCCATCAAGAACTGGGCTGACAGGGTAAATGAATTTGAGTGTTATTACTTTATGGCGGATCTGCATACCATAACAGTAAGGCAGGATCCCAAGGAGCTTAGGAGAAGATCGCTGGAGATGCTGGCCCTTTATATTGCATGCGGACTTGATCCGGAAAAGAACACTCTTTTCCTTCAGTCCCATGTTCCTGCACATGCACAGCTTGGATGGGTCCTGGACTGCTACACCATGTTCGGCGAGCTTTCCCGCATGACTCAGTTCAAGGACAAGTCTGAGAAACATAAGGATAATATAAATGCAGGTCTTTTCACTTATCCTGCGCTGATGGCTGCAGATATCCTTCTGTACCAGCCTCACTATGTACCTGTGGGAGAGGATCAGAAACAGCACGTAGAGCTCACCAGGAATATCGCTGAGAGATTCAACAATATTTATGGGGAGGTATTCCGCATCCCTGAGCCTTATATTGCCAAGACCGGAGCCCGCATTTACGGACTGACAACTCCGGGGGCAAAGATGAGCAAGTCTGAGCCTAATGGCTGCGTATTCCTTATGGATGAGCCTGATGTTGTGATGAAGAAGTTTAAGAGAGCGGTTACAGACTCTGATACAGAGAACTGCGTTCGTTATGACAAGGAGAACAAGCCCGGTGTTGCCAATCTCATGAATATCTACTCCACCATAACAGGCAAGAGCTATGAAGAGATTGAAAAAGAGTTTGAGGGCAAGGGCTACGGTGTATTCAAACCGGCTGTTGGTGAAGCGGTTGTGGAGACGCTGAACCCGGTAAGAGAGGAAGCGAAGAGGCTCATCGCTGATAAGGCATATCTTGAGTCAGTGTACAAAGAAGGAGCTGAGAGGGCATCTTACATAGCAAACAAGACTCTTAGAAAGGTATACAAGAAAGTCGGCTTCTACCAGATTTGATGAAATAATGGCATAGAAAAAGCGAAGAGCCCATGAAGAATTGTAATATTTTTCATGGGCTCTTTTTATTTGTGTTAGTATCGGGGTAATATTGAAAACGGAGACAATTTATAATTTGCGAACAGCTTTTTCCTTAGAAAATCCGTGTCATTCCATAGCCAAGTACAGTACAAAGATAGAAGAAAGGACAGATAATGAAATTAAGGGAACCACATATTTAAGATCTCAATATCTCTGGCCGACAGAAGAGACCATAAAATCTTAAAAAATCATAAACAATCACAAACAAACAAAAATGAAAATAAATATGATGTTCCATATGATTTTTGACGATATATACTAAAATTAATAAGGAAAAATCTATTGTTGCGAGGTGGGAAAATGGAAGAAAGAAGATCAATAAACAGGATTGAGTTTTTAGCAAACAGCGTAATAGTTGACAGAGAATCACTGGAGCAGTACTACGGGCAGGTCAAGAACATCAGCCCGATGGGAATTGCCATAACGGTTGATGAAAAGATTCCGAATCTGGTAGGAAGGGACTGCATAGTTATCGTGGATACAATGATCATGTATTCTGAGGCTGTCCGTGAGGACCAGGAGTTCGGCAAGAAAAAGTCGGTGGCCTTCAAGGCGAGACGATTTGAACCTGATGTACTGAAGTTCCTCTTTGACCATGTGGGAAATGACGATGAGGAACCCGAAACAGCAAATTGACATAACAGTTGCCATAGACATTTGTTGTTTAGATGTGAGAGGAGATTCAGATGAAGAACCAGAGAGTCGTTTCAGCACTAATAATTGGAATTTCTGCCATGATGGCGCTGCAGGCACCAATCACAGCGTATGCAAGTGACAACAAAGCAGATAATGTAGAAAAAGAGAAAAAGGATGTTTCTGCAGATGAAGAAGTAATAGAGGTTAACGAAGAAGTTAAAAGTGCAGACAATGAAGCTGTTGAAGCTGTGGCGTCTGTTGTTGGAACACAGGATGAAAATGTTGTTGAGACTATAGAGGAAGCTGCAGCACTGCCTGAAATTGAGCAGACATCATCTGAAGCACAAACTGGTGAGAGTCCTGCACCTGCGGAAGAAGGGGCAACGACCACTTCAGAGGAAGGCGCACCTGCAGGCACAGAGGGGCAGACACCAGCACCGGCATCAGAGGAACAAACACCAGCACCTGCAGCAGAGGGACAGACACCAGCACCTGCAGCAGAGGGACAGACACCAGCACCTGCAGCCGAAGAGGGACAGACACCGGCACCTGCAGCCGAAGAGGGACAGACACCAGCACCTGCAGCAGCAGA
>JAEEGF010259188.1_pt1 | contig 25819 bp, 17 predicted proteins | sample 9134171 | NCBI WGS metagenome assembly JAEEGF01 (sample SAMN16246542, study PRJNA631951) | gut metagenome | biome: gut microbiome; feature: rumen; material: AP-attached | host: Bos | place: Iran: Karaj | collected 2018-10 | reverse complement strand
CTGGCACCCTCAAGGCCAAGATGATTGAAACCGACAACAATGCTGTTGGCGAATATGCCGGACGCGTGCTCAAGAGCACGCACACCTATACGCGCATCGACCAGGGAACCCTGCAGCTGACTGAGGCTGCGGACGCTGCCTTCGGAAAGAACATTGCCGTGATGGGCGGGGCGACGCTCTCGCTCGCGGGCACTGCCCAGACGCTCACGGTCGACACGCTCACACTCGGCGACGGGAACGGTGTGGCGGCCCTGGCTCTTGATGCCGGCGACAAGATAGTCGTCAATGCCGAAAACGGACTTTCGGTGAACGCTGCGATGGTTGATTTCTCGTCTGTCACGGTTAACGACTTCTATCCCGTCTTCGTCTGCGCCGGTGCCGTCGATATTGCGGCGGTGAGCGACATCAACATCATTCCGAACGCGGACCATGACTGCGAGTGGACCAGCTCCTATGACGATGGAACCGACCTCACGACGTTTTCGATCCACGTTGCCGCCGCCGGGACGATCGGCAAGACCATCACATACGGCAATGGATCCGTCACCACGAACGGAGAAGGTCGCGTCGCCAGGCTCATCGCGAACGAGACAGGCGCGCAGTACGGCCAGCTCGACCTGACGAGCGCCGCTGCCGCGACAGTCGATGCAGGCGCCACGCTGACGCTCGGTGGCGATCTTCACATCCCCGCAGGCGGAACTCTTTCGAAGCGCGGCTCCGGCAAGCTTGTCGTCGACGGAGACAATTCCGGTTTCGCAGGGTCCTTTGCTTCCCATGGCGGAACACTTGAGGTCGACGGCGTTGAGGCGCTCGGGAAAGATCCGCTGGCCTTCCCGCTCGTGCTCGGCAATGGCACGTTCAAGTACACGGGCGATGCCGTCACTTTCAACGCGGCGCTCAAGTTCCAGGGCGAGACGGCCGGAAAGTCCGTGATTCTCGAGAATGACGGCGATATGACGTTCCCCGACGTCCAGCACGTGAGCGGAACCTTCGTCAAGAAGGGCGTCGGCGCGCTTACGCTCGATCTCCCCGCGGGTTCGTTCAAGCTCGGCAACGATGCAGTTGACGGGGATTATGGAATACAGGACGGGACCGTTGAATTCCCGGCGAGCGGCGATGCACCGGAGTCCAAGACCGGGCTCTGCGGCGTGACAATTGCCGAAGGCACGCTTAAGATCAAGGGCGAGGGCGCCGACAAGACGACTGTGTCCACCGAGAACACGTCTCTCCTCGGCACAGGCTATGCAGCCAAGGCCGCCCCCGTCATCGATGTCGAGGATGCGCGCGTCAACTTCGGAAAGGGCTCCCGCCACAGCCGCATCATGGCGCGGTATCCTGCCGGTGCACCCGTTCCGGAGATACGCCTCAAGAACGCCATCTTCAACACGAACAGCGGTTATGTAGGGGCCAGCTCCGACGCGTCCGACCGCCGTGGTCCGATCATCACGATGAAGGACTCCGTATTCTTGGGCGACTACAACACCTATCTCGGCGTCGCCGGCTTCGCCAGTCCGGAGGTCGATGCGGACAACTCGAGCTTCATCACCGAAGGGGCGCTCGGAATCACCATCTCGGCCGCAAAGCTGACTGCTGACTTCTACGGAACGAACGCGGTGTTCGGATCGTATTCGAAGATCGAGACTGGGGCGAACTACGGCGGACGCATCGCCTCCCAGAACCACGTTACAGGCGAGGTGAAGATCCGCGACGGCGCGCGGATGAAGACGACCCGCGGAATCGACTTCGCATTCGGTTCCCTGTCCGTGGTGTTCGACGGCGGCATCTTCGAGATCGTCTCTCACAATGTCGAATCGCAGCGCGCCTGCACGTCGCTCTGGCAAAAGGCGGAAACGGCGTTCGTGACGCAGGGCAAGGGCCTTGAGGTGCTCATCGCCGAAGGCTCCACGCACGGCTTCAACTTCCCCGTCGCAGGCGATGGCAAGGTCGTGAAGACGGGCGAGGGCACGTTCAAGCTCGTCGAGGCGCGCGCCGAGGGCGAGAAGCTCCTCCAGTACACCGGCGGAACGGTCGTCTCGAACGGCACGTTCGTCGTCGATGGATCGCTTGTCGCGGACGGTGCGAAGTCGTTCGAGGTCTGCTCTGGCGCTGTCCTCGATCTGAACGGCTCCGTGCTCACGAACGCAACGATCGCCGGCGCGGGCCGGGTCGTGAACGGGAAGCTCGTGAACCCGACGCTAGCCTACGACGCAGATGCGCTTACGACATTCGAAGGCGTGGAGTTCGACGGTGTGCTCTTCGTCGACTTCGGACGCACGGCGGAGGATCCGCTCGACAGAACCGAGGCAAGGGCAGGAATCCTCGTCGCGCACTATGCCGAAGGCACTGTCCCCGAGTTCACGAAGGTCAAGGCGCTCAACACGGGCATTCCACGCGCGAAGGCAGGCGTGAGCTGCGTTGACGGCGACATTATCATCACAACGGTTCAGACCGGATTCGAAGTGCGCCTTCGCTGACGGGCATAAAGGGTAACGGAAACATGAATAGGACCTTAGCGATATTGGGTATCCTGTCCATCACCGGTGCGGCCTTGGCCGCACCGTTCTCCGAACGCGACTCGGTGCTGGTCGGCGGAGAGTGGACAATGGGAAGGGAGTCGGCGCTCTCCGTCTCCGGACGCTCCGTCTCGTCGGCGGAGTTCGACGACTCCAAGTGGCTTCCGGCCAAGGTGCCGGGAACCGTCTTGGACAACATGGTCAGCAACGGACTCCTCCCAGACCCGTACTATGGTCTCAACAACCGCCGCACGCTAAAGACGATCCCCGACCTCAACGACGTCGACCCCGAATACTACACCGCGTGGTTCCGCACGACGTTCGACGTTCCGGCGGACTACAAGGGCAAGAACGTGTGGCTCGCTCCCGAGGGCATAAACTACCGCGGAGAGATATGGATCAATGGTCAGGCTGTCGGCAAGACGGCGGGCATGTTCAGGCGGCAGGTATTCGACGTGACGGACTTCGTCAAGCCGGGCGAGAAGAACGTCCTCGCCGTGAAGGTTTCGCCGGTCGACATTCCGGGCGATCCGCATCCACAGGCGAACGGCAAGAAGTGGGGCGCGACTGGCGAGTGGCGCAACGGCGGCGACGGGCAGATCGGCAAGAACGTGACGATGCTCATGTCCATCGGCTGGGACTTCACGTTCTCGGACGGAATCCGCGACCGCAACACCGGCATCTGGCGTCCGATCAAACTTTTCGCGACCGGCCCCACGCGCCTCGCCAATCCGTTCGTCCGCACTAAGTTCCTCGACCCCGCCCACAAGCAGGTTGAGATAGTCGCCGACATCGAGGTCGACAACTATGCGGGCCGAGGGGGAATGGGCCAGTTCATCGAGTTCGCGGTCGAGGGCACCGGCATAAAGCAGCGCAACCACATAGGCGTGACCCGCGGCGAATACGGCACGCGCACGTTCAAGGTCAAACTCGACAATCCTAAGCTCTGGTGGCCGCGCAACAAGGGCGAGCAGAACCTGTACACCGCGGTGTTCACGTCCTACAGCGACCGCAAGGGCGAGGAGTCGGTCGTCTACGACCAGGTGAAGGTTCGTTTCGGCGTGCGCGAGATCACGAGCGACGGAGGGAAGGGTCCAGACGGCAAGGAGCGCGACCGCCAGTTCTACGTGAACGGACGCAAGATGTTCGTGCGCGGCACGAACTGGATCCCCGAGGCGATGCTTAAGTCGGACGACGCTCGCATGGAGGCGGAGATACGCCTCCTCGCCGAGTCGGGCGTCAACTTCGTCCGCCTCTGGGGCGGCGGCATAATCGAGAGCGACTACTTCTACGACCTCTGCGACAAGTACGGGCTCGTCGTGTGGCAGGAGTTCTTCATGACGGGCGACACGGCGCATCCGCAGGACCGCGAGCTCTACCTCGCGAACGTCGCGGACTCCGTGAAGCACATCCGCAACCACGCGTCGCTCGGGCACTACGTCTGCTCCAACGAGTCCTCCGAGACGCCCGGCATCCGCGAGCTCATCGCGAAGCTCGACCCGACGCACGCCTACATGCCTTCCTCGGAGACGTTCGGCGTCCACGACGGCAGCCCCTACAAGATCGTGAACCCCATGCGCTACTACGAGGACACGGCGTCCGACCGCGGCAGCCGCGCGTACGGATTCAACCCCGAGTACGGCACGTGCGCGCTTCCGGACGCGGAGTACCTCCGCACGTTCATGCCCGAGAAGATGCTCTGGCCGATGGACCGCGAGGCGTGGCGCTACCGCGAGGGCGGCGGTTTCGACGACATGACGACGGTGCACGACGTAATGGTGAACGCCTACGGGCGCTCCCAGTCGATCGACGAATACTGCCGCAAATCGGAGGCGGTCGACGCGATGAACCACCGCGCGCTCTGGGAGGTGTGGAACCGTGCCTCCGCCACGCGCAAGGCGACGGGCGTCCTCTTCTGGTACGCGAACACGCCGGTTCCGAAGATCGGCTCGCACGCGTGGGACCACTCGCTCGGGCTCACCTCGGCCTTCTTCGCGCAGAAGAGCGCGCTCGCTCCGCTCCATGCGCAGTTCGACTACCTCGACAACATGGTGTCCGTCATGAACGACACTGTCGCCGACAGGTCGGTCGACGTCGTGGCGGAAGTATATGACTTCTCCTCGCGCAAGATCGCCGAGAAGAAGGTGTCCGCCAAGGCCCCCGCCGAGACGTGCACCGACCTCTTCGCGCTCGAGCTTCCTGCGGAGCTCACGCCGATTTACTTCATCAGGCTCTCGCTTCTCGAGAACGGCAAGGAGATCGACTCGACCGTGTACTGGCGCTCGACGAGCAAGTACACGGGACCGAAGAAGATGGACGGTCCGACGACGGCTGGATTCGAGACGATGGACTCGCTTGCCAAGACGACTCTGGAAGCCCGCGCCGCGAAGGGCGCGAAGGGCACGGTTGTTACGGTCAGGAACACGGGCAAGTCAATTGCCTTCATGGTAAAACTCCTCGCCCGCGACGCAAAGGGACGCAACCTGAAGCCGACGTTCTACTCGGACAACTGGTTCTCGCTGATGCCCGGCGAGGCGAAGCAGGTCCTCGTCGAGCCGCCTGTCGGCGCCGCTTCCTGGACTGTGGAGGCGTGGAACGCGCCCCGCGTCACGGGCAGTCTGCGGAATTGACATGATTTAGTACAAGGAGGTAAAGCTGAACATGAAAACGACTGGAATTAGGCTCTCTGCATCTTTTTTGTTTTCCGCGGCGGTTTTATCCGCCTCCGCGGATGTCAGGCCCGCTGCCGTCTTCACAGACGGCGCCGTGCTGCAGGCAAAGAGGCCCGTGCCCGTCTGGGGCATGGCCGATCCTGGCGAAAAGGTAGTCGTCAAGTTCGCCGGGCAGACGAAGACGGCAAAGGCGGGCGCGGACGGCAAGTGGCGCGTCGCGCTCGATCCGATGGAGTATTCTTCTGTCGGCCGCGAGCTCGTCGTCGGTTCGACGAAGTTCTCCGATGTCCTTGTCGGCGAGGTGTGGCTCGGCATCGGACAGTCCAACATGGAGTTCCCGCTGGAGCACTGCGATGAAGGAAAGCGCATGGCCAAGGGCGGCGTGCTGCCGGAGACTGTAAGATTCTTCCACATGCCCAAGGACGGAGATGAAAAGCCGCGCGACATGTTTGCAGTTCCCGAGGGGACGAAGTGGCTTTCCTATACCAAGGAGAACGAGCAGAAGGGCAAGCGCTCGTCGATGCTCCTCGCGTTCTTCGCGCAGAACCTTGCGGGCGAGCTAAAGGTTCCCGTCGGCGTCATAGGCGCGGCGGTTGGCGGGGCCAACCTTGAGACGTGGATGAGCGAGGCTGCGATTGCCGAGGCGGGGACGCAGGAGGAGGCCGCGAAGCTCCTCAAGATGTGCGAAGGCTGGCACCAGAACGACATCAAGAAGTGGGAGGCGCGTCCGGAGAGCGAGAAGAACAAGCCGTTCCCGAAAGTCAACTACGAGAGCCGTCCGACGCAGGTCTGGAACGCAATGGTCCCTCCGCTCGCGCCGTACGCCGTGCGCGGCATGATCTGGTACCAGGGCGAGATGAATTCCGGATGGCAGAAGTACGAGAAGCAGTTCCCGTTCTTCGTGAAGCACCTCCGCGCGGCCTTCGGCGTCACTGACCAGCCGCTCTACATCGTGCAGCTGCCCGATTTCAAGCAGGATCACTGGGTGCGTATCCGCGACGTGCAGCGCAAGATGAGCGAGAGTGTGCCGAACTGCGAGCTCGCCGTGCAGATCGACGGAAACGAGATTGACCTTCATCCGAAGAATAAGATGATGCTCTGCTCGCGCCTTGCGAACCTCGCGCTCGCTGGATGCTACGGACGCAAGATCGTCGCGCGCTCCCCGGCGCCAGAGAAGGCCGCCGCGAAGGGCGGAAAGGTGCGTGTCGCGTTCAAGAACTGCGGTGCCGGGCTCAAGCTGAGGGACGGCGACGCTCCGCGCACATTCGAGCTTGTCGAGAAGGGCGACAAGGGTGTCCCTGTCGAGGCGAAGCTCGTCGGGAAGAACACGGTCGAGCTGACCGTTCCCGAGGGGATGGGCGCTCCGACGCGCGTCAGGTACGCCTGGTCTCCGGATCCGGACGTAAACCTCGTCAACTCCGCCGACCTCCCCGCCACCCCGTTCGAGATCGAGCTATAGGCGCTGACAGTTGCGGAATGACATTTCTGCCACGCTGAATTTTCAACGACATACAGGAACACCCCATGAAGACAAAACTCCTTGCAATTGCGGCCGCCGCCGCGTCGGTTGGTTTCGGAGCCGCGCAGCCGGCCTACCTCGACACGTCCCGCTCTTTCGAGGAGCGCTCCGCCGATCTCGTTTCGCGCATGACGCTCGACGAGAAGTGCGACCAGCTGGGCCGCACAACAAAGGCGGTGCCGCGTCTCGGCGTCGCGCGCTACGACTTCTGGAACGAGGCGCTGCACGGAATCCAGAACGGAACAGGCGAGGGCACGAGCTTCCCGATGCCGCTTTCGCTTGCATGCACGTGGGACGAGGATTTCATCCGCCGCGTCGCGGATGCGATCGCGGACGAGTGCCGCGGACATTCGCAGCCGGTTGAAGAGGGCGGTCGCGGACGCGGACTCTCCTACTGGTGCCCGACGATCAACCTCGCGCGCCATCCTCTCTGGGGGCGCACCAACGAGGCTTGGGGCGAGGATCCGTATGTCGCGGGCATGCTCTCCAGCGCTTTCGTCGAAGGCATGAAGGGCGACGACGCGAAGTACCTCAAGACGGTCCCGACGATCAAGCACTATGCGCTGAATGACCACGAGAACCAGCGCGGCTCGACGTCGTCCGACGCAAGCGAGGCCGACATCCGCGACTACTACGCGCGCGTCTACCGCTATGTCGTGGAGCGCACGGACGTTCCGTCGCTCATGAGCGCGTACAACGCCGTCAACTACACGCCGTCGTCCGGAAACCCGTTTCTCCTTACGACGCTTCTCAGGGACACCTTCGGCTTCACCGGCTTCGTGGTCTCCGACTGCGGCGCGATCGACAACCTCGAGCGCCAGCAGAAATGGCAGCCCGACAGGAACACGGTGCAGCCGAAGAACTACCGCATGGCGGACGGCAAGGCGCTCTCCGACTACGTCGATCCCAACGGCGTCGTGACGAAGCCGGGCTCGGTTGCGCTCGCGCTCATGGCCGGATGCGACATGGACTGCAACGGCGATGTATATCCTGCCAACGCGCGTCGCGCCGTCGCTGCTGGACTTATCACCGAAAGCCAGATCGACCTCAACGTCTACCGCAGCGTCCTCGCGCGCTTCAGGCTAGGCGAGTTCGATCCCGTCGAGAAGGTTTCGTGGCGCGGCGAGAAGTACTCGTTCGCAAATACAGTCGAGACCAAGGAACACCGCGCGCTCGCCGACGAGGCTGCCGCCCGCGGCGTGGTTCTCCTCAAGAACGTGGGCTCGTTCCTTCCGCTCGACGTCCGCAAGCTGCGCAAGGTCGTCGTTGTGGGCGACAGGGCGGACACGTGCTTCCTCGGCAACTACCATGGAAAGCCCAAGGAGAAGAACCGCATCTCCTGCTATGCCGGAATCGACGACTACCTCTTCGTCCACAATCGCGCGACCGAACTCAAGCTCGTCGACACGTTCGGCGATAATGGCGAGATCAGGGAAGAGGACAAGGCTGTGATCTCGGCCGCTGACTGCGTCATTGTCGTGGCTGCCGACGAGCATGACGACTCGAGCGAGGGCAAGGACCGCGAGGTGCTTCGCCTCACGCGCAACCAGGACAAGATCGCCGCGAACGTCGCGAAGCTCAACAAAAACACAGTCGTGTTCCTTCAGACTTCCAATGTCGTCGAACTCGGACTCTTCAAGAACGCAGTCAAGACCATACTCTGGTCGTCGCAGAACGGACAGGGACAGGGCGTCGGACTTGCCCGCCAGCTCTTCGGCGACGCGAATCCCTGCGGAAAGCTCGTGTTCACGTGGTACGCGAAGGAAAGCGACCTTCCCGGCATCCGCCAGTACGGACTCAAGGAGAAGTTCCTTCCCGAGGAGAAGGACTATCCCGCTGGCGGATACACATACCAGTATTTCAAGGGTGCGGTCGACTATCCGTTCGGCTACGGACTCAGCTACACGACGTTCAAGTACGCGAACGCGAAGGCCAGCGCGAAGAAGGCCGACGCGAACGGCAAGGTCTCGCTTTCCGTCGATGTCACCAACACGGGGAAGCGCGAGGGCTCCGAAATCGTCCAGGCGTATGTCGTCTATCCGAAGGGCAGGGGGCTCCCCGCGAAGCAGATCATGGGCTTCGCGAAGGTCGACTTGAAGCCGGGCGAGACGAAGACGGCGAACATCGACATCGACGTATCCGACTGCGCGTTCTGGAACGGAACCAAGAAGGTCGTCCCCAACGGCGACTGGACGCTTGAGGTCGCGGCTTCCGCGACGGACGTCAAGGCCAGCTTCCCGCTCGCTGTTTCCGGCGCGCTTGCCGAGACGGTTTCCGTCGTTACGGCGAATCCGCGCGACGTCGTTGTTCATGTCGGCAAGACAGTCGCCTCGGATGTCCGATTCTCGCTCAAGGACGACCGCATCCTCCCGGCCTCCGCCGCGAAGGTTTCGTATTCGTCCTCCGATCCCTCAGTCGCCACCGTGTGCGAGAAGGGCGTTGTCTCCGGCGTGAAGCCGGGTGTCGCGACGATCACGGCGAAGGTTGACTACAAGGGGTCCGTGAAGTCCGCGTCGTTCCCGATCGCCGTCACGGACGGAACGCCCGACACGACGGACATCTCGAAGTCCGCTCCCGCGGCAAATGTGCCGCGCGCCGCCGAAAGGGCGAAGGCCGCGCTGTATGACCGCGACGCGCTCGAGGAGGCGATCAGGATCAAGGTTTCGGGAGACGACTATGATCCGGAGACGCTCGCCGCGTACCGCGCCGAAATCCAGAAGGCGCGCGAGGTGTTCTTCGACGAGGATGCGACGACGGCGCAGATCGACAAGGCGTGCCGCGAACTTCTCGCCGTCAAGGCCAACCTGCGCGACTACAGGTACCTTGTCGCTGATTTCCGTTCTGCCAACAAGCTCTGGCACTTCAACGCAGGCAAGAGCATCTGGGTCAACTGGTCGCGCATCCGCGACGCCGCCGGACGCGAGGTGGAGAGCGACTTCACGTCGCACGATCCGAAGAAGCTGGAGCTGCGCTTCACGATAACGCTCGAGCCTTCCGACTACCGCACTCCGTTTGCCAACGCCATAGCCGGCGGATCGTGGATCAAGCTGCGCTCGCGCGACGTCGCGCAGAAGGACAACGACCCCGATCTCCAGGTGTTTGGAGGGAGACTCACCGACAACAACGAGCACAACTATGGCTGGAACGTGTGCGACTACATCAAGGACTGGGGCCGCACCGAGGTCGTGATTCCGCTTGCGGTGGTGAATCCCGACGGCACGACGGGCCTGCCGTTCATCGACAAGGGCTTCCGCGCTCAGGAGCCCGCGCACATGTCCCGCGGCAAGATCGACTGGGCGACCATCGACCGCGTCTTCATGAACTTCAACTTCCAGGACAAGTTCAAGCGTTCCGCCTCGGTGACGGCGAAGATCGAGAACTGCCGCGTCGTCGACGTCACGCTCGAGGAGGAGCGCGAGAAGGTCGCGGCGATGCTTGACGAGAAGCTTTCGGGCTCGTGCGACTGCCCTGACAGGATTGCACTGCACGACCGCGCGGCGAAGACCGCCCGCGAGGCGATCGCCGGCGAGAACGTCGTTGCGCTCCGCCGCGCCGCCGCGGCGCTTCTCGAGGCGCGCGCGAACGCCGGATACCACGCGAGCGTCAACAAGGACGTGCTGCGCAAGGCGATCGAGGGGCGGGTCCGCGACTTCTCGCGCTACACCGCCGAGTCCGCGGACGAGTACAAGGGCCTCTTCCGCAAAGCGGCGGCCGTCAATGCCGACAAGGAGGCGACGCAGCTGGAGGTGAACCGCGCGGTCCGCTCGCTCGAAGGGTCCGCCGAGATCCTCAAGGTGCGCCGCGTCGAGCCGCATCCGATCTCCACGCTCCTCGAGGGCGAGAAGTCGGTCGAGTCGCACGAACTCATGTTCGGCGTGGACTGCGACGTCGATCTCTCCGGACAGGAGGACTATGACGTGACGGTGCGCTACGAGATCAAGGTCGAGGCGACACATCCGAATCCGCCCAAGGGCAACGCTTGGCTCAAGTACATCGTGAACGGCAACGCGCGCGTCTGGGGCGAGGGTTCGAAGAAGGGCGAGGACGCCGTCCGCATCGCCGCCATGAGCTGCCTCAGGGACAGCCCGATGGCCGCGTACGAGAGGCCGGGCGAGTGGATGACGATGACTCACAAGATTCCGTCCGCCAGGCTGAATGGCGCGAAGCTCACCCGATTCGAGACGTACATGTTCAACGACTCGAAGGGCTACGTGCCAGATCCGCCGGATGGAAACACCTGGAATAACGACACTGGCGTGAAGATGACCGTCCGCGACGTTCGGGTGTACACCGACAGGCCCGAGTGACCCCCTGATGGTGGGGGTTCCTCTTTCACGCCGCTATTGATAGAATTAGCGGCGAACTGGCCAAGCCAGTACATAACGAACGGCGACATAGACATCAGGCTTTTAGACAGCGCGGGGCTCGTCATCCAGTCTTGCCACATCGAGGACTCCTGGCTCGGCGCGGCGGCTGCGGACGGCGTGCTCACGCTCGACGTCGACCGCGCGACGTCGTCTGGCTTCTTCCGCCTGGTCGCCGAATAGCCCCACGATTCGCCCCACAGTGAGTACAGAATTTGATATAATTCCCACATTCCAAAAAACACAAAAAGGGGATACGATGAAAAAGACACTGTTCGCTGGAATTGCCATCGCGGCTGCTGCCGCTTCTGCTGATGTGACGCTCAGCGGCGTCTTCACGGACAACATGGTGCTGCAGCACGGCAGACCGCTGCCCGTCTGGGGCAAGGCGGATCCGGGCGAAAGTGTGACCGTTACCTTCCTTGGCAACGAGGCGAAGGCGCAGGCCGACACGTCGGGCGACTGGGAGGTCAGGCTTCCGGCGCTTCCCGTCGTGAAGGACGGCGCCGAGTTCAAGGTGGCCGGAAAGAACTCCATCGTGCTCACAAACGTTCTTGTAGGCGACGTCTGGCTCGTCTCGGGACAGTCCAACTCCGAGATGTCGTTCGGCTGGGGAATCATCAACGGCGACGCGGAGAAGGCGAAGTCCAAGGACTATCCGAACATCCGCTCCATAAAGTTCAACCACATGACGGCCCCGTGGCCGGTGAAGTTCCGCACCGCCGCGCAGGGTCCGTGGCACGTCGCAGTCGGCGACGTTCTCAACAACGTCACGGCGATGGGATACTTCTTCGCCCGCGAGATCAACTCGCGCACGGGGATTCCGATCGGCATTCTCGACGACAACTGGAGCGGGTGCTGCATCGAGCCGTTCATCTGCGCCGAGGGAATCGCGAAGGTTCCGTCGCTCGCCGGAATGGCGGACTCCGTGAAGAAGGGACGCGAAGACATCGTCAACTGGGCTGAGAAGGTGCGCGCCGCCGCCGCTTCCGGAAACTTCGACGACGTCGGACAGCCTCCGGAGGCGCCGTTCTGGACGCGCCAGCACAACGCGATGATCGAGCCGATCGTCCGCTTCCCGATCACCGGCGCGCTCTGGTACCAGGGCTGCTCGAACGGAGGCGAGGGCAAGAGCTACGCCGACAAGCTCGAGGCGCTTGCCGCCGGATGGCGCGCGAAGTGGGGCTACGACTTCCCGTTCTACATCGTGCAGCTCTCGAGCTTCACCGACAGGACGTCCGATCCCGCGGGCGGCAACGGCTACGCGCGCATCCGCAACGCGATGCGCGTCGCCGCTCAGACGATTCCGGGAACGGGCCTTGCCGTCACCATCGACATCGGCAACGACCGCGACATCCATCCGAAGAACAAGTACGACGTCGGCTACCGTCTGTCCCTCTGGGCGCGCCGCGACGTCTACGGAGAGAAGGATATCGTCGTGTCCGGTCCGCTCTACACCGGCATGAAGGTTGAGGGTTCGTCGATCCGTCTTTCCTTCGACCACGTCGGCGGCGGACTCATGGCCGGCGAGAAGGGCCCCGACACCCCCGGCGAGAAGCCTACGCCCACGCCCGACGGGAAGCTCCGCGGGTTCGCGATCCAGGGCGCGGACGGACAGTGGCACTGGGCGGACGCGGTGATCGACGGCAAGACGGTTGTGGTTTCGTGCGCCGACGTCGCCGAGCCGAAGAACGTCCGCTACGCACACCGCGCCAACCCGATGGGGAACTGCAACCTCTACAACGTCGAAGGACTTCCGGCCTCGCCGTTCACAACCGAGCCGCTTGACTGAAGCGGCCCGGGAAGGGAAGTCTGATTTTTCCCGCTTGCGCCGTTTGTTATGGTATAATAGCGGTACATATGGGAAATCAATCCGACAAATTCGAGGAGCTGGTGCGGAAGGACTACGAGCGGTTCAGTCCGCTCGCCTCGCGCTACTACTACCATTTCACGCGTCCGACCGTCACCGGGGGCGGAACGCCGTGCATGGTCTTCCTTGGCAACCACTCGTCCGGGAAGTCCTCGCTCATCAACTGGGTGATCGGCGGAGAGCCGGTTCAGGACGTCGGTCTTGCGCCGACGGACGACGGCTTTACAGTCATAATGTACGGCGAGGAGGAGCAGGACGTGTGGGGGCCTGCGGCTCTTGCGCGCCTTCCTTCCGAGTTTTCCGAGCTCAGGATGTTCGGCGGCAACTTTCTCCAGCGGCTGCGCATCAAGTACAGGAAGCGCGAGACTCTGCGCGGCGTCACGCTGATCGACAGTCCCGGCATGATAGACTCGGCCGAGCAGACCGTCGACCGCGCGTACAACTTCGAAGGCGTCGTGCGCACGCTCGCGGAGCTGTGCGACATGGTGTTCTTCCTCCTCGACCCCGACAAGCCCGGCACGACGGGCGAGACGGTCAACGTCTTCGCCAGCTGCCTGCGCGGCGTCGAGTTCAAGCTCCGCGTCCTCGTAAACAAGTGCGACGCGTTCTCGAGCATGTACGACTTCGCCCGCACCTACGGGACCGTGTGCTGGAACCTTGCGCGCGTCCTGCGGACGAAGGACCTTCCGAAGATATGGACCGTCTACTCGGGCGAGGCGCGCACGCCGATGCCGGGTGGACTGGACCTCGCAGACTTCGACAGACACCGCGACGAGTTCCTCGGCGTCTTCCGCGACGCCGCCGGACGCCGCCGCGACAACGTCTTCTCGCAGGCGAACGCCGACTTCTCGGGACTTTCCATACGCATGTGCATCGTGAACCACGTGGCTCGCCGCATCGCGTGGCGCCGATTCGTGCACGCGGCATTCGGCATCCTCCTGTCGGCCGCGGCTGCCATCGGCGTCTGGTATCTCTCCACGGCTAAGTTCGGCGACGGCAGCTTCCTCGCCAAGTCTGCGGGGGCGCTCGCTGGCGCGTTGGGGCTTTTCGCGACCTACGCGACGACAAGCCTCTCCACGCGCCTTGCGCGCGTGGGGCTCGCCGGGAAGGTGGACGAGATATTCGCGTCCGAGTACAGGCGCAGGATGGCCGTGGGCTCGGACGACGGGCTCAGGCTGGTCTGGGAGGGCGTCCGCGAGGAGACTGCGGAGGTCGTGCGCTCCGCGCCGCTCAAGCTGCCGCTCTTCGGCGAGTTCCGCCGCCGCCAGCTCGACCGCGCCGCCGCGAAGGTCTTCGCGGTCTTCAAGGCCGGGGCATAAGGCATCGTGTGGCTGCTTTCTTGGGTGCTGAAGTTGGCATCTTTGCCAAAAATACAAAAAAACGACGCCGTATTGCATTTTCGCAGTCATTTTTGATATAATATTCGCTCCACGCCCAAAAACGGGGTGGACGCGGCAGAAAACCGCGATCTAAACAAACAGAAAGAAAAAGTAAATGGCAATCAGGAAGCCGACTCCTCCGGGAGAGAAGTCCGCCGCGATGGCGGAGATGCTCGCAAGCGCCGGGCAGGAGTCAAAGTTCAAGAACGGCAGCCTCATTGAAGGCACCGTCAGCGGGATCAAGGGTGACGACGTGATGATCGACATCGGCTACAAGTCCGTTGGTTCGATCGACGTGTCCGAGTTCGGCGATGACGCCGAGCCCAAGGTCGGCGACAAGGTCACGGTCATGCTCCGCGAGCTCGAGAACGACAAGACCGGAATGGTCGTCCTCTCCAAGCGCGCCGCGGACGAGAAGATCCGCTGGGACAAGATACAGGAGCGCTACGTCGAGGGCAGCATCGTCACCGGCACGATCAAGAGTGCGGTCAGGGGCGGCCTTCTCGTCAAGATCGACGACGTCGAGGCGTTTCTCCCCGGCAGCCAGGTCGAGGTCACTCCCGTCAAGGAGCTCGAGCCTTATGTCGGGCAGACCTACGAGTTCAAGGTCATCAAGATTTCCAACGAGCGCCGCAACCTCATCGTCTCGCGCCGCGAGCTCATCGAGGGCGTGCAGGCCGAGAAGAAGGCGGAGCTCCTCGCGAGCCTCCAGAAGGGCGAGATCCGCAAGGGCCGCGTGAAGAACATCACCGACTTCGGCGCGTTCGTCTCCATCGAGGACGCGATCGACGGTCTCCTCCACATCACCGACATGAGCTGGGGCCGCATCAAGCATCCGAGCGAGCTCATCAAGGTCGGCCAGGAGCTCGACGTCATGGTGCTCGACGTGGACCGCGAGCGCGAGCGCGTGTCGCTCGGCCTCAAGCAGACCACGCCCAATCCGTGGGACGCGATCCAGGACCAGTTCCCGGTCGGCGCCCGCGTCATGGGCAAGGTCGTCAACCTCGCCGCCTACGGCGCGTTCGTCGAGATCGCCCCTGGCATCGAGGGTCTCGTCCACATCAGCGAGTTCAGCTGGACCAAGCGCGTTGCCCGCGCGAGCGACATGCTCTCCGTCGGCGACGAGGTTCAGGTTGTCGTCCTCTCGATCGACGTCGAGAACCAGAAGATCGCCCTCGGCATCCGCCAGACGCAGGCGAACCCCTGGGACACGGTGCAGGACCGCTTCCCCGTCGGCTCGAAGGTCACGGGCAAGGTCCGCAACTTCACGGCCTACGGCGCGTTCGTCGAGCTCGAGGAGGGCATCGACGGCATGATCCACGTCAGCGACATGAGCTGGACGCGCAAGATCAACCATCCGTCGGAGTGCCTCCAGAAGGGCCAGGTCGTCGACGCAGTCGTGCTCGACGTCAATCCGAAGGAGCAGCGCATCTCTCTCGGCCTCAAGCAGGCGCAGACCGATCCGTGGGACGCGATCGCCAGCAAGTATCCGGTCGGCATGGTCGTCAAGGGCAAGGTCTCCAAGATCGCCTCGTTCGGCGCGTTCATCGAGCTCGAGGACGGCGTGGACGGACTCGTCCACATCTCGCAGATCAGCGACCAGCGCATCGAGAAGGTCAAGGACGCTCTCGACGTCGGCCAGGAAGTCGAGGCCCGCGTGGTCAAGGTTGACCGCGGTGAGCGCCGCATCGGCCTGTCGATCCGCGCGATGACCATGACCGAGGACGAAGTCAAGGCTCTCGAGGCTGAGGCCGCGGGCGAGACGCCTGCCGCCATCACCGCCAAGACTGCGGGCAGCGAGAACCTGGGCGGACTCTCCGCCGCGTTCGACAACGCGTTCGCGAACGTCGAGTGGCAGCCCGGCGAGGCAAAGTAAACCAACTCGAACGAAAGGAACTGAAAAATGTCCAGAGTTTGCTCAATATGCGGCAAGGGTCCGTCGGTCGGCAACGTCGTCGTCCGCAAGGGCTCGCCGAAGTACAAGGGCGGCATCGGTCTCCACACGACCGGCATCACCAAGCGCCGCTTCCTTCCGAACCTCCAGACCGTCCGCGCCGCGGACGAGAAGGGCAACGTCAAGCGGATCACCGTCTGCGCGCGCTGCCTGAAGTCCGGCAAGGTCAAGAAGGCGTAATATGGATCGTCAGCCCGTCGTGTGCTTCGCCTTACGGCTCTGCGTGCTTCGGGCTGACGGCACCAACTTTCAACAGTAACAACTAACCAAACAAAGGAAAACAAAAAATGGCAATCAAGATTGGCATCAACGGCTTCGGCCGCATCGGCCGCATGGTCTTCCGCGCGGCAGTCGAGAACTTCAGCGACGTCGAGATCGTCGGCATCAACGACCTCCTCGATCCTGACTACCTCGCGTACATGCTCAAGTACGACTCGGTCCACGGCACGTTCAAGAAGGACATCAAGGTCGAGGGCAACACGATGATCGTCGACGGCAAGAAGATCCGCCTCACCGCGGAGAAGGACCCGACCCAGCTCAAGTGGGACGAGGTCGGCGCCGAGATCGTCGTCGAGTCCACGGGTCTCTTCCTCACGGACGAGAAGGCCCGCATGCACATCCAGGCCGGTGCCAAGAAGGTCATCATGTCCGCTCCTTCCAAGGACGCGACCCCGATGTTCGTCTACGGCGTCAACCACACGACGTACGCCGGACAGGACATCATCTCCAACGCCTCCTGCACGACGAACTGCCTCGCGCCGATCTCGAAGGTCCTCAACGACACCTTCGGCATCAAGCGCGGCCTCATGACGACGATCCACGCCGCCACGGCGACGCAGAAGACCGTCGACGGTCCGTCCAAGAAGGACTGGCGCGGCGGCCGCGGCATCCTCGAGAACATGATCCCGTCCTCGACGGGCGCGGCGAAGGCCGTCGGCAAGGTTCTCCCGGCGCTCAACGGCAAGCTCACGGGCATGTCCGTCCGCGTTCCCACGTCTGACGTCTCGTTCGTCGACCTCACGGCCGAGCTCGAGAAGCCCGCGACGTACGAGGAGATCTGCGCGGCGATGAAGAAGGCCAGCGAGACCGAGATCGCCAAGGGCGGTCTCAAGGGCGTCCTCGGCTATACCGACGAGGCCGTCGTCTCCACCGACTTCCGCAACGAGTCCAAGACCTCCGTCTTCGACGTCAAGGCCGGCATCCAGCTCGACCCGACGTTCGTCAAGGTCTGCGCTTGGTACGACAACGAGTGGGGCTACTCGAACAAGGTCGTCGAGATGGCCCGCGTGATCGCGAAGTAACATTCGCGCGCACAGCGCAATGAAAGAAGGCCGTCGGCGTCAAGCCGGCGGCCTTCTTCGTTTATGCTTCCCGACCTTGCGTTTCTTTCGCGTAGATCGCCATATGCGCGCCGCGATTTGGTATAATATGCGGAAATAGAAATTGTCTGTTACCCAAAAAGTCGAATAGAAAATGAAAATAGCGCTTCTCGCCGCGTACTTCGCGGTTCTTCTCTGGATAGGGTTCAAGTGCCGCCGCGGAGCGGGGTCAGTGGACGGGTTCGTGCTCGGCGGACGTTCCGTCGGCGCGTGGCTCACGGCGTTCGCCTACGGCACGAGCTACTTCTCCGCCGTCGTGTTCGTCGGCTACGCAGGGCAGTTCGGGTGGAAGTACGGCATCTCGGCGACATGGGTCGGCATAGGCAACGCGCTCATAGGCTCCCTCCTTGCTTGGATAATCCTCGGGCGGCGCACGAGGCTCCTGTCGCAGCACCTAGACTCGGCCACAATGCCCGACTTCTTCGCCAAGCGCTTCGACTCCCCGTCGCTCAAGCTTGCGGCGTCAGTGATCATCTTCGTGTTCCTCATCCCATACACGGCGTCGCTGTACAACGGCCTCTCGCGCCTCTTCTCGATGGCGTTCCCGGGCTTCTCTTATTCGGCGTGCATCGTGGTGATGGCCGTGCTCACGGCGATCTACGTCATTGCCGGCGGCTATCTCGCGACGGCGATCAACGACTTCATCCAGGGGATCATCATGCTTGGCGGGCTCGTCGCCCTGATCAGCGCCGTGCTTTCCCAGAAGGGCGGCTTCGCCGCTTCGCTCGACGGCCTCGCGCGCGTCACGGATCCATCGGTGACGACGACTCCCGGCATATTCACCTCGTTCTTCGGCCCGGATCCGCTGAACCTCCTCTTCGTCGTTATACTCACCTCGCTCGGCACGTGGGGGCTTCCCCAGATGGTGCAGAAGTTCTACGCCATAAGGAACGAGGACGCGATCAGGAAAGGCACGATCATCTCGACGCTCTTTGCGTTCGTCGTCGCAGGCGGATGCTACTTCCTCGGCGGCTTCGGGCGGCTTTTCTCCTTTGAGATCGGCGTTACCGACAAGGGCCTGCCCGTCGGCGGATTCGACGCCGTGATTCCCGCGATGCTCTCGGGACTCGGTCCGGTGCTCATCGCGATGACGGTGATTCTCGTCCTCTCCGCTTCGATGTCGACGCTTTCCTCGCTCGTTATGACGTCAAGCTCGACGCTCACGATCGACTTCATACGCGGGACCATCGTCAAGGACATGACGCAGAAGAAGCAGGTGCTCTGCATCCGCGTGCTCCTCGTCGTCTTCATCGCCGTGAGCGCGGCGCTTGCCCTGGTGCAGTACAACAGCAAGAACCCGATCGCCTTCATAGCGCAGATGATGGGCGTGTCGTGGGGCGCGATGGCCGGTTCGTTCCTCGCGCCGTTCCTCTACTCGCTCTACTGGAAGGGCACGACGAAGACTGCGTGCTGGGCGTGCTTCGTCTTCGCCGTCAGCCTCACTACGGCGAACGTCTTCGGCTGGAAGCCCGAGCTGTGGTCCGGCGTGACGATGAACCCGATCCACTCCGGCGCGATCGCCATGCTCGCCGGGTTCGTGATCGTCCCGCTCGTAAGCCTCTTCACCAGGGAGCCCGACAGGCGCTTCACGGATGCGCTCTTCGCGTGCTACGACCGTCCGCGCCAGGTCAGCGCGAAGATGGACCTCGGCAACTAACCGCGGCACTGGCGCATGGTGTCTACGACCGGACATGGAAGGATGGAATGAATGAATAGAATCTGCAAAGTGCTCCGCGCCGCTGCGGCGTGCGTCGCGCTAGCGGCCGCGGAGGGGTGTGGTCCGTTCTGGGTCAATCCCTACATCACCGTCGAGGAGAGCCCTCTCAACTGGATGGAGATCCACTACTACAACACGCTCGACTCGAGCCGCAAGTCGACGCGCCGCGTGTCGCTGATGCTGAACGGCATGGGCCATGTCGAGGTCAAGAAGGGGACGAGCAAGCTCGTCTCGGACGACTTCGCGAAGGGCTACAAGGACGACGAATGGCACGACATCAAGACCCAGCGCATCGAGATCGACCCCAAGCACGTAAACGACATCTTCCAGGACCTCGTAAACCGCGGCGTACTTGACCGCGAGAAATGGGGTAAGTCCGAGAAGAAGAAAACGGAGTACAAGCGCTTCATCGCCGTCAGGGCGAACATAAACAACGTAACGTATTCAGAGAGGGAGAACATCTTCGAGGCCGATCCCGACCTTGCGGAGTACCTTCTCGACACGATCAGGCAATTTGAAAATCCGTCACGCAGATGACAATACAAGAGACAATACACGAAATGGCGGTCCGCGCGCGCGCGGCTTCCGCAGAACTCGCGCGGATGACGACGTCCGCAAAGAACGATGCGCTCCTCGCAATCGCGAAGGCGCTTGAGGCGCATGCGGACGAGATCCGCGTCGCAAACGCCGCGGACGTCGCCCGAGCGAAGGAGAACGGCCTCGCGTCCGCGATGGTCGACAGGCTCACCCTTACCCCGGCGCGTTTCGACGCGATGGTCGCAGGCGTGAGGCACGTGGCATCGCTGCCCGATCCGGTCGGGGAGACGATCTGGACCAGGGAGCGTCCGAGCGGCATCGAGATCCGCAAGGTGCGCGTCCCGATCGGCGTGATCGCCGTCGTCTTCGAGAGCCGCCCCAACGTGTTCATCGACACCGCAGCGCTCTGCCTTAAGACGGGGAACGCCGTCATACTGCGCGGAGGCAAGGAGGCGCTTGAGACGAACAAGGCGCTTGCCGCGGCCGTGAAGAGCGCCGGAGTGGGCGACGCCGTGCAGCTCGTGGAGACGACGGACCACGCCGCGGTGACGGAGCTCGTCCGTGCGGTAGGACTCGTCGACGTCGCGATTCCGCGCGGTGGCGAGAGGCTCATCCGCGCGATGTGCGAGGCGGCGCTTGTTCCGGTGCTGAAGCACTACAAGGGCGTCTGCCACATCTATGTCGACGACAAGGCGGACCTCGCGATGGCGCTTTCGATCCTCGACAACGCGAAGACGCAGCGTCCCGGCGTGTGCAATGCGGCGGAGTGCCTGCTCGTCCACGAGAAGCTCGCGCCGCTCTTCATGCCGATGGTCGAGGCGTGGGCGAAGGACAAGGGCGTCACTCTCCACGAGAACGAGGCCGGCACGGAGTACCTCTCGCTCGACATAAACGTGGCGAAGGTGGCGGACGTGCGCGCGGCGATCGACTTCATCAACGCGAACTCCTCCCACCACTCCGAGTGCATCGTCACGAACGATGAGGAGCGCGCGGCGGAGTTCCTTCGCGACGTCGACTCAGCGTGCGTATACCACAACGTATCCACTCGTTTCACGGACGGCGGTGAGTTCGGAATGGGCGCGGAGATTGGCATCTCGACCGACAAGCTGCACGCGAGGGGTCCGATGGGGCTTGAGGAGCTTACCACGTACAAGTACCTCGTTACCGGAGACGGAGTGATCCGCAAGTGAGACGGAGGATTTCAATCGCATGAAGATAGTTGTGGCATGTGGCGGCACGGGCGGACACGCGTTCCCGGGGCTTGCCGTGGCGGAGGAGCTCAAGCGGCGCGGACACGAGGTCACCGTGTGGGATTCGGGACGCGACATCGAGTCGAGCGTGATGCGCAACTGGCACGGGGCGACGTTCTCGACTGGCGCGCGGCAGCTGTCGATTCGCAACGGTCTTTCCATACTCGCGTCGATACTGCGCTGCAGGCGCGAGATGCGCAAGGAGTCGCCGGACGTCGTCCTGGCGATGGGCAGCTACTCGTCGCTTCCGCCGGTCCTCGCCGCGCGTGGACGCCGAATTCCAGTCGTCCTACACGAGGCGAACACGATTCCCGGCCGCGCAGTCGAGTTCCTCTCCCGCTTTGCGAAGAAGGTCGCGATAAGCTTCGACGTTACGGCGAAGCATCTTCCAGGATGCGAGACGGTCCGCACCGGACTCCCCGTCCGCGCCGACATCTCGTCCGGAAAGCGCTTCGAATTCATCCCCGCCGACGCGTTCGTCGTGTTCGTTACGGGCGGCTCGCAGGGCGCACACATGGTCAACTGCCTCGCTAGCGAGGCGCTTGCGATGGCGAAGGCGGAACTTGACAAGCGCTGGACGAAGGGCCGCACGCTCTACGTCATCCACCAGACTGGAACCAAGGACGAAGGCGACGTGATGGCCACTTACGCGCACGTCGCGCTTCCCGCGCGCGTCCATGCGTTTGAGCGCGAGATGGCGGATGCGTTTGCGTCTGCGGACCTCGTGATCGCGCGCGCCGGCGCGTCGACGTGCTTCGAGCTCGCGGCGTGCGGTAAGCCCGCCATGATGATTCCGCTTCCGTCCGCCATGCGCAACCACCAGCACTTCAACGCGGACGCGTTCGCGGCGAAGGGTGCGGCGGACGAGGCGAGCCAGTCGCAGCTCACGCCGAAGCAGCTCTGTCGCTACATCCTCGAGCGCTACGACCATCCGGAGAAGCTTGCCGCGATGTCGGAGAAGATGCGCGCGCTTGCGACGCCCGACGCCGCTGCGCGAGTTGCGGACCTCGTCGAGGAGGTTGCGAAATGAAGCGGCTCGTCGAGGCGCTGAAGGGCGCGAAGTGCGTCGGCTGTCTCACGGGCGCAGGCGTGTCGACGCTCTGCGGAATTCCAGACTTCAGGGGGCCGCAGGGGTTCTACCGCCAGCCTAACGCGGAGCGGATATTCGACATTGATTGGTTCGACCGCGATCCGTCCGTGTACTACTCGGGCTGCTCCGAACTTGTCTACGGACTCGGCAAGTACCAGCCTGGGCCGGTTCACAAGGCTCTCGCGCACCTAGAGGACCTCGGGCTCCTAAAGGGCATCGCGACGCAGAACATCGACATGCTGCACCAGAAGGCGGGCAGCGCCAACGTCTACGAGGTGCACGGCTCGCCGATCCTGCACCACTGCCGCAGGTGCGGAGACGAGAAGACTTACGACGAGATCCTCGAGATGCTCAAGAGCGAGCCCGTGCCGCACTGCAAATGCGGCGGCGCATACAAGCCGGACATCACGTTCTTCGGCGAGGCGCTTCCGGAGGCCGCGTTTACGTCCGCGCAGTCGCTCGCGATAAAGAGCGACGTCTTCCTCGTGCTGGGCACGTCTCTCACCGTGTTCCCCGCGGCGGGTCTGCCGCGGATGACGCTGCAGGCGGGCGGGAAGGTCTTCATCGTCAACGCGCAGCCGACGTCTCTCGACGAGTACGCGGCGGGCGTGTACCGCGACCTTGCGGAGTTTGCCGAAGCGGTGCTCGCGATGTGAAGTCGCGCGGCGGATATGGTATAATATTTCACAGCAAAGGTTATATCTGCAAATGAAGACGCCAGAAGGCAAGACGATAATCATGACGTTCCATTCGCATCCGACGAAGGACATGAAGATGCGCTGGATCGCGAAGGTCACCTTTCCGCCGGGCTCCACGGCGGAGACGGTGCTACCGATTACGATTGTCGACGGCGAGGAGCTTCCGGTGGAGTCCGGCGTCTTCGAGTTCGCGGGGCAGAAGCTGACGGTGAAGGACGGAGAAGCGTCGATGACGTTTGCCCAGTTCGTCGCAGGGAAGCACTCCGTGCCGATCTGGTTGCACAGGGACGGCATGCAGCCGATTCCGGGCGTACCGACTTTTGGCTGATTCAGGGAGGCAGACCATGGACGACAAAGAATGGCACAGGCTAGTCAAGAACGGCGAAGACGCCGGATGGAAGCTCGTCTGGGAGCGCGTCGTCGAGCCGGAGTCGAAGTCGATGAGGTCCGCCGAGATGATGGAGCGCTTTTCGCTCACGGCAGGCGACCTGATGGGAATGCTGTACGAGGAGATGATCGGGAAGGGAAAGATCGACCTCTACCGCGGAGAGGGCAGTTTCGAGGGATGGCTCAAGCGCTATGTGAGGGGATATGTCCTCAATGCGGACCCCAACAAGCACGGCGAGATTTCCATAGAGGGCGCGCATCCCGACGCCGAGGGAGAGGGGGAGGCGATGGCGCTTCCGGTGCACGATCAGGAGACGCTGCGCCTCGAGGTCTGGCGCATGACGCTTTATTTCTTCCGTCTCCTATGGAACGAAGACCCCGAAAGGTGCTACATCCACCTCCTCAAGACGCGCTTCCATCTCTCCAGCGAGGAGATACGGGACTTCCTGGATGTTTCCTCCGCGGCCAATGTCGACCAGATATTTTCACGTTCCATCAAGTTTATGCGCGAAAGCTGGCAGAAATGGGAAGCCGGCAAAAAAATGTGATTATTTTGTCGAAATCCGTGTCAGTTTTTCCGCGCAGGCATTCCTAACCGTGTGAACCGCGAGAAAGCGCGGAGAAAGGAACGAGAAAATGAACAAGAAAATACTGATGACAGTCGCTACGGCACTTGTCGCGGGAACTCTTCTCGCGAGGCCTCACGGCGGCTTCGGTGGACCTCGCGGCGGCTTCGGCGGACCTCGCGGGCCGATGCCGATGATGCACCACCACATGGGACCGCGCATGCCGATGCACCGTCCGCCGCCTCCGCCCATGTACCGCCACCACCACCACTACAGCAGCTGGGGCCGCGGCGGAAGCCACTTCTGGCCCGGCTTTGTCGGCGGAGTGGTCGGCGGTGTGATAGCGGATGCGCTCATCGCGCCGGCGGTCGTGGCGAGCAGCGTGGTGAGCGCGCCCACGGTCGTTACCACTCCGGTCTACACGTCGCAGCCGGTATACTCGACCCAGCATGTATGGGTTCCCGGGGCGTACGTGGACCAGGTCCAGCCGAACGGCACGGTGATCCGCGTGTGGCAGCCGGGGCACTACGAGACGCGCAGCGTTCTAGTGCAGTAGCAGCCGTGCAAAACCACCCACATGGCCGCATGGCGCGCGATTCGGCGCGCAGCGGCCATTTTTGGTATAATTTACGGCGAAAGTGAGATCAATGCCATGAACGTCGTATCCCTCGTCGGCCGGCCCAACACGGGCAAGAGCGCGCTCTTCAACCGCATAGCGAAGAAGCGCGTGGCCATTGTTTTCGATCAGCCAGGCGTGACGCGCGACCGCGTGACGCGCGAGGTTGAGGTGCAGGGCCGCAAGGTGATGCTCGTCGACACGGGCGGAATCGCCTTCGACCGCCGCGTCACGCACGATCCGCTCGACGAGGAGACGAAGGGACAGGCTGCGCTCGCGGTCGAGGATTCCGCCGTCTGCGTCATCGTCGTCGACTCGCGCGAGGGGATAACCCCGCTTGACTCGGAGGTCATAGCGGCCGTCAGAAAGTCAGGCGTACCGTGCGTCATAGCCGCGAACAAGTGCGACACTGCGGACGACGATTGGCGTGCCGCGGAGTTCGAGCGCTTCGGACTCCCCGTCTTCGCAACGAGCGCGGAGCACGGAAGGGGCGTCGAGGCGCTTGTCTCCGACGTCGTCTCGAAGCTGCCGCCCGTTGACGAGGAGGAGGAGAACTCCAAGAGGCCGCTCCGCGTTGCGATCGTCGGAAGGCCCAACGCCGGCAAGTCATCGTATGTGAATCGTCTTCTCAACGCCCCGCGCGTCATCGTTTCGGAAATCGCCGGCACTACGCGCGACGCGGTGGAGGTTCCTTTCACTATCGGCTCCGGACCCGAGGCGAGGCGCTACATGCTCGTCGACACGGCGGGGATGAAGCCGCACACGAAGATGTCCAAGACGTCCGTGGACAACTTCTCGCTGTTCCGTTCGGAGCAGGCGATCGAGGAGGCGGACGTGGTGATTCTTCTGCTTGATCCGGTGATGGGTCCGACGATGCAGGACAAGCGCATCGCCGGCAAGATACTCGACGCGCACCGCGCGTGCGTGCTGATGCTGAACAAGTGGGACCTCGCGCTGAAGGAGGGGATCACTAACGAGAAGAAGGCGGCGGACGCGGTGCGCGCGATGATGCCGTTCCTCAACTTCGCGCCGATAGTGTTCTGCTCGAACAAGTCGGGGTACAACATCCGCCGCACCGTGGAGGCGATAGACCGCGCCGCGGCGTCCGCGAGCGAGCGAATTCCGACGGGAATGCTCAACAACGTCATCGTCAAGGCGACGAAGAAGACGCTCTCGCCGATGATCAAGGGGAAGCGTCTCAAGATATACTACGGACTCCAGGTTTCGACGAATCCGCAGACGATACGACTTTTCGTCAACGACCCGAAGCTCGTGACGCCCGCGTACCTCAGCTTCATCGAGAAGAAC
>JAEEGF012239672.1_pt1 | contig 25823 bp, 33 predicted proteins | sample 9134171 | NCBI WGS metagenome assembly JAEEGF01 (sample SAMN16246542, study PRJNA631951) | gut metagenome | biome: gut microbiome; feature: rumen; material: AP-attached | host: Bos | place: Iran: Karaj | collected 2018-10 | reverse complement strand
ATAAAGTTCCCTTGGGCCCTTTTACCGTCACTTTGTTATTTTCTGCAACTTCCACGGTCACTCCCGCGGGAATCGCGATGGGCGTTCTTCCTATACGTGACATTTCGCCTTAACTCCTTTGATTTTTTTACCAGATGTAGGCAAGCACTTCGCCGCCGACATTCTTTTTGCGGGCTTCCTTATCGGTCATGATGCCTTCGTTCGTGGAAACGATGGCGATGCCGAGTCCGCCCAGTACCCGGGGCATCTCTTCTGCACCGGAGTAAACACGAAGACCGGGTTTGGAAATACGGGACAGACCGTGAATAACCTTTTCATTCTTGTCCCTGCCGTACTTTAAGGTGACATGAATCATCTTCTTGACGTCGTCGCCTTCGATCTCGTAGCTCTTGATATAACCTTCGTTCAGCAGGATCTCTGCGATCGCAGCTTTTACGCGGGAGGAAGGAATATCAACGGTATCATGTTTCGCCGTATTCGCATTGCGGATTCTGGTCAGCATATCGGCGATAGGATCACTCATAACAGCCATTTCTTTTTCCTCCTTCTTACCAGCTTGCCTTACGGACGCCGGGGATTTCACCCTTGTAGGCCAATTCGCGGAAACAAATGCGGCAGATGCCGTATTTTCTTAATACCGCATGGGGACGGCCGCACAGCCGGCAGCGGGTATAAGCCCGGGTAGAGAACTTGGGAGTACGCTGCTGCTTCACCTTCATTGATGTCTTTGCCATGATGATTTCCTCCTTAGTTCTTGCTGAACGGCATATTGAACTGGGTCAGAAGCTCTCTGGCTTCTTCATCCGTCTTCGCCGTGGTTACAATAATGACATCCATGCCGCGGGTCTTATCGATCTTGTCGTACTCGATTTCCGGGAAGATCAGCTGTTCGCGGATCCCCAGGGCGTAGTTGCCGCGTCCGTCAAAGGAGTTGGGGTTCACGCCGCGGAAGTCACGCACGCGGGGCAGGGACAGGTTCACCAGACGGTCCAGGAATTCGTACATGCGGTCGCCGCGCAGGGTGACCTTGCAGCCGATCTTCATGCCTTCGCGGATCTTGAAGTTCGCGATGGACTTCTTGGCCGTGGTCATGATGGGCTTCTGGCCGGTGATGATCTCCAGATCCTTCATGGCGCTCTCGAGGAGCTTGGCGTTTTCCTTGGCTTCGCCGACGCCCATGTTGACGACGATCTTGTCGAGCTTCGGAACCTGCATAACGTTCTTGTAGCCGAACTTCTTGGTCAAAGCGGGAACGATCTCATTCTGATACATTTCTTTTAATCTGCTGCTCACTTTGAACCTCCTTAGTCAATGACCACCGGGCCGTTTTCCGTCTTGGCGACGCGGACCTTCTTGCCGTCCTTCACCGTGAAGCCGACGCGGACGGGCTTGCCGTCCTTCAGGAGCATCACGTTGGAGATCGCGATGGTGCCTTCGATCTTCAGGATGCCGCCGTTCGGGTTCTGGGCGCTCTGCTTGTTGTGCTTGGTGATCATGTTGGCGCCTTCAACGGTCAGGCGTCCGGCCTCATGGTCGATCTTCAGGACCTTTCCTTCACGGCCTTTATCCTTGCCGGCGATGATACGGACGGTATCACCGACTTTAATCTTAGACATAGACATGAATGGGTCCTCCTTACAGTACTTCGGGAGCCAGGGAAACGATCTTCATGAACTGTCTGTCACGGAGCTCTCTGGCTACCGGCCCAAAGATACGGGTACCTCTGGGGGTCTTGTCTTCGCGGATGATGACCGCGGCGTTCTCGTCAAACTTGATGTAGGATCCGTCCTTGCGGCGGGCGCCGTGCTTGGTGCGGACGACGACGGCCTTGACCACGTCGCCCTTCTTCACCATGCCGCCGGGAGCCGCATCCTTGACTGTGGCGATGATCACGTCGCCGATGTTCGCATAACGGCGGACGGAGCCTCCTACCACGCGGATGCACAGGATCTCGCGGGCGCCGGTGTTGTCAGCAACTTTCAGTCTGCTTTCCTGTTGAATCATTTGCTTCCTCCTCCCGGCTTACTTCGCCTTCTCGACGATCTCGACCACTCTCCAGCGCTTGTCCTTGGACAGCGGGCGGGTCTCCATGACCTTGACGGTATCACCGATGCCGCACTGGTTCTCTTCGTCGTGGGCTTTTAACTTATAGGTTCTCTTAACGATCTTGCCGTACAGCGGATGTCTTACGTGGTCCTCGATCGCGACGACGACGGTCTTGTCCATCTTGTCGCTGATCACCTTACCGGTACGGGTCTTTCTAAGATTTCTTTCCACGTCTTACTCCTCCTTACTCGGCCTTTGCCCGGATCAGGGTCTGAATGCGGGCGATATTGCGGCGGACCTGCGTAATGCGGGCCGTGTTGCTCAGCTGGTTGGTGGCGTTCTGGAAGCGGAGGTTGAAGAGCTCCTTCTTCGCGGAAACCAGTTCTTCCTGCAGCTGATCTGCCGTCATCTTGTTTAAATCCTTCAGATAATCATTACTCTTCATTCGCTTCACCGCCTTCTAAATCCGCTTTGGAGACGATCTTGCACTTGACGGGCAGCTTGTGCATAGCCAGGCGCAGAGCTTCTCTCGCGGTCTCTTCCGGAACACCGGCGATCTCAAACAGGACGCGGCCGGGTTTTACAACGGCGACCCAGTATTCCACGGTGCCCTTGCCGGAGCCCATACGGGTCTCGGCCGGCTTGGTGGTGACGGGCTTGTCCGGGAAGATATCGATCCAGACCTTGCCGCCACGCTTGATGTAACGGGTCATCGCAACACGGGCAGCCTCGATCTGGTTGGACTTGATCCAGGCCGGTTCGGTCGAGACCAGACCGTACTCACCGTAGCTGATCTTCGTGCCGCGGGTAGGCTTGCCGGCCATGGAACCGCGGAACTGTTTCCGACGCTTTACTCTTTTCGGCATTAACATGATCAGTTCTCGCTCCCTTCCTTGTTTTTCTTGGTGGGAAGCACCTCACCCTTGTAGATCCAGACCTTGACGCCCAGCTTGCCGTAGGTGGTGTTGGCCTCGGCGAAGCCGTAGTCGATGTCGGCACGCAGGGTCTGCAGCGGGATGGTGCCTTCGCTGTAGAACTCGGTGCGGGCGATGTCGGCGCCGCCCAGACGGCCGCCGACGGAGGCCTTGATGCCCAGCGCGCCGCTCTTTAAGGCACGGCTCATGTTGGACTTGACGGCACGGCGGTAACCGATACGGTTCTCCAGCTGATGAGCGATGTTCTCAGCGACCAGCTGCGCTTCTTTGTCGGGGCGCTTGATCTCCTTGACGTCGATGAGCAGCTTCTTGGTGGTCAGCTTCTGGACGTCGGCTTTCAGCTTTTCGATGTCGGCGCCGCCCTTGCCGATGACCATACCGGGCTTGGCGGTATGCACGGTGACTTTGACTCTGTCGGAAGCCCGCTCGATGTTGATATGGGAGATGCCCGAGTCGTACAGCTTCTTCTTTAAAAATTCACGGATCTTCTGATCTTCGACCAGGTTGTCGGCAAAGTCCTTGCCGTCCGCATACCATACGGAATCCCAGCCCTTGATCACGCCGACTCTTAAACCATGAGGATTAACTTTCTGTCCCATTTTCTTCCTCCTTACTGCTTCTCATCCAGAACGATGGTGATGTGGCTCATGCGCTTCTCAATACGGTAGGCGCGGCCCTGTGCTCTGGGATGAATCCGCTTCATGGTCGGTCCCTTGTTCGCGTAGCACTCGGCTACGTAGAGCTTGTCGGCATCCAGTCCGTTGTTGTTCTCCGCATTCGCGATGGCGGACTTGAGTAACTTGGTAATGATTTCGGAGCCGTAACGGGGATTGTACTGCACGATGGCCAGAGCGGTGTTCGCGTCCTTGCCGCGGATCGCGTCCAGAACGAAGCAGGCTTTCGTTACGGAAATTCTCGCGTAAGAGAGTTTAGCCGAAGGGCGGGTGTCCTTCTGTGCATTTCTTTCTCTTTTAATTTGGGATCTGTGTCCTTTTGCCATGAATGAAACCTCCTTCCTTCCGCTTATCTGGTCCGGGTGCTCTTCTCGTCCTTGCCATGTCCGCGGTAGGTCCGGGTGGCTACGAACTCGCCAAGCTTGTGGCCGACCATGTCTTCGGTGACGTACACCGGAACGTGCTTGCGGCCGTCATGTACGGCGATCGTGTGCCCCACGAAGCTGGGGAAGATGGTGGAACGGCGGGACCAGGTCTTGATGACGGTCTTCTGACCGCTGGCGTTTAACGCATCGATCTTCTTTAACAGATGCTCATCGGCGAAAGGGCCTTTCTTTAATGAACGAGACATTTTCTAAACCTCCTTATTTCACCGACTTGCCGTCGCGGCGTCTGACGATCATCTTGTTGGACTGTTTCTTCTTCGCACGGGTCTTGTAACCCAGAGCAGGCTTGCCCCAAGGGGTGCTGGGACCGGGACGTCCGATAGGCGCTCTGCCTTCGCCGCCGCCGTGCGGGTGATCGTTCGGGTTCATGACGGAACCGCGGACCGTAGGACGGATGCCCATGTGGCGCTTGCGGCCGGCCTTGCCGAGGTTCACCAGGTTGTGCTCGCCGTTGCCGACGATGCCGATGGTGGCGCGGCAGTTGATCGGGACCATCCGCATCTCGCCGGAGGGCAGACGCAGGGTCGCGAACTTGCCTTCCTTGGCCATCAGCTGGGCGCTGCCGCCCGCTGCGCGGACCATCTGGCCGCCGCGGCCGGGAACCAGCTCGATGTTGTGGACCTGAGCGCCGACCGGGATGTTGGACAGCGGCAGGCAGTTGCCGAGCTTCGCTTCCACGTCGGGGCCGCTGACGACTTCCATGCCGTCGGTCAGGCCTTCGGGAGCCAGGATGTAGGCCTTCTCGCCGTCCGCGTAGCAGATCAGGGCGATGTTGGCGGTGCGGTTCGGATCGTACTCGACGCCGATGACCTTCGCGACGATGCCGTCCTTCGAGTTGCGCTTGAAGTCGATGATGCGGTACTTTCTGCGAACGCCGCCGCCCTGATGTCTCACGGTGATCTTACCCTGGTTGTTGCGGCCGGCATTCTTCTTCAAAGATTCCGTCAGAGACTTTTCCGGGGTCTTCTTGGTCACTGCCGCGAAGTCGAGGCCGGTCATCTGCCGTCTGGACGGAGTATAGGGATTATACTTTTTAATGCCCATAATAAACTGTTCTCCTTGTTTTTCTTGTCACGGCGCCGGATACGCCGTATAGGGGAAGGATCTTTACAGTCCTTCGAAGATCTCGATGTCCGCGCTGTCGGCGGTCAGAGATACGATTGCCTTCTTGCTCTTCGCGGTCTTGCCCTGGGTCATGCCCCGGCGGCGAAGCTTTCCGTCACAGTTCATGGTGTTGACGGAGGCAACCTTGGTTCCGGCAAACAATTTTTCGACCGCGTCCTTCACCTGGGTCTTGGTGGCGTCCGGATGTACGTAGAAGGTGTACTTCTTTTCGGACATCAGGCCCATGCTCTTCTCGGTGATTACCGGACGAAGGATTACGTCATAGTATTTCAGATCTGCCATTATGCGTACACCTCCTCGATCGTGTGCACCGCCGATTCGCTGATCAGCAGGCTGTCATACTTTAAGATGTCAAACACGTTGATGCTGTTGACCTGTTCGGTCTTGACATCCGGGATGTTCCGGGCGGAGAGGATCAGGTTCTGATCCAGCTCATCCAGAACGACCAGCGCCTTGTCAAGCTTGAAGGCGTCCAGGGTCTCCTGGAACTTCTTGGTCTTGATCTCGTCCATGCTCAGGTCGTCGACGACGAAGATCTTGCCTTCTTCTACCCGGCTGGTCAGAGCGCTCTTTAACGCGGCTCTCTTTTCCTTCTTGTTCAGCTTGAAGCTGTAGTCGCGCGGCACGGGAGCGAATACGACGCCGCCGCCCTTCCACTGGGGAGCTCTCGTCGAACCCTGACGGGCGTGACCGGTGCCCTTCTGTCTCCAGGGCTTCTTGCCGCCGCCGCTTACCTGGCCGCGGGTCTTGGCCTGCTGCGTGCCCTGACGGTTGTTCGCCAGCTGCTGCACGACAGACATGTGGACCAGATGCTCGTTGACTTCAACGCCGAAGATCTCGTCGTTCAACTCGATCTCGCCGACGGTCTCGGCCTTCATATTATAAAGGGATACTTTTGCCATCGTGGTTTCTCCTTTCCTCTGATCCTTACGCCTTCACGCTCTCTTTTAAGGTCACGAGAGACTTCTTGGCGCCGGGCACGGAACCCTTGACGAGGATCAAATTATCTTCTGCGTCCACGCGGATCACTTCCAGGTTCTGGATGGTGATGCGCTTGTGGCCCATCTGACCGGCCATCTTCTTGCCCTTGAATACCCGGCTGGGATCGGAGCAGGCGCCGTTGGAACCGGCGTGGCGGTGATACTTGGAGCCGTGGGCCATGGGACCGCGGTGCAGTCCGTGACGGTGGATGGCGCCCTGGAAGCCTTTGCCCTTGGAGATGGCGGTGGCATCCACTTTGTCGCCGGCAGCGAACAGATCGGCCTTGATTTCCTGGCCCAGTTCGAAATTGCCTTCCAGCTTCAGCTCGCGGACGAAGCGCTTGTTAGCGGCGCCGGCCTTGGCGAAGTGTCCCTTGCGAGGCTTGTTTACGCGGGCTTCCTTGATGTCGCCGAAGCCTACCTGGACCGCGGCGTAGCCGTCGGTTTCGGGAGTCTTGATCTGCGTGACCACGCAGGGGCCGGCCAGGAGCACCGTGACGGGCGTTAACACGCCGTTCTCGTCGAAAATCTGCGTCATTCCGACTTTGGTACCTAAGATTGCTTTCTTCATGTTTCCTCCTACAGCGGCGCACTTTCATGCGCATACTAGAATGATATTTGCGGCGCGCTTAGCGCCTTGTTTGTCGGGTGTAAAGCCACCCGGGTCTGCCCGTTTGATTGCCTTCCCCTCGAGGGGAAGGTGTCGCGGCGAAGCCGTGACGGATGAGGTGTAATCCTCTTATTAGTTGTTCTTCATCTTGATCTGGATGAAGACGCCGGCGGGAACTTCCAGAGTGGAGAGGGCCGTGATGATCTTCTGATTCGGATTCATGATGTCGATCAGTCTCTTATGGGTCCTCTGCTCGAACTGCTCCCGGGAATCCTTGTACTTATGCACCGCACGGATGATGGTGACCACTTCCTTTTTGGTGGGAAGGGGGACCGGTCCGCTCACCTGCACGCCGTTCTTCTTCACGACGTCCACGATCTGAGCCGCGCTGGCGTCCACAGACTGGTGATCATAAGCCTTCAGGATGATCCTCATGATGCGTTCTTTTGCCATAAAAATAGTCGCCTCCTTATTCGAACTTGGGAAGTCCGACAAGCGGTGACTGTACACGCTTCCGTGTGTGTCCTAACGGTCTGCACACGTGATCTCTGTTTTTCACAGATCCTTTGGTACAGTGACTTGTCGTCAGTTTCCTAACATGACATTCGCTCCACGGAAAACCTGCCACGGGCGGGCAGCAACCTCGCGCTTCACAGCTATCAATGTCACAGCAAGGGGTACTTTACCACAGGAACCTGCAAAAAGCAAGCTTTATTTTCTTTGTTTTTTGCGGCGTTTTACTTAATAATATTATGCACGTTTTTCTCTTGTGTCCGGAACGGGGCGGGACCACTACATCTTGTGGTTCCGCCCCGCAGCCTCCGCGCTTACCGTTCCCGTCTTCTGTCCAGAAGGCCCAGTACGAAGGCGAACCAGGCCAGCAGCGCGCCGGCGATCAGAAGCCCGCCGACGATATCCGTCAGCCAGTGGAAGCCGGACAGCAGGCGCGACAGGACCGTCAGGATCATCAGAAGCAGGCAGGCGGCGCTGATGATCTTTCGCGGCTTCTCTTCTATAAAATACTTACGGACCAGCAGGAAGGCGCTGCCGAAAGCCACCAGGCTCAGGACCGTGTGCGACGACGGGTAGGAAGGCTCCAGCACGCCGTTCTCCAGCACGGGCCGGTAGTTGACGGCGACCTTATCGAAGAGGACGTACAGGATCACCGTCACCGCATACAGGGCGCCCAGCGCCAGGATCCGCTTGTCGACTTTCTTCAGGCTCTTTTCCTTAATTAGTTGATACACGCCCAGCGCGGCAAAGAAGAGGCAGGTCAGGATCGCAAGATAGCCCAGCGTCTCGCTGACGTCGTACCAGAAGAGCTTAACGCCCAGGGCGTTCGCCACGGCTCCGTTGACGGCGGCAAAGCCCACTTCGGAGCCGTTGGGGCCGATGGCCTGCACGTCGACGATTTTAACAAGCAGCGTAAAGATCATGGCCAGCGCGGTCAGGATCACGGCGGTGCTCCTGTTTTCCGCGGCATCGTTTCTCTTCTGCATCATTTCTCCTCCTGCGGCAGTCCCTGCTGCTTCATCCAGATATCCATGACCAGCTTATGAGGCAGGATCTTGACCAGCGCGACCTGTCCGCGGGCCTTGAAGCCGTAGATGCTGACGTCCTTCCCCCATTTTAAGTCCCGCCAGGCGCGCCGCACGATATCCTTCGGATCGTACATCGCGATATACTTTTTGACCACGGCGTCCTTCGTCACCACAGCCCGGTCGAAGAACTCGGTCTTCGTCCAGAAGGGACAGACCGCCATCACGCGGATGCCGCGGGGCTTTACCTCCCGGTTTAAGGCCCGGCTGAAGGACAGCACGAAAGCCTTCGTCGCTCCGTATACGTTAATGTAGGGGATCGGCTGGAAGGCCGCCACGGACGCGATATTGATGATGCGCGAGCCCTCCGTCATGTACGGCAGGCAGATCTGGCAGAGCGCCGCCACCGCGCGGCAGTTTAGGTCCACCATATTCATGTTGTCGGCGAGCGGCGTTTCCTCCGTCGCCTGAAACTTGCCGAAGCCGCTGGCGTTCACCAGCAGGCGGATGGAGGGCGTTTCTCCCGCCAGCATCGCCTGCAGGACGCCCGGCGCCTCCGGACTGCTTAAGTCCAGGGCGATAGGCCGGACCGGGTACGGGGCGGTCTTTTTCAGTTCTTCCAGACGGTCTGCCCGGCGGGCGATGGCCCAGATCTCGTCTACAGCGCCGAATTTCTTCACGGTTTCAGCGAAGCGGCGGCCCATTCCGCTGGACGCGCCGGTGATGATTGCAATCGTCTTCATATTATAATATCCTCCGTCCTATTTCTTCTGCAGCACCGCGCTGCTGCCCACCTCGACCGCCGTCTCGGGGTCTCCCTTATAGTACACGGCGGACGCGTGCAGCACGCTGCCGCCCAGGCTCTGCGTCATGTGGCATTCCAGCGTGGAGGCGCCGCTGACCGTGATCACGCAGCTCTCCTGCACGAAATCGAAGCTCTTCACCGTGGAAGCGCCGGCCACCACCGCGAACAGCTCTTTGCCGGTCCCCGCCAGCGTCATGAGCGAAGCGCCGCTGACGTGCCAGTCGCACTTGGTGCCGACCGTGCAGGCCTCGCAGCTTAAGGTCGAGGCGCCGCTTAGATCCAGCTTGAAATGCTCCATCGTCATTTCGTCCGCCGTCATCGCGCTAGCGCCGGAGACGTCCGCCGTCAGCTTCTTGGCCGACAGCGCGCCGATCCTGAACGAAGAGGCGCCCGAAAGCGTGATCTCCAGATCCTTCTCCCGGCTGCCGATCGTATCGGCGCTGACCTCGCAGGCGCCGGAAAAGCTCATCTTCTCAAAAGAATAGTTGTACAGGCGCAGCACGACCGGCTCGCCCGTCAGATAGTCCGCGTCCTGGGCCGCCACGATCCGCAGGCTGCCGCCGCTGAATTTGATCACGATGGCGTCCAGCAGGGATTCCTGCGCCTGCACCTCCACGCGCCTGGCCCCGCCGTCCGAAAGCAGCTCCACTTTAGGCCCGTACGACCTGCCGCCGGTCTTTAAGTGGATGTTCTCCACCGTTACGGAGCTTGCCTCTCCTTCCACTGTCTTCTTTCTGACTTCCCCGCTCACCGCGGCATCCTTCCGGCTGCCGAAGCTGCAGGCGGAAAGAGACAGGAGGAAGAGGACCGCCGCCAGCAGGCTGACATGTTTATGTTGTTTATGCTGATTCATGCTTTTGATCTCCTAAACGGAACATTCCCTGCGCCTCGCTGCCACGATAAAACTTTCTCGGCATAGGACGCTTCGCTTTATATGCCTCGAAAGTTTATTCGGGCGCGCTCGGCGGGCCAGGCGCCTTTGTCTCGTCAAGTTTAGCAAAAAGCAAGCGGCAAGTCAATGACAATCACTCTTGTCCCGCCCGCCCGAGTGTGCTATACTTGTCGCCGAAGCGAGGTGCAGAAGTTCCATGAAGCTGATAGCCGGACTGGGGAATCCCGGGGAAAAATACGATATGACCCGTCACAACGTGGGCTGGCACGCCCTCGACGAGCTGGCGCGCCTTCTGGAGACCCGCGTTTACGTCAACCGCAGCGGCGGCCTGACGGGGACGGCATATTACGAAGGCGAAAAGCTGCTGCTGGTCAAGCCGCTCACCTACATGAACTTAAGCGGCGAGTGCATCGCCCCGCTGGCGGCTTACTACAAGCTGGCGCCGGAGGACGTGCTGGTGATCTGCGACGACGTGAACCTGACGCTCGGCCAGCTGCGGATCCGAAAAGGCGGCAGCGCCGGCGGCCACAACGGTTTGAAGAACATCATCGAGCGCCTCGGCTCCGATCAGTTCCCCCGCATCCGCGTAGGCGTGGGCCTGCAGCCCGAGGGAATGGATCTGATCGAGTTCGTGCTGCGGACGATGTCCGCGGGCGAGCGGAAGGAAGCGGCTGCCGCCGAAGAGCGGGCCGCGAAGGCTGCGCTGCTGGCCGTGAAGAATGGGCTCGGCGCCGCCATGAACGAATACAATCAAAGGATCAGGCCGGATGGCGAAAAACTTTAACAGTTCTCTGACAAAGCTTGCCGAATTCGACGCCATGCAGAGGGCCCTCTTCACGGAGAAGGCCCCTTTTGCCGTGTCCGGTTGCACGGATTCCGCCGCCGTCCACCTGGGGCTGGAGCTGGCGGAGCCGCTCCCGGAACAGCGCCGCGTCCTTTTCATCACCTACAACGAGGTCCGCGCCCGCGAGATCTGGGAGGACGCCCAGAACTTCTGCGAGGCGGAGCCTCTTCTCTACCCGGCCCGCGACTTGCTCTTCTCCGGCGCGGACGTGCGCGGCAACCTGCTCGCTCGCCAGCGCATGATCTGCCTGAAGTCCCTGCTGGAGGAAAAGGGCGGCCCCGTCGTGACCACCTCGGACGCCCTGCTCTGCCGCCTGATGTCTCCGCTGCAGCTCATGGAGCGCGTGATCCGCGTCAAAACGGGGGATATCTGCGAGCCGGCCACCCTCATCAAAAAGCTCGCGGCCGCCGGCTACGAACGCGAAAGCATCACCCGCCTGCCCGGGGAATTCTCCCTGCGCGGCGGCATCCTGGACGTATTCCCGGTCACGGAGGAAAACCCGGTCCGCATCGAGTTCTTCGACGACGAGGTCGATTCCGTCCGTTCCTTTGACTCCGAGACCCAGCGCAGCCTGGAAAATATCGGGGAGATCCACGTCTATCCCGTGGACGAGCTGGGCGGCGAGGACTTCCTGCCCTCTTCCGCATCCGCCGGAAGCGGTGCTCCCTCTCCCGCCGCCTGCCTGCTGGATTATCTCTCCGCTTCGGACGTCGTGATCCTGGAGGAGCCGGAGCGCATGGCCGAAAAGGCCGACGCCGTCGAAAAAGAGTATCAGGAAAGCGCCGTCCGCCGGGCGGAAGCCGGCGACGCCGGCCAGCTGCTCTCCCTCTTTGCTCCCGACGAGCTCTGGGAACGCCTCTCGCGCCCGCGCTGCCTGATCCTGACGGCCCTTCCCTACCGCGGCCGGCCCGTTCCGGCCGAAAAGGGCTTCTCCGTGGAAGCGCGGAGCATCCACGCCTACAGCGGCCAGATGGATCTGCTGCTGGCGGATCTCAAAAAAATGCAGCGCGACAAATACCGCTGCATCCTGCTGCTGGCTTCCCGCAGCCGGGCCGAGCGTCTGGCGCACCAGCTGGCGGACTATGAGCTCGCCGCCTTCTTCTCCGAGGAAGTCGGCAAGGACGTGCAGCCCGGCCAGATCCTGGTCACCTGCGGAAACCTCCGGAAGAGCTACGAATTTCCCTCTCTGCGCCTGGCCGTTTTCGCCGAAGGCGATCTCTTCGGCAAGAAGCGCCGCCGCTCCCGCAAGAGCTATTCCCGCGGCGGCAAGCCCTTAAGCGGCCTCTCCGAGCTTTCCGTCGGCGATTACGTGATCCACGAGGACCACGGCCTGGGCATTTTCCGGGGCGTGGAGCGCAAGATCGTGGACAACATCGGCCGCGACTATTTAAAGATCAGCTACCGGGACGGCGGCAATCTCTACGCCCCCGTCTCGCAGATGAATAAGATCGAGAAGTACGCCTCGCGCGATACGGACTCCCCGCCGGTCTTAAACAAGCTCGGCGGCGCCGAATGGACGGCCACCAAGACCCGCGTCAAGAAGGCGGTCGGACAGATCGCGAAGGATCTGGTGGCGCTCTATGCAACCCGCCAGCGCATCCAGGGCTTCGCCTTCTCGCCGGATTCCGTCTGGCAGAAGGAGTTCGAGGAGCAGTTCCCCTACGAGGAGACCGAGGACCAGGCCAAGGCTATCGAAGCCGTCAAGGCCGACATGGAAAGCCACAAGATCATGGACCGCCTGATCTGCGGCGACGTCGGCTTCGGCAAGACCGAGATCGCCATCCGCGCCGCCTTCAAGGCCGTGCAGGACTCCAAGCAGGTCGCGTATCTGGTGCCGACCACGGTCCTGGCCCAGCAGCACTACACCACCTTCGCGGAGCGCATGAAGGACTACCCGATCCGCGTGGGCCTGCTCTCCCGCTTCCGCACGCCGGCCGAGCAGAAAAAGACCGTCGCGGACTTAAAGCGCGGCGCCTGCGATATCGTTATCGGAACGCACCGCCTGCTCTCGAACGACGTTTCCTTCAAGGATCTGGGGCTGCTGATCGTGGACGAGGAGCAGCGCTTCGGCGTCTCCGACAAGGAAAAACTCAAAAAGCTGCGCGAAAGCGTGGACGTCATCAGCATGACCGCGACGCCCATCCCGCGCACCCTGCACATGAGCCTCATCGGCATCCGCGACATGAGCACCTTAAAAGACCCGCCCATCGACCGCCTGCCCATCCAGACCTATATCTCCGAGTACAACGATGAGATCGTGCGTGAAGCCATCGCCAGAGAGCTCTCGCGCGGCGGCCAGGTCTACTATATCTGCAATAAGATCCGCAATATCGAAAGCGTGACCGCCCGCATCCAGGAGCTGGTGCCGGACGCCGTGGTGACCTTCGCCCACGGCCAGATGCACGAGCGCGAGCTGGAGCGCATCATGTTCGACTTCGTAAACGGCGATATCGACGTGCTGGTCTCCACCACCATCGTGGAAACGGGACTGGATATCCCGAACGTGAATACCATCATCATTCAGGATTCGGACCGCTTCGGCCTGGCCCAGCTCTACCAGCTGCGCGGCCGCGTGGGCCGCTCCAACCGCACCGCCTACGCCTTCCTGCTCTACCGCGGCGGACGTCTCTTAAAGGAAGTCGCCGAAAAGCGCCTCTCCGCCATCCGCGACTTTACCGAGCTGGGCAGCGGCGTCAAGATCTCCATGCGCGACCTGGAGCTGCGCGGCGCCGGGAACCTGCTGGGCGCGGAGCAGCACGGCCACATGGAAGCCGTCGGCTACGAGCTCTACGCCAAGCTTCTGGGCGAGGCGGTCTCCATCGAGCGCGGCGATTCCGAGCAGTTCCGCTTCGACACGAGCGTAGACTTCTCGATGGACGCGAACATCCCGGCGACGTACATCCCGAACGAGAGCCAGAAGCTGGAGATCTACCGCCGCATCGCGGAGATCAGCTGCCGGGCGGATTACGATGACGTTCTGGACGAGCTGATCGACCGCTTCGGCGATCTCCCGCGGCCGGTGGACCATCTTCTGAAGATCGCGCTCTTAAAGGCGCGCGCACACAAGGTCTACGTGACCGAGCTGGCTGCTTCACCGAGCCAGATCCGCCTGACCTTCCTGCCGCAGGCGCCGCTGGAGCCCGAACTTTTCATCAAAATGCTGCGCGAATCCCGCGGAGCGCTGCGCTTTAAAGCGGCCGGCGACCCGACCCTGACCTTAAGCTTAAAGGAAGGCGAGGCCGTCAGCGCCGCCGCCCTGCTTATGAAGGTGGACGAGCTGCTCACGCATCTCGAGCAGAGCCTGCTGGAGCAGAAGGTACTGTAAAAGCTGCCGTACGGCAGGATCCCGAACGAATCCGGACAGAGGAAAAAAGCAATGGAACTGACACATTTCACGATCAACGATTTCACCTCCCTTCTGGGCTCCGACGCGCCGGCGCCAGGCGGCGGTTCGGCCGCAGCCCTCAGCGGCTCGCTGGGCGCCGCGCTCTGCGGCATGGTAGCCAATCTGACACGGGGCCGCGCCAGATACGCGGACTATCAGGAACTGGCGGCCGAGGCGGCCGAAAAGGCCGACGCCCTGCGGCTGGCCCTGCTGGACGCCCTAAACGAGGACGCCTCCTCCTACGACGGCTTCATGGCGGCGCTGGCGCTGCCGAAGGCCACGGAGGAAGAAAAAGCCCTGCGTGCGCAGGCGCTGCAGGACGCCCTGACCGCAAGCACGCAGTCCCCGCTGCATACCATGGAGCTGGCCGCAGAGGCGCTGCAGCTGACCGCCTCGCTCGTCGGCCGCTCGAACAAGAACGCCGTCAGCGATCTCGCCGTCTCCGCCCTCGCCTTAAAAGCCGCCATGCAGGGCGCGTGGCTGAACGTGCTGATCAATATCGGCAGCCTGAAGGACGCGGACAAGGCCGAATACTTCCGGGCCCGCGGCGGCCGCATCTTAGCCGAGTCCCTGCCGCTCGCCGACGAGATCTACGAAAGCATCTGCGAGGGCATGTGAGCCCGGACGAAGCAGACCCCGCCGCCCGGCGGGGTTTTTCTTTCCGTTTTTTACGGATCCTCTCATTTTTTGCGACAGACAGGGTGAAGGACCTTCAGCAACAAGGAGTAACGGATTGAAGAACGATCAGGAAAAACAGAATCGGCAGCCGGACGACGGCGAGATCCTGAAGCTGTTTCAGGCGCGGGAAGAGGACGCGCTCCGCCGGACCGAAGAAAAGTACGGCGCACTCCTTCGCCGCAGCGCCGCCCGCTTTCTGGACGATCCGCGCGACGTCGAGGAAACACTCAGCGACGCTCTGCTGGCCGCCTGGAACGCCATCCCGCCGGCCGAGCCTGAAAACCTGCCCGCCTTTCTGGTCACGCTGGCAAGACGCGCCGCCATCAGCCGGCTCCGGGGGCTCACCCGCGCCAAGGACGTGCCGGCGGAGCATCTGCTGGCCCTGGAGGAGCTGGAAGAGGTGCTGCCGGATGCCTCCGGGGCGGAGGACGCCCTGCTGGCAAAGGAACTGGCCGCGAGCATTGAGGACTTTCTGCGCCGCCAGCCGCCCCGCCTGAGAGCCATTTTCCTGTACCGTTACTACGCTTCCTGCTCCGTGGAAGAGATCAGCCGCCGCCTTTTCGTCAGCCGTTCCACTGTGGAAAAAGAGCTGAAAAAGGCGCGGCAGGCTCTCAAAGCCAAACTGAAAGATGAGGGTTATGAAGTATGAAGCTCTGGGAAAATGCCATGAATGAGACGAGTCCCGACCTGATCGCCGGGGCAATGGAATACGAAAAAGAAGCGGCGCAGCGCGCGGAAAAGCAGCGGCGCCTGATGAAACGGTGGATCCCCGCGGCGGCCTGCCTGCTGCTGGGCCTGCTGCTGATCGGCGGCGGAATTCTCTTCCTGAAAAAGCGGGAGCCTCAGGATTACGGCGCCGTCTGGGCAGCCGCGCAGACCGGCCTCGTGCAGGAAACGCTTTGGGTATCCTATCACACCGAGATCCCGGACGGCTCCTTCGCCGGCTATCAGAGCAGCCGCGTCTGCGACGATGCGCTTGTCGGAGAAAAGCTGGAGGACGTGAATGTTCAGGGCGCCTGGTACCGGATCGCGTACGAATTCCGGACGGACAGCGGAAAAGCGGAGCTGTCGAAGGCACCGGAATCTGATCCGGAAACCCTGCGGGCGGAAGTCTATGCGATCCGCGGCGTCGCGCCGGAGACGGCCGTCTGCCTAAAATATCTGGATAAGAGCGAAGCCGTCAGTACCGAGCACTATATTACGTTTCTGAATCCGTCTGCGGACTTTTCCTCTCTTGCCGCCCTGTTTGACGCCGCGCAGGCCCCGGAACGGACCGGCCTGATCCGGCAGGAAGGCATCACCTCTCTTATGGTGGAGACGGCTTCCGCAAAGGGTATGGAGCGCACGTCGTACTTTACGGACGAAGCAGCTGCCGGGGCGATCGTCAGCACGTTTCTGGCCTGCGACGGCCGCGCATCCGCTACGGGGGAAGAAGCGATTCTGCCCTCCTGTGAAAAGCGCGCTTCCTTCCGCATCGGGATCACCGGCATCGGGAACTGGGAGGTCACCGTTTACAGCAACGGGTATCTTCAGCTGGAACTTTCCGGCACAGACTCCAACCTGTTTGCGGACGGCCTTTCCCGCGTCTTTGAGATCGGCTCCGCCTCGGCCGAGGGCCTGATCCGCCTCATGGAGCAGTCCGGGACGGCGTACGCACCGAAGGAAGGCGAGACGATTACCTGGCATACGGAAGCCGCAAAATAAATCAAAGGGACGGGCTCTTTCGCGGGAGCCCGTCCCTTTTTATCGTTATTGCTTTGCGTCTGATCCGCTTCAGTTATAAAACGTCTGCTCGGTCTTCGCGATGGAGAACGCCGTCAGGAAGACCAGATCCAGGTCTTTTTCCTCGCAGATTACGTCATAGTACAGGTCCGTCGTCAGGAGGGACTTCCCCTTCGGCGAGGAATTGGCGATAGTCGCCAGATGTTCCCCCTTAAAGGTCACATCGTAGCTCATCCCGATCTTGCTGCCCGAGACGCCGGTGTTGATCCGGATCCCCAGCTCGTGCAGGTAATCCCAGATCTTCTTGCCGTCGAACTTGAACCAGGAGCTCTTTGAAAGCGCCGCGATCAGGCCGCCGCCGCCCTGCTCCGCCGTTATCGTCTTGCCGACCTTGTGTTCCTCCGTTTTGCCCGTGATATGGTTGACGAACTCAAAGGGCGACGCGCCGAGCAGCGAGAACTTCGTCATCTTCCCCTCGTAAACCGTATTGCCGTTCGCATTTTCCAGATAAAATGCCTGCTTGATGGTCCCCAGGACCGGTTTCAGTCTGTACGTCTCAGCCATTTGCCCACTCCTTTTCCTGTTCGTTCATTCTTTTCAGTTTCTTCGCGGCATTGCTGATGCTGACGGCGCCGCCCACGAGGGCTGCGATACCGGCCGCGATGAGGATGACCGGCAGGATCAGGCTCGTCGTCTGGGTGATCTGCACCGGATCGGCGGGGTTGTAGTAGATGGTCATCTTCTCTCCCACCTTCATGTTCGACAGGCCGCCCAGCTCCGATTCATAGTCCTGGCCGTTCACGTTGTACTTCAGTCCGATGAGATACGTCGCCTCCACGCGGTTGCCGCTCGCGTCCGTATACGCCTCCTGCTCCAGTTCCACCCGCGTGACCGTGGCTTCCGTCTTGATATAGTCCTGATTCTTGCTGTTGATCACAAAAAAGAAGACGCCGAAGACGGTCAGCATGAGACCGGCCGGGATCAGAAATCTCGCCAGCCTGGATTCCCGGATGATCGTGATGATCTTGTTCATAAGACACTCCTTCTATTATAAATTTTTACGCGTTGAACATCAGCTTGTCGCTGTCAAAGATCTTAGCCAGCAGGAAGGTCAGCAGGCCGGCCAGCAGCGCGGTCACGCCGAAGCTCACCAGAAAGCCCTGCGCCGAAAGCTCACCCGTGCAGATATCCTGCAGTGCCAGCGCGTTGCCGTACAGCGGCACCGCATAGCGGGTCAGCGAGTTCTTCGCGCCGCTCGAGAACATGGTCATCAGGGCGCAGGCCAGCACGACCATGTAGACCGGGGTGACCAGCGTGCTCGCGCTCTTGACGTCCTTCGAGAAGGAGGAAAGCACCGCGATCACGGCCACGAAGAGGTAGTCCAGGACGATCAGCATCAGGCCCAGCTCCAGGACCTGTCCCGCATTGAAGGAAACGCCGCCGAAGCCGCCGGCTCCGCCGCTTATCGTATTTCCCATCAGGGTCATGGAAAGGATCATGGAGACCGCGTACACCACGGAGGAAAGCGCCGCGATGATCGCCAGCGCGATCACCTTGCCCGCCGCGATATCCGTCCGCTTCACGGGGGCGATCAGCATGGAGGCCAGGGTGCCGCGTTCCTTTTCACCGGCGAACGCATCCACGCTGATGCTCATGGCGCCGGAGAAAAGCATGATCATGATCATGTAAGGGAACATCATCGCGATAAACTGCGTATTCGCCTTGCCTTCCTTCACGATCTCGGTGTCCCTCTGCGCAAAGGCTACGATCTTCTCCAGATTCCCCAGCCGCTGCTCCAAAAGCATCATGCGGTAGGTCTCCAGCACGCCGCTGAACACCGCGTAGGCCTGCTGGGAATAGTTTTCCGCGCTGTTGAAAAGGATCCCGACGCCGGGGATCTTATCCCCCTGCCCCTGATAGGCCGCGAAGGTCTTTTCAAAGTCCTTATCCAGGATCACGATCAGATCCGCCGCGCCTTCCCGGATATCCTCCGTCAGACGGTCTTTCAGCGTCAGATAGGCTTCCTCCGTCAGATAGTCGATAGACGCGTTTTTGTCAAAGCCCGCGGCGGCGGCCGCGGCTTTTAAGCCGTCCGTCGCATTCACGATATACGTGACGGGCACGTGCGTTTCGATATCCCGCGACATGTTCCGCTCAAGCATCCCGATGAGCCCGTACAGGGCGAACATCAGCACCGCCGGCAGGACAAAAAGGGACAGGATGAGCTTTTTATCGCTGAAAACACGGTAGAGTTCCTTTTTCAGCACAATTCCGATCTTTTTCATGCGTCCGCCTCCCCGTATTCCTTGTAAAGCCGGAAGAAAGCCTCTTCCAGATCGTCCGCGCCGGTCCCGGCATAGATCTGGGCCAGCGTCCCCTCGGAGACCTTCCGGCCGCCAATGATGATGCCGATGCGGTCGCAGAGCTTTTCCGCCTCGCTCATGATATGCGTCGAGACGATGACGGTCTTGCCTTCGTCGCGCAGTTTCCTAAGGTAATCCGTGACCGTGCGGGCCGTCAGGATATCCAGGCCCGAGGTCGGCTCGTCAAAGATGACCACCTGCGGATCGTGCACCAGCGTGACGGCGATGGCCGCCTTCTGCTTCATGCCGGTGGACAGCTCGTCGATCTTTTTGTCCGCGAAACCGCCGATATCGAAGACCGAAAACAGCTCCTCGCGCCGGCGGGCGATCGCCTCCTCCGTCATGCCATGCAGCTGTCCGAAAAAGTGAAACAGGTACGACGGCGTGAAATGCGGATCCAGGTTGATCTCGTTGGTCAGGAACGCGATGGCGCCGCGCACCTTTTCGCCCTCCGTCACGGTGTCGAAGCCGTTTACGCTGACGCTTCCCTCCGTCGGTTTCAAGAGCGTCGCGATGCAGCGGAGCGTGGTGGTCTTGCCGGCGCCGTTCGGGCCGAGCAGGCCGTAGATCTCGCCGGGCTTCGCCTCGAAGCTGACGTCATTGACCGCGATCTTGCGGCCCTCCGACGTCTTCAGCTCCTTCATCTTCCTGGCGTTCAGCTTGTAGACCTTGGTCAGGTTTTGGACTGAAATCATGCTTTTCTCCTTTCCCGCCCTTCTTTACAGTTCCGCAAAGCGCGCGGCTCCCTTCTTTTTCAGCCAGAGCAGCAGCAGGAAGGCCAGAAGAGCCGTCACCGCCGTCACGATCGTCAGGTACAGTTCCGGTCCCAGGCCGATCCCGCCCAGGAAATACAGGCCGATCACCGCCGCGCCGTAAGCCATGCCCAGCAGCATATAGACCAGCACCGACAGGCTCTGCTTGATCGGGTAGATCTCGTTCGTCCAGGTCAGATTGACGAACTTAAGGCCCAGCATGAGTCCGAAGGCGGCATAGAGCACGGCCGACAGCAGGGGGATCAGGATCAGGAAGAGCCATTCCAGCGGATCGGCCTGTATGGCATAGCCGGCGCCCACCGCGGCCAGCAGCAGGACAGGGACCGTGATCTTAAGCTGCAGCAGCATCTTCGCCTTCAGGATCTCCCAGGGATCCACGGGAAGGGACTGCAGGATCCAGAGGCTTTTGCCCTCCAGGGAAACGGACGGGACTACCGGATCGGTCATGGCGGAAAGACCGCACAGCATGCCGATCAGAAGGACGGGGATCAGTCCGGGAACGCCCCCGAACACCGACTCCAGGACAGGCATGATTTCCCGGCCTTTGATGAACAGCGCGCCGGCCGCCACCAGCACGAACAGAAGCGGCAGGCCTGTGTTCAGCATGTAGTTGGCGCTGGCGGTGAAGCGGTTCATCTCCTTCCGGCCCAGAGCCCGGGACAGGCTCTGCATTTTCGCGGTCTTTTCCTTATAGACGGCTTTCGTGCCGCTGTTGCTGGCCGTCGCGATCTTCGTGAAGCTCTTCAGCAGGATGATCCAGGTAACGGCGCAGAGGGCGAACACGGCGGCCACGGAGACGGCCATCGGCACCCATTCTCCCGTCCCGACCTGGCCGAAGGTCTTCATAAAGCCGAGATTTTTCTCAACTTTCTCCGCATAAACGGTCAGATTGTTCAGGAAATCCTGGATCAGCTCGGTCGCCTTGAAATAGAAGAAATAGTACAGGCCGACGCCGAGCAGGGCAATGATCGTGGTGAAATAGCTCTTGTTTTTAAGCTTTACGCTAAGGCGCGCCACCCCGTAACCGAGCAGACAGGTCAGGACCAGCACGATGGCGCTCACCAGAAGAACGATCAGGATGCCGCCGACGATCTGCGCCGCACCGGGCCGGACCGTCGTCCAGTAAACGATCACGGCCGGGATGATCACGATGCCGGAGTACAGAAGCCCCATCAGATAGACCGTGACCAGCCGGGCCGCCACGATGGTCCGGACCGGGATCGGCATGGAGAGCAGAAGATCGTTGTCCTTGGCCAGATACAGGCCAGTGAAGGTGTTGAAAACCCCGCCGAAGATGCCCAAAAAGAGCGCCACCAGGCCTGTCAGCGCAAAGTACAGCCAGTCCAGACCGAAGGCGTACAGCGGCCCGCAGAGGGAGGAAGCCATGGCGTAGAACATGCCGCCCAGCAGGCCGAACATCAGCAGCGCAAAAAGCACGATCAGGAGGATCGTCGCCCCTTTGGAGCGGGCCTTGTTCTTTTTGGCATCGTAGAAATAGCCGCGGAAGATCTCCATCAGCTGTTTTTTGATCATTGTCCCCAGCATTTTATTTCTCCTCCAGTTCCAGGAAGACCTCCTCCAGGGAATCGTCGCCCTTGACTTCCTCCATGGTGCCCGAGCGGATCAGCCGGCCGTTCTTGATGATCGCCACCTTGTCGCAGAGCTTCTCGGCGACTTCCAGGACGTGCGTGGAGAAAAAGATGGCGCCGCCGCGGTCGCATAGCTCGCGCATCATCTGCTTTAAGAGATGCGAAGCAGTCGGATCCAGGCCGACGAAGGGCTCGTCCATGAGGATCAGGCGCGGTTCGTGCAGGAAGGCGCTGATCAGGGCCAGCTTCTGCTTCATGCCGTGGGAATAGGAGGCGATGGGCTGCGCCAGATCGGCCGTGAGCTTAAAGCGCTCCGCCAGCTCGCGGATCCTCTCCTGCCTTGCCGCCGCGGAAACGCCGAAGACGTCCGCGATGAAGTTCAGATACTTGATGCCGCTCATGAAATCGTACAGGTCCGGGTTGTCCGGGATGTACGCCAGGCGGCGCTTTGCCTCCAGGGGATCGTTCCTGACGGAGACCCCGTCAATGAAGATCTCGCCTTCGTCAAAGTCCAGGATGCCGACTGCCGACTTTAAGGTCGTGGTCTTGCCGGCGCCGTTGTGGCCGATGAAGCCGTAGATCTCGCCCGGCGCGATGTGCAGGCTAATGTCGTCCACCGCGGTCTTCCCGCCGTATTTCTTGGTCAGATGTTCGATACGAAGCATAGTATTCTCCTTTTTATTCAATGTCCAGTTCGATCGGCTCGTCAAGCGTCTCGGACACGTATTTCCCGTTCTTTTTGCGCTGCCGCACGCACTCCGTCAGCAGATACTCGATCTGCCCGTTCACCGAGCGGAAGTCGTCCTCCGCCCAGGCCGCGATCGCATTGTACAATTTCGGCGAAAGACGAAGCGGCACCTGTTTTTTCTGATTATCATTCATTTATGTTCCGCTCCTTTTCAAATCGCTTCTCATCCGTCTTCTCCGGCCGGTCCGCATCAGTACAGACTGCCGGAATTTACCACCGGCTGGGCGTCGCGGTTGCCGCAGAGCACCACCAGCAGGTTCGAGACCATCGCCGCCTTGCGTTCCTCGTCCAGTTCCACCGTGTGATTTTCGGACAGGCGCTCCAGCGCCATCTCCACCATGCCGACCGCGCCGTCCACGATCATCTTCCGCGCGTCGATGATGGCCGAAGCCTGCTGGCGCTGCAGCATGACCGCCGCGATCTCAGGCGCATAGGCCAGATAGGTGATGCGCGCTTCCACGATCTCCAGGCCGGCCGCCGCCACCTTGGACTGGATCTCCTCGCGGATGCGGGCCGCCACGACCTCGCTCGAGCCGCGCAGCGAGCCCTCGTCCGCGATGCCGTCGCCGGTCGTATCCACGCCGGGCGCCACGTCGTAGGGGTAGAGCCGCACGATATCGCGCAGCGCGCTGTCGCACTGCAGGGACAGGTATTCCTTGTAGTTGTCGACCTCAAAGACCGCCTTCGCCGTGTCCACGACCCGCCAGATCACCGCGATCCCGATCTCCACCGGATTGCCGAGGCAGTCGTTGATCTTCTGTCTCGTGTTGCTTAAGGTCATGGCTTTTAAGGAGATTTTCTTGCCGCCGGTCTTGTTCAGGTTCAGATTCATGCCCTCCAGCGACGGCACCACGAGGGCTTTCTGCTTGGACGTATCCACGTCGCCGGACTGGGACAGCTTGGTCTCCGCCGCGGGGTTCACGGTCACGCAGAAGGGATTGACCTGGTAGAAACCCGGCTCCTTGATGCTGCCGACGTATTTGCCGAACAGGGTCAGGACTATCGCCTCCTGCGGCCCCACGACCTTCAGGCCCAGGAAGGGGATCCAGCCGATACAGAGCCAGACAACGCCGGTCACAAGCAGAGGCAGGCCCTTGCCCTCGTCCATCAGGATGCCGCCGTAGATGGTAGCGCCCAGGCCGGCCAGGTATAAAAGGACCCACAGAACAGCCATCATCAGGCCGTTTTTGCTTTTGTGCAGTACGATTTCTTTCATGGAAGACTCCTTTCCGTTATGCTCCTGCGCGGAAAAGCGGTGTTTCTTTTTCTCTTTGCCGGTTTCCGCCGCATGATTATTGTTTTGATATCAGTATGATATCAGTCCGATTTCCGTCTGTCAAGCTTTTTTTACAAATATCTGCCTGCCGGGCCGGCCGGACGATTCTTTCAAGGCGTATATAGCGAAGCATCCTGCGCCGGAAAGGTTTTCGTACCGGCTGCGGGGCAGTGCATGCATTCTCAGAAGTTTTCATCCGGGCGTGAAGCAGCGCCCATAGCGCAAAATTCCGGCTTATGTTATAATAAACCATATCATCGCAAGCGAAAGAAAGGATGCGGCTCCATGAACATATCCCTTGCCTTTTCCTTATTCCTCCTGATCATCCTGCTGTACTTCGTCATGTCGGAATTCTTCACCGCCCTGTTCCGCTTTACGGGCCTGCCGAACGAAAAAGCCCGTTTTCAGGTCATCTCCCTGCTCACCGGCTGCGGCTATACGACCCGGGAAAGCGAAATGATCCTCTCCTCCCGGGGGCGCCGCCGGCTGGCGATGATCACCATGCTGTTCGGCTACGTTTTCAACATCACCATCGTCACGGCTCTCATCAACGTATTCTTTTCCCTGCAGGAAGGGCAGCTGGCCGGCATGCTGGGCGGGGTCCTGATCCCGCTGGCGATCGTGATCGGCCTGCTGTTGCTGCTGCATTTTCCCCGCATCCGTTCCCTCATGAGCGACTGGATGGAAAAGCTGGCCGGGCGGGTCCTGCACCTGGACATGGCAAACACCGTTCTTCTGCTGGACTATATCGGGCGGGATTCCATCGCGCAGGTCGCGCTGCGGGAGGTGCCCGGGGAGCTGGCGGGCCTGGCGCTTTCGCAGAGCGGCCTGAAAACGGAGAAAAACATTCTGGTCCTTCTGACCGAAAAGCCGGGCCGGCAGGCGGTGCCCGCCACGGCCGACACCGTGTTTGCCGCCGGGGACAAGCTGACGGTCTTCGGCCGCTATGAGGAGATCTGCCGGGTATTCCATGCCCGGGAGCGCTTTACGAATTCAGCAGAGGAGTAAACAGGACTTGCTCTGTTCTTCCTCGCCCTCCTTACACGGGAGATAGCAAGCAACAAGTTTCCCTCTCTTCGCCCCCTCCACTGTCCGAAAAAGCTTCCCCGACGGTCGCTTTTTCGGACAGTGTCAAGAAAACAATTATAATAAAACCTTATAGTATAGTTCAAAAGAATATTTTGATTTGCTTTTCGCGGAAAGACCGTTTATCACATAGGAAAGAACGGAAAAAGCGAAGGCTTTTTATTTTCTCTTATAGATCAATCAGATTTATTTATGTGGCGGGGGCCGAAAGCATCGCCTCCGTATACCACGAGATGCAGGGATAATTTTTTTCACTGACGTTCTGTTGCCAAACAGAAAAGACACCGGTCAATTCCCTTGGGCAAGCCGGTGTCTCTTTTGTTTTACGTCTTTTTCAGCCCCGGCCGGGCCTCAGACGAAGCGGCTCAGAACTCCAGGTTCTCTTCCGTTTCCTTGCTGAAGACGTGCGCGACCATGCCGTCAAAGCCGAAGCGGACGGTCTCTCCCATGTCGGGGAAGCTCTTCATACTGACGGTCGGCACGATCATGATCATGTTCCGGCCTTCCGCCGTTAAGTGCAGATGCACGGAGGAGCCCATCATCTCGCTGACGTCCACCGTCGCGGCGATGCCGTCGTCCTTCAGTTCCACGTGCTCCGGTCTCACGCCCAGCGTGACCGGCTGAGACTTAACTTCCTTCTCCTTCAGACGCTCTTCCTTGTCGGGAGACAGCTCGATCTTCTTTCCGCCCAGTTCCACGAAATACTTTCCGTTCTCCTCGCTCAGCTGCGCGTCAAAGAAGTTCATGACGGGCATGCCGATGAAGCCGGCCACGAAAAGATTCGCGGGATGGTTGAAAACTTCCTGCGGCGTGCCGATCTGCTGGATCTTCCCGTCCTTCATGACCACGATGCGGTCGCCCAGCGTCATGGCCTCGGTCTGGTCGTGCGTGACATAGATGAAGGTCGTGTCGATGCGTTTGCGCAGCTTGATGATCTCGGCGCGCATCTCGTTCCTGAGCTTCGCATCCAGGTTCGAGAGCGGCTCGTCCATCAGCATGACCTTGGGGCTGCGGACGATAGCGCGGCCGATGGCCACGCGCTGGCGCTGGCCGCCGGAAAGGGCCTTGGGCTTGCGCTGCAGGTATTCGGTGATCTCCAGGATCTCCGCCGCTTCCTTCACCTTCTCGTCGATCTCTTCCTTCGGCAGGTGCTTTAAGCGCAGCGAGAAAGCCATGTTTTCGTACACGGTCATGTGCGGGTACAGGGCGTAGTTCTGGAATACCATCGCGATGTCCCGGTCCTTCGGCGCCACGTGGTTCACCAGATTGGCGTCGATATACAGCTCGCCGCCGGAGATGGACTCCAGG